>Ga0187892_10005367_pt1 | contig 20228 bp, 17 predicted proteins | sample MA1701073metaG_FD_139345 | JGI IMG/M metagenome (GOLD analysis project Ga0187892, IMG submission 139345) | Bio-ooze microbial communities from a basaltic lava cave in the Kipuka Kanohina Cave System on the Island of Hawaii, USA - MA170107-3 metaG ...
TCCTTTGCGGCTTTGCGTGAAAAAATTCTTTTATCTCACGCAAAGACGCAAAGAACGCTAAGAAATCACAAAGAAGAAGCCAAAAGAGAAATCATTACTCTTTTCTAATGCTTAATCTGGGTTAAAATTCATCTGAGGCCTGTGCGTATAGCGCGATGCCGGTGAACTCGGCTACTCGGAATTACGCACAGGCTTCAAAGTATGCGAACAAATTCAATTTCTAAGACTTTCCCTTTCCTAAAAACGTCCTAACGTCAGAACGGTTTCAAAAGCCGGTCAATATCTTTTGAATATGAGTGAAGATGAATAAATTAGTTGACGTACGGGTGGTTCAAAAATTGGCTCTAAAAATTTCGTTGGCTTGTATTTGCCTGGTGTTACTCTCTCAGGTGATATTCGCGCAAAACACCTACACGACTTATTCCAATCTGGCGTACGTCAATGACGGAAACGTCCGGCATTTGTTGGATTTGCGTGTTCCGAATGGGGCGACCTCTCCCGTTCCGCTAATCATTTGGACTCACGGCGGCGGCTGGCAAACTGGCGATAAATCGTTGGGTCCAAATAGCCATCCGCTGCGATATGCAAGCCGCGGTTATGCTGTCGCGAGCCTTAACTATCGATTGAGTGATGAGGCGATCTTTCCGGCCCAGATTAATGACGTTAAAGCCGCGATTCGCTGGCTCAGGGCAAACGCTTCGCAATACAATCTTGATGTGACGCGGTTCGGCACTTGGGGGCAGTCGGCGGGTGGCCATCTGGCATCCTTAGCGGGAACCTCAAATGACGTGGTGGATATGGAAGGAACTGTCGGCGGAAACTTGCAATATTCAAGCCGCGTGCAGGCAACCGTGGATTGGTATGGTCCGACGGACTTCTTGCAGATGGACGTGCAGGCCGGACAAAGCGGTTGTATAGGCTCGAACATGAATTCTCCTGATTCAGCACCGTCGAGGCTGGTCGGATGCGCTATCCAAACTTGTCCCCAAGCCGTCCAGCGGGCCAATCCGATGACTTATGTAACAATGGACGACCCTCCCTTCTTTATCGAACAGGGGACAGTTGACTGCACCGTTCCACTCGGACAAAGCCAAATTTTCCAGAATCTTTGGCAAAGTATCGGACACGATTCAGCTCTCACTTTTTTGCAAGGCGCAGGTCACGGCGGACCCTTATTCATAGCCGAATCAAATCTCGTGTTGGTAGATGCTTTTTGGGACGCCAAACTAAGACAGCCTGTCAATCCGTTGGTAAATTCGATCACGATTTATCGAAAGAGTTCCGATGTCGGCTTTTTCCGAGCCGGTTCGCTCGGGTCACTCTATCGAATTGCCGTTTCGGGAATCAACTTTCAGCCTGATACTAAAGTGCTAATAAATGGTGTAGAAAAAGGCGTTTCTTTCACAAACAGCGGCGAGGTTATTGTTTACGGTTTGGTCGGGAGAATCCCGGCTTCCGGAGAAATGAAAATTCAGGTTCGCAACTCAAACGGACGCTTCTCGAATGTTTTGCGAACTGAAATTCGTTCGGAGTGAGTCTAGTTGCGACTTAGCCTTCCTCTAAAAACAATCGCAATCACTAAAATCAAAAGAATTGCTCCGGCAATTACGAAGAAAGTGAGCCTTTGCCGTCCGAACATCGCGGACGAATTTCCGTTTGAACTTTTGCCGCCGATCCACCACACGTCCTGGGCAAAGTAGATATTGGACTTTGCGCTCCACTGGTACATTCCCTGGAGCGCGCCTTTGTAGGCGGCCCCGGAATTTGGTTCGTATATCCAGAGATAGGGGACGTCGGTGAGGATAATTTCCTGGGCTTCGAAGTAATACGCGGCGCGTTTTTGCTTGTCGGTTTCGGCGGCGGCTAGTTTGAAGAGTTCATCGACTCGCGGATTGTGATAGCTGGCTCCGTTTGAGAACGGTATCGGGCCGATATTGCCCGACACCAGGGTTCGTTTGACTCCGATATCCGGGTCGGGACCGTTTTCGAACGAGGCAAAACCGACATCGAAATCCTTCTTGATATAAACGGTATCAACGGCCGCCGAGAACTCCATTTGGTTTAGGTCGAGTATCACCCCTATCTCACGAAACTGGTCCCGCACGGCTTCGATTATTTTCGCGTAAGACGCAGCATAAACGGCCGCGAGGTGAAAACGCACTCCATCAGGACCACGCGGAAACGCTGCCTCGTCGAGCATGCGCGCCGCCAATTCGAGATCCATCGGATACATTTCGACATTCGGATTGTGCGCCCATTTGAGCTGGCTTGAGATCGGCCCCGTGGCCGGCTTTCCCTTGCCGAAAGCGATCTTCTCAACGATATAGTTCTTGTCGATCGCGTGGGCAAGCGCTCGTCGAACCCGCACGTCCGTGAGCGGTCCGCGGCTATTATTGAGAACCAGTGTTTCGACCGTCGCGAAGCCTTCGCGTCCCTTGTCGGTCACCACTACTTCGTCCAGCTTTTCCAGTCGTTCGTAATCGAGGGGCGAAGGATTCAAAAAGTAATCGACCTCTCCATTTTCGAACGCGATCGCAGCCGTCGCGGCGCTCGGGGTCACTTTGTAAACCACTCGGTCGAGATAAGGTTTCCCGGTTTTGAAATAGTTCTCGTTCCTGACCAGCGAGATGTGATCGCCCTTCACCCACGCCTCGAATTTGAACGCGCCGCTGCCGACCGGGTTCACGTTAGCGGGGTTTGTAAGCGGATCGGTATTCTCATAAATATGTGCGGGAAGAACTGGAGCATTCGTGACATCGACGAGCTGCAAGAATGCCGCATACGGCTCGCGAAATTCGAAAACTACCGTATGCTCGTTTGGCGTTGTGATCTGTTTCAAATTGCCGCCGATCGACGCTCGGGCCCGAGAATGATATTTGAGCAGCATCTCTTCGAAAGTAAACTTAACGTCCGTCGAAGTTACCGCGGCGCCGTCGTGAAACCGAGCATTGGTTGCAAGTTTGAACGTGTACACGCGGCCGTCGGGCGACACATCCCAACTAGTCGCAAGATCCGGCACCGGATTCAAATCGAAATCGTGACCAACGAGCCCGCTAAATATCGACCCGCAGATCGCATGTACGCCGCCCTGTGTCGTAACCGCCGGATTAAGCCCGCCGGGATCGGTTGAGATCGCGACCACCACGGTGCCCCCGTATTTCGGCTCATCACCAAAAACATTGAGGCACGATAGAACTATGATCTGGGATAGGACAAGGAAATTGATGACTAACCGCAACATTTTCATCTTAGGTTGATCCGTTTCATTGAATATATGCCAAATACTTCGATTTTTAAAACTGGCACACATTATGAAACAAAATGTAGAAAGAGGATGGTCTTAAAATGCGATTTCAGCAATGGATCGCGCTATGCTTCTGTCTTCTTTTTCTTTGCTTAGCCCCGTCGTTGGGAGGCTGTGTCAAAACTCGCTTTTAGTGCGGCTTTGCCGCTCGATGTGCGGAAAGGCTCCGCCTTTTCGGAGAAGCTCGAGCTCATATTGCGGCTCTGCCGCCGCTTACGTGAACCAATGATGATGTTCACTTTACCGGCGGCAGAGCCGCAGAGACTCACCTGGTCGGCGACGGAAAAGCGGAGCTTTTCCGCACATCGACGGGCATAGCCCGAAGAGAATACGACGTTTTGACACGGCCTCGCAAAGACGGGGCTATGCCGGAAAAAACAAGAGGCCGCCTTTCAGACGACCTCCAACTAATTCAACTATCCTTCTTGTGGAATATCGCTCTACATTTTTCCGGCTTTAAGGTCCGCGATGCGTTTTTCGAACGCAGTTGTGTCGGCTTGTTCCGTCTTTCCACGGGCAATGGCCTTGTCGGCTGCGACATAACCCTCGGCTTTCCTACCCATTTCTATAAGAATGTTCGCTCTGCCAACCATATTTTGATACGTTTCCTTCGCCGCGATCGAAATATCGGCTGCTTTTAACGCTTGTACAAACCACTTGTTCGCATCATCGGTCATCTTGTTGCGATTTGCATACAGAGCGGCTCTATATGGCGAGTTCCAGTCATCCGGCTTTAGCGCGGCGAGTGAAATTCGTGCCTTAGCAACGACGAGTGTCGGCATATCCTTTACCTCGATCGTAAACGGCACGCGGACCTTATCCCAGCGAAGACTGACAATCGCGGTGTTATCGACCGCCGTATCAAAATCGTAGATCAGCGTTTCCTGAACTTCACCGACCCATTGCGGTTTTACCTTCACGCGGAGTAAATCTTTCTTTGCGTCGTACGCGGCGCTCTGCCACGCGTTACTCGTCGTGTTAAAAATGTATGTCCATTCATCCTTTCCCGGAATCGAATGGAGCGTATATGTGCCCGCGGCCAGCGGCTGCCCGTTTACCAGAATATCGTCGGACACGACAAATTGGGTTGCCGTGTTGGCTCCTGATCGCCACATGCGGCCGAATGGCACGAGCGCCGTGCCGTTTAGCCCATCGGTCTGGCCGTCCATTGACGACTCGCCCGCCGGGACATTGGCCGGAGGATCACCGAAAATGGTTCTCCCTTTTACACCGGGACGGCTGTAAACGATGGTGACATCCGTGACACCGACGGTTTGCTTTACCGTCGCACTTTGACTTGGCAATGGAAGGCGAAGCTGTGCCGAAGCAAATTGCACACACAGAACAACGAGTAAAAGCGCCAGCATCGACAAAGAACGATGAATTGTTTTAGACGACATATGCGTTACTCCTTATCGCAAAAAATAGATCTATGGGATTTTAGAGATTGCGAATATATTAGTTTCTTTGCGTTTGCTCGTCAATTCGTGTTGGCCAAAGGGGGCTCGCGTAAAACCTGAAGCTCAGCTGACGTTTGTCCGCAAAATAAACGGATGAAAAATTCCAACCTCAAGCGTCGATACGCGATCAGGACCGGATAGCCGCCGAGGTCGAAACAAAGATCGCCAGGGCTATAAAGTCTTCAGCTCGGTGATTAGTGATCGGATTTGCGCAACCGCTACTGGCACTGCTCGTTCCACCGAGGGTCGCAAACCTTCAACTGCATCATCGACGTATTCCGGCTGGCAGCCGATCAGAAACACCTTCGGCGGGCATACATTAAGAGCTTTGGCGAGAAGCAGCACTTTTGACGGATCTGCATAGTGCATGTCCACCATTTTTTCGTGCAACTCCAGGCCTTGAAAAGCTTCCTCGCGAATGTGCGGCTCGGTTACAAATAATGTCCCGGCATCCGCCTTTTTATCTATAGCATCGACAACGATCAGAGCGTCATAACCCTTCATTAGCTCATGAACAAAGCTTATCCCGCCTATCCCCGCTTCGTATAGATCGACACCATCGAGAAGGTTTTCTCCATTCTTAAGTTCCCACACGACGCGTATCCCAAACCCGTCATCGCCACGCAACAGGTTTCCCATCCCAGCCACAAGGATCTTCATTCTTATAGAATAGCGCGTATTCCATGTTCTACCTTTGAGCCTGTAGAAGTGAGTAAATATAAAAGGTGGAACCCCTGACTGCACGAATCTGAATCAATCGGCATTTTTAACGAAAAAGCGTTGTGGCGTCTCGAGGCAGTTTCTCTGGGCTTATTTCGGGATTCGGCGTGAAAGGAGAAATGTGGATCGTTGAAGCACCATGTTGGTTCTTCTCTCAATACCTTTAAGATCAATCAAGAAGCTTTGCATTCCTCTGAATCGGCAAAACTGCAACCATATTGCAACCAACTTACCGAAATTAGCTCCAACTAGAACCGTAAGCTACGTTCTTCTGCCTTCCAGTACGGCGAGAACGTCTCGAAGTTCGGTATCTTGAGCATGCAAAAGTATAAGAAAATGAAAAAGAAGATCCGCAGCCTCGTTTTTGAACGCTTCCCTGTTGTCATCCTTTGCGGCTATCACGGTCTCGACGGCTTCCTCGCCGACCTTTTGCGCGATCCTATTCAAACCAGTTAAGAAGAGCTTCGAGACATACGAATCCTCGACCGGATTTTCGCGGCGATCTTTGATGATAGCCTCGAGTTCTATCAGGAATCGAAGGCTCGCCTTCTTTCCGGCTCCGAAGCATGTTGCCGCTCCGGTATGACAAACTGGCCCCGTCGGGTGGGCTTTTATCAGCAGCGTATCGTTATCGCAGTCCGGCATGATCGATTCGACGTCAAGGAAGTTCCCGCTCGATTCGCCCTTCGACCACAGCCGCTGTTTTGAACGCGAAAAGAAGGTCACGCGCCCGGTAGCATCCGTTTTCGCGATCGCTTCCGCGTTCATAAAACCGAGCATCAGAACGTCCCCGGTCACGGCGTCCTGAACGATCGCCGGCACAAGCCCGTCAGCATATTTATCAAAATCGAGGTTCATATTCGCACTTCAACACTATTCGTTTTCAGAAATGATTTCAGGTCAGGGATGCCGATCTCGCCATAGTGAAACACGCTGGCCGCGAGAGCAGCATCCGCCTTGCCACGCATGAACACGTCCAAAAAATGCTCTCGAGTCCCTGCTCCGCCGGAGGCGATGACCGGAACATTGATGGAATCTGATACCTGTCGGGTCAGCTCCAGTTCAAATCCATCCTTCGTCCCATCCGCGTTCATCGACGTCAGAAGGATCTCTCCGGCGCCAAGACCGACTCCCTGAGTGATCCACTCGGTCGCGTCGAGATCCGTCGCGACTCGTCCGCCGTTTAGAAATACCCGCCAGCAGTTGTCGGCCTTCTTCGCATCGACGGCGAGAACGATGCACTGCGAACCGAAATTCTTCGCCGCGGCCTCTATCAGCGAAGGATCACGCACCGCGGCGGTGTTGATCGAGACCTTGTCCGCTCCTGCCTCAAGAAGCCGTTCGATGTCCCGGATTGCCTTGATCCCGCCGCCAACAGTGAATGGTATGTTTATCCTCCTGGCGATCTCGCGAACAATCGATGCGAACGTCCCGCGTCCTTCGTTTGTCGCCGAGATGTCGAGGAAGACCAATTCATCCGCACCTTCTGCCGAGTACTTCGCGGCCAGCTCGACCGGATCACCGGCATCGCGAAGGCCCACGAAATTCGTTCCTTTGACGGTTCGACCGTCTTTAACATCCAGACACGGAATGATACGTTTAGCGAGCATATCGCGATAGCTCCTCGTCCGAGATCCGGCCTTCGTAGATCGCCTTGCCGACTATGACGCCCGCACAGCCTATGTCTTCAAGCTCTTCGACATCAGCGACCGCACTGACGCCGCCGCTCGCGATCAGATCGAGCTCGGGAACAGCCTGGCGTATCTGCCGGTACAATTCGATCGCCGGACCGGCTAATGCCCCGTCACTGCCGATATCGGTAACGAATGCTGTCATAACACCTTTTGAAACTCGATCTCGCAGCATATCGACGACAGATATCTCTGTCTTCGTCTGCCAACCGTTGATCACTACCTTTCCATTCTTTGCATCAGCTCCTAGCAGTATCCGATCGCCGCCGTAGGTTGAGACCCATTCCAGGAAGCGTTCCGGCTGCTTCATTGCGACACTTCCCAAGTTGACCATCGCTGCCCCGGCATTAAAGATCGCGTCGATGTCGTCAGTCGTTTTCACTCCGCCGCCGAAGTCGATCGTCAGTGCAGTGCCGGCCGCGACACTTTTAAGCACGGCCATATTTGCGGGCTTGCCTGTCTTCGCACCGTCCAGGTCAACCACATGCAGACGCCGAAAGCCGAGTCCCTCAAACCTCTTTGCGACCTCAAGCGGGTCGTCGGAGTACACGGTTTTCAGATCAAAGTCACCGTGCTTGAGCCGTACGCACTTGCCGTCCATTATGTCGATCGCAGGAATCAATTCGATCATAGATTTAGAAAGTTTTCCAATATTCGCTCGCCGACGGTGCCCGATTTCTCAGCGTGAAACTGCACTGCGTGGAAGTTCTGATACGACAGAGCAGCGCTGAAAGAAGAGCCGTAATCGCACGCCGCCGTTGTGTGCTCGCCTGACTCGACGCAGTAACCGTGAACAAAATAGACATGCGAGCCGACACCGACATTCTCGAACAATGGCCCGCAAAGATCACGGATCCTGTTCCAACCCATATGCGGGATCTTCAGATCGGCGCTCCGAAATCTCCGAACTTTGTGCGGCAGCAGGCCAAGGCATTCGGTGTCATTCTCCTCAGATGATGCGCAGAGCAGCTGCATTCCCAAACAAACGCCTAGCACGGGCTGCGAGAGCGAGCGGATCACGTCATCAAGCTTCCGCTCTTTTAGATACGCCATCGCCGATGACGCTTCGCCGACGCCGGGAAAGATGACCCTTTCGGCGCTCGCGAGCCGTTCGGGATCATCTGTGATCTCGGCAGTCACACCCAGTCGGCCGAGAGCGTTCGCGACCGATGCGGTATTGCCCGCGTTGTATTTCACGATCGCGACTTTCACAAAACCCCTTTGGTGCTCGGAAAGGCATTGCCTTCGCGTCTGACAGCCATCTTGATCGCCTTTGCAAATGCCTTGAAGATCGCTTCGATCTTGTGATGTTCTATCACTCCTTCGGCCTTTATGTTCAGGTTGCACTGAGCCTTGTCGGAGAACGATTTGAAAAAATGAAAGAACATTTCCGTCGGCATCTCGCCGATCATCTCTCGCTTGAACTCGGCGTCCCAGACGATCCAATTCCGCCCGCCGAAGTCGATCGCGACCTGCGCGAGGCAATCGTCCATCGGCAAGCAAAAGCCGTAGCGTTCGATTCCTCGCTTCTCTGACAACGCAAGTGAAAATGCCTCGCCGAGAGTAATCGCAACGTCTTCGATCGTGTGATGCTCATCGATGTGAAGATCGCCCTTCGCTTCTATCTTGAGGTCGAACGAGCCGTGCCGGGCGATCTGTTCGAGCATGTGATCGAAGAATGAAATGCCGGTCGATATCTCAACGCGTCCGCTGGCATCGAGGTTCAGCTCGATCACAATGTCTGTCTCCTTCGTCGTCCGTCGATGAGTAACCTTCCTTTCCGGCCTTTGCAGGATTTGATATATCTCGTCCCAGTCATTGACGAGGCGTATTTCGTCGCTGTGTTCATCCAACGGAAAGTTCTCGTTGCAAATATAAATAACCTTTGCACCCAGGTTGCGAGCGAGTTGAACATCAGTTGGCCGGTCACCGATCACGTACGAATTCGCCAGGTCGTACTCGCCCGTCAAATACTTTCCAAGCATCCCCGTGCCGGGCTTGCGCGTCGGGGCGTTCTCGTGCGGGAAGGTCGTGTCAACGAACACGTCTGCAAACTCGACGCCTTCGTCCGCCAGCGTTTGCAATACGAAATTCTGTGCCGGGTAGAAAGCGGATTCCGGAAAACTGTCCGTTCCCATCCCGTCCTGATTCGTCACCATCACCAGGACGTAATCGGTCTCCGACACGATCCTCGCAAGGTTCGCGATGGCACCGGGCAGGAAACGCAGTTTCTCAAGCAGATCGACCTGAAAATCATACGGCTCACGAATGATCGTTCCGTCACGATCGATGAAAAGAACTCTATTCATAAATTTGTTCTTCCGTATTTCTTTAGAGCATTTATAAGCCTCAGATTCTCCGCAGCCGTCCCGACCGTGACCCGCAGACAGCCTTCGCAAAATTCGACGTTGTTTCGGTTGCGTACGACGATCTTTTCATTGACAAGATAACGATAGGTCGCATTCGCGTCTTCAGTCTTAACAAGAAGAAAATTCGCATCGCTCGGGTAAACAATCTCGACAAGATCAAGAGTCTGAAGAGTGTTCATCAAATTCGCTCTTTCGCTGAGCGTTTCCGTGATCCATTCTTCGATGTCACCTTGACGATCGAGAGCATCGATGACCGCCCGCTGAGCAATTCCACTCACGTTATATGGCGGCTTTACACGATTCATCAGTTCAATGATCTCAGCACCCGCAAGGGCGAGCCCCACTCGCAGCCCTGCCATTCCCCAAGCCTTTGAAAAAGTCTGCAAGACGATGAGATTCGGCAGCGGCGACAGTTCCTTTAGCATTGATTCTGCCTGTGCAAAATGTATATAGGCTTCGTCAACCACGACCAATCCCTTGAATTCCCGGGCGATCCGAATCACATCTTTGCGTCTCATTAGATTGCCGGTAGGATTGTTAGGCGAACACAAGAAGATCAGCTTTGTTGACGGCAAAACGCTCGCTAGAACTTCATCGACATCAAGCTGAGACTCCTTTGTCAGCGGCACTTCGACCACCTGGACGTCGTTGGTGTCAGCCGACACGCGATACATCCCGTACGTCGGCGGGCAGACAATGCAGGTGTCCTTGCCCGGTTCGCAGAAGATGCGAAACAACAGGTCGATCGCTTCGTCACTGCCGTTGCCAACAAAGATCTGTCGCAGATCGAGGCCGTTTATCTCCGAAAGGCGGAGCTTCAACTCTTTCTGAAGCGGATCGGGATAACGATTGAAACCCTCGCCCGCCGGCGAGCCGAACGCATTTTCGTTTGCGTCAAGAAAGACTTCCGCCGAGCCCTCGAATTCTGAACGTGCCGAGGAGTATGGCTTCAACCGGCGGATGTTTGGTCGCACTAAGCTGTCGAGATCAAACGTCATCCGATGTACTCCCGCCGGATAGCGACCGCGTTCCGGTGAGCCTCAAGTCCTTCGGCCGCAGCCATCGTTTCGATCACCGGGGCGAGGTTCCGAATTCCATCCTCGCTTAGTTGCTGATACGTGATCGTCTTCATAAAACTCGCCGTCGAAACACCGCTGAAGGCGCGAGCGGCTCCGTTCGTCGGCAAAGTATGGTTGGTTCCGGATGCGTAATCGCCTGCGCTTTCGCACGAGTAGTTCCCGAGAAAGATAGATCCGGCATTAACTATCGAATCTGCGACCGCCTCTGCATTGTTGACCGCCAAAATTAGATGCTCTGCAGCATATTCGTTCAGCAGATCGACCCCTTCGTCGAGCGAAGAGACAAGTATCGCCGTCGAATTCCGAAGTGCAGCCGAAGCGATATCACGACGCGGAAGAAGTTCGGACTGTCGCTCGATCTCCGTAAGCACTTCGTCGATGACCGTCTCCGAATTACTCAGCAGCAGCACCTGGCTGTCCGGTCCGTGTTCGGCCTGGGACAACAGGTCGGCCGCAACAAACGCGGGCTCGCATGTATCATCCGCCAGGACGGCAACCTCGGACGGACCCGCAGGCATATCGATCGCGATCCCATCTCGCATCACCTGGAGCTTGGCCTCCGTCACATACTGATTGCCCGGCCCGAATATCTTGTAAACCGAGGGCACCGTTTCAGTACCGTATGCCATCGCCGCGATCGCCTGAGCACCGCCGACCTTAAAGACTCGCGTTACCCCGCAGAGTTTTGCCGTGTAGAGTGTTGCGGCGTTGACTTTGCCGTCCTCTCCTGCGGGCGAGCACATTATTATCTCGCTGCATCCCGCCAGCGTTGCGGGAATCGCAAGCATCAGAACCGTCGAGAACAGCGGCGCCGAACCCGCCGGAATATAAAGCCCGACCTTCTGTATCGGCAGCGAACGCCGCCAGCAAAGTACGCCGGGAGTCGTCTCGATCATTTGCGGTTCGCGGATCTCCAAAGCGTGAAACTTTTCAATATTAGACTTCGCAACCTCAAGGGCCGTTTTCAATTCTTGCGATACGTTCGCGTCGGCCTCCGCGAACTCTTCTTCCGAGACCAAGGGTTCCTTCAATTCGGCCCCGTCGTACTTCTGAGACAACCGTCGAAGGGCACCGTCACCATCGGATCGAACTTCGGTTATGATCGCGGCAACGCGTTCACTCAATTCACGTGTGTCGATGGCCGGTCGTTTTATGATCTCAAGCCAGTCCTCTTGTGTTGGATACTTGATCACGTTCATAACTTTTTTATCTGATCATCTGATCGATCGACAGAATCAGGATTCCCTCCGCACCAGCTCGCTTGAGGCTGTCGACAACCTCCCAAAAGTCATGTTCGCTGATGACCGAATGGATCGATACCCAGCCGGATTCAGCTAGAGGCATTACGGTCGGGCTCTTTATTCCAGGCAGGATCGCGCCTATGGCATCCACCTTGTCGAGCGGGGCGTTCAGCAGGATGTACTTGTTCTGCGATGCCGCCTTCACGCTGCGAATTCGAAACAACAGCCGTTCGAGTAACTCCGCAGCCTCGCCTTTCAGATTCGGCCGGCCGATCAGCACAGCCTCTGACTCCATCACGGTCTCGACTTCACGCAGTCCATTTGAAAATAAAGTGCTCCCGGAACTCACCAGGTCACACACCGCATCGGCGAGTCCGATAGAAGGGGCGATCTCGACCGATCCACTGATCTCGTGAACGTCAGCCGCAACGCCTTGTGAGCGAAGGTAGCCGCCGAGAACTCGCGGATAGCTCGTTGCGATCCTTTTCCCGGTGAGATGACCGATGCCGTCGTATTCGAGAGCCTTCGGCACAGCGATCGACAATCGACAGCGTCCGAAGCCAAGTTTTTCGAGCGTATCAACTTGCTTCACATCCTCGGCTAAAATGTTCTCGCCGACGATGCCGACGTCGGCGACACCATCCGCAACGTAGTCCGGAATGTCGTCATCCCGAAGAAAATAAATCTCGAGCGGAAAGTCCGATGCCTCGGCTCGAAGCTTGTCGCCGCCGTTGGAAAACCCTATGCCGCACTTTCGCAAAAGCGCTGTCGAGCCTTCCGCCAATTTTCCTGATCTTTGCAATGCGATCTTTAGTTTCATTAAAAAAATACAACACGACGCCCTCGAACCTTCTTAAAAGTTCCTTGGCGCCTGAAAAATCTAATTTGAGAACGGATTAACTCACGCGCCGGATGTGTTGCACGTGATGATGATGGCAATGAATGTGAAGCGTCGCTCTGGGCATTTTATGAACATACTAAAACATATTCGCCGTGAGTATGCAAGCCGGTCCTACACTCCGAATATTCTCATCGAGCCATCAGTTCTAATCTTCGATGACTATCAGTGAACTAAACGAAACGAAAAGATCGGTGAAGCCGCTGTCGATCGAATCTAACGGCGTGTCCGGCGGATGCGATTGAACAACCGAATCGTCGGGTAATTTAAAGAGATAGCTGTTCTGATTCGGCTTCGGTATCGATTTTAGAATTCTCGCTCGTATCGCGAGTGAGTTGGCTTCGCCATAACGAAAGCGGAGGCTATTTGGGTGAAATCCTACGAGCACATTCCCCGATCGGATGTTGGCGGTTTGATCGACCGGTATCTCGAAACCGCCGATCCGGGTTTCGATTCGGTGTCCGGCCCGATTACCGGCAAATATCTTCCAGCCAAAAAACTCGGCGACATTCGAGGTTCCTGGCGAGTTAAAAAATTCTTCCGGCGGCGAATGCTGCTCGATAGTGCCGTCGTTGATAAAGGCGATGCTGTCGGCGACGGCTACTGCTTCGTTTTGGTCGTGCGTTACAAAAACGGTTGTTATATTAAGTTGCTGCAGAAGATCGCGAACCAGAAACCGCATTTCGATTCGCAGATTCGCATCGAGTGCGGACAACGGCTCGTCAAGCAGCAATATGCGAGGCTGTGTAATTAACGCCCTTGCAAGCGCTACGCGCTGTTCCTGACCGCCCGAAAGCTGACTTGGCATTCGCTTTTCAAAACCCGATAGATGGACGAGTTTGAGCGCTTGTTTTACCTTTTCGTCAATCAGGCCTTTCGCCATCTTTCGCATCTTCAGCCCGAAGGCGACGTTATCGGCGACGCTAAGATAGGGAAACAGCAGCGGTTTTTGAAACATCAGTACCGCCTGACGCTTTTCGGGCGCGACTTTGGCAACGTCGTTGCCGTCGAACAAAACTTTTCCCTCGTCGGGCTCAAGCATGCCCGCGATGATCTTTAACACCGTCGATTTTCCGCATCCCGAAGACCCTAACAAAGCGACAGTTTCACCGGCCTCGACACGAAGAGAAAAATGTCTCAAAACCGCACTGTCGCCATAGGCAAACGAAATATTTTTTAGTTCAAGAGATGTTGTCAAAATAAGTTCGCAGTTTGAATTTAAAAAGTTCGTTTTAGCCGCAGAGCGGCCTAAAGAAAATAGCCAGACGTGAAACGTCTGGAAAAGCAGTACGAATGATTCCCGCACTGAAGGTGCGGCAGAACGCCCGTAAACACAGGGTCTTTTGCCCTTTCAGGGCGAAGTGCCTAAAAACTCGTCTTACCAGAAATTTCACTTCTGGCTAGTTTCTTCATCCCAGATTAAGCATTAGAAAGAGTAATGATTTTTCTTCTTCTTTCTTCTTTGTGATTTCTTTGCGTTCTTTGCGTCTTTGCGTGAGATAAAAGAATTTTTTTCACGCAAAGCCGCAAAGAACGCAAAGGAAGAAAAATAGGATGAAAACTCCTATTGCGTAATCCGGGTTGCCGCTCTGCGGCTAAAAAGGACCTTTCAGACATCCTACTTCATTGCAATAATACCTGACTCCGCCAATCTTTTTCCAGACGTTCGAGATAGGCCGAGTCGGCTTCGGGGACGGCATGGGCCTCGAGTTCGTCGGCAGCCAGTGTCGCCTCGGCACGCGGCAGATTTGTTACGGAAGCGCGCTGGGCGTCGGATAATTTACTTAGATCGTGAGGATAGATCGACCCGAGCACCACCGACTGTCGCAACTGAAATTCATGCGACATGAAATAATTGGTGATAACCATCGCGCCGGCCGGGTTTGATGCGTTAAACGGAATCGTAAGGAAGCTGTAGTTCTTTATCGTCCCGTCTTCGAGAACGAATGTTCGCACCGACGCGGGAAATTCGCCGCGCTTGATCGCCTCGGACGCGAACGCCGCACCATAGGCAAACGTAAGGTCGATCTCGCGATTGGCAAACAGTCGATTTAGCTCTGACGGCGAATTCGGATAATTCTCGCCGCGCCTCCATAGATAAGGTTTTATCTCATTAAGAAAGGCAAATGTTTTTGACGATGCCGAGAGATAGAGCTGCTCATCAAATTTTTCAAACTTGTTCGAGCCGCCGCCAAAGTGAAAGAGCACGTGTCGCAAAAAAGCCGAACCTGTAAAATCGGGCGGCGCCGGATAAGCAAATTTTCCGGGATTCGCCCTTATCCATTCTTTAAGCTGTTCGGTTGAACGCGGCGGGTCTTTCAGTCGCTCGCGGTCGTACGCGAAAACAAATTGCGAACGCTGCCAGGGGGCTTCAAGACCTTCGACGGGAGTTCCGAAATCTGTCTTTCCGGCGTCATCGTCATAAAGCGCAAAACTCGGCAATCGCTCGGAGAAGCTGCCCCACAACAGGTCGCCCTTCTTTGCCGTGCGAAAATTTTCACCGTTGATCCAGACCATGTCGATCGATCCGGCCGTCGTCTTTCCGGCTTGCTTTTCGGTCAGTAGTTTGTTGATCGCCTCGGCGGTATCGCCAAGCGCAACGACATTCAACGTAACGCCGTATCGCTTTTTCAATTCCTCTGCAACCTCGGTTCTAAAAAAGCGGTTCCGATTTTCGTCGCCTGCCCACATCGCAAAATTTACCGTCGTGTTCCGAGCCTTCTGTTCGATCTCAGGCCAATTGGCTTTTTCCAGGTCGCTCTTGGTGAACGGCGTTTCGTCCGCGCGATTACAAGCGAGCAGAAAGAGACAGGTCAGGATCAGAATAAAATATTTATCAGCTTTCATTTTTGAAGAATCCGGCGACGACCATAAAAATAATAACAGCCGGCAGAGCAAAGGTAAGAGTGAGAGCCGCGGTCACGGCATCGTCGCTGCTTCGTTGAAACGAGACCAGCGTGAGCGGCAGAGTCTGAATTTTTCCTCCGCCGACAAACAGCGTGGTTAAATATTGCGACCATGAGATCAAAAAGGCGAATGCGGCCGCGATGGCCATACCGGGCGCTATTGCCGGAAACGTAACGTGGCGAAAAACCGCGAGCGGAGAGGCTCCGAGCGAGCGCGCCTGATCTTCAAAATCCGTATCGAGCCGCGTAAAGCTGCCGATCAACAGCAATACGCAATAGGGTATCGTCGGAACAAGATGCGACGCGATCACGCCGGCAAGCGAATCCGCTAAACCGTATCGCAAAGAAAGAGCATGGCTGCCCGACGCCACCGCGAACGACGGCGAAAGTATCGGCAGGATCAAAAGAAACATGATCACGCGCTTGCCGCGAAACCGGTTGAGAGCAAGAACGCGCGCCGCCGGCAGCGAAATCAGCACGGCCAAAATCGTGACGATAAATGCAATGCCAACGCTGTTCCCAACCGACGGCAATACACCCGAAGCTGACGACCCAAGATAACTCCAGGCCCGCAATGTGAATTCCGACGGCAAAACAGACGGAAACCTCCAGTTTGCGGCAATCGACGAAATGCCCAAAAGAAGAAAAGGCGTCAATGCGACAATGCCAAAAACTACGACGACCGCATACTGAGAGTGTTTTCTGCTTGCGATATTCATTACAAATGACGTTTTAGACGGCGATGAATCAGAACAGCAACGGCTTTTCGGATTCGCCTTGCTTTTGCCCAAGCCGCAGAAAAAACCACGCCAGGACGGCGGCCACGATCGTCATCGCGACGGCGATGGCAAATGCTTCCGGGCGTTCCCCGAGATCGGTGGCGGCGAATTTACGATTGGCGACGATCGCTAAAACCGTCGGATACTGCCGCCCGAGGATGTAAGGAATCTCGAACGCGCCGAATACATACGCAAAAACAAACAGCGACGAAAAGAGCGTCGCCGGCGCGATGATCGGCAGCGTCACATGACGAAATCTCTGCCACCGGCTCGCGCCAAGATTTTTGGCAACGCTGTCCAATTCGTCGCCGGTTCGTGCCAGCGTCGCCAGCACAACCGTCGCAATAAATGGAGTTTCCTTTAAAACGTAGGCCATCAAAATTCCGATTCCGAATGCGTCACCGACAAGAATGGGAAAGTCCTCCGGAACCGAGACAAACAAACGCGATATCAATCCGCTTGGGGCGATCAAACTGAGCAGAATAAATGCGGCGGCAAGATGCGGCATGGAAAGCGGAATCTGTAGAAATGTCCTTAAAATGTAACTGCCGCGGGCTAGATTATGCAGCAGCAAGGCTGTTGCCGTTCCGCACAGGGCCGACAAAGCAGTGGCGAGCGCGGTCAAACTGAGAGTAAAAACGAAGGCCGCTCGCACTTCAGGGTCAGCGAACATTCGCGCATATGTCGGAGAGGGCAAACTGTTCGCAGCCGACAGGATCAATCCGCCGAGAAAGAAACCCAGAACGACAAACGCTGCCGGAAACAGGAGAGTGATTTTTTTAAATTTCACCACAGAGGTCAAAACAATCTTGGTTATCTTATTTCCTGAAACGACGGGAGCGTTTCTATTCTGTGAGTGCAAACCTGGCACGGATGCAGCTTTAATCTCTCCGCTTCGGGTTCGAGCGTCGAGTCAATCCAATCAAGAAACTGCTGGTAATTGTCGAGAACTTCTTCAGCAGATGATTCGCCCAGCTTTCCGAGCTGATAATGCCGCGCGTTCGATTCAACAGCAAACGGACATGCGTGAAAGACGCCGTCGGTTCTGAGAGCCGGACGACAGCGCGGACAAACGCGAAAACCTTTTTCCTCTTCGATCTGTTTTGCGGTTTCCGCCGTCATTCTTCCGGTTTCGACAAACTTGCCATAAGACGTTTGCATGCGCTCGAGAATATGTTCTTCGCCGGTCTGGTTGGCAAACTCGACTCCGCGACCGTAAGGGAAAACTCCGGCGTGCGACGAGTAAATGCGACCGGGATTAACGTCGTCGTAAACTTTAAGTTTTTCAAGCGAGGCCGCCGGGATCGGTTCGGCATCGACGCCGTGCAGGATCGAATAATTCAGGACAATCTCGCTTTTCTCATCGGAATCGAGAATGGCGATCACGCGGTCAGCCAAAACGCCGTTCGAAAAAATAGTAAACCAACCGGCAAAGTCTTTTTCGCGCAGGTAACGCATCGCCCAAATGACATTTGCGTCATCGATCGTCGGTTCGCCGCCGTAAAATTTTATATTCGCATCCGGCGGGACAACCTCCAGAATCATGTCCAGGCTTTCGCGCGTCATCGGCCTGTACCAACCGTCGGGCCGACCATACACAATGCAAAAATCGCAAGAACGATTGCACTTAGAACCGGTGTAAAGATGCACGTCCGAAAATTGGCCCATCGAGCGCTCGTAAGTCACGTGGTCGGAAAAGAGCGGAAATATCCAATTCTCGTTCATCTGCATAAATATACTAAATCAACCCTCTATCGCCTAAAAATTTAATTTCAATCCAAATTGAATCACGCGCGGGCTGGTCGCGTTGCTCACAAACCGGCCAAAAGCGGCACTACTGAGACTGGTCACCGGTGCCGTAAAGTTTACCGAGTTTTGGACATTGAAAAACTCTGTCCGAAACTGAATGTTGCGCCCTTCGCCGAGTTGCGGGAGCTGAAACGTCCTCAAGATTCCAAAATCGCTGTTGACATAGCTGCCGCCGCGGATAATATTTCGACCGGCGCTGCCGAGCAAGCCGGGTGTCGGGGCGGCAAATGCTGCCGGATTAAAAGCAAATCCGTCCGGCACATTTTGGTTCGGATCTCCGACAAGGTTCGGACGACGATTTGCAATGCCGAGTATCGGATCAAATGATCCGACTGTCACGTTAAACGGCTGTCCGCTTTGCATCGTCGAAACGCTGTTCGTCTGCCAATCACTGATCAGGTATCCGAAAACTCCGCCAACGCTGCTTAGGAACCGCTGGCCTTTGCCGATCGGAAGCACAAAGGTCGAACTGAAAACGAACCGGTGCGGAACATCGAAATTTGAAACCGCCCGTTGAGCCGACAGGTTAAAAGAGTCCTGCGGACGGTCGTCATTGCCGCTGCCGATACCTGACGCTATGTCGATGGATTTAGACCAGGTGTATGAGGCCAAAAACGAACTGCCGCGGCTCAGACGCCGTTCAACCTTTGCCTGAAAGGCGTGATAGATGGAATCGGCTGACGATTGCTGCTGAATAATGTCATTGGCAAAACGAGCCGCAGCCGGAATATTCGCGCCGGCAAACGGACGCGAGCCAACCGGAGCTACCAGAGCCTGCGGACTGTTGGCCGCGACGATCTGATTTATGTTCACTGGGCGCGAAAGGTTTTGGCCCCGTCGCCCGACATATGCGATCTCTGCTATAACACTCGTCGTGATCTGTCGCTGAAAATTCAGGTTCCACTGAACGGCGTATGGCGTGCGGAATTCGCGGTCGATCGAAGCTGCTCCGGTTGCCGCGCCAGTGCCGAGAAGTCTGGTAAAAGTCGTCGCGTCTCCCGTCGTAGGAAAGACCGCAGGATTGTTATCGATATTCGTCAGGGCAAACGGGGCGTTAGTCCGGGCCGTGCCGAACCGATCCTGAAATACGCCGTTATCATAGAAAATTCCGCCGCCGCCGCGAATGACGTTCTTTCCGTCCTCAGTCACGCGATATGCAAAAGCGACGCGCGGTGCAAAATTATTAGTATCGATCCGGTGAAGACGAGGCAATTCGGCCGAGCCGACAACAAAATTTCCGACGCCGGGAATTAGATTTGAGAGGCGGCCGTTGCGTTCCGTGAGCGGCGTGTCTATCTCGTATCGCAGGCCGAGGCTCAGATTCAGACGCCGCGTCACTGTCCATTCGTCCTGGACGTATCCGCTAAAGGCTCGGGTCTGGAAAATGCGTTGCGGATCGGCCGAGCTAATCGTTGCCTGAGCAGGCCGCCCGAGCAGAAAATCAGCAAGCGCGGCAATCGATGCGTTTCCGGGAACCGTCGGATTTATAACGCCGTTGCGCGAGCCGTTAAAATTCAGAGATCCCCGTAAAGTTCGGTAAGCCTGCGAATCTACTTCCGCATCTCGAATCTCGACTCCGAATTTCAAGTTGTGATTTTTTAATATCAACGTCACGTTGTCGATAAATTGTAAAAGCCGACGGGTCGTTGTTGACGCCCCAAGATTGTCGGTCAACGGCTGACCGCCGGTGCCGCCAAAGCCGGTGACGCGAATGATCGGGAGCCCACGGCCGAATTCGTTTTGAGGAGCACCGTTCGGCAGCCCGATCGATGCAGGATCGATAGTTGTTCCACTTGGAATCGGGTTTATTTGATGGTTCAGCCCAAAGCGAAATTCGTTGATAAGATTTGGGGTCAGCGTCCGCGTGTATGAACCGGAGAACGACTGTCGCTGCTCAGGATTGCTAAACGGAAAAGCCGGCAGCGAGGCGGAGACGAAGAAAATATCGAAAGGAAAAAACTGATTCTGAAAA
>Ga0187892_10005368_pt1 | contig 20227 bp, 15 predicted proteins | sample MA1701073metaG_FD_139345 | JGI IMG/M metagenome (GOLD analysis project Ga0187892, IMG submission 139345) | Bio-ooze microbial communities from a basaltic lava cave in the Kipuka Kanohina Cave System on the Island of Hawaii, USA - MA170107-3 metaG ...
CGCGCTGCGTACCGCGCGGTTGCGCAGCCGGCGCTTCTCGTTCTGCCGGATCCGCTTCTTCGCGGATGGGGTATTCGCCAAGATTCCTCTCCTCTGCTCGGGTCGAGTTCGATGAGATCGAGCGGCCGCGACACCCGAGCCTACCGTCGGCGCCGCGACGTGTCAAGGAGTTCGTCCCCCCGGTGAGCGACTCGCCCGACTCCCAGGCGCACGTCCAGCGCGGCGTGGTGAGCGCGGTGGGCTCGATCGGCCTCGCCACGCTCGCGAGCCGGGTGCTCGGTTACGTGCGGGACATGGTGGTGGCGCGCGCCTTCGGGGCCGGCCCGATGACCGACGCGTTCTTCGTGGCCTTCCGCATCCCGAACCTCCTGCGCCGGCTCCTCGCCGAGGGAGCGCTGTCCACCGCGGTGGTCCCGGTCTTCACCGAGACCCTGACCCGCGAAGGGCCCGAGGCCTTCGGGCGGCTCGCCCGCGCGGTGACCGGCGCGGCCATCGTGGTGCTCTGCGTGGTCGCCGCCCTCGGCGCGCTGCTCGCGCCGGTGGTGGTGACCGTGATGGCGCCGGGCTGGCGCGGCGATCCCGAGCTCTTGACGCTCGCGGTGACGCTCACCCGGGCGTTGTTCCCGTACCTCGTGTTCGTGGGGCTGGCCGCCCTCGCGATGGGGGCGCTCAACGCCCACCATCGCTTCTTCACCGCCGCGATCGGCCCCGCCGTGCTCAACCTCGCGATGATCGTGGCGGTGGTGGCTCTCGCCTCGCATCTCACCACCCCCATCATGGCCCTGGCGATCGGCGTGCTGGTGGGCGGGCTCGGCCAGCTCCTCGTCCAGCTGCCCGAGCTGCGCCGGATCGGGGTGCCGCTCTGGCCCTCGCTCGAGTGGCGGCATCCCGCGGTGGCGCGCATCGCGCGCCGCCTGTGGCCGGCGGTGTTCGCGCTGGCCGCGGTGCAGATCACGGTGGTGGTGAACACCTTGCTCGCCTCGCTGCTCCCCGCGGGCACCGTGTCGTACCTGTACTATGCGGACCGGGTGATGGAGTTCCCGCTGGGCGTGTTCGGCATCGCGTTGGCCACCGCCGCGCTGCCCAGCATGTCGGCCCAGGCCGCGCGCCAGGACCTCCCGGCGCTGCGCGCCACCCTCGAGTTCGCGCTACGGCTCTCCGCGTTCGTGGCGGTGCCCGCGACGGTGGGGCTCCTGCTCCTGGGCGAGCCGATCGTGCAGGTGCTCTTCCAGCGGGGCGAGTTCACCGCCGCCGCCGCCGCGCTGACCGCCCAGGCTTTGGCCGGCTACGCGGTCGGCCTGCCCGCGTTCTCGGCGACCCGCATCGCGGCCCAGACCTTCTACGCGCTCGGCGACACGCGGACGCCGGTCCTGGTCGGGTTCGTGTCGGTGATGGTGAACGTGGTGCTGGCCCTCGTCTTGATGTGGCCCCTGCGCCACACCGGGCTCGCGCTGGCCTCGTCGCTGTCGTCCTACGTCAACGTGATCGGGCTCTGCTGGCTGCTCCGCCGCCGGCTGGGCGGGCCGCGGGGCGCGGAGATCTGGGGCTCGCTGGGCCGTACCGTCGTGGCCACCGCGGCGCTCGCGCTGTGGTGCGCCTGGGTGGAGGGGCGCCTGCCCGTCGTGCCGGAGCCGGTCGTGCTCGGACTCGCGCGGATGGTGCTGGCGCTGGTGGGCGGCCTGGCGGTCTACGTGGCGATGGCGGCGGCGATCCGCGCGCCGGAGCTGCGCGCGCTGCTCGGTATGCTGCACACGCGCCGGTGAACCTTGCCCCGCCCCGGTCGCCGGTGATAGACTCGCTCATGCTCCTGGACTTCGCAGGGGACGCCCCGGTCATGGCCTGGATCCGACGGATCGGCCAATGCCGGGGTCGTCGCTTTTTGGGCCTCCCGCTCCGGATGTGACCGGTGCGCTCTCGGCTCGGAGCGTCCGCGGAGAGGGGGACCGCGGGAGTCGTCTCCGGTGCCGCGGGGTTGATCGCCGAGTACCTCGCCAGCCTCCAGATCGAGCGGGGCGCCGCGCTGAACACGCTTGCCGCCTATCGCCGGGATCTCGCGGGATTCGAGACCTTCCTGGGGCGGGATCGCCGCGCGATCGATGCCGTGGGGGTCGCCGATCTCTCGCGCTACCTGGGCGGCCTCCGCCGCCGCGGCCTCGGCAGCCGCAGCATCGCGCGGCACCTCTCGGCGGTGCGCGGCCTCTACCGCTTCCTCCTCGACGCGGGACGCGTGCCGCGCGACCCAACCGTGCACCTGGACAGCCCGCGTCCGTCGCGGCGGCTGCCGCGCACCCTGTCGATGGCCGACGCGGCCGCGCTCGTCGAGGCGCCCGACACGACCCGGCCGGACGGTCTGCGCGACCGCGCGCTCCTGGAGCTGCTGTACGCCTCCGGGCTCCGCGCCTCCGAGGCCCTCGGGCTGCGCATCGAGGACGTGAACTTCCAGGCGGGCTACGTGATGGTGATCGGCAAGGGGGACCGGCAGCGCCTCGTGCCCGCGGGCGCCCGGGCGCTCGACTGGGTGCGCCGCTACCTCACCACCGTCCGCCCGCGCCAGGTGCGGCGCGACTGCCCGGCGCTCTTCCTCAATCGCTCGGGTGGGGCCATGTCGCGGCAGGCCCTCTGGGGTCTCATCCGGCGGGCGGCGCGGCGGGCGGGGCTGCGCGCGGTGGTCTCGCCGCACACTCTGCGCCACTCCTTCGCAAGCCACCTGCTCGAGCGGGGCGCCGATCTGCGCTCGGTGCAGGCCATGCTCGGCCACGTGGACATCTCGACCACCCAGATCTATACCCACCTGCCATCGAGCGTCGTCCACGACATGTACCGGAAATTCCACCCACGGGCGGCGCGCGTGCCCCGCGTCGGGCGCCCGGGCGCCCTCGAGCGGGCGGGCTGAGATGGCGAAGGCGGGCCACGCGTATCCGCAGGTGGAGCCCGGCGTCGCGGCGCTGATGGACCCGCGCGTGGTGAGCTGCGCGCCCGGGGCTCCCGTCGCGCGGGCGCTGGCCCGCGCGCGCGCGGCCGGCGCGACGGTGGTCGCGCTCGGCCCGGGCCGCGCGGCGCGGGTGGCGGAGCTGGCGCGCGCCGCCGCGTGGGGCCTCGACCGGAGGCCTGTGGGGGACGTGGCCTGGCGTGACCTGCCGAGCGTGGTCGCCGGCGCCTCCGAGATCGACGCGCGGCGCCGACTCCTGGCCGGCGCGCCGCTGGTCCTGGTGCGCCAGGGCTCACGGGTGATCGGCGTGGTGGACCGCGACCGCGCCGAGCTGCCGCCGGTCGAGTCCTCACTCCTCGCGCAGCTCGAGGACATGACTGAGGCGAGGCCGCGCGTGGCCAGTAACAGCTCGCGGCTCTGGCTCCTGCGCGTCGCCGGCAAGGTCGGCGAGGGGCTCGGCACGCCGGCCTATGCGGTGGGGGGCTTCGTCCGTGACCTGCTGACCGGCGCCGCGCCGCCCGACCTGGACCTCCCCGACGTGGATCTCGTGGTCGAGGGTGACGGCGTCGTCTTCGCGCGCCGGCTGGCCGAGGAGATCGGGGGAACCGTGCTCGTGCACCGGAGCTTCGGCACCGCGTCCATCGAGGCGGGCCGGGCGCCGGCGGGCGCCGGCCTCGACGGGGTGGCCCTCGGCCGGGTGGATGTGGCCTCGGCCCGACGCGAGCACTATCCCGCGGCGGGGGCGCTGCCCGAGGTGGAGCCGGCGGAGCTGCTGGAGGACCTGCGTCGTCGCGACTTCTCGGTCAACGCGATGGCGCTCGCGCTGGCGCCCGATCGCTTCGGCCGGCTCCTCGATCCCCTGGGCGGCCAGGCAGACGTCCGGCGCCGACGCCTGCGGGCGCTCCATCCGCTCGCGTTCGTCGAGGATCCCACGCGGGTCTTCCGCGGGGCGCGCTATGCCAGCCGTCTCGGCTTCCGGCCGGACACGGCGACCCTCGCGGCGATCCGGCTGGCGGTGGAGCGGCGAGACTATGTCGCCTTGTCCGGCCAGCGGCTGTGGCGCGAAGTCGAGCTGGCGGCGGCCGAGCCGCGGGCCCGCCGGGTCTTCGAGCAACTGGTGAGATGGAAGGCCCCAAATCTCTGGAATATGGATGGAGTCTCCTCTCGCCACCTGGCGGCCTCGGAGCGGCTCGGGCGCTGGGCGAAGTCGGCGGGCCTGGCGGTGGACCGAGCCGAGCTTGTCCTCCTCGCCCTCAGCCTTGGCCGGCCCGCGGAGGTGGTCGAGCGCGGCCTCGACCGGCTCGCCCTCGCCGGCGAGCCGCGCGCGCGCATCGAGGCGGGGGCGCTGGCCGGGCCGCTGGCCCGGCGCCTCGAGGCGCGGCGGCTGCCACCGAGCGCGGTCGGAGCCCTGCTCGATGGCGCGCCGGAGGCGGCCGCGCTCGCGGCCTGGCTCCGGGGCGGGGCGCGGGCGCGCCGGCGGATCCAGTGGTACCTCGCGCACGGGCGCGCGCTGCGGCCGCGGCTAACCGGCCGGGATCTGCTCGCGCTCGGCGTGCCGGGCGGGCCGCGGGTGGGCGCGGCGCTCGGCATGCTGCGCCGGCGTCGACTGGACGGAGGGGCGGGCTCGCTGGCCGAGGAGCGGGCACTCGTGAAAGAATGGCTCACATCGGGGAAGGAGGCGTGAGGTGACGACCAGATTCATCTTCGTGACGGGCGGCGTCGTGTCCTCGCTGGGCAAGGGGCTCGCCGCGGCATCGATCGGATCCTTGCTCGAGGCGCGCGGCTTCCGGGTCACGCTGCAGAAGATGGACCCGTACATCAACGTCGATGCGGGGACCATGAGTCCGTATCAGCACGGCGAGGTCTACGTGACCGACGACGGCGGCGAGACCGACCTCGATCTCGGCCACTACGAGCGTTTCACCTCGGCCCGGATGACCCGGGACAACAACGTCACCACCGGGAAGGTCTACGGGACCGTGATCGAGAAGGAGCGCCGGGGGGACTACCTGGGCCGGACCGTCCAGGTCATCCCGCACATCACCGATCAGATCAAGGCCGCGATCCGCAAGGTGGCGGGCGGAGTTGACGTGGTCATCATCGAGATCGGCGGCACCGTCGGCGACATCGAGGGCCTGCCGTTCCTGGAAGCGGTGCGCCAGTTCAAGAAGGACGTGGGCAAGGACAACGTGATCTACGTCCACCTCACGCTGGTCCCGTTCATCCAGGCGGCCCAGGAGCTCAAGACCAAGGCGACCCAGCACTCGGTCAAGGAGCTGCGGGCCATCGGAATCCAACCCGACGTGCTCCTGTGCCGGACCGACAAGGAGCATCCGCTCACCCCGTCCATCAAGTCCAAGATCGCCCTCTTCTGCGACGTCGAGGAAGAGGCGGTCATCGCCGCGCGGGACGTGGACACGATCTACGAGGTGCCCCTCGCCTTCCACGACCAGGGGCTGGACGAGTCCATCATCAAGCTGCTCGACCTGCCCGCCCGGCCGACCGATCTCTCGCGCTGGGAGGAGATCGTGCGGCGGGTGAAGGCGCCGCGGCGCCGCTGCCGCATCGGGGTGGTGGGCAAGTATATCGAGGTGAAGGACTCCTACAAGAGTCTCTACGAGGCGCTCGCCCACGGGGGCATCGCCCACGAGGCGGCGGTCGAGGTCGTGTGGGTGGACGCCGAGCGCATCGAGCGCGAGGGGCTGGCCGGCCACGTGGCCGGGCTCGACGGCATCCTGGTGCCGGGCGGCTTCGGGGACCGCGGGATCGAGGGGAAGATCCAGGCCATCCGCTACGCGCGCGAGCAGCACGTGCCCTACTTCGGCATCTGCCTCGGCATGCAGTGCGCGGTCATCGAGTACGCGCGCCACGTGTGCGGGCTCGAGGGCGCCAACTCCACCGAGTTCGACCCGACGCCCGCCCACAACGTGATCGATCTGCTGCCCGAGCAGCGGACGGTCCAGGCCAAGGGCGGCACCATGCGGCTCGGGCTCTACCCGGTGCTGCTCAGCGAGGGCACCGCCGCCTCCCGTGCCTACGGGCAGGGGCTGATCGAGGAGCGCCACCGGCACCGCTACGAGGTCAACAACGACTATCTCGCACGGCTCGAGAAGAACGGGCTGCGCATCTCCGGCATCTGGGCCGAGAAGCAGCTGGTGGAGATCATCGAGCTGCCCGACCATCCGTGGTTCGTGGCCGGCCAGTTCCATCCCGAGTTCCTCTCGCGGCCGTGGGAGCCGCACCCGCTCTTTGCCGCGTTCATCAAGGCCGCGCTCGACCGTCAGGGGGGCGTGTGACCGCGACCCGGGCGGTCCGCATCGGCGGCGTCGCCATCGGGGGCGGCGCGCCCCTGGCTCTCATCGGCGGACCCTGCGCCATCGAGAACGAGAAGCACGCGCTGATGGTCGCGGAGCGCCTGCAGCGGGTGACCGCGGACGCGGGCGTGCCGTTCATCTACAAGTCGTCGTACGACAAGGCCAACCGGTTCTCGATCAATTCCTACCGGGGGCCCGGGCTCACCGAAGGGCTCCGGATCCTCCGGAAGGTCAAGGACGAGACCGGCCTCGCGGTGCTGTCCGACGTGCACGACGTCTCGGAGGTCGCCCCCGCGGCCCAGGTGCTCGACGTGCTGCAGGTGCCTGCGTTCCTCTGCCGCCAGACCGACCTCGTCGTCGCGTGCGCGCGCAGCGGCCGGCCGGTGAACGTCAAGAAGGGCCAGTTCGTGGCGCCGCGCGACATGGTCAACCTGGTGGAGAAGGTACGGGCTGCGGGCAGCGAGGACCTCCTTCTCACCGAGCGCGGCACCAGCTTTGGATACAACAACCTCGTCGTCGATTTCCGCGGGCTGCCGATCATGCGGGCCTTCGGCTATCCGGTGATCTTCGACGCGACCCACTCCGTTCAGCTGCCGGGCGGGCAGGGGGATCGCTCCGGCGGCGAGCGGCAGTACGTGCAGGCCCTCGCGCGCGCCGCGGTGGCGGTGGGGGTGGACGCGCTCTTCATGGAGATGCACGAGGACCCCGACCGCACGCTCCCGGACGGACGGCCGCTGTCGGACGGGCCCAACATGCTGCGCCTCGACGATCTGCCGCGCCTGCTCGACGAGCTCCGCGCGATCGCGGCCGGGCCGGGACGCCCCTGATGGGTTCCCGGATGGACCGCGCGCGCATCCTGGGCCTGGCCGACCGGGTCCTGCGGCTCGAGGCGGAGAGCGTGCTCGCGCTGTGCCCGCGGCTGGACGACCGGTTCGTGGCCGCGGTCACCATGCTCCACGACTGTCGCGGGCGCGTCATCGTCACCGGCATGGGCAAGTCGGGCCTCATCGGGCGCAAGATCGCGGCGACCCTCGCGAGCACCGGCACCCCGGCCTACTTCCTCCATCCCGCCGAAGGCGTGCACGGCGACCTCGGGATGGTCGCTCGGGACGACGTGGTGCTGGCGCTCTCGAACTCCGGGGAGACCGACGAGGTGCTGGCGGTGCTGCCGGTGCTCAAGCGCCTCGGCATCCAGCTGGTCCTGCTCACCGGCGCGCCGACGTCCGCCCTCGGGCGGCAGGCCGACATCGTGCTGGACGTCGGGGTGGCCGAGGAGGCGTGTCCCATCAACCTCGCGCCCACCTCGAGCACGACCGCGGCCCTCGCCATGGGCGACGCGCTCGCGATGGCGCTGCTCGACCTACGCGGTCTCGGGCCGGACGACTACGCGGCGCTGCATCCGCGGGGCAGCCTGGGGTGGAAGGCGCTCTTCAAGGTCGGCGATCTCATGCACACTGGTCCCGCGCTGCCGATGGTCTCGGAGCAGGCCACCATGAAGGAGGCCATCGAGGAGATGAGCGGCAAGGGGCTCGGCATGACCACGGTGGTGGACGCGGGCGGGCGACTCGTGGGGGTCGTCACCGACGGCGACCTGCGGCGCCAGCAGCTCTCCCACGGGGTCGCGCTGCTCGAGCGCCGCGCCACGGAGTGCATGACCCGCGCGCCCAAGGTGATCGGGGCCGACGAGCTCGCCGCGAAGGCGCTCGCGCTGATGGAGGGCCGCATCACCAGCCTGGTGATCGTCGACGCGGCGGGACGGCCCGCGGGGGTGATCCACCTGCACGACATCCTGCGCGCCAAGATCGTGTGAGGGCCGCTCCCCGGGCCTCCCGCATCCGCCTGCTCGTCCTCGACGTGGACGGCGTGCTCACCGACGGCGGCCTCTTCGTGAGCGCGGGCGGGGAAGAGATCAAGCGCTTCCACGTCCACGACGGGCTCGCCCTCGTGGCCGCGCGTCGAGCGGGCCTGCAGATCGCGATCCTGTCCTCGCGTGCGTCCGCCGCGGTGACTCGACGCATGACCGAGCTCGGGGTGAGCGAGGTCCACCAGGGGGTGACCGACAAGGCGGGCGCCCTGAACGCGCTCCGGGAGCGGCTCGGCCTGGCGGTCGGCGAGGTCGCGATGATGGGCGACGACCTGCCGGACCTGCCCGCGATGGCCCGGGCCGGCCTGGCGCTGGCCCCCGCCAATGCCGCGGCCGAGGTCAGGCGCGCCGCCCACTGGGTGAGCCGCCGCCGAGGCGGGGACGGCGCGGTCCGGGAAGCGGTCGAGATGCTCCTAAAGTCCCGCCGCGCTTGGCCGCCTCGCGCGGAAGGCTGAGCGCCGGCTTCTTCATTTGCCACGGCTCCAAGTACTGTGTTAGCGTGGCATGGAGATTGCTATGCGGAAGGCCCCACTCATTATTCTGACGCTCGTCGTGGTATTCCTATCCGTGGTGGTGGGCCTGTTCATCCACCGGGCCCGGTCGCCTCGTGCGATTCGCTCGGAGCCCGCGGCCACGAGCGCGGATTACCGGCTCACGCAGGTTCGCCTTCAGGAAACGGGTCGGGACGGCTCCCGCTGGCAGCTCGACGCCGAGTACTCCGAGACCTTCGAGGAGCAGAACACGACGGCGATGAAGAAGGTGACGATCAAGATGGACCCGCCGTCCAAGGGCGCCGGCCGCACGCGCTCGTGGACGGCCACCGGGGACGAAGGCGATCTGAACCAGGAGACCAAGGACGTGGAGCTCCGGGGCCACGTGGTGCTCGTCTCGAGTGACGGCCTGCGGCTCGAGACGGAGCGGCTGCGCTGGGACGCGGAGGGGCAGCGCGCGTGGACGAACGAGCCGGTGATCATCTACCGGGCGGGCGCCGTCGTGCGCGGCACCGGCTTCGAGTCGCGGGTCGCCGACGAGACGACCAGCGTCAAGGGGCGGGTGCGGGCCACGTTCGAGCGAGCCGCGGCCGCCGAGCCGGTCGCCGCCCAGCGTCCATGAGGGTCAGCTTCGTGGTGGGCGCGATCGTGCTGTGGTCGGCGACGACGCTGTCGACGGCGGGGTGGACGCAGACCGCGCCCGCCCGGCCCCGGCCGGCCCCCCCGGCGGCCGCCGCCCAGTCGCCCGCCGCCCCTCGTCCGGAAGGGGCGGGGCCGAGCCAGGAGGGGCGCAGTGCCCCGGTCACGGTGGACGCGGACCAGCTCGAGAACCTGGAGAAGGAGGGGCTCGTCGTCTTCACCGGCAACGTGGTGGCCAATCAGAACAGCTCGACGCAGTACGCGGACCGCATGGAGGTGTACCTCGACGACAGGAGGAACCGCATCGTCCGCACCGTCTCGACCGGCAACGTGCGGATCATCACCAAGGACTGCCGTACCGGCACCGCGAAGCGGGCCGAGTACTACGACGCCGAGCAGCGCGTCGTCCTCCTGGGCAACGCGCGGGTGTGGCGCGACGACAACGTGGTGACCGGAGAGCGGATCACGATCTACCTGGCCGAGGACCGCAGCGTGGTGGAGGGCGGTCAGCAGGAGCGCGTGAAGGCGGTCTTCTACCCGAGGGGCCAGGACCAGGCGGCCCGACCGAAGGCGCCCGCGGGTCAATGCTCATGAATCACGCTCCGGAGCGGGTTGTCCGCGGCGGGGGGAGTGCGGGGGCCATTTCTGGGCCCCCGCAGCTGAAGAGCAGTAAAGAACTAGACGGTCGTCCGCCAACCGGAGCGCGCGGGGCCTGGCCCCCCACGGACGACCGATGGAAGGACTGATCGCTCAGGGCCTGCGCAAGCGATTCCGGAGCCGGGTGGTGGTGAACCGGGTGAGCCTGGACATCCACCCGGGCGAGGTGGTCGGGCTGCTCGGGCCCAATGGCGCGGGCAAGACCACGTCGTTCTACATGATCGTGGGCCTCCTGCGGCCCGACGGAGGACGGATCTTCTTGGAGGGGGAGGACGTGACCGAGCTGCCGATGTACAAGCGTTGCCGGCTCGGCATGGGCTACCTGCCGCAGGAGTCCTCGGTGTTCCGCAAGCTCACCGTCGAGGAGAACCTGCTCGCGATCCTGGAGACGCTCGACCTGTCCTACCAGGAGCGGATGACGCGGCTCGCGGAGCTGCTCGCCGAGCTCGACCTGACCCGCCTCGCTCACCACAAGGCCTACACCTTGTCGGGCGGCGAGCGGCGGCGGCTCGAGATCACGCGGGCCCTGGTGACCAACCCCCGCTATCTGCTGCTCGACGAGCCGTTCACCGGCATCGATCCGATCGCGATCGGCGATATCCAGGAGATCGTGGCCCGGCTGAAGGAGCGCGGCATCGGGGTGTTGATCACCGATCACAACGTGCGCGAGACGCTCGCGATCACCGATCGCGCTTACATCCTCCACGACGGCCGGATCCTCGCCTCCGGCACCGCCACCGAGCTGGCCAACAACTCCAAGGCCCGGGAGATCTACCTGGGCGAGAAGTTCTCGCTATGAAGCTCGTCCAGCGGATGAGCCAGCGGGTGGTCATGACCCCGCTCCTGCAGCAGGCGATCCAGCTCCTGCAGCTCTCCACCCTGGAGCTGGAGCAGGTGGTGCGCAAGGAGCTCGAGGAGAATCCGCTCCTCGAGGAGGTGCCGGTCGAGAACGCGGAAAACGCGGAGAACCCGGACGCGGCGGCCACCCCCGGCCCCGCGGACGCGGCGGCTCCCGCGGAGGTCACCTCGGCGCTCGAGCCGGCTTCGAAGGAGACGTCCTCGGTCGACAGCGAGAAGGCCGACGACCTGCCCTTCGATCTGTCGTCCGCGGTCTTCGACGACCACGGCGACGAGCGGACGCCGGTGTCCATGGAGGAGCGGGACGAGCTGCCGTTCGAGAACCTCGGCCGCAGCGACACCTCGCTGGGCGAGCACCTGATGGAGCAGCTCCGGCTCGGCACCGACGACCAGGACGTCCTGCGCATCGGCGAGGCCATCATCGGCAACCTGGACGAGGACGGCTACCTGCGGGCCGACGTGGGCGAGATCGCGGCGGGCATGGGGGTGAGCCCCGAGGCGGTGGAGTGCGCGCTCAAGCTCATCCACGCCTTCGACCCGCCCGGCGTCGCGGCGCGCAGCGTGCAGGAGTGCCTGCTGCTGCAGCTCACCGCGGACGCGGAGCCCGATCCGGTCTCGGTGGAGATCGTGGAGCGCCACTTCGAGGACCTGGAGCGACGGCGCTACGCGGAGATCGCCCGGGCCCTGAAGCTGCCCCTGGAGCGGGTGATGGAGTCGATCGAGGAGATCCAGGGACTCGAGCCCAAGCCGGGGCGGCGCTTCTCGGTCAACGACTCCCGCTACGTGGTCCCGGACGTCACCATCCAGAAGGTGGGCGAAGACTACGTGGTGATCCTGAACGAGGAGGGCATCCCCCGGCTGCGGGTCAACTCGCTCTACCGCTCGCTGCTGCGCCGGTCGGGGGACGAGGCCAAGCAATATGTAGAACAGAAGCTGCGCAGCGCGGTGTGGCTGATCAAGAGCGTGGAGCAGCGTCAACGCACGTTGCGAAAAGTCGCTCAGAGCCTGGTGAACTTCCAGCGCGACTTCCTCGACAAGGGCCTGCCCCACCTGCGGCCGCTCGCCCTGCGCGACGTGGGCGACGACATCAGCATGCACGAGTCGACCATCAGCCGGGTGACCACCAACAAGTACGTCCAGACGCCGCAGGGTCTCTTCGAGCTCAAGTTCTTCTTCCACAGCGGCATCGCCTCCGAGAACGGCTCGATGGTCTCCTCGGTGTCGGTCAAGAAGACCATCCGCGACATGGTGGCGGGCGAGGACGGGGGCAAGCCGCTCTCCGACCAGGAGATCGCCCAGTCCCTCCAGGGACAGGGCCTCACCATCGCCCGCCGCACGGTGGCCAAGTACCGCGAGGAGCTGGGCATCCTGCCCTCGCACCAGCGTCGGCTTTCCTCCAAGAAGCGCTGAGGCTTCCGTCCATGCAGGTGATCATCAGCACCCGAGGGATGACCGTCTCCCGCACCTACAAGGACGAGCTCACCCGAAAGCTCGCCAAGCTCACCCCGATGCTGCCCGCGGTCGTCGAGACGCGGGCGGTCCTCTCGAAGGAGAAGCACCGGCGCACCGCGGCCCTGACCCTGGTGGCGCGGCGCCGGGCCTTCCGCAGCCGGGAGACCGCCCCCGACCTCGAGGCGGCGGTGGACCGGGCCGTGCACGCGCTGCGGCGTCAGGTGCGCGAGAGGAAGGCGCGCCGGCCCCGGCGTCCTCCCGGGCCGTGAGCGACCCCGCCCCCGAGCCGATCCGCTTCGTCATCATCACCGGGCTCTCCGGGGCGGGGAAGAGCTTCGCGATCAAGTGCCTCGAGGATCTGAACTACTTCTGCGTGGACAACCTGCCGACCACCCTGATCCCCACCTTCGCGGAGCTGTGCGCGCAGTCGAGCCGCGGCATCCCCGCGATCGCGCTCGGGGTGGACGTGCGGGAGGGCGAGTACCTCGCGAGCATGGTGGGGACGCTGGAGGAGCTGCGGACGCGCGGCCACCTCGTCGACGTCCTCTTCCTGGAGGCCTCGGACGAGTCGCTGGTGCGCCGCTACCACGAGACGCGACGCCGCCACCCGCTCGCCGGCGAGGGCAGCGTGCTCGACGGCATCCGGGCCGAGCGCAAGGCCCTCGCCCATCTCCGGGAGATCGCCGACCGCATCATCGACACGTCCGCGCTGACGGTGCACCAGCTGAAAGACCAGATGGTCCAGTCCTACGGGGAGCGATCAGCCCGGGGTGGGCTCACGGTGGCGCTGGTCTCCTTCGGCTTCAAGCACGGGGTGCCCTACGACGGCGACCTCGTCTTCGACGTCCGGTTCCTGCCCAACCCGCACTTCGTCGAGGGGCTGCGCGCCCTGGACGGGCGCGACCGCGCGGTCGAGGAGTTCGTGATGTCGTTCGCGGAGAGCCGCGAGCTGCTCTCGCGTCTGGAGGGGCTGCTCAAGTTCCTCCTGCCCCTCTATGAGCGCGAGGGGAAGGCCTACCTCACGGTCGCGGTGGGCTGCACCGGCGGGCGGCATCGCTCGGTGATGATCGTGGAGGCGCTCCGCTCATTCCTGACCGGTCTCGGCCTGAGTCCGATCGTCAGGCACCGGGACCTGGATCGTGAGTGACGCCCCGCTCCACTTCCTCTTCGGCATCCACAATCACCAGCCGGTCGGAAACTTCGACGGGGTCGTCGACGACGCGATCCTCCGGGCCTACCACCCCTTCCTGCAGGCCATCGCGGAGGCCGGCTCCGGGCTGTCCCTGACCGTCCACTGCTCCGGGGGCCTGCTCGCGATCCTCAAGGAGCGCGCGCGGCCCACCTTCGATCTGCTGGGGCGGCTCGCCGCCGACGGGCAGGTGGAGCTCCTGACCGGCGGCTTCTACGAGCCGATCCTCGCGCTGCTGCCGGACTGGGACAAGATCGGGCAGATCCAGGCCCTGACCCAGTTCCTGAAGACGAGCTTCGGCGTGAGTGCACGCGGCATGTGGCTGGCCGAGCGCATCTGGGAGCCCCAGCTCCCGCGCGTCTTGCGGGAGGCCGGCGTGGAGTTCGTCCTGGTCGACGACTCCCACTTCGCCCTGGCCGGCCTCGATCCCGAGACGCTGGGCGGCTACTACCTGACCGAGGATCAGGGGGCGTCGGTCGCGGTGTTCCCGATCAACCAGCGGCTGCGCTATCTCGTCCCCTTCGCGGATCCGGCGGAGAGCGTGCAGTACCTCGCGGGCCGTCGCGGGGCGGGCGCGGTGACGATGGTGGACGACGGCGAGAAGTTCGGCGTCTGGCCCGGCACCGACCGGCTGGTCTACGGGGAGCGCTGGCTCGCCCGCTTCCTCGAGACGCTGCTTGCCACCCCGTGGCTGCGCGTCTCCACCTTTTCTCGGTTCCTCGACACCGAGGCGCCCGCCGGCCGGGTCTACCTGCCGACCGCCGCCTACACGGAGATGGGCGAGTGGGCCCTGCCCCCCGCGGCCGCCGCCGAGCTGCACGACGCGCGCGCCCGCCTGGCCGCGCTGCCGGACGGGGAGCGCCTCTCGCGGCTGCTGCGGGGCGGGTTCTTCCGGAACTTCCTGATCAAGTACCCGGAGATCGGGGACGCGTACTGGAAGATGACCCGCCTCTCCCGCCGGGTCCACGACGGCCTCACCGCGCGCCCGCGCGACCCGCGGCTCCTCGCGGCCCGCGAGCGGCTCTGGCAGGGGCAGGCCAACGACGCCTACTGGCACGGGGTGTTCGGCGGCTGCTACCTCCCGCATCTCCGCCGCGCGGTGAAGTCGGCGTTGATCGGCTGTGAGCAACGGATCGAGGGGCCGGGCAAACCGCTGGGGCTCGACTGCGTGCGCGCCGACATCGACGGTGACGGGGTGGCCGAGGTGGTCGTGCGCACCCGGTCGCTCGGGCTGACCCTGCGTCCGGCCCGCGGCGGCTCGCTCACCGAGCTGCTCTGGCTGAGCGGGGAGATGGACACCGCCGACGTGCTCACCCGGCGTCCCGAGCCGTATCACCGGCAGGTGGTGGAGCGGCCGTCGGGGGCGGGGGCGGACGAGGTGAAGACGATCCACGCGGCCCCCGCGGTCAAGGAAGCGGGGCTGACCGCGCTGCTCCGCTACGATCGCTTCCGCCGCGCCTCCCTCCTCGACGGGCTGTTCCCGCCCGGGGAAGAGCTCGATCCGCTCGATCCGTGGGACGCAGCGCGGATGGTGGTGGGCGAGCGGCCCCTCGAGCACGAGGTGAAGACCTCGCCGCGCGAGGTGGCGCTGCTGTGCTCGCTCCAGCGCCCCGACGGCCTGCCGATGTCGCTGCAGAAATCCATCGTGGCCACCGCGGACGATCCCGCGGTCACCGTGACCTACCGGTTGCGCTGGGAGGGGGAGGAGCCGCTGGCGGGGCAGTGGGCGGTGCAGTGGAACCTCACGCTCAGCGCGGGCGAGGCGCCCGGCCGCTACTACCGGGTGGCGGGCCGCCCGTCGCTCGGCAGCCGCGGCCGCATCGCCGCCGTGCACGGCCTGGCCATGGTGGACGAGTGGCTCGGCTGCGAGCTGGCGCTCCGGTGGGCGAACCCGGCCAATATCGCGTGGGCGCCGGTGGAAACGGTCTCGCTGTCGGAGACGGGCTTCGAGCGCATCTACCAGGGATCCGCGCTGCTCTTCGCGTGGCCGCTCCAGCTTCAGCCCGGGCAGACCTGGGAGGCATCGCTGCGCGTGGCGATCGGCGAAACCGCGGCGGGAGCTGCCGAAACCAGGGATTCCCCTTGAGAGGCGACCGCCGGGCGTGATAGTGTCACGTACCCGCGGTCGATCGAGCCGAGAACCCAGGAGGGCAGGGCGGATGGCGCGTGAGGAGTACCTGTTCACGTCGGAGTCGGTGACGGAAGGGCACCCCGACAAGATCGCCGATCAGATCTCGGACGCGGTCCTCGACGCGATCCTGACCCAGGATCCGACCGGCCGGGTGGCCTGCGAGTCTCTGCTCACCACCGGCCTGGTGGTGGTGGCCGGCGAGATCACCACCTCCTGCTACGTGGACATCCCCCGGGTGGCCCGCGAGACCATCCGGGAAGTCGGCTACACGCGCGCCAAGTACGGCTTCGACTACGAGACGTGCGGGGTCATCACCGCGATCGACGAGCAGTCGGGTGACATCGCGATGGGCGTGGACAAGCTCGGCGCGGGCGACCAGGGCCTCATGTTCGGCTACGCCTGCACCGAGACCGAGGAGCTGATGCCGCTGCCCATCATGCTGGCCCACAAGCTCTGCCAGCGGCTCACCCAGGTCCGCAAGAGCGGCCAGATCGGCTACCTCCGGCCGGACGGCAAGAGCCAGGTCTCGGTGCGCTACGTCGACGGCAGGCCGGTGGGAGTGGAGACGGTGGTCATCTCCACCCAGCACGGCCCGGACGCCGGGCTGTCGACGATCCGCGAGGAGATGATCGAGCAGGTCGTGCTGCCGACCATCCCCAAGCACCTGATCGATCCCCAGCGGATCACGTACCACATCAATCCCACCGGCCGCTTCGTCACCGGCGGGCCCATGGGCGACACCGGGCTGACCGGCCGCAAGATCATCGTGGACACCTACGGCGGTTCCTGCCCCCACGGGGGCGGCGCCTTCTCGGGCAAGGACCCGACGAAGGTGGACCGCTCGGCCTGCTACATGGCGCGCCACGTGGCCAAGAACGTCGTGGCCGCGGGGTTGGCGGACCGGGCGCAGGTGCAGGTGGCCTACGCCATCGGCGTCGCCGACCCGGTATCGATCATGGTGGAGACCTTCGGAACCGGGAAGGTGCCCAACGCCAAGCTCGAGCAGATGATCCGGAAGCACTTCGACTTCACGCCCTCCGGGATCATCAAGTACCTGGACCTGCGCCGCCCGTTCTACCGGAAGACGGCCGCCTACGGTCACTTCGGGCGGAACGAGCCCGAGTTCACGTGGGAGCGGACGAACCGCGCCAAGGACCTTCGCGACGACGCCGGCGTGTGATGCCGGACCCGTCGGGAACCCGCGCCTGAGCCCCGCTGCGACCGTGCCCGTGCCAATTCGCGAGCTCAACGCCGAGCAGGAGACGCATCTGATCTCCTGGACTCGCGGGACGTAGGGCGCCTCGTTGGCGCAGACGCCCCCGGGCGGTCGGGTCACGCCCATGCGGCGCCCCCGGCTGGGGCTGTGGCTGCTGGTCGGCTTCATCCTGCTCAGCCTGTTCGGCCAGGCCGTCCCCCTGTTCACCGACTGGCTGTGGTTCCAGGAGGTGGGCTTCACCACCGTCTTCGTCACGCGCCTGCAGCTCTCCGGCTGGCTCTTCCTCGGCCTCGGCGCCGTCGTGTTCGTCTTCCTCTTCATCAACCTGTCGGTGGCCGCGCGCACCGCCCCGCCGGACGTGCTCTGGGAGCTCGAAGACCAGCTGGGGCTGCCCGGCCGCGCGATCCTGGAGCCGCTCGTCCGACGGCTGCTCCTGCCGGTCATCGCGGTCATCTCCTTCTTCGCGGGGGCCCGTGCCACCGGGGCGTGGTCGACCGTGCTGGAGTACATCAACCGGACCCCGTTCAACCAGACCGATCCGCTCTTCGGCCGCGACCTGAGCTTCTACTTCTTCGTGCTGCCGTTCTGGCGGCTCCTCTATGCATGGTCCACCGCGCTGGTGGCCGGCACCCTGATCCTGGTCGCCGCGGTCTACGTGCTGCAGCGCAGCCTCGTGCTCACCGCGCGGGGGCCGCGCCTCGCGGCGGGGGCCCGGACCCACCTGCTCGGCCTCGCCGCGGTGCTGCTCCTGGTCCGCGCGGTCGGCTTCTGGCTCGACCGCTTCGACCTGCTCTACGCGCCCCGCGGTTTCGTGTTCGGCGCCTCGTACAGCGACGTGCACGCCTCCCTGCCGGTGCTCCAGTGGCTGGGCGTGCTCGCGGTGCTCTGCGCGGCCGCCTGCGTGTTCCAGATGTTCCGGCCCGGCTGGCGCTTCCTGGTGGCGGGACTCGTGGTGCTGGCCGTCCTCTGGGTCGCGGGTCTCGGCGTCGCCCCCGCGCTCCTGCAGAGCTACCGGGTCAAGCCCAACGAGCTCGTCTACGAGCGGCCCTATATCGAGAACAATATCCGGATGACCCGGCAGGCCTACGCGCTGGACCGGGTGGCCGAGAAGGATTTCGCGGCGGAGGACAACCTGACCCCGGCCGCGCTCGAGCGGAACAACCTCACGATCAAGAACATCCGGCTCTGGGATCATCGGCCGCTGCTCACCACCTACGGCAAGCTGCAGGAAATCCGGACCTACTACAAGTTCCGGGACGTGGACGTGGGGCGCTACACCCTCAACGGCGAGTACCGTCAGGTGACCCTGTCCGCCCGCGAGCTGTCCTACCGGGACCTGCCGAGCCGGGGTTGGATCAACGAGCACCTGACCTACACCCACGGCTACGGGCTCGTGGTGGGGCCGGTGAACCGGATCAGCCCGGAGGGCCTGCCCGAGTTCTTTACCAAGGACATCCCCCCGGCGGTGAGCGGGGGCATGCCCAAGATCACGCGGCCCGAGATCTACTACGGCGAGATCGGCAACGAGTACGTCCTGGTGCGCACGCGCTCGCAGGAGCTCGACTATCCCTCGGGCGACCAGAACGTCTACACGCGCTACGAGGGGCGGGGCGGCATCCCGATCAATTCGCTGCTCCGCAAGGCGGCCTTCGCGGCGCGCTTCGGCGCCCTCAACCTGCTGCTGTCGAACGACCTCACGCCCGAGAGCCGGGTGATGATCTACCGCGACATCGGCGCGCGGGTGCAGGAGGCGGCGCCCTTCCTGAAGTTCGACCGCGATCCGTATCTGGTCATCGCGGCCGACGGTCGCCTCGTGTGGATGATCGACGGCTACACCACCAAGGACCGCTATCCCTACGCGACGCCGGTTCGGGGCTTCAACTACATCCGCAACTCGGTCAAGGCCACCGTGGACACCTACCACGGCACCGTGAGCTACTACATCGCGGATCCGGAGGATCCGGTGATCCGGACCTACGCGAAGGCGTTCCCGGGCCTCCTCAAGCCGCTCGTCGAGATGCCCAAGGATCTGCAGGCGCACATCCGCTACCCGGAGGACCTCTTCGCGGTGCAGGCCCGGATGTACGCGACCTACCACATGCAGGATCCCCAGGTCTTCTACAACAAGGAGGACCTGTGGGTCATCCCGCGGCTCCCGCAGGAAGGGCGCGATCGCGAGATGGAGCCCTACTTCATGATCATGCGGCTGCCCGGAGAGCGGAAGGAAGAGTTCGTCCTGCTCTCGGGCTTCAACCCAAGCGGCCGGGACAACATGATCGCGCTGCTGGTGGCCCGGATGGATCCTCCGCAGTACGGCGGCCTGATCGCGTACCAGTTCCCGAAGCAGAAGCTGGTCTTCGGGCCCCGCAACATCCAGGCCCGGATCAACCAGGACCCGGTCATCTCCCAGCAGATCGCGCTCTGGAACCAGCAGGGCTCGCGGGTGATCACGGGCAGCCTGCTCGCGATCCCCATCGACCAGTCGCTCATCTACGTGCAGCCCCTCTACCTGGCCGCCGCCGAGCAGGGCGCGCTGCCGGAGCTGCGTCGCGTGGTGGTGGCCTACGGCAATCAGATCGCGATGGAGTCGACGCTCGAGGCCGCACTCGCGCGCATCTTCGGCGGGCGCGTGCGCGGCGACGAGCCGCCCGGCCGGCCGACCGCCGAGCGCCCGGCCACTCCCGGCTCCGCGCCGGCCGCGGCCATCAGCGCCGGCGTGCAGCGCGCCTGGGAGGCCTGGCAGCGCGGGCAGGAGGCGCTGCGCAAGGGCGACTGGGCCAGCTACGGCCAGGAGCAGAAGCGCATCGAGGAAGCACTGCGCCAGCTTCGCGGCGAGGGCCGCTAGCGTCGTTGCCTCTCGCGGAGGCGGGCCGGCCGGGCGCCGCCCTCCCGGGAGCACGCTGAGGCGCATCCCGACGCGTCGTCTCGATCGAGCCACGAGACGGATCGGCTCCCGCTTCGATTCCCCGCAGAAGACACGGCTCCCGGGAGGGCGGCGCCCGGCCGACCCACCTCCGCGAGGACGCGCTCGTAGGAATCCACCGAGGAAGCGGTCCGCGTTCGAGCGCGGGCTTCGCCCGCGCAATCCTGGTTTTCGGGGGGAGGCAGGGAGGAGTGCGCCGTTAGGCGCGCGACGACCGTCGGAAGGGGGGCAAAGCCCCCCTCCGAGCTAAGTGCGTGCGCCGAGGAAGAGGGCGGCGCCGATGCCCGCGAAGACGATGTTGGCGGTCCAGGCGGCGAGGGCCGCGGGGAGCAGATCGGCCTGAGCGAAGGCGATCGCCACCGAGTGGACGATCCAGTAGCCCACCGCGATCACGATGGCCACCCCGATGCCCATGGCGCGCCCGCCGCCCCGCGGGGAGATCAGCGCGAATGGAATCGCCACCAGCGCCATGATCACGTGCACGAACGGGAAGGACAGCTTGGAGTAGAGCTGGACCAGGTAGCGGTTGACCCGGCGGCCGCTCTCCCGCAGCTTCGACACGTA
>Ga0187892_10005369_pt1 | contig 20220 bp, 13 predicted proteins | sample MA1701073metaG_FD_139345 | JGI IMG/M metagenome (GOLD analysis project Ga0187892, IMG submission 139345) | Bio-ooze microbial communities from a basaltic lava cave in the Kipuka Kanohina Cave System on the Island of Hawaii, USA - MA170107-3 metaG ...
CGAAACGTGTGCCGGGACGACGACGGCGACCAACGCCGCAAACCCCGAAAACCGCGCCAACGCCGGCGTTTCGCGTAGGGCTGGAAAAGCGCAGAAAGAGAGTTCGGCGCGGGAAAATGGTGGGTCGTGTTGGAGTCGAACCAACGACCAACAGATTAAAAGTCTGCTGCTCTACCGGCTGAGCTAACGACCCGGCGGGGCGCGAAGTTTAGTGAAGGGCTTGCGGGTGGACAAGCGCGGTGTTACGGCGCGAGCTCGGCGTTGAGGAGCGCCGCGAGGCGCAGCCCCGCTTCGAGTAGCCGACGCTCGACGACCGGCCGGTGCCGCGCAACGTAGGCGCGGTCGATGCGCGGATCGTTCGGGTAGATGCCCGAGCTCACGATCGCGCACGACTGCTCGGCCCACTCGCGCGCGGCGCCACGGCGCCACGCGAAGTCGGACGGCGGTCGTGGCTCGGCGAGCAGCGCTTCGGCGTACGGCACCGCGCGCAGATCGCGCGTCTTCAGAAGGCCGGTGTCCCAGAGCCAGTGCAGGTTGCCGCCGCGACCTTGGAACTGAATCTGGAAATCGTTGCCGCCGCGATCCTCGCCCCAGCCGGCGTGCAGCGGCATGTGTACGTCGCCGACGAGATGGATCAGCCATTTCAGCGCATCCGCGCGTTCCTGCTGCGGGCGGCCGCGATCGAGCAGTGTGACGAAGCGCTCGATCGCGCCGACGACGCATTTGCCGTTGCGACAGTCGCGCTGCGGCAGGTAGCGGCAGACGCCGCGCGGGAAGTTGAGATAGTGCAGTGGGCTGGAACCGCCGTAGCTCGGCCACTCGCGCAGCTCGTCGGGCCAGTTCGCCCACTGCCGCATCGCGTTCGAAGCGCGGTCGCCGAGCAGGCGCTCGACTTCGGCGCGTGCCGCGGGCGTGAGCTCGCGCGCCGCGATCTCGGCGACGATCTCGTGGCCGACGGGACCGAAGGCCTGCGCGAGCGGTGCGAGCGCGAGCGCGAGGAGGAACGAGACGAGGCGCGGCAGGTTCATGGGCCGCGCATCGTGCCACAACGATGCGACCGTCTGCGCGGGGCCGGTTACGAGTGCACCGGCGAGACGAAACGCGCGAGCCGCGTGTCGCCGTCACTATAATCAGCGGCCGGAATCGCGGGCATCGTTGCTTCCGATCCGTTCGACAGGCGCGTCCCGAACGCCTTGCAACGGCGCGTACGCGCCCCGACACCGAATCCGATGCCACGCACCAGCCCCGAACGCGCGGCCGAAGCCCTCGGCGCGCCGACCGATCTCACCTCGCGCGTGCTCGCGCGCGACGTCGGCCGGCTCGCGGGCCGCTCGCGCGCGCTCGACCGCGATCGGGTGCCGGACGACGATCCGCGTCGCGCTGCGCTGCTGCGCGAGATCGAGGCGTCCGCGACGGCGAGAGCCGCGCGCGCGGCTTCGGTGCCGGCGGTCACGGTCGACGAAACGCTGCCGATCGCGCACGAGGCCGAGCGCATCGTCGAGCTGATCCGCGCACACCGTGTCGTGATCGTCGCGGGCGAGACGGGCTCGGGCAAGACGACGCAGCTGCCGAAGCTCTGCCTCGCGGCAGGGCGCGGCGTCGCGGGCATGATCGGCTGCACGCAGCCGCGCCGCATCGCGGCGCGCTCGGTCGCGCGGCGTGTCGCGCAGGAGCTCGGCAGCGCGGTCGGGGAGCTGGTCGGTTTCCAGGTGCGCTTCACCGACCAGGTCGGCGCGAAGAGCCTCGTCAAGTTCATGACGGACGGCATCCTGCTCGCCGAGACGCAGGGCGATCCGACGCTCGCCGCCTACGACACGATCATCGTCGACGAGGCACACGAACGCAGCCTCAACATCGATTTCCTGTTGGGCTACCTCAAGCGTCTCGTCGCGAAGCGGCCGGACCTCAAGGTCATCGTCACTTCCGCGACGATCGACACCGAACGCTTCGCGCGCCACTTCGGCGGTGCGCCCATCGTGAACGTCGAGGGGCGCAGCTATCCGGTCGAGGTCCGCTGGCAACGCGACGCGCTCGCCGTGGCCGATGGCGAGCGCGCGCAGCGCAAGCCCGAGCCCGACGCGGCGTCGCGCGACCCTGTCTCCGAGATCGTCGCGGCGATCGACGAAATCACCGGCGAAGACCCGCTCGGCGACGTGCTGGTGTTCCTGCCGGGTGAGCGCGAGATCCGCGAGGCGCATCTCGCGCTCAACCGGCGCAAGTACCGCGCGACCGAGATCGTGCCGCTCTACGCGCGGCTCTCGGCGCGCGACCAGGATCGAGTGTTCGCACCCGGCCCCGGGCGCCGCATCGTGCTCGCGACGAACGTCGCCGAGACCTCGCTGACCGTGCCGCGGATCCGCTACGTCGTCGACCCGGGCGTCGCGCGCATCAACCGCTGGTCGCAGCGCAACAAGGTGCAGCGCTTGCAGATCGAGCCCATCTCGCAGGCGAGCGCGGACCAGCGCAAGGGGCGCTGTGGTCGCGTCGGTGCAGGCGTCTGCCATCGCCTCTACACCGAGGCCGACTACGCAGCGCGGCCGCGCTACACCGACCCGGAGCTGCTGCGCTCGTCGCTCGCGAACGTGATCCTGCGGCTGTTGAGCCTCGGTCTCGGCGCGATCGAGCGCTTCCCGTTCCTCGATCCGCCGGCACCGCGCGCGATCGCGGACGGCTACCAGCAACTCGCCGAGCTCGACGCGATCACGCGCGACAAGCAGGCGCTGACCGCGATCGGGCGCACGCTCGCGCGGCTGCCGATCGACGTGAAGCTCGCGCGCATGCTGGTCGAGGCGCAGCGCCTGGGTTGCGTCGCCGACGTCCTTGTCGTCGCGGCGTTCCTCTCGATCCAGGATCCGCGCGAGCGTCCCGGCGACGCGCGCGAGGCGGCCGACCTCGCGCACGTCGCGTTCGCCGATCCGCGTTCGGACTTCGTTGCGATCCTCAAGGTCTGGGAGGCGTACCGCGTCGCGCACGAGGAGCTCACGCAATCGAAGCTGCGCGACTGGTGCGGTGCTCGGTTTCTCTCGTTCCTGCGGATGCGCGAGTGGCGCGAGCTGCATCGGCAGTTGTTGCTGGTGGTTGGCGAGCTCGGGTGGCGCTTTGAGGCTCCGCGCGACGCAGGAGTAGGCCGGACATCGCAAGGCGATGGCCGGCAACCTGCGGCCGCCGGCCATCCTTCGGATGTCCGGCCTACTCACACCGGCTCGCCGCAGATCGTGGGCCGCAGCACGGATCGCGACGAAACAGCCGAGTACCGCCGCCGCTACGAAGCGCTCCACCGCGCGCTGCTCTCCGGCCTCCCCGGCCAGATCGGCCGGCGCGAGCCGAAAGGCGGCTACCAGGGCGCGCGCGGCCGCAAGTTCCAGCTCTTCCCGGGCTCCGGGCTCGCGAAATCGCCGCCGCAGTGGCTCATGTCGGCGGTCTACCTCGAGACCGCGCGCCTCTACGCGTTGACGAATGCACGCGTCGAGCCCGAGTGGGTCGAACAGCAGGCCGCGCATCTCGTGAAGCGCCGCGTGTTCGATCCGCATTACGACCGCAAGACCGGCTCGGTGAAGGCGTTCGAGGAGGTCAGCCTGTTCGGCCTCGTGCTCGCCGAGAAGCGTCGCATCGCGTATGCGCCGATCGACCCGGTCGGTGCGCGCGGCGTGTTCATTCGCGACGCCGTGGCGACCGGCGAGATGGAGTTCCGCGGCGACTACGTGAGGCTGCTGCACCAGACCCTCGATGCGGCGCGCGAGGAAGAAGCGAAGCGCCGCCGCCAGGGTCTCGTGCGTTCCGCGGAGGAGCTCGCGGCGTGGCTCGACGAGCGCATTCCCGCCGGCATCGATTCGCAGGCCGCGCTCGAGGCGTGGTGGAAGCCGCTACCGCCCGAGATCCGCCGCACCAAGATCTGGGCGCTCGACGACCTGCTCGTCGCCGACGCAGCTTCTCGCGATGCGTTTCCCGCGACGCTCGCGGCGCTCGGGCGCCGCTTTCGGCTCCACTACCGTTTCGAGCCCGGCACGCCGGAAGACGGCGTCACGCTCGACTTACCGCTCGGCTATCTCAATGCGATGCCCGCCGCGCGGCTCGGCTGGCTCGTGCCGGGGCTGCTCGCCGACAAGGTCGCCGAGTTGATCCGCGCGCTGCCGAAAGCGCTGCGCCGCAATTTCGTGCCGGCGCCCGATTTCGCGCGTGCGTTCGTGAACGACGTCGACGAGCACAACGCGCATGCGCATGGACGGCGCGAGCGCATCGAGGAGACGCACGCGCTCGGCGCCGCGCTCTCGTCGTTCCTCGAGCGGCGCACCGGCGTCGCGACCGAGCCGTCGGTCTGGAACGAGACGGAGCTGCCGCCGCATCTCGCCATGAACGTGCGGCTGCTCGACGAGCACGGCCGTCCGCTCGCCGAATCGCGCGACCTCGACGCGCTGCGCGCCGCGCACGGCGCACGTGCGCGCACCGCGTTCGCGCAGGCAACGGCGCAGTCGTACGCGCGCGAAGGGCTCGTGCGCTGGGATTTCGACGAACTGCCACTCGTCGTGAAGACCGACGCGAGGCTCGCCGCGCATCCCGCGCTCGCCGACCATGGCGATACGGTCGCGATCACCGTGCTCGAGCGCGAGGACGAGGCCCGGACGACGCATGAGGCCGGCGTCGTGCGGCTCTTGCGCCTCACGCTCGCGGACCGTATCCGCCAGGCGCGCAAACAGCTGCCGCTCTCGCCGCGCGTTGCGATCGCGTACACGACGATGGCTTCGCCCGACGCGCTGCGGGCCGACGTTGTCGAAGCGGCGCTCGACGACGCCGTCCGCGGGCGTGCCGCCGACATCCGCACGCGCGCCACGTTCGAGACGCTCGCGACCGAGCTGGGACGCACCCTCGGGCCCACCGCAGTCGCGCGGCTCGCGCATGTCGAGGCGACATTGACGGAGTACGCCGCGCTGGTACCGAAGCTCGCGCCGCCGCTGGTCGGATTCGCCAAGGCGAACTACGACGACCTGCGCGAGCAGCTCGCGGCGCTGGTGCATTCGGGTTTCGCGCGCGAGCTTCCGCTCGCGCGGCTCGCCGAGCTGCCGCGCTATCTCAGGGCGATGGCGCTGCGCGCGGAGCGCTTGCAGGGCGACCCGCGCAAGGACCAGCAACGCATGATCGAGGTACGCGAGCTCGAGGCGCAGTGGCGGCGTCGCTGTGCGGCCGATGCGCCGCTCGAGCGACGCGAAGCGTGCGAGCGTCTGCGATGGTTGCTGCAGGAATACCGCGTGCAACTCTTCGCGCAGGACGTCGGCACGAAGGAGACGGTCTCGGAGAAGCGCCTGCGCAAGCTCCTCGCGGACCTGTAGGCCGGCCATCGCTGCGCGATGTCCGGCCTACGCAAGTCGATCGAGCGCGGACGGAAACCGCTGCTCAGCGAATCCGCGTGACGCGCGCGCTGCGGTTGTAGCCTTCGATCTTCATCAGCCACGAGCCGAGCATCGCCGGCTTGATGGTGACGCCCGGGTTGCTCATCTCGGGCACGGCGAAGCTCTGCGACTCGGTGACCTGCCACCACTGGCCGTTCTCGAGCTTCAGCACGGTGTTGCGGTTCCACCCGTCGAACACGCCGTCGATGCGGCTCACGATCTCGCCGCGGTCGCCCCCCGTCGCGAACAGGCCGTCGTCCGGCTTGAAGCCTTCCTGGCTCGCCGATACCGGCGTCGCGGGAATCGCGTTGAGCCGCGAGCGCAGCCAGTCGTTGAGGCGCGCGAGCTCTTCCGGCGCGAGCTTCTCGAGGCCCGCATCGCGGAACTCGGACTCCGACATCCGTTCCTCGAGCGAGGAGAACTCCTGCGCGCCGGCGCGCGCAGCGAATCCGAGCAGGGATGAGAACAAGAGCGTGACGGCAAAGCGGAACATCGGCGACCTCGGGATCGAAAGGCGCGCGATTGTAACAACAGGCGCCGCCTCGACGGCTTCAGACCGGGGTCCGAGGGTCTGCCGCGGCATGGGTTTCCATCCGGGACGCGACGAAGGCGCGGAGCTCGTCCGGATCGAAGGGCTTGTCGATGCAGGCGTGGCGGCTCGCCGCGAGGAATTCGCGCGCGGCCGGCGTGAATGCGCCGCCGGTCATGAACACGATCCGCGCGGCCTGCGCCGAATCACGTCGCGACAACGCCTCGTGGAAGGCCATGCCGGTCATGTGCGGCATCATGAGGTCGCAGAGCACGAGGTCGTAGCGCTCGCCGCGGTCGAACCGCGCGAGCGCCTCGTCGGCACCGAGGCAGGTCGCGACCTCGTGCGAGGGATGCAGCAGGCGCCGGATCGCGAGGCCGATCATCGGCTCGTCGTCGACCACGAGCACGGTGCCGCCGCGCGCCGGCGTGGTCGCGGGTGCGGGCGCTGCGCTCGATGCTCGGGATGTAGCCGGCGCTGCGGCCGGCAGCACGACGCGAAACGTCGCGCCGTGCCCGGGCCGGCTCTCGACCCCGAGCTCGCCGCCGTAGTCCGTGACGATGCGGCGGCAGATCGCGAGACCGAGTCCCGTGCCGTCGCCGTCGGACTTGGTCGTGTAGAACGGCGAGAACATGCGGTTCAGCGATTCGGGCGAGATGCCGCTGCCGCTGTCGGTGACTTCCACGACGACGCGACCGGCGGCGTCGCAGCGCGTCGCGACGCGGATCTCGTTCGCGTCCGCGCGTCCCTCGGGAATCGCCTGCGCCGCGTTGACGAGCAGGTTCAAGAACACCTGGCCGAGCCGCGACGGCGTCACGAGCACGCGCCGGTCGGCGCGGAAGCTGCGCACGAGCATGGCGCGATGGCGGATCTCGTTCCAGGCCATGCGGATGCTCGACTCGAGCACCTCGTGCACGTCGACCGGCTCGCCGTCGGGCTCCTCGTGACGCGCGAACACCTTGAGGTCGCGCACGATGCGGCGCACCGCATCGGCCGCGTGGCGCGCGTCGGTGATCAGCGCGGCGAGCGCCTGGCGCGCGTCGCGCCCGCCGCCATCGTCGACCAGCCGCGCGCGCGTCTGCGCGAGCTCGAGGTTCGCGAGCACCGCGGCGAGCGGATTGTTGATCTCGTGCGCGACGCCGGCCGCGAGCATGCCGATCGACGCCATGCGGTCGGAGGTCATGAGCTGCTCGTGCGAGGCCTTCTCCTGCGTGAGATCGCGGAACAGTCCGACCGCGCCGCGCACGGCGCCGTCGGCGTCGCGCAGGATCCGCGTCGCGACGCTCAGGAACATGCCGTCGCGCGCCTGCGGCGCCCGGAACCAGAGCTCGCGGCGATCGAGCTCCTCGCCGCGTACGGTGCGACCGAGGAGCACCTCGGCGAGCGGCTGCGGCGTCGTCTGGTCGGGCAGGAAGAACCCGTAGCGGCCGCTGCCGGGATCCGCGAGGGTGCGCAGCGCGACGATCGGATCCGCCGCGCGATTCCAGAGCACGAACTCGCCCTCGCGGTCGACCACCGCGACGGCGTCGGGAACGCTGTCGAGCACGAGTCGCAGCAGGCTCTCCGACTCGGCGATCTCGCGCCGCTTGACCTCGACCTCGGCCTCGGCCTCGCGGCGCAGCCGGTGCTCCGCGTGCTCACGAAGCTCGCGCGCGATCGCGGGCAGCAGGCGTGCGGGCCGCGCCTTCGTCACGAAGTCGTGCACGCCGCTGCGCAGCGCCTCGGCCGCGATCTCCTCCTCGATCGCGCCCGACACGATGATGAACGGCATGTCGAAGCCGCACTCGCGCGTGATGCGGAACGCCTCGAGCCCGTTGAAGCGCGGCATCGACCAGTCCGAGATCACGAGCTCCCAGTCGATCTCGAACAGCGCGGCGCGCAGCGCGTCGGGCGTGCAAACGACCAGCGCGTTCGGCTCGTAGCCGCCCTCGCGCAGCTCGAGCAGCAAGAGCTCGGCGTCTCCGGGCGAGTCGTCGAGGATCAGGACGCTGAGGCGGCGGGTCATCGCCGCGCTCCGCGCGCTGCGGTGGCGCATCGGGCGCAGGCACGGCTTCGAGCGGCTCGGGCGGGGCCGAGCGTCGGGGTCGCGGGGCGTGCGCGAGCGTCGTCCAAGACTGCACCCCAGGCCGGTTTGCCTTCCGTGAAACCTCGCGACCGCTTCGAACCGCCGCGCGCGGCCTTGGACTGAGGCGGCGGACGGCACCCGCGGTTGCGCGTTCGAAGACCTTCCCTGCCGGGTCGCTCGAGCGGCGCGCCTAGCCTAATCAATCCGCTCGGTGCGCGCCAACGGCCGACTCGCGGTGGCCCGCGGACCCTTACAATTCACGCGTGAAAACCGAGGCCGCACCGACGCCGGAGCTGTGGGCCACGCTGCGCCAGCGCGCCGCGGCGCCCGTGCTCGCGCGCGTCGTCGCGCAGGCCGACGGACGGCCGGTCGCGGCGACACCCGAGCTCGCGACCACGGTCGAGCTGCTCGAGGCGCTCGGCGTCGACGCCGAAACACTCGCAGCGGCGCTCGCCTATTCGCTCGAGCTGCCCGACGCGCCGCCCGAGCTCGCGGCGCTGATCGACGGCCAGCGCGAGGCCGAGCGCGTCTGGACGCTCTACGCGCAGCGCCACCAGCCCGGCGGCGCCGAGGGCCTCAGGCGGCTACTGCTCGCGATCGTGCGCGACCTGCGTGTCGTGTTCATCCTGCTCGCGCGCCAGCTCGCCCGGATGCGCCACGCGAGCGCGCTCGCCGACAGCGCGCGGCGCGAGCTCGCGCAGCTCTCGGCCGACATCCACGCGCCGCTCGCGAACCGGCTCGGCATCTGGCAGCTCAAGTGGGAGCTCGAGGACCTCGCGTTCCGCTATCTGCAGCCCGACACCTACAAGCGCGTCGCGCGCCTGCTCGACGAGCGGCGCGGCGACCGCGAGCGCTGGATCGCGGCCTCGTTGACCTCGCTGCGGCGCGCGCTCGCCGACGCCGGCATCGACGCCGACGTCGCGGGGCGGCCCAAGCACATCTTTTCGATCTGGAAGAAGATGCAGCGCAAGGAGGTCGAGTTCGAGCACCTCTACGACATCCGCGCGGTGCGCATCCTCGTCGCCGACGTGCAGACCTGCTACGCCGCGCTCGGCATCGTGCACGCGCTCTGGCCGCCGATCTCGTCCGAGTTCGACGACTACATCGCGCGCCCGAAGGGCAACGACTACCGCTCGCTGCACACTGCGGTCGTCGGGCCCGAGGGCAAGACGCTCGAAGTGCAGATCCGCACCCAGGAGATGCATCGTCACGCCGAGCTCGGCGTCGCCGCGCACTGGAAGTACAAGGAGGGTTCGAAGGGCGACGTCGCATTCGAGCGCAAGGTCGCGTGGATGCGGCAGCTGCTCGACGCGAAAGCCGAGGCCGACGGTGGCGACGCGGCGCTGATGGCGGGTCTGCGCACCGAGCTCGTCGACGACCGCGTCTACGTGCTGACGCCGCAGGGCAAGGTCATCGACCTGCCGCACGGCGGCACCGTGCTCGACTTCGCGTATCACGTCCACACCGAGGTCGGCCACCGCTGCCGCGGCGCCAAGGTCAACGGCCGCATCGTGACGCTGCACCACCAGCCGCAGAGCGGCGACACCGTCGAGATCCTCACCGCGAAAGTCGCCGAACCGCGCCGCGACTGGCTGGTGGCCGAGCGCAGCTTTCTGAACTCGCATCGCGCGCGCGAGAAGGTGCGCGCGTGGTTCAAGCGAGCCGAGCACGAACGCAACGTGGTGGCGGGGCGCGAGCTGCTCGAGAAGGAGCTCAGGAAGCTCGCGCTGCAGCACGCCGAGCTCGAGCCGGTGCTCGTGAAGCTCAACGTGAAGTCCGTCGACGAGCTCTACGTCGCGGTCGGCGTCGGCGAGATCACGACCGGGCAGGTCGGGCGCGCGCTGCACGAGCTCGAGGCGCCGAAGACCGCGAAGCCGCTCATGAGCGCCGACGTGCCGGTCGCGCAACCGCGCAAGCGCGGCGGCGACGGCATCGTGATCGACGGCGTCGGCAACTTGCTGACCATGCTCGCGCGCTGCTGCCAGCCGCTGCCGGGCGACGCAATCGTCGGGTATCTGACGCGCGGGCGCGGCGTCAGCGTGCACCGCGAGGGTTGCCGCAGCCTCGCGGCGCTGATCGCGCGCGGACCGGAGCGCGTGATCCACGTCGCGTGGGGCGCACGCGACGCGAAGTCGTACGAAGTCGACGTGCTGGTGCGCGCGTACGACCGCAAGGGTCTCTTGAAGGACGTCTCGGCCGTCATCACGAATGCCGACGCGCATGTGCTCGCGGCCGCGACCTCGCTCGATCCCGCGGAGGGCGTCGCCGACATGCGCTTCGTGCTGCGGGTGCGCGATTTCGCCCAGCTTTCGGCGCTGCTGGGGAAGATCGCACAGTTGCCGAACGTGCTCGAGGCACGCCGTGTCGCCGGGACGTCCCGCCATGCTTGAGGCGGCCGGGCGCGCGCGGCGCGCATGCTACGGTAACCGTCGATGATCGAGATTCCGGGCTATCGCATCGTGCGCCAGATCGGCCGCGGCGGCATGGCGAGCGTGCACCTCGCGATCCAGCAGTCGGTCGACCGAGAGGTCGCGCTGAAGATCATGTCGCCGCAGCTCAACATCGATCAGAGCTACGGCGAGCGCTTCCTGCGCGAGGCGCGGATCGCGGCGAAGCTCCAGCACCGTCATGTCGTCGGCGTGCACGACGTCGGCCGCCACGGCGACTACCACTACATCGCGATGGAGTATCTCGACGGTGGCCCGGTGCTGGCGCAGGGGCGCGAGCCGGGCGATCCGGCGTTCGCGCTGCGCGTGACGCGCGAGATCGCCTCCGCGCTCGGCTATGCACACTCGAAAGGCTTCGTGCACCGCGACGTGAAGCCCGACAATATCCTGCTGCGCGACGACGGTGCCGCCGCGCTGACCGATTTCGGCATTGCGCGCGCGGCCGATTCGGTCGCGCTGACGCGCACCGGCGCGGTGGTCGGCACGCCGCACTACATGAGCCCGGAGCAGGCGCGCGGCAAGGCGACGGACGGCCGTTCGGACCTCTATTCGCTCGGGATCGTGTTGTACGAGCTGCTGATCGGCCGCGTGCCGTACCAGGCCGACGATTCGCTCGCGGTCGGGATCATGCACATCACCGAGCCGCTGCCGCGCCTGCCACCGCCGTTCGAGGAGCTGCAGCCGCTGCTCGACGGTCTGCTCGCAAAACAGCCCGAGAATCGCTTCCAGACCGGCGACGAGGCCGCGCTCGCGGTGCAGGAGCTCGAGTTCGCGTTCGCGACCGGGCAGCTGCCGCGCCTGCCGCAGCCGAGCGCCGCTACGCGGCGGCGCATCCTCGACACCACGCCGCTGCCGGGGCAGCAGCCCGATACGCGCACGGTTCCGACGCCGCCCGAACCTGCGACGGTCCCCTCGACGGCGCGGGGTGAACCGCGGATCGGGCGGATCGACAACGCACTGATCGATCGCGAGCGGACCCGGCCGCGCGCCGACGACGCGCCGCGTAACCGCGGGACGCTGCGTTTCGTCGCGGCCGTGCTCGCACTGACGGCGCTCGTAGCGGGGCTGTGGGCGAACCAGGACCGGCTGCGCGCGCTGCTGCCGGAGACCGAGGTCAACACGCTGCTCGTCGATGCCGATGCGGCGCTCGCGCAGGGTCGGCTCTCGGGCCCCGGCTCCGCGACCATGCTCTATGCGAAGGTGCTCGAGCTCGATCCCGACAACACGCGAGCGATCGAGGGGCGCCGCGCCGTCGGCGAACGCCTCGTCGGCCGCGCGAACGAAGCGCTCGCGGCGCAGCGCGTCGACGAAGCGCGTGCGCTCGCGGCGGAGGCGCGCGCGATGCTCGGTGGCGGCGAGGCGCTCGCGAGCCTCGAGGCCGCGCTGACCGAAGCGTCCGGTCGCAACGGCGCCGTCGAGGCGCTGCTCGCACGCGCGCGCGCGGCGCAGAACGAGCAGCGCATCGCGGGCGCGCCCGACTCCGCGCTGACGCTCTATCGCGACGCACTCGCGGCCGATCCGGACAACGCGCTCGCATTGAACGGCCTCGTCGCGATCCTCGATGCGCTCGCGCTCGATGTGCACGCCGCGATCTCGACCGGCGAGCTCGGCCGCGCCGGCACGCTGATCGAGGAGATCGCAGCCGCGTCGGCGAATCACCCGCGCCTTCCCGAGCTGCGCGCCGCACACGCCGACGCCGGCAAGCGCGCCGAGCGCGACGCGCTCGAGCGGCGGCGCCGCGGCGAGGGCTTGCTCGTGCAGGCGAACGCAGCGATCGACGCGAACGACCCCGGCACCGCCGGTCGGCTGATCCGCGAGGCGGGCTCGACCGGCGTCGCCGCGACCGAGCTGGCGGTCGCGCGCACGCGGCTGGCGGAGCTGATCGAGCGCAACGAGATCACTGCGAACGCCGAGGTCTCCGCGGAGCGCGCCGCGCGCGCGGCGGCGCTGATTGCACAGGCCGAAGCCGCGATCGGCGCGGGCAACCTCATGGATCCTCCGGGCGAGAACGCGTACGACAAGTACCGCGAGGCGCTCGGGGCGGACCCGCGCAACGCCCGCGCGCAGGCCGGTCTCAGGGCATTGCCGGCGAAAGCGCGCGAGCTCTTCACCGGCGCGCTCGGCGAGCGCCGCCTCGGTCTCGCGCGCCAGTATCTCGACGTGGTCGAGGCCGTGCGTCGCGACGACACCGAGCTACCGCGCATGCGGCGCGAGCTCGCGCTCGCGCTCCTCGCGCAGGCCGAGCGGCAGATCGGCGACGGTCAGCTCGACTCGGCGCAGCGCTCGATCGCGAAGGCGCGCGAGCTCGCGCCGGCGGAGCCCGGCGTCGCCGCGGCCGAAACCAGGCTCGCCGCGGCGCGCGGCGGTTGACGAGGAATGACGATGGAACTCGATCGCATCCGCGGTTCGGCGCTGAGGGTCCTGTTGCTGCTGATCGGCCTCGCGCTCGTGCTGTGGCTCGCCTGGCCGATGCTGCGCGGCTGGCGCGCGACGGTCGATGCCGAGCCGCGCAGCGTGACCGCGCGCGGCGATCTCGCCGCCGACGAGCAGAACACGATCGCGGTGTTCGAGCAGGCGAGCCCTTCGGTCGCGTTCATCACGACGACGCAGCGCGCCGTCGATATTTTCACGCGCAACGTCATGGAGGTGCCGCGCGGCTCGGGCTCGGGTTTCGTCTGGGACGAAGCCGGGCACGTCGTCACGAACTTCCACGTCGTCGCCGGCGCGCAGAGCGCGATCGTGCGGCTCTCGGGCGAGCGCGAGTTCACCGCGGTTCCGATCGGCGCGAGCCCCGAGCACGACATCGCGGTGCTGAAGATCACCGTGCCGATCGATCCGCCGCCGCCGCTGCCGATCGGGACCAGCGCCGATCTCAGGGTCGGGCAGAAGGTCTATGCGATCGGAAATCCCTTCGGTCTCGACCGCACGCTGACGACCGGCATCATCTCGGCGCTCGACCGAACGATCCAGAGCCCCGCCGGCCGCTCGATCGAGCGCGTGATCCAGACCGACGCGGCGATCAATCCCGGCAATTCGGGCGGGCCGCTGCTCGACAGCGCCGGGCGCCTGCTCGGCATGAACACCGCGATCTACTCGAGCTCGGGCTCGAGCGCAGGCGTCGGCTTCGCGGTGCCGGTCGACACGATCAACCGCGTCGTGCCGCGCATCATCGCCGAAGGCAAATACGTGCGTCCGGTGCTCGGCATCAACGCCGACGACCGCATCGGCGAGACGCTGCTCGAACCGGTCGGGCTCGAAGGCGTCGCGGTGCTGGGCGTCGATCCCGACGGCGCCGCGGCACGCGCCGGGATCGAGCCGGCGCGGATCGGGCGCGACGGCAACGTCGAGCTCGGCGACGTGATCGTCTCGGTCGACGGCGAGAAGATCGAGACCCTCGATGACTTGAGCGACGCGCTCGACCGGCGCGCGATCGGCCAGGTGGTCGAGGTGGTGGTCTGGCGCGACGGGCGCGAGACGCCGATCAAGGCGACGCTCGGGGCGCCGGGCGAATGAGCCGTATCGTCGGCCGCGGTGCCGCGAGCCGGCGCGCAACACGCGCCTGAGCGCACGTGCAGGCCTGGTACTGCCATCACTTCGTGCTGCCGTTGCCCGCGGGGCACCGGTTCCCGATGGTGAAGTATCGGCGCCTCTACGAGCGCGTCGCCGCGGAAGGCGGCGCCCTGGGCATCACGCTGCGCGAGCCCGCGCCGGCGTCGATCGAAGCGCTGTCTCGCGCGCATGATCGCCGCTACGTCGAGCGCGTCGTCGCGGGCGCACTCGAGTCGGCCGAGCTCCGGCGGATCGGCTTCCCGTGGTCGCCGGCCATGGTCGAGCGCTCGCGCCGCTCCTCGGGCGGGACCATGGCGGCGCTCGAAGCAGCGATCCTCGGCGACGCGGTCGCCGTGAACCTCGCGGGCGGCACACACCACGCGTATGCGGATCGTGGCGGCGGCTACTGCGTCTTCAACGATTCGGTCGTCGCGGCGCGGCACGTGCAGTCGCTCGGGATCGCTGCGCGCCTCATCGTGATCGATCTCGACGTGCATCAGGGCAACGGCACGGCCGCGATCTGTGCAGCCGATCCGTCGATCTACACGTTCTCGATGCATGCGGCGCGCAACTACCCCGCGGTCAAGGAGGCGAGCGATCTCGACGTCGCGCTGCCGGACGGCTGCGACGACCGACGCTACCTCGACACGCTCGCCGCAGCGCTGCCGCGCGCGATCGCCGAGTCCCGTGCCGACGCCGCGATCTACCTCGCCGGCGCCGATCCGTATCGCGGTGACCGGCTCGGCTTCCTGGCGCTGTCGAAGTCGGGGCTCGCGCTGCGCGACCGCATGGTGTTCGAGGCGTGCGCGCGGCATGATCTACCGCTCGCCGTCACCATGGCCGGCGGTTATGCCGAAGACGTGGAAGACATCGTCGACATCCATCTCGCGACCGTCCGCGGCGCGGCCGCGCACGCTTTCCGCCGGGCCCGGCGGGCCTAAACCCTCGGCCCGGTTCCGGCATCCGACGGGACAGGATGAACGCCGCACTCGCCATGCCCTACGGAATGCCTGAAGCGAGCGCCCGCGACGACGCGGAGACGGTGCTGGTCCGGCGCGCCGCGAACGGCGATACGCGGGCCTTCGAGGCCCTGTATCGCCAGCACATCGGCCGCGTGTTCGGCGCGATCGTGCGGCTCGTCGGCGGCAACGAGGCGCGTGCCGACGAGCTGACCCAGGAGGCGTTCGTGCGTGCCTGGCAGCGCCTGTCGAGCTTCCGCGGCGAGAGCGCGTTCGGGACCTGGCTCTATCGGCTCGCGGTCAACACCGCGCTCATGGACCTGCGCAGCCGCGCCGGCGCCGAGGCGCTCGAGGACGCGCTGCCCGAGCACGACACGCTCGCCGGCGCCGACACCGTGATGCGCCACGCGACCCAGCTCGAGCTCGAGCGTTCGATCGCGAAGCTCCCGCCGCGTGCGCGCGCCGTGCTGGTGCTGCACGACGTCGAAGGCTGGCGTCACGAGGACATCGCGAACGAGCTCGGCATGGCCGTCGGCTCGTCGAAGGCGCAGCTGCATCGCGCACGCGGGCTGCTGCGCCGCCATCTCGGAGGTGCGTCGTGAGCGAGTTCGAGCTGCGCCGCCGTCTGCAGGGTCTCCGGGGCGACCGTCACCCGCAACGTGATCTGTGGCCGAACATCGCCGCGCGGCTCGAAGCGCCGGCGTGGCGACCGGTGCGCGAAGCGCGCCGCGTCATGCTGCCGTGGGCCGCGGTCGCTGCGGTCGCGCTGACGGTCGGCGCGGGCGTCTGGCTCGCTTCGCATCTCGGCTCGATGCTCGACGCGCGCGACGCGCAGCGCGAGCTCGCGACGAGAGCCGAGCCGGCGCCGCCGCTGCTGCATCACGAAGCGCGCGCGATGCAGGCCAGCTTCGACGGTGCGCTCGCCGCCGCAGGCGGCGGACGCGTGCCGGTCGGCGAGGTGATGGGGCCGGAGCTCGCGGCCGCGTCGCGCGAGCTCGACGCGGCTGCCGCGGCGCTCAACGCCGCGCTCGCCGAGGAGCCCGATGCGAAGTACCTCGTCGAGTTGCTGAAGCGCACGCAGGCGCGGCGCGTTGCGCTCGCGAAGCTCGGCGTGCGCTCGGCCTGACCCGAACCCCATTCGTACCAGAACAGGATTGCCAGGAGCCCCACGATGAACAGGACCTCACGACTCGCCGCCGCGCTGGCCTGCGCGCTGGTCGGCGCCGGCGCCCACGCCGCGAAGCCGATCACCGGCAACCACGGGGCGAAGCCCGACGCGCGCGTCGAGATCCACAACGTCCGTGGACGCATCGACGTGCGGGGTGCCGACCGTCGTGACGTCTCGGTCGAAGGCTCGCTCGGCGAAGGCTCGAAGTTCGCCATCTCGGGCTCCGACGATCACATCGTGGTGCGCGTCGAGACCGAAGACGGCAACTGGTCGTGGTGGGGCGGCAGTGGTCCGAGGGAGGACACGCTGCTGATCGTCCACGTGCCGCGCGCCGCGTCGATCGACGCCAACGGCGTCAGCGCCGACGTCGAGATCACCGGCATCGCCGGCGCGCGCGAGCTCGAGGCCGAGACCGTGAGCGGCGACCAGCGCGTGCGCGGCGACGCCCAGCGCGTCGAGCTCACCAGCGTCAGCGGCGACGTCGAGCTCGCGAGCGCGTCACGAGATCTCACGCTCGAAACCGTCAGCGGCGACATCGAGGCCAGCGGCGCTTCAGGACGGATCGACGCCGAGAGCGTGTCCGGTCGCATCGTGCTCGAGGCCGGCGAGATCGACGACGTCAACGTCGCGACCGTTTCCGGCGACGTCGAGCTGACGACCAGCCGGCTGGGCGGCGGCCGCATCAAGATCGAGAGCATGAGCGGCGAAGTCGACCTCGCGGTGCCGGGCGACGTCTCGGCGCGCATCGACGCGGAATCGTTCTCGGGCTCGATCACGAGCGCGTTCGGCGAGGTCGAGGAAGAGGAGCACGGTCCCGGTTCGAGCCTCACGGCAGTCGCCGGCAGGGGCGACGCGCAGATCAAGCTCGAGTCGTTCAGCGGCGACGTGACGCTGCGGCGGAAATAGCGCCTCCGGATACGGCGCGCGACTAGGTCGCGCAGGCCTCGAGCAGCCAGCGCTCGAGGCCGCGCACCGCCGACGTGTCGTCGTAAAGCGCGCGCTTGTGCGCGCGGATCCGCGCAACGATCGCATCGTGATACGCGAGGTCGCCCGCGAGCGCGGCGACCTTCTCGACGTACGCCGCCTCGTCCGCGACTGCGAGCTCGGACTCGAGCCCGAGTCGCGACAGCATGCCGTACGTGTGCCGCTGCCGCATGTACGGGCCGGGTAGCGTGACGGTCGGAAGCTCGGTCGCGAGCGCTTCGAGCGTCGTGTGCCCGCCAGACCAGCCGAGCGTGTCGAGAAACACGTCCGCCTCGCGCAGGAGCTCGACGAACCCCGCGTGTGGCAGCATCGCGTGGATGCGCACGCGACCTTCGTAGCGCGCGCCGTGTGCGACGAATCGCTCGCGCAGCCGCGCCTCGAACGCCGCGCGCGTCTCATCCGAGGCGTGCGGCGCGAACACGAGCTCGGCCTCGGGCAGCCGCGCCGCGATCCGCGCGAACAAATCGAGGTTGCGCGGGTGGAGCTTGTAGACGCTCTGCACGCAGACGAGGCGCGGTGCGCGATCGCGGTCGCGCGGGCGGCGCGGGCGATCCTCGTCGAGCGGGAACGCGAAGTCGATGCCGAGGTTCGGCAGGCGCACGAGCCGCTCGACGTAGTGGCTATCGCCGTCGGCGGGTTCCATCGTGGCGCCGGAGAGGAAGGCATCGACCGACGCGAGGCCCGAGGTGATCGGGTGGCCCCAGGCCATCGCGGTTACCGGGGCGAGGCGCACCGACGCGAGCAGCTGCGACAGGCCGTCCATGCCGACGTCGAGCCAGACCAGCACGTCGAGGTCGGCGGCCGAAATCGCGCGAACCCAGTCCTCGGGCGTGCGCCGGTCGCGCACGACCTCGTCGGCGATCGCCGGAAGCGTGATGCTGCAGGCGTCGTCGTACGCCCCGAGGTAGACCGCAACGACCGTGAAACGCGTGCGGTCGAGCCGCTCGAGCCAGCGATGGAACAGGGCCTGCACCGTATGCGCGACGAAGAACGCCGAGGCGAAGCCGATGCGGAGCTTGCCCGTGGCGCGCGGCACCGGGCGGGGCGCCGCGATCGCGGCGAGGCCGCGGGTGAAACGCGTCACCAGCGCGCCGTAACGGCGCTGGAGCGGCTGTGCATCCTCGCCGTGGTAGTGCAGCACGAACGGCGTCGCAGACGCGACCGCGGCTTCGAGCGTGGCGCGCGGATGATCGGCGGGATCCACCGCTTCGAGCGCCTCGAGCCCGTCGATCCAGGTACGGCGAGCGCGCTCGATCGACGCGCCGTCGTCGTGCACCAGCGGCAGCGCGTTCCAGCGGACCCAGCGCGCGACGAGGTCGGACGGCTCTGCGGCCGCGTCGGCGAGCAGCTCGCGCGCGCGCTCGTTGCGGCGCAGCCGCGCGAGCGCGAGGCCCGCGTCGCGCCGCCGATCCGGAGTCGAATCGAGCGCGACCTCGCGCTCGCGCGCCGCGACGGCTTCGTCGTACCGATGCGCGAGCTCGAGCGCTTCGCCGTAGGCGCGCCACGCGTCGGCGGACTCCGGCTCGTGCGCGGCCCAGGCGGCGAGACCGGGCAGCGCGTCGATGGGGCGGCCCGCGCGCAGGCGCGCGAGGCCCAGGCCGACGTGCGCGTCGCGATGCTGCGGCGAATGCGAGAGACAACGTTCGAACGCCGCAGCGGCGGCTTCGGGTCGGCCCGCGCCGAGCAGCAGGACGCCGTGTTCGGCGATCAGCACCGGGGCCGCGGGAGCGAGCGCGAGCGCGCGCTCGATCGCAGCGACCGCGCCGTCGTGGTCCCCGGCGGCGCGACGCGCGAGCGCGGTCGCGTGATGCGCACCGGGCGATCCTGGTGCCGCGGCGACGAAGCGCTGCGCGAGCCCGAGCGCGAGCGGCGCGTGCCCGAGCCGGAGCGCGAGCGAGGTGGCGCGACCGAGCGCGGCCGGGTCCTCGACCGCGAGCGCCGCCCAGCGCTCGATCGCACGGCGGGCCTCGTCGGGGCGCGTGCCGAGCATCGCTTCGGCTTCGCGCAGCGTGTCGTCGCTCGGGGTCATTCGGGCGGAGTTCGCGCGGCGCGCGCGGCGGGTCGCGTCACGCGCTGTTCCTGCGCGGCAGGAAGTAGCGGCAGAAGCGGAAGTAGTCGCGCTCGAGCCCGAGCGGGAGGTATGCGCGACCGGCGCGGCGGCCGTTCTGCAGACACGGCAGCTCGTACACGGCCTTCGGGTTGTTGACGTAGAACGCGGGGATCTTCGCTGCGAAGCGTTTGAGGAACTCGGGCCCGCAGCGCACGCCGTTGTACTCGTCGTAGCCGAAGCGCGTGTCGCCGATGTCGAAGTCGTCGATCACGACGACCGCGCGCTCGATCGCCTCGAGCTCGCGTTCGAGCGGCCAGTCCTCGCTCCAGTGCGCGTCGAGGTAGTAGAGCGGGCACCGGAAGTGCGGCTGCGTCCTGCGGATCAGCTCGGCCGAGTCGCACAGTTCGACGCCGACGTTCGGGTAGCCGCCCAGGCGCTCGCGCACGAAGTTGACGTAGCGGGGCACGATGTCGCACGTGAACACGGCGATGTGCGGGTACGTCTGGGCCAGATAGTGCGTCGTATCGCCGAGATTCGAGCCGCACTCGACGATCGCGTCGCACCGGTAGCGCTCCACCGCGAAGTCGAGCTCTATCGCAGTGTGGACATCGAAGCCGAACGGACCGCCGCCGTCGGACAGCTCGGAAGCCGCGAGCCGCGGAATGCGGTAGAAGTTCGCGTAGACCCGATCAGTGCTCACGCCTTCGCCTCGTACGTGCCCAGCGTGAATGCTAGTCGAACCGGCGCGAGCTTCTGTCGGGTTTGCGCGGACACGCAAGAGCAGTGCGTACGATCGTTGCGTGGGGCGAGCCCCCCGTTCGGCGCAAGTCACGACGAAGTGCGGCCAAAAAAAGTTCATCGCCAGTCTGCGGGGGACGGACGGCGTCGCAAACGCCGGGTGCGGGTACGTGCAGTCGAACCGCGGTGGGGGGACCGGCGAGGCGGCTGAACGTTTGCCTTCGCACCGCTGACTGGTTCGCCTGCACGTACCCGCACCCGGCGCCCGCGGCCGTTGCGCGTTGCTGAACGAAGAACAGGGCACGGCTTCCGGGATGACAGGGCGCGGCTGGCGTGACTCGGTCGCG
>Ga0187892_10005370_pt1 | contig 20218 bp, 20 predicted proteins | sample MA1701073metaG_FD_139345 | JGI IMG/M metagenome (GOLD analysis project Ga0187892, IMG submission 139345) | Bio-ooze microbial communities from a basaltic lava cave in the Kipuka Kanohina Cave System on the Island of Hawaii, USA - MA170107-3 metaG ...
GGAACCGGCCGGCCGGATGCCCGCGGCGCCGCTCAGCGCCGCCGCGCCTTCCAGCACGCGCAGCACGCGGCCCAGCAGGCCCGCGCTGCCACCGATCAGTGACGGCTTGGGCGCGGCGGGATGGCTCTCGAGCTCGTACACCTCGCGCCCCTCCGCGGCGAGCGCGGGCAGCGCGACCAGGTGCACCGACGGGCCGCACTCGGCGGCGCGCGCCGCGGCCTGCCGGGTGCGGGCCGAGAAGCTCGGCGCCGCGATCAGCACCTCGCGCAGGCCGCGATCGCCGCCCGCGCGGCGCGCAGCGACGCGCGCCCAGCCGAGCAGATCGAGCCCATCGCGCGGGCTCGCGAGCAGGGCGACGGGCCGATTGCCCTCCCAGCGCGCCGCGCCGGCGGAGAGATCCTCGGGCAGCTCGTCGAGGTTCTCGAGCTCGCGCACCTCGCGCAGACCGAGGCCGCGCAGGTCGCGCAGCTTGTCGAGCCCGCGGCCACCGCCGCCGCCCCGACCGAACCAGCGCCCCGCTCCCCAGCCTCGCTTCCTCAAACTCCGTCCTCCCGCATCGCGGGGCCAACTCTATCCGCGCCGCGGATCGTCGCCAGAGGGAGGCGCCAGGTCAGGTCCGAGTCCGACTAGCGCTCGCAGCTACGACCGGCGCCGTCCGCGGCCGCCCGCGGCGGCGCCGGCAAGCGCCGCGCAGCGGCGCGCGCAGCGAGGCGAAGCCGAGCGTAGTCAAACCTGACTATGCGGGTCGAACAGCCTTTGGTGCTCGTCCATCGCGAACCGGTCGGTCATGCCGGCGACGTAGTCGGCGATCGCGCGCTGCTCGGGCTCGCCGCGCGTGCGTTCGAGCACGTGCGGCGGCAGCTGGCGGGGCTCGCTCGCGTAGGCGCCCCAGAGGTCGCCGAGGATCCGCTCCGCCTTGGCGTTCATCCGGACCACGCGGTGGTTGCGGTAGAAGTGGTCGAGCAGGTAGCGCGCCACGTCGCGCTTCTCGGCCGCGATCTCGGGCGAGAAGCCGATCAGCCGTTCGGGCGCCGCCGCGGCCTCGGCCGCGGACTTCGGTGCGGCGCGTTCGAGCCGCGCCGCGCTCGACTCGATCAGGTCGCTCACCAAGAGGTCGATCAGCACCACGGTCATGCGCGGCCGCAGAGTGCGCTCGTCGCCGTCGCCCGCCGCGCGCAGCACCTCGGTCGCGCGCCGCCACAGCGCGAGCTCGGACAGCGCGTCCCAGTCGAGCAGCTCGGCGCGCAGGCCGTCGTCGAGGTCGTGCGTGTTGTAGGCGATCTCGTCGGACAGGTTCGCGATCTGCGCTTCCAGCGTGGGGCCCGCGCCCAGGTCCGGCAGCGGCACCGGATGCGCGTAGCGCGGGAAGTCGGAGCCGTGCTTCAGGATGCCCGCGCGCGTCTCGGCGCACAGGTTCAAGCCGGGATAGCGCGGCGAGCGGTCCTCGAGCCAATCGACGATGCGCAGGCTCTGGCGGTTGTGCTCGAAGCCGCCGTGCGCCTTCATCAGGTTGTGCAGCACGCGCTCGCCGGCGTGGCCGAACGGCGGGTGCCCGATGTCGTGCGCGAGCACGATCGCCTCGACCAGGTCTTCGTTCGCGCCGAGCGCCCGCGCGACCGTGCGCGCGATCTGCGCGACCTCCAGCGTGTGGGTCAGGCGGTTCCGGAAGTGGTCGCCCTCGTGGTACGGGAAGACCTGCGTCTTGTACTGCAGGCGGCGGAACGCCCGCGCGTGCAACACGCGGTCGCGGTCGCGCTGGAAGGCGGTGCGGTACGGGTGGACGGGCTCGGCCTCGATCCGCCCGCGCGAGTCGCGCGCCAACACCGCGAAGGGAGCGAGCGACTCCGCCTCGCGCGCTTCGATCTCGGCCCGTGTGCGCAGGCTCGTCGCTATGGCGCCCTCGTCTTCTCCTCGACCAGGCGATCGAGCTTGGCGCGCTCCTCCTCGCTGTGGCTCTCGGCCGCGCGCTCCGGAGGCGGGGCCGACACCTGCGGCGCATCGGAGATCGCGCCGGCCACGCGCTCCGCCGCCTTGTCGCCGAGCGCGCGCGCAATGCGCGAGATCGCCTGCGAGAACTCGCCCGGTTCGCGCACGCGCAGCGAGAGCGTGCGCGTGTCGGGCGCCCAGTTCGGCTCGATCACGACGAACGCCGTTCCGAGCAGGAGGAGCAGAAGCAGCAGACGGAACACGCCATCGACCTCGAGGGGGGCGACCGGCACGCAGTCTAGGTCAGGGCTACCCGGGCGGCCAGCGGAAGCTGCGCCCGCCCAACAGGTGGAGGTGCAGGTGATAGACGCTCTGACCCGCGGCCGCGTTGGTGTTGAAGACCAGGCGGTAGCCGTCCTCGGCAAAGCCGAGCTCGCGCGCCAGTCCGGCCGCGGTCTGGACCAGCTCGCCGACCACCGCGCGGTCTTCGTCGCCGACCTCGAGCGTGCTCGCGATGTGCTTGCGCGGGATCAGCTGCACGTGCGCGGGCGCCTGCGGGTGCAGGTCGGCGAACGCCACGATGCGCTCGTTCTCGAACACGAACTTGGCCGGCAGCTCCTTGGTGGCGATCCGGCAGAACAGACAGTCGCTCGGCATGGGCCGTGAGTATACTCGCCCGGTGCCCGTCCCTGAGCTGCCGGAACGCCTTCTGCTCGGCCCCGGTCCGAGCAACGTCTCGGCGGCCGTGCGCGAGGCGCTCGCGCGCCCGCTGATCGGCCACCTCGATCCCGCCTTCCTCGCGCTGCTCGACGACCTGCAGCAGATGCTCGCGCGCGTGTTCCGCGCGCCGCCGGGCTCGCTCGCGCTGCCGATCTCGGGCACCGGCAGCGCCGGCATGGAGGCGTGCCTGGTGAACCTGCTCGAGCCGGGCGAGACGCTGCTGGTGGGCGTGAACGGCGTGTTCGGCGAGCGCATGTCCGCGATCGGCGAGCGCTGCGGCGCGCGCGTGCGGCGCGTCGAGGCGGAGATGGGCGAGATCGTCCCGCCGGAGCGGCTGATCGCGGAGATCGAGGCGAGCCGGCCCGCTGTGGTCGCGTTGGTCCACGCCGAGACCTCGACCGGGGTCGCGCAGCCGGTCGAAGCGGTGGCGGCGGCGGCGCGCGCGAGCGGCGCGCTGTCCGTGCTCGACTGCGTGACGTCGCTCTCGGGCATGGACGTGCGCGTCGGGGACTGGCAGGCCGACGCCGCCTACTCGGGTACACAGAAGTGTCTCGCCTGCCCGCCCGGACTGTCGCCGCTCGTGTTCGGGCCGCGCGCGCTCGAGCGCCTGGAGCGAAGGCAGAAGCCCGTGCAGAGCTGGTACCTCGACCTGTCGCTGATCGGGCGCTATTTCGGCGAGAAGCGCGTGTACCACCACACCGCGCCGATCTCGATGCTCTACGCGCTGCACGCCGCGCTCGCGCGCGTCTTCGACGAGGGGCTCGAGGCGCGCTTCCGCCGCCACCGCGAAGCGCACGAGCGGCTGGTCGCGGGGCTCGAGCCGCTCGGCTTCCGCATGCTCGTGTCCGCACCGCACCGCCTGCCGATGCTGAACTCGGTGCTGCCGCCGTTCGCCGACGAGGCGGAGAAACGCGGCCGGCTGCTGGCGGAGCACGGCATCGAAGTGGGTGGCGGGCTCGGCAAGCTCGCGGGCCGCATCTGGCGCATCGGCCTGATGGGCGAGAACGCTCGGCCCGAGGCCGTCGACCGGCTGCTCGTCGCGCTGCGCTCGCTGGTCTAGGCGGGACGGGCGAGCGAGGGCCGCCCCGAGCGAGCCCCGCAAGCGCCGAAGGTGCGCGCAGCGAGCCGAAGGCGAGCGAAGTCAATCAGTCCCGCTCGGCCTCTTCGTCGTCGTCGCCGGGGCCCGCGGTGATGCCTTCCAGGCTCACGCCGACGCGCGCGTCGAGGGGCACGAAGTGCGCGAAGCCGAGCCAGCGCGCGAGCGGCAGGACGAACGAGGCGCTCGGGCCGCTGGTGCCGATCTCGAGCGAGAGGCGCGCGTCCTGGAAGCCCGCGCGGGCGCCGATGCCGACCTCGCCGTCGACGTCGCTGGTGGCGTAGAAGATCGGATCGCTCTCGCGCTGCGCGTCGATGCAGCTCGCGCCTTCGGGGCAGAAGCTGCTCGAGCCGGCGAGGCCGCGCTCGGCGACGAAGGTCTCGCGCTGGCGCTGGATCGCGAACGCGCCCGTGCGCGTGCGCTTGCTGTCGATCAGCGCGGCGCCGACCGCATCGAGGCCGGACGTCGACTCGTCCAGCCAGGCGCGCGCGACCAGCACCCCGCCGGCCCGCACGCGCGTGTCCAGCCGGCGCAGCAGCGCCAGCAGTCCGCCCTGCTCGATCCCGCTCGGCGCGAGCGCGGCGTCTTCGACGTCGGCCGCCAGGCGCGAGAGCGCCGCGATCGACTCCTGCTCGCTGAGCAGGAGCTCGGGCAGCAGGTCGTCGCGCGGCTCGCTGTCGAGCGCGAGCTCGAACGCGGGCGCGCTCGACTCGGCGGAGAGCCTCGCGAACAGCTCGGGCACCGCCGACTCGAGGGCCGCGCGCGCGACCAGCACGCACGTCTCGGAGAGGCGGCCGAAGGGCGTGCGCGCGTGCGGCAGGACGAGCATGCCGTCGCGGAAGGGAGCGACGTTCGGGCGCTGGAGCGTCTGCTCGCCGAGCGCCTCCAGCCAGCCCGCGGCCTCTTCCGCGCGCTCGCCGTGGGGAACGCTGCCGAGGTAGCGCTCGGCGGCGCCGTGCAGCGCGCGTCCGTCGGGCTGCCACGAGCGCCAGGCGCGCGCCGGGGCTTCGATCAAGAGGTTCACTGGCCGGAGCATGCGGCGCCAGGCGCGCACGGAATCCTGCCAGGCGCGGTAGCCGTCGCGGGTGAGCGAGAGCGCCTCGTCCGTGACCGGCACGGCCATCGAGGCGAGCTCCTCGCCGCCCATCCAGCCGAGTGTGCGCTGCGTGCGGTAGTGCGAGACCTCGGCGTCGAAGGCGTCGACCGGATTCAAGCCCGGATCGGCGAGCGTCTGCTCGGCGCTGCGCGCGGCGGGGCCGTCGCCACCCGCGAGCTCGCGGAAGGCGTCGAGCGCGAAGTCGCGCTCACCCGACAGGTAGGCCGCCGTGGCGCGCCCGAGCTCGGCGTCGCTCGAGCGGTGCGGGCCGAGCTCCTGCGCGCGCGCGAAGTCCTCGGTCAGGAGCGCGGTGGACAGCTCGATCTCCCAGCTCGCGAAGCGCTCGTGCGCCGCGCGGTCCGACTCGGGTCCGGAGCCGCGCTCGAGCTCCGCGAGCCAGAGGCGCCGGTCGAGCTCGTCGAGCAGGCGGTCGGCACGCGCGGAGCCGGGTTCGAGCGCGAGCGCGCGGTCGAGGTCGCGTTGCGCGCGGCGCAGATCGCCGTCGCCGAGCGCACGCTCCGCGTCTGCCAGGAGCTGCGCCACGCGCTCCTCGCTCTCGCGCCGCTCGAGCCGCCGGTAGAGCGCGAGGCCGTCTTCGCCGAGCGCGCCGGTGCGCGCGCCGGGCGCGAGCAGCAGCAGCGCCTCTTCCTCCGCGGCGCTGCGGTCGTTCCAATCGCGCACTTCGCGGCCGATGTCCCGGGCCGAGCGCAGCAGGCGGATCGGTGACGCCTGCACGGTGGCGTGCAGGCCGAAATCTACAAACGCCGAGGAGATGTTCGCGAGCTTGCGCGTGCGGTCGGCGGACAGGACGTCTGCGGCCTCGTGCGCGCGCGCCTGGTCGTCGCGCAGCTCGGGCTCGAGCAGGAGGCGGGTCAGCGCGTCGATCTCGCTCGCTTCGTCCGCGCGCGCGGCCGGCACGAGTGCGAGCGCGAGCAGCGCCGCCAGCGCCCCCAGCGCGCTCCGTGCGGTCAGCGGATGGGTGCGGAGGTCAGGGCGCATGCGCTCGCACCTCAGCGTGGTAGCTCGAGAGCGACTCGATGCGCGTGCGCGCCTCGCGCCGCATCGCGGGCTGGTGGCCCTCGGCGGCGAGCTCGTAGGCGGAGAAGGCCTGGTCGAGCAGCGTGTCGTACTTCGCCGCATCGAGCGGCGAGAGATTCGTGCGCGCCTTGAGCTGCTCGCCGCGCGCGGAGTCCGCGTACAGATCGCCGAGCCGCAGCAGGTGGTGGCCGAACAGCTTCGACTCGCGGTTGGACTCGACGAGCGCGCGGCAAGCGCGGATCGCCTCGTCGCGCTGGCCCTGACGCGTGAGCGCGTCGACGCGCATGACCTCCCAGGCCTCGGCCTCTTCGCGCGCGAGCGACTCCTGCGGAACGTCGTGGAACTCGAGCGCGAGCTCGCGCCAGCGCGCGATGCGACCGCCGATGAACTCGAGCTCCTCGGCCCCGCTGGCGAAGGGCTGCTCCGGAGCCGAGGCGGCATGCGCGAAGCGCTCCATCACGCGTCCGCGCTGGGTCGCCGCGTCGCCGAGCACGGAGCCCGAGGCGCCGACTCGCGCATAGGCGCCGGCGGCGTCGGGGTAGCGGCGCAGGCGCTCGAGCGCGTTGCCGCGCGCGAACTCGATCAGGTAGTCGACGTTCTGCCACTCGCCTTCCGGGCGCGCGCGCGCCGCCGCCAGCCGGTCGAGCTTCCAGAGCGCGACCGCGTACACGTCGCCGCCGTCCGGGCCGACCGCGCGTTCGAAGCGATAGGTGTCGTCGCGCATGTGCAGCTTCAGCTCGGAGATGGTCACGGTCAGCGACTCGGGCGGCGCATCGGAGCCGCCGTTCGCGTCGCCCGACTGCAGGCTCGCGCAGCCGCCTAGCCAGCCCAGCAGCGGAGCGAGGAGCGTGATCTGACGCATGCTTCGCACGCCGCCCCGAACGTGCATCGCCCGTGCCACCCATCATTCACCGGCAACCGGACGCGCAAGTCGCCAGAAGTACGACGGCGCGATGTGAGCCGCGCACATCGAGTGCGAAAACGTTTTCGCGTGGCGAAGCAGCGAGCACGGTCGAGTTGCCGGCGCGCTGCGCGCGCCCTGCCGGATCACGGTTCGAGCCACGACTCCGGCACGCCGGCCAGCGACGCCTCCACGCGCAAATCGCGCAGCCGCTGCCGCGCGGCTTCGAGCGATTGGCGGTCGCGGCGCAGCTGCGCGCGCAGCTTCAGCACCTCGGGATCCGAGGCCTCGCCGCCCGCCGGCGAGTAGTTCCAGTCGCCCGCCGCGTTCTCGCGCAGGCGCCGCTGGTTGACCTCGACCTTGGACTCGAGGTCCGCCACCTCGGCCTTGGCGCTCGAGAACTGGTCGCGCCACGCCACGCGATCGCGGCCGCCGTAGCTCGGTTCGGACGAGGGCTTGGGGACGCCGAGGTTGCCCGGTGGGCGCAGGAGTCGGTCGAGGTCGAGCGGTGGGGACGGGTTGTGCTGAGGCGCCGGAGCGGCCTGCTCGCCCTCGCCCCCGGGTTCGGGCGCGGTCTGCGCCTGCGACGTACCCGGCGCCGCCAAGAGGAGCAGCAGCAGACAGACGGACGAGGCGCGCATCGGCCGAGTATAGGACAGGGCCCGGGGGCCTCCCATCAAGCGCCCGGTTGCCGCGGCCGAAGCAGTGGAGAACGCGCGCGCGGTGCCGGACCGCGACGCTTTTGTGGGACTCGAGCAATGGATCGAGAGCGGCTCCATCGGCTACTGCGCCTGGGCTTCGAGAAGGGCGCGTCCGACATCCACTTCCAGGTCGGCTACCTGCCGCTCTACCGCTTCAACGGAGAGCTGGTCGAGCTCAAGTACAAGGTGCTGACGATGGCCGACACCGAGGCCATCGCCCGCCTGCTCATGGAGTACGACCCGTCCAAGAGTCTCGACGGCGTGTCCGAGGTCGACATGGCCTACGAGATCGCCGGCGAGGGCCGCTTCCGCGTCAACATCTCGCGCGAGCGCAAGGCCTACAACATCGTGCTGCGGGTGATTCCGCTTTCGATCAAGAACTTCGAGGAGCTGAACCTGCCCTCGGTGCTGCGCACGATCGCGTCGGTGCAGCGCGGGCTCGTGCTCGTGACCGGCGCGACCGGCATGGGCAAGTCGACGACGCTCGCGACCATGCTGCAGGAGATCAACCGCGCGCTGAAGTGCAAGATCGTGACGATCGAGGATCCGGTCGAGTTCATCTTCACGCACGAGCACTCGATCATCACCCAGCGCGAGATCGGCACCGACACGCCGAGCTTCCCCGCCGCGCTGCGCGCCGCGCTGCGCCAGGACCCGGACGTGATCATGGTCGGCGAGATCCGCGACGCCGAGACCGTCGACACCGCGCTCAAGGCCGCCGAGACCGGCCACGCGGTGTTCTCGTCGATCCACACCAACGACGTGGTCACCACGCTGCGCCGCGTGGTCTCGTTCTTCCCGGTCGAGGAGCACCAGCAGGTGCGCGAGCGGCTGGCGGAGAACCTGCAGTCGATCGTCTCGCTGCGGCTGCTCCCGAACAAGAAGGGCACCAGCCGCGTGCCGGCGGTCGAGGTGCTGCGCACCACGCGCTCGATCCGCGAGTGCATCCGCGATCCGAACCGCGCGGTGGAGATCCGCGAGCTGATGGAGAAGGGGCACTCCGACATGGAGATGCAGACCTTCGACCAGCACCTGCTCGAGCTCTACCAGGCCAACAAGATCAAGCTCGAGACGGCGCGCGACGCGGCGTCGAACCCGCGCGACTTCGCGACCAAGCTCGCGCTCGAGGGCGACGCGTCGTACACGGACAACTCGGGCTCGCTGCCCGGCTCGAGCGACGAGAGCCGGTTCTAACGCGCCATGGAGATCCTCGCCCTCTACACGTCGGCCGACACGCTCCCGTCGGCGCTCGCGGCCGGTGCGCGCCACCTGGCGGCGACGCTGCAGGGCTTCGCGCTGGTCTACCAGGCCGTGCACGACTCGGCCGACCCGGACGGCTGGGCCGGCTTCACCTGCGCCAAGGACGCCCAGGTCGCGGGCGAGGAGCTCGACGACTTCGTGCGCCAGACGCTCGAGTCCGAGCGCCCGCTGCGCACCGACGCGCCCGAGGGCGCGCCGCGGATCTGGTCGCGCGCGGCCGGCGGCGTGTACGGCTTCCCGATCCGCCACAACGGGCAGGTGCGCGGCTGCGCGCTGCTCGGCTGTCCCGGCCCCTGGCCGCGCGTCCAGAACGCGGGCATCGAGTCGATCCTGCGCCAGGTCGCGCTGGTGCTCGATCACCATGCGGTGTCGGGCGCTACCGCCGCCGGGGAGGCCGAGCCCTCGGACGAGGTGCTCCGCCTGTCGGAGCAGCTGCTCGCGCAGGACATCGAGCTGATCAAGCGCGAGGAGCGCCTGACGCTGGTCGAGCGGCTCAAGGCCGACTTGATCGAGACCATGTCCTACGAGCTGCGCCAGCCGCTCAACAGCATGATCGAGCGCATGATCTCGGTGCTCGCCAACGAGCACGAGGCGCTCTCCCCTTCCGGCCGCGACGCGCTGCGCGGCGTGCTCGCCGACGGCAACACGCTGATGCAGATGCTGCAGAACATCCTCGAGCTCTGGCGCCTGAAGCAGGGCGAGGTCTCGATCGAGGTGCAGGACGTCAACCTCGCCGAGGTGATCGAGGAGGCGATCTTCAACGTGCGGGACACTCTGCAGCCCGACGTGGTGTTCGAGAAGCGCATCCCCTCGGCGCTGCCGAAGATCCGCACGGACCTGGGCAAGCTCAACCAGATCCTGTTCCACCTGCTCGACAACGCGGCCAAGTTCACGCGCCGCGGCCGCATCTCGCTCGAGCTCCGGCTCGAGGACGGCCAGCTCCTGTGCGGGGTGGCGGACACCGGGATCGGCATCGCGCCGGACGACCAGGAGCAGATCCTCGACGAGTTCTACCGGGTCGACTCCTCGCCCGACAGCCGCCACCGCGGCGCCGGCCTGGGCCTGACGCTCGCGCGGGGCCTGATCGAGAAGCTCGGCGGCTCCCTATCTCTACAGAGCGAGATCGGTCAGGGATCGGTGTTCAGCTTCGCCATCCCCGTGACCATCTGTTAGGGACGCCCGCCGAAGCTAGGGGCGCTCGATCGAGAGACGGCCGGGGTCCGCGGCCGTCCCCGGCCCCGGCCCGCAAGCGCCGGAGGCGCGCGCAGCGAGGCGCAGCCGAGCGTAGTCAATCAGTGTTGGGCGGCGTCGCCTTCGAGGTCGGGGGTGATGTGGCCGGCGGCGACCTCGCGCAGGGCGTTCACGACAGACTTGTTCTCGGTGCTCTTCACCAGGCCGCGCGCGCCGCGCATGATCTGCTTGGCCCGCACGGACACCATCACCACCAGAGCGAACCGGTTGCCGACCCGCTCGGTGCAGTCCTCGATCGTGATCCGGGCCATGGGGCTTCTCCTTGCCTAAGCGGGCCCGATCGTAGGATCCGGCGCCGTCTCTCGCAACCGGCCCGAAGGACGGAAGTACGACCGCGGAGCGCGCGGCCGCCCGCGCGCGGAGCGGCAAGCCGCGAAGCGGCGCGCAGCGAGCCGAAGGCGAGCGTAGTCAGTCGGACGAAAAGAAGAAGCCCCCGTCGCTTCGCAGCGACGGGGGCCTTCTATGGAATCAGGGTTGCGAGACCCTACATCGCCTTCTTGCGACGCGTGGCCTTGCGGCGGCCGGCCTTCTTCTTGCCCTTCTTGCCACCCTTCTTCCGCCGCGTCGCCTTCTTGCTCGCGGCCTTCTTCCGAGCTGCCATTTGCTCTCACCCCCATTTGCGTTTTTTGTCACCGTGTTCGAGCAGCGCCGATCCGCATTTCCGCATCACGAAGCGACTCGCGCACGACCGAGAGGAGCCTTCTTGAGTCGCGCTTCCTCTCGCGTCACGTATCGGACTCGAAGTCTCGAACTTGACGCGATCACCGATCAAACAGCTCTGGAAACGCGCGGTTCCCGATCTCGGTTGCGCACACAGTAAGCATTGACCCGCGAACGTGTCAACGGAGGAACGAAAAAAACGCACCGATGGCCTGCCATCGGTGCGTGTAGGGGGTGACGATGTCGGGCGCGAACGCGGTTCGGTTCAGCGCTTGTTCCGCTTGTGCCGCTGCTTGGCGCGCAGCTTCTTGTACTTGTGCTTGCGCATCTTCTTGCGGCGCTTCTTGATCACACTGCCCACGGAAACTTGGGCCTCCACCGTCGAGTGGCGGCCGAAGTTATCCGTGGGAGGGTGCTTGTCAAGCGCCCTGCACGCGCGACAACGCCCACGCGGCGCGCCCGAGCATGCGCGCTTGCACGCGCCCGAGCAGCCGGTTGAGCGCGTGACCGCGCGGCAGGAAGCGGATCGGCGGCCGGCGCCGGATGCCGAGCTCCGCGAGCCGGCGGTGCACCGCCGCGTTCTCCGGGTCGACCATCAGCGCGCGGCGCAGGAACCGGATCGCGTCGGCCTTGAAGTCGAACGCCAGGTAGATGCGCGCGAGGTTCTGGTACAGGTCCGGGTTGTAGAACTCCTGACGCACCGCGGCGCGCGCGAGCTCGACCGCGCCCAGGAACTGGCCGCGCACGAGCGCGAGCGCGAGCGCGTACGACGAGCGGAAGCGCGCGTTCTGCGGATCGATCAGGTAGGCGCGGCTCAGGTGTTCGAAGGCCTCGTGTCCGTGACCAGCCTCGAGCAACGCGATTCCGCGCCGGTTGTGCTCTTCTGGAGTGAACTCGCTCTTTTGCTGCATAGGGTCTGCCACCTATCCCCTTCTCCGCCCCCCTGAGCCGCCTTATCGGCGGACCTCGGCCGGAGATGAGTGGCAGGAAACCCCAGGCGCGGACGGCCGCGCCTGCCTGCGCCCTACCTATGCATGGAGCGGCAGCTGCACCACGAACTCGACCGTGCCCGCGAAGGGAAGCTCGGCCCAGGCCCGCCCGCCGTGCAGCTCGGCGATCGCGCGCACCAGGTTCAGGCCCAGGCCCACGCCGCCGTACTTCCGCGAGTACGAGCCGTCGCGCTGGACGAAGCGGGTGAAGATGCGCTCGAGGTCTTCCGGGCCCAGCTCCTGACAGGGATTGCGCACGCGCACCTCGACCGCGTCCGGCAGCCGGAAGGTCGAGACGCGGATGCGCGCGCCGCGCGTGCTGAACTTCAGCGAGTTCTCGAGCAGGTTCAGCACCACCTGCTTGATCCGGTCGGGGTCGAGCTCGGCCGTCGGCAGGCCGGGATCGAGCGCGAGGTCGACCGCGAAGCCCGCCTCGTCCAGGCGCGGCTTCAGGATCTGCAGACACTCGTGCACGATCGCGCCGAGCGAGGCGGGCCGGCGCGCCAGCGCGACGCCCCCCGCTTCGATGTTCGAGAGCTCGAGCAGCCCGCGGATCATCTCCTTCATGCGCGCCGCCTCGCGCTCGACCAGGCCGAGGAACTCCGCGCGCTGCGCCGCGCCCAGCCGTGCGCCGCCGGCGACCTCGGCGGCGACGTCGCCGCGCAGCAGGGTCGCGAAGCCCTTGATGCTGGTGAGCGGCGTGGTCAGCTCGTGGCTCACGTTGGCCAGGAACTCGGACTTCATGCGGTCCGCGTCCGCGATCCGCTCGTTCTGCACGCGCAGCTGCGCGTTGCGCTCGGCCAGCTCGCGCTCCAGGCGGCGGCGCTCGGTGATGTCGCGCGAGATCGAGACGATCGTCTCGCCGGTCGCGGACACGCGCGCGGACACCTCGATCGTGGCGACACCCGCGCGCGTACGCGCCTCGAGCTCGATGCCGCGCATCGCGCCCGCCTCGCGCAGGCGCGGCAGGAGCGCGCGCACCTCCTGCCACGAGGCATCGGTCAAGAGGTCCTGCGAGGACTCGCCGCGCAGCTCGGCGAGCGACTTGCCGTGGAAGCGCAGCGCGGCGCGATTCGCGTCGAGCACGTTCAGATCGCGGTCGAACACCAGGATGATGTCCTCGACCTCGTCCATGAAGCGCCGCACACCCTGCAGGTCGTGCAGGTCGGGGAAGGGTCCGTGCCGGTGCGAGAACTCGGCCAGCCGGCGCTGCAGCGCCTCGCGGCCCTCGAGCTCGGCCTGCAGCAGCGACGCCTCGCGCAGCGCCTGCTCGTGCCTGACGTCGCGGACGGGAATCCAGCCCGGCACCTCGAACGCGCAGCGCCCGCCGCCGTGGGCGGCGCACTCGACGTGGTGGACCAGCACCGGCTCGTCGAACGAGCAGCTCGCGAGCAGCGCGCGCAGCGCGCCCAGCCGGAACTCGCACTCGCTCGCGTCGGGCGGGAAGCCGGGCGCGTTGGACCAGATCACGCGCGTGTCGCGGCCGAGCGAGGCGACCTCGACGCTCGAGTGTCGGTCGAGCAGGTGCGCCCAGGCGGGCAGCTCGGCGAGCAGCACGCTCGGATCCTGAGCGAGCTGCGCGAACACCAGCACCCACGGCTCGGACACTTCCCAGACGCGCGTGCCCGCGCTGAACGCGTTGTCGCGCTCGGCGAAGACCTCGAGCAGCGCGGCGCGCGCAACCCACAGCGCCCGTTCCGCGCGCTCCTCGACGGCGAAGCCGCGCGCGGGCTCGCCTCTCGGCGCCACCCGCACCTGCGCGCTGCGCAGCGCGCGCTCGCTCACGGTGGCCGACAGGCCGGAGCTCAGTGCTCGATGATCTCGAGGATGTACCGCTTGTTCTCCTTGCCACTCGCGGCTGCGAGAATGGTGCGGATCGCGTTCGCGTGCATCCCGCCCTTGCCGATCACCTTGCCGAGATCTTCCTTCGCGACGGAGAGCTCGATCACGTGCGCGTGGTTGCCCTTGATCTCGGTGATCTGGACCGCGTCGGGCTGATCGACGAGCGCCTTCACGATCATCTCGACCAGATCTCGCATCTACGACTCCCGGTCCCGCAGCAGGGCCGCGCACGTCCACCAAAGGGCTTGAACCGGTTCAGTGTCTCACCAAGCGGTGGACCGGTCAACTACGCAACTTCACCGCGAAGCGCTGGCGGGGGTTCAGCTAGCGGGTCGCGCCGCGCCGATCGTCTCCAGGTAGCGCAGCACGTACTTCCCGAGCACGTCGAGCTCGAGGTTCACCTGCGTGCGCGGGGCGAGACCCCCAAGCGTGGTGACGGCCAGGGTGTGCGGGATGAGCGCGACGCTGAACCCGCCGGCGTCGGGCGCGACCACCGTGAGCGAGACGCCCTCGACCGCGACCGAGCCCTTGGGAACGATCTGCCGGGCGAGGGCTTCGGGGCAGTCGATGCGCACCAGCCGGTCCTCGCCGTCCGGGGTCACCGACCGGACCGTACCCGTGCCGTCGACGTGCCCCTGCACGATGTGGCCGTCGAGCCGGCCGTCGGCGCGCATGGCGCGCTCGATGTTCAGCAGGTCTCCGGCCTTGCGCGAGCCGAGCGAGGTGCAACGCAAGGTCTCTTGCACGGCCTGGAAGGCGAGCGCGCCGCCCCGGATCGCGACCACCGTCAGGCAGCAGCCGGAGATCGCGATGCTGTCGCCGATCCGGACCTCGGCCGCGATGTCCTCGCCGGCCTCGATCTCGAGCAGGACACGGCCGCCCTCGGGCTCGAGCCTCGTGATCCGGACCACGCGTTCGACGATGCCTGTGAACACCGCCCCCCCCGTCAGCGCGGCTTGAAGCGGAAGTTGTGCTCGGCCTCGATCCAGCGCGTGGTCATCGAATGGCTGCGCATGACGACCGAGTGCGTCAGCGCACCCTCGGCGCGGAAGCGGACGCCGCGCAGGAAGTCGCCTTCCGTCACCCCGGTGCCGGCGAACCACACGTCGCCGGAAGCGAGGTCCGCGAGCTGGAGCTTCGCGTCGATGTCCTTGATGCCCATCGCGCGCGCGCGGTCCGCCTCGCCCTGGTTGCGCGGCTTGAGCCGACCCTGCAGGTCCCCGCCCTGGCAGCGCAGCGCGGCGGCGGCGATCACGCCCTCCGGTGCGCCGCCGATCCCCAGCAGCACGTCGACCTGGTGCTGGCGGCTGCAGGTCGCGATCGCGGCGGATACGTCGCCGTCCTTGATCAGCTTGATGCGCGCGCCGCACTTGCGCACCTCGTCGATCAGCTTCTCGTGGCGCGGCCGGTCGAGGATCACCACGGTCAGGTCCTGCACCGGCACGCCCATCGCGTTCGAAATGTTCTTCAAGTTTTGAGTGGGACTCAGATCGATGTCGATCGCGCCGCGCGCCGCCGGGCCGACCGCGATCTTCTCCATGTAGGTGTCGGGCGCGTGCAGGAACCCGCCCGCCTGCGCCGCTGCGATCACCGACAGCGCGTTCTGCCCGCCGGTCGCGCACAGCGTGGTGCCCTCCAGCGGGTCGAGCGCGATCTCGATCTTCGGGCCGTTGCCGGTGCCGACCTTCTCGCCGATGTAGAGCATGGGCGCCTCGTCGCGCTCGCCCTCGCCGATCACGATCGTCGCGTCCATCTCGATCTTGTTGAGCGCCGTGCGCATCGCGTCGACCGCGGCCTGATCGGCGGCGGTCTCGTCGCCGCGCCCCATCAGGCGCGCGCACTCGAGCGCGGCCGCTTCGGTCGCGCGCACCAGCTCGAGCGCCAGGTTCCGGTCCATCTCGTCTCCCCCCTGTGCTAGAAGCGCAGCTCGATCTGCCGGTTGATCTCGTCGCGCACCGCGTCGTAGCGCGGCGGCAGCACGATCGGCGGATTCGCGAGCCGCGCGTCGATGCCTTCGAGCGCGGACTGGTGATACTGCACCTTGAAGTCGGTGAACTTGAGCCCGTGCGCGGTCGAGATCACGACCACGCGCTGGTCCTTCCGGATCTCGCCGCGCGCGATCAGCTTCTTCATCGCCGCGAGCGCGACGCCGGTGTGCGGGCAGGCGAACAGCCCCGTGCGGTCGGCCTCGACCGCGGCCTCGGCCAGCTCGTCCTCCGACGCTTGCTCGACGATGCCGTCGAATCTCTGGAGCGTGCTGACCGCGCGCGTGTAGGAGACGGGATTGCCGATCTGGATCGCGCTCGCGAGCGTCGGCCGCGCCTGCATCGGCTCGAACTTCTCGAAGCCGGACTGGTAGCTCTGGTAGAGCGGGTTCGCGTTTTCGACCTGCGCGCAGGCGATGCGCGGCAGACGATCGATGATGCCGAGCTCCCGCCACTCGAGCAGTCCCTTGCCCAGCGCCGAGACGTTGCCGAGGTTCCCGCCCGGGATCACGATCCAGTCGGGCACCTCCCAGTCGAACTGCTGCACGATCTCCATGCCCAGCGTCTTCTGGCCCTCGATGCGCAGGGAGTTCATCGAGTTCGCCAGGTAGATGCCATCGCGCTCGGCGATCTGCTTCACGATCGCCATGCAGCCGTCGAAGTCGGTCTCGAGCGAGAGCGTGATCGCGCCGTTCGCGAGCGGCTGCACGAGCTGCGCGATCGAGACCTTGTCCTTGGGCAGGAGCACGATCGAGGGGATGCCCGCGTAGGCCGCGTACGCGGCCAGCGCCGCCGAGGTGTCGCCGGTCGACGCGCACGCGACCGCACGCACGTTCTTGCCGGTGCGGATCATCTCGTTCACGACCGAGACCAGCACGGTCATGCCGAGGTCCTTGAAGCTGCCGGTGTGGGTGTTGCCGCACTGCTTGACCCACAGGTCCTCGACGCCGAGCTGCTGGCCCAGGCGCTTGGCCCAGAACAGGTTGGTGTGGCCCTCGAACATCGAGACCACGTTCTCCTCGTCGACGACCGGGCAGACCAGCTCCTTCTTGCCCCACACGCCCGAGCCGTACGGCCACTCGGTGGTGTGCCCGCGCGCCTCGAACAGCTTCATCCACTTCTGCGGCGGAGTGGCCTTGAGCTTCTCCATGTCGTGCTGGACGGTGAGCAGGCCTTCGCAGTGCGGGCAGCGGTAGATCACGTCGGTCAGCGCCCAGCGGCCGTCGCAGCCCTGCGCGCACTCGAACCAGGCGTCGTACTTCCGGGCGCGTCCTCGCATGGCTAGAGCTCCCTCTCGATGCGGATCGACTGCGCGGGCGCGACCACCTCGCGCAGGCGCGCGATCTCGGCCAGCGCCGCGTCGAGGTCGGCCTGGCGCGACTCGTGGGTGGTGATCACGATCGGCACGGCGCGCACTTCGTGGCGCTCCTCCTGCAGCACGCTCGCGATGCTGATGCCGCGCGCGCCGAGCACGCCGGTGATGCGCGACAGCACGCCGGGCGAATCGTGCGCGGTGAAGCGCACGTAGAACTCGCCGACCTGCTCGCCCGGAGCGCAGAGCGCGGCGTCGCCCGGCTCGGGCGTGCCGTACGGCGGCACGCGGCCCGACACGCCGAGCCTTCGCGCGCGCGCGAGCTCCATCAGGTCGGCGACCACGGCGCTGGCGGTCGGCAGCGCGCCCGCGCCGGCGCCGTAGTAGAGCGTCGGCCCGGACAGCTCGCCGTGCACCTCGACCGCGTTCATCGAGCCCGACACGCCGGCGAGAACGGTCGCCTGCGGGATCATGGTCGGGTGCACGCGCGCCTGGATCCCGCTCGCGGTGCGCTTGGCCACGGCCAGGAGCTTGATGCGGAAGCCGATCCGGCGCGCGTACTCGATGTCGGCCGGCACGACGTGGCGGATGCCCTCGATCGGGAACGCGTCGGGCGCGAGGTGCACGCCGAACGCGAGCCCGGCCAGGATCGCGAGCTTGTTCGCGGAGTCGACGCCGTCGATGTCGGAGCTCGGATCCGCCTCGGCGAAGCCGAGGTCCTGCGCGCGCTTCAGGCACGCCTCGTACGGCTCGCCGGTCTCCTCCATCTGCGACAGGATGTAGTTGCAGGTGCCGTTCACGATCCCGTGCAGCGCCTGCACGCGGTCCGCGCACAGGCCCTCGCGCAGCGCGCGCAGCACAGGAATGGTTCCGCCCACGCTGGCCTCGAAGGCGACGTCGCCGCCCTTGGCGGCGGCCAGCGCGAAGACCTCGCGGCCGTGCCTGGCGAGCAGCGCCTTGTTCGCGGTCACCACGTGCTTGCCCGCGTCGAGCGCGGCCAGCACCAGCTCGCGCGCCACGCGCGTGCCGCCGACCAGCTCGAGCACGAGCTCGACCTCGGGATCGTCGACCACCTCGCGCCAGTCGCGCGACAGGCGGTAGGCGTCGAGCGACACGCCGCGGTCGCGCTCGAGATCGATGTCGGCGATGCGCACGAGCTCGAGCGGGAAGCCGAGGCGCTCCTGGATCAGCGCGCCGTGACTCTGGAACGCGCGCACCACGCCGGTACCGATCGTGCCCAGCCCCACCAGCCCCACGCGCATCGCCCGCTCAGCCATCGCGGAGCAGCTTCTTCACGTTGCGCACCGCCTGGCGGATGCGGTGGGTGTTCTCGACCAGCGCGAAGCGCACGAAGCCCTCGCCGGACGGACCGAAGCCGACGCCGGGCGCGACCGCGACCGCCGCCCGCTCGAGCAGGAGCTTCGAGAACTCGAGCGACCCGAGCGAGGCGTAGCGCTCGGGCAGCGGCGCCCACACGAACATCGTCCCGAGCGGCTTCTCGATCTTCCAGCCCGCCTGCTCGAGCCCGTCGCACAGGGCGTTCCGGCGCTCGCGGTAGTCCTCGACGATCTCGGCCACGAAGTCCTGCGGCCCGTCGAGCGCGACGATCGTCGCGATCTGGATCGGCTGGAACGTGCCGTAGTCGAGGTAGCTCTTCACGCGCGAGAGCACGCGCACGAGCTCCGCGTTGCCCGCGCCGAAGCCGACCCGCCAGCCCGCCATCGCGTGCGACTTGGAGAGCGAGGTGAACTCGATCGTGCAGTCGAGCGCCCCCGGCACCTGCAGGGCGCTCGGCGGCTTGTAGCCGTCGTAGCAGATCTCGGCGTAGGCCAGGTCGTGCACGAACACGAGCTCGTTGCGGCGGCAGAACTCGACCAGGCGCGCCAGGTACGGCAGGTCGACCGTGGCCGTGGTCGGGTTGTGCGGGAACGACGCGATCAACATCTTCGGCTTGGGCCAGGAGTCGCGCGTCGCCTCCTCGAGCCGGTCCAGCAGGCCGTCGAGCGGGAGCAGCGGCACGCGCCGGATGTCGCCGCCCGCGATCAGCACCGAGAAGCTGTGGATCGGGTAGCAGGGATCGGGACACAGCACCGTGTCGCCGCGCGCGATCGCGGCGATCACGAAGTGCGACAGGCCCTCCTTGGCGCCGATCGTCGAGATCACCTGCGTCTCGGGATCGAGGTCCAGGTCGTAGCGCCGCTTGTACCAGCGCGACATCGCGCGGCGCAGGTTCGGCAGCCCGCGCGACGCCGAGTAGTGGTGGTTGCGCGGATCGCGCGCGGCCTCGACCAGCTTCTCGACCACGTGCGCGGGCGTGCCGTGGTTCGGGTTGCCGAAGCCGAGGTCGATCACGTCCTCGCCGGCACGGCGCGCGCGCAGCTTCAGGTCGTTGACGATCGCGAGCACGTAGGGCGGTAGGCGATCGAGCTTCTCGAACTTGTGTTTCATCGCGCACCTTCGCGGGGGGCGAGGAGATCCACGAGCGTGTCGGCGCGGAACGAGCTGCGCACCAGCGGCCCGCTCTCGACGTGGCGGAAGCCGAGCGCCGCGGCGGCCGCGCCGAGCTCGGCGAACTCGGTCGGCTCGAGGTAGCGCTCGACCGGCAGGTGGCGGAGCGTCGGCCGCAGGTACTGGCCGAGCGTGAGGCAGTCGACGCCGCTCGCGCGCAGGTCGGCGAGCACGTCGAGCAGCTCCTCGCGGGTCTCGCCCAGGCCGAGCATCAGGCCCGACTTGGTGAGCAGCTCCGGCCGCCGCTCCTTCACGCGCGCGAGCAAGACGAGCGAGCGCGGGTAGCGTGCGCCGATGCGCACGCTCGGGTACAGGCGCGGAACGGTCTCGAGGTTGTGGTTGTAGACGTCGGGTCCCGCGTCGATCACGCGGTCGATGCACGGCGCGTCGCCGCGGAAGTCCGGCGTCAGCACCTCGACGGTCGCCGCCGGCGCGGCCTCGCGGACCACGGCGATCGTGCGCGCGAACTGGCCCGAGCCCTGGTCGGGCAGGTCGTCGCGGTTCACGCTCGTCAACACCACGTGGCGTAGGCCGAGCTCCCGTGCGGCGGCCGCGACCTGACGCGGCTCGTCCGGGTCCACCGGCCGCCCGAGCCCGGTGGCCACGTGGCAGAAGCGGCAGGCGCGCGTGCACACGTCGCCCAGCAGCATGAAGGTGACCGTGCCCCGGCCGAAGCAGTCCGCGAGGTTCGGACAGCGCGCCTCCTCGCAGACCGAGTGGAGCCCGCGCGCCCGCAGCATGCGCTTCATGTCCGCGACCGCGGGACCCGGGCGCGCATCGCTCCGGCAGTGCCGCGGCAGGCGCAGCGGCGCCCGCGGAGAAACGGCGGAGATGCGCGACTGGCCTAGGGAAAACGCCATGGATCACGCAGCATATTCGAGCCGCGCACCCCCTGCCAGAGCGCCCCCCGGGGCTTGCCTAGGCGGTGCCCCC
>Ga0187892_10005371_pt1 | contig 20218 bp, 12 predicted proteins | sample MA1701073metaG_FD_139345 | JGI IMG/M metagenome (GOLD analysis project Ga0187892, IMG submission 139345) | Bio-ooze microbial communities from a basaltic lava cave in the Kipuka Kanohina Cave System on the Island of Hawaii, USA - MA170107-3 metaG ...
GGCCACACCTGTTCCCATTCCGAACACAGAAGTTAAGCCCTCCGCGCCGATGGTACTGGTCGCAGCCGGGAGAGTAGGTCATCGCCCGAGCACTTCTCGAAGGACCCCGCCCCCTCGAACCGAGGGAGCGGGGTCCTTCTCTTTTCGGCTCTCCGGCCCGCCCGGCGCCGGGTCCGGCATCCGCCCCGGGCCGCCCGGGCAGCCGAGGTCGCGCGCGAACGCGTCCGCCCACCGGAAGGCGGTCGCGGCGGAGACGCGGGCCGCGAGCGCCGCGTGCCGGCGCAGCCGCTCCTCGCGCGGCATCTCGAGCGCGAGCCTCAGGGCGCGGGCGATGTCGTCCGGGTCCAGGGGATCGACGAGAAGCGCCTCGGCGAGGTCGGCGGCGGCGCCCGCCAGCCTCGAGAGCACGAGGACTCCCGGGTCGGCGCCCTGGGCCGCGACGAACTCCTTCGCGACCAGGTTCATGCCGTCGCGGAGCGGCGTGACGAGGCCGACGTCCGCGCCCCGGTAGAGCGCGGCGAGGCGCCGCTCGCCGAGAGAGCGGAAGAGGCACCGCACCGGCGGGCCGCCGGGCGCGGGGAACCGATCGTTCACGGACGCGGCGAGCGCCTCGATCGTCCGCCTCTCCCGCGCGTACTCGGGGATGCTCGTTCGGGACGGCGCGCAGACCTGGAGGAGCCGCACCCGCCCGCGGAGGTCGGGCGAGATCTCGAGGAGCCGAGCGAGGGCGCGGAGCCGCTGCGGGATCCCCTTGGTGTAGTCGAGCCGGTCCACCCCGACGATGAGACCTCGCGCCCGGCCGTCCCGGCGCCCGGCGCGCCGGAGCGACGACGCCGTCCAGCGCCCCGGGTCGATGCCGACCGGATAGACCCCCGTTCGCCGCGGCCACGGGACGGCGCCGGCGCGGGCGGCCTCCTCATAGCTCGCGCGGTCTCGCGCCGTCTGGAACCCGACGAGGTCGTACGCGCCGAGACCTTCGAGAAGCTCGCGTCCCCAGGGCAGCACCTCGAGCGCATCGACGGGCGGGAAGGGGATGTGGAGGAAGAAACCGATCCGGCCCCGGAACCCGAGGCTGCGCAGCTCGAGCCCGAGCGGGACGAGGTGATAGTCGTGGACCCACACGCGGTCCGGAGGAGCGAGGCGAGGCGCGAGAGCGCGGGCGAAGCGCGCGTTCACCCGCCGGTAAGCCCGGTAGTCCTCGGCGTCGAGGTCGGCGCGGTCCGCCAGCCCGTGGAAGATGGGCCAGAGCGCGCGGTTGCAGAAGCCGCCGTAGTGACGGGTCACCTCCGCCTCGGGCAGGTCGATCGCCAGCAGCCGGATCGGCCCGCAGCGCCCGGGTCGCGGTCCGGAAGCGGCGGCGCTCGAGCGCCCGCTCCAGCCCAGCCAGACGCCGTGCCCCATCCCCTCGAGCGCCGTGCGCACCGCCGTCACGAGCCCCCCCGCCGCCCCCCTTCCCGGGAGGCGGTTCGAGACGACGACGAGCCGGGACGCGCCCGCCGCCGGCTCGGCGCGCCCCGCGGCGACGACCGCTACCGGCGGTCCGAGGGCGCACACGGGGCGGGGCTCGCGTAGCAGCGGCTGAACCAGCGGTAGAGCTCGTCCGGTCGCACGACCCGCTCGAACCGGAAGTCGCAGTCGGCGGGGTGGATGAAGAAGGTGTTCGTCTCCTCCGGCGCGACGCTGCCGTGCGAGCCGAACTCCCAGGCGAAGGCGACGCTCTCCAGGTCGGGGCCGCGCCAGCCGAGGAGGACGAGGTCGCCGCTCGCCGCGAGCGAGAGCAGGTCCGAGAGGTACGTCGCGAGGAGGCGCGGCTCCGGGTGCGGGAGCGTCGCGACCTCGCCGTCGTCCGCGAGGTCGACCGTCCGGCCGCGGACGAGCGCGTAGCCGCGGCGGCCGCCGCGCACGCCCGCGACTCCGATCGCATCGCAGCCGGCGACGGCGTCGAGGAGCGGCTGGTGGTCGCGCCGGAGCTCCTCGCGGTCGAGCGGCGCCGGTCGCCCGCGGATGTAGACGTGGGCGTAATCGCCGGCCTCGACGGTCACGACCCTCGAGCTCCTGACCCTCGGCCCGTCTCCCGCCCCGAGCGGCGCGCCCTCCGCGGCCCGCGCCAGGAGCTCGGAGAGCGAGAGCCCGACGAGGGACTCGAACGGCGTCACCTCCACGTTGCCGTGGTCCGAGAAGATGAACACGTCGTACCCGAGCTCCGGGTTCGACGCGAGAGCGGCGAAGATCCGGGCGATGGCGCGGTCGGCCGCCCGCAGCTCGAGAAGGCTCGACCCGGCGCCGGGGCCGCGCCGATGGGCCGTCTCGTCGTAGGCCAGGAAGTCGCAGTAGATCTTGGGCGTGCCGAGGGCGATGTCGGCGATCACGCCGCTCGTCGCCGCCTCGTAGAAGACGCACGAGCAGAGCACGCGGTTGAGGAGGAAGGTCGGCTCGTGGAGCAGCCGCCCGCAGCGCGCGCTCCACATCGCCCCGTCGACGACGCCGCGGGCCAGCCGACCGAGCATCCGCCCGACGAGGCAGGTGAGCGCGGCGGACCTGCGGACCTCCGTCGCGACGGGGCCGTGCCCGTTGCGCGGCGGGGCGTAGCGGATGACGCTCGGGTCGCGCCCGAGCCCCCCGATCGAGCAATGGCGCGCGCCGCCCCCGAAGATCGCCGGGTAGGTCGTGCCGCCCTCGAGCAACCCGGGATTGTGCGTCGCGAGCCCCGCCTCCACCGCCGCGACCGCCACGGGCGAGTCCATGCGGAACTCGCGCCCGGACGCGCGGTCCCACCACAGGTATCCGGGCACGCTCGGCGACACGCCGTAGAGGAGCCCGGCCTGGAAGGCGGGCGTGGAGGCGGGCGCGCCGCTGCGACAGCCCGAGATCCGGAACCTGCCGCCGTCGAGGAGCCGGCCGAGGAAGGGCGCATACCCCTTCCGCACGGCCGCCTCGAGACGGCGGCGGGAGACGCCGTCGAGCTGGATGAGCAGGAGCCGCCGGCCGCCCGCGCACGGCGCGCGGCGGCGCCGGTCGTGGTCGAAGCGCGGGCGGAGCGCGGTCCGCATCGAGTTGTCGAACCCCCGGAACCAACGGAAGGCATCGTGGCTCTTCATGCAGGCTTCCTCTCGCGCCTTCGTCCGCCGAAGAGGATGAGGAGGACCGGGTAGAAAGCGACGGCCGCGACGTAGGCGAGGACGACGGCGATCGCGCTCACGATCCCGTAGTCGCGCGTGAGCGGCGTCGTCGGGAGCGCGAGCACGAGGAAACCGGCGACGGTCGTCAGCATCGAGCCCACGAGCGCCGGCCCCGCGCTCGCGACCGCCGTCTCGACCGGGTCCGCCGCGCCGGCCGCCTCCTCCTCGAGGAAGCGGTCCGAGACGTGGATCGTGTAGTCGATCCCGAAGCCGAGGCAGAGCGCGGCGATCGACGACGTCATCAGGCTCAGCGGGATCCCGAGGAGCGGCATGAGCCCGACCGTCCAGATGGCCGCGGCGCCGACCGGCAGGAGGGCGAGCGGCGCGAGCCGGACGCGCCCGCGGTAAGCGACCGCGAGGATCGCGAGGAGCAGGAGGGCGGACTGCCACCCCGACGAGACCGCCGCGTACTTGAGGTCGATGGCCGTCAGGTGCGCCGCGAAGGTCTGCCCCGCGAGCGACGTGCGGACGCCGGCCGCCGCGAAGCCCACGTCTCTCAGGTCCTCCTCGAGGCGCGCGATCGTCGCCAGGAACGCCTCCTCCGGGACCGAGATGTCGACCGGGAACTGGATCAGCGCGGCGTCGTAGCCCCCGGTCGTCGGGTCGCGGTGGAGGACGCGCCGCGCGCGCCGGCCGATCGTCTCCCGGCCGACCGAGCCCTCGGTCGAGGCGTCCGCGAGGAGCGCGTCGAACCGCTCGGTGTAGTCTCGCGGCCGGGCGAGGCGATCGAGCATCGGCCGCCGCCGGTCGAGCGCGTCGAGGAGCTCGACCGGGCTCTCGACGCTGGCGCGGCCGAGAGCGCGGCCCACCGTCTCGTAGCCGTCGAGGCGGGCGACCAGCTTCCGCATGGCCTCGACCGCCGCCCGGTCCGCGACCGGGCCCTCGAGGAGGACGCCGTTCGTCCGGTAGGGCGAGAAGTACCGGGTCTCGAGCTCGAGCGCCCGCTTGCTCTCGAGCCGCTCGCCGAGGAAGTGCGCGTGATGATGCCGCGTCCTCACGGCGCGCGCGCCCAGGACGGCGGCGGCCGTGAGACCCGCGAAGACGAGGAAGACCGCCGGCGCGTGGCGGCGCTCGATGCGGACGAGCCCCGAGAGGGGCCGGAAGGGCCGCGCCTCCCGCGAGCGGGCCGTCCCCCCGGCGCAGGGCCAGAGCGTGCGGCAGGCGGCGTTGCCCGCGAAGTTGAGCGCGGACGAGCACGCGAACCCGATCGAGAGCGTGATCCAGAAGTAGCGCACGGCCGAGTCCACGCTCGCGGCCGTCGTGAGGCAGGCCACGATGGTGGTGAACGAGGTGAGGAAGAGACCGCGCCCGCAACCCACGAACGCGCGGACGACCGCGCCATCCCGGCCGCGGAGGCGGACCTCGTCGAGGTAGCGATGGCCGAAGACGTTGTTGTCGTCGTCCGCGTAGCCGATGATGATGCCGAGAGCGGCGAGGTCCGCGAACGTCAGGTCGTGCCCGAGGAGGCGCAGCAGCCCGAGCGTCCAGACGAGGGCGAGGGCGAGGTTCGCGAGGGGCGGAAGGATGTACGCGGGGGCGCGGCACCGGTAGACGAGGGTCGCCACGACCACCGTCCCGGTCGCGAGGATGAAGCCCCACACGGCCCCGCCGAAGGAGGCGTCGATCTCCGCCCCGGTCAGCTCGGACGACGTCGACGCGACCTCGACTCCGGGCGGCGCGTGGGCCCTCGCGTGGCGGGCGAGGGCGAGAAAGGTCGCGCGGACCCCCTGCGCCCCCTCGCCGCCCTCGTACGCGAAGGGGATGCGCACGGCCCGGACGGGCGGAACCTCGATCGGCCGCGAGAGGGCCGCTCCCGGGTCCGCCGGGCCGCCGGCGCGGGCCGCGGGCACGAGCGGGAAGAGGTTCGAGAGGGCGGCGCGGCGCCGCAGCCGCTCGAGGAAGCCGTCGTCGGAGAGGTTGCTCCGGGCGGCGCGTTCGAATGCGACCGGGGCGCCGACGTAGAGCGAGAACGCGAGCCTCGCGAGCGCATCCGAGTCCTCGATCCCCTCGAGCCGGCGCGGCGGGTCCTCGCTCGCGAGCTCCTTCTCGAGCGCCTCGAACACGCCGCCCGCGCGGACCGGGAACCGGGCCTCGATCCCGCGCACGAGCGCCTGGATGGAGCGGACGCGGGCGGGCTCGAGGACGCTCTCGCCCTCGGGCGCGACGAAGATCGCGACCTGCGTGGGCCGGCGGTCGAAGTAGTCGTCGCAACGGTCGAGCGGGACCCCCAGCCGCCGCTCGTTGAACCGGCGGAGGTCGCTCCGCACCTCCGTCCGGAGCGCGAGCGGCCCGAGCGCGGCCGTGATCGCGGCGCCGGCGACGAGGACGACGATCGGCCGGCGCGCGAGCGCGCCGCCGAGTCGAGCGAAGGCGCCCGCGCCTCGGCCTCCGGTCACGGCTGCTGGTCGATCGTCGCCAGCAGCGCGTTCACGGCGTTCTGGAACCGGTACTCCTGGAAGGCGTCCGCGTAGTGGTTCTTGGCGATCTGGAACGTCCCGAGGAGGTGCTTCCGCGCCCCCTTGAACTTCCCCTTGTCGAACTCCTTCTTCGAGTTCCGGATCTGGCGGGTCACGGCGACCTTCGTGCCCGGCGTCGTGAAGACGATCTCGCCCGTCTCGACGAGCGCGAGGAGCTCCTCGTACGTGGTCGTGCTGCCCCCGAACATCACGTCGATGTCCGCGTTCACGCCGTCCGACGCGCGCCCCGTCCCCGTGCGGATCGCCGGCGAGAGCTGGACGGGGATCGTCGTCGCCGGCCCGGTCAGGGGGTCGCCGGGGTTCACGTCGGCGAAGATGCTCGCGAGCGTGATGCTCGCGCTGGACGCGCCGAAGGCGGCGCTCTGCTCGTCGATGTTCACGAGCTGCGGCAAGCCCGCGGGGTCGACGGAGGCGTCGTCGTTGAAGCTGTAGTCCAGGTCGTTCGAGTCGGAGAGCGAGATGTGGAGCCCGCCCCCCGCGCCCGTCGGGTCGAGGTGGACCCCGATGAACGCGCCGCGCTGGGAGTAGGGCTGCCCGAAGACGGCCGTCGAGCCGATCCCGGCGTCCGCCCGGAGCGGGTCCTGGGCCCGCGAGATGACGAGCATCCGGGTGAGGTCGGCCTCGAGGAGCATGCCGGTCCCGAGCGCGTCGAGGTCGTCGCCGCTCGCGGCCGCGTAGCGCACGGCGAGCGCCCGCGCGTGGTTCGCGAAGAACATCGGCTCGCGCTGGACCTCGATGAAGCTTCCCCGGGAGGCGGTGAGGGCGACGTTCCCGGCGACGCTCAGCCCGTTCCCGACGTTCGTCATCGAGAAGTTGTCCAGGATCGCCCGGAGCTGGGGGCTCCCGGCGTTGCTGACGCCCGCGAGGGCGCAGCCGACGTCGCAGTTGTAGACGTCCACCTGCCGCAGCTCGACATCGCCGACCCCCGTGCAGGCGATCGCGATCGTCGCGGTCTTGAGCCCCGGACCCTGGACGGTCATCTGCTCGTTCACGTGGAGGGACACGTTCGTCGGTCCCAGGTCCACGGCGCGCCCCTGGAGGAACACGGGGTGGAACGCGCCGGCGAGGACGCCGAACTGCGGCTCCTTCGAGGTCGCGTCCGCGACGAGGCTCACGATGACGGTGCCGAGCGAGCTGAAGTGGCCGGAGATCAGCCGGAAGCCCTGGGTGACGCCCGTCACCTGGGCGCCGTTGTCGATCCGGATCGCGTTCGGGGAAGGGGCGGTCGGCGCCCGGCCGGCCCGCGACTCGAACCCGCGCCAGGGGGCCGTCGAGCCGGGCGCGAGGCTGAACGAGGAGTCCTCGATCATCACGTCGGCGCCCTGGCTGGTGATCCCCGTCCCGCGCCAGGCGTAGAGCGCGACCTCGCGCCTCGTCCGCCCGGTGTCGAGCGGCCGCCCGTCCTGGAACGGCACGTCCGTGCGGACGTGCACGTTCGCCTGCGCGAACGTCACGTCCGTCTCCTCGTTCAGCACGAGCCGTCCGAGGAGGTCCCAGTCGGTGCGGCCGTCCGCGCCGCCGAAGGCGATCGAGGTCGCCGGCCCGACGAGCCCCTGCTCGACGGTCGCCGGGAAGGCGAGCCCGGCGGTGGAGAAGATGGTCCGGACGCGGAAGCGTCCCGGGAGGCCGGACTCAGCGTCGACCGACACGCCGTAGGTGAGGCTCCGTTCGACGACGTTCCCGACCCGCCGGGTGACGGTGATGGGCCGCGCGACGACGGTCTCGTCGATCTTCCGGATCTCGGCCCAGAACGGGTTCTCGCTCGCGATCCGGTAGGTCACGTCCTCGCCCGCCGTGACGACCGTCGGGACGCGGAGCCGCGCCTGGAGCGCGTTCGTCGTCGAGTCGACGATCCGGACCTCCGCCGAGATCAGCTCGCCGCCGGCCGCCGTCACCTCCACCCAGGCGCCGTCGATCTTCGCCTCGACGCGCCCGGTCGGCACCGCCAGCAAGCCCAGGATGTCGACGGTGGAGGCATCCGGCGACGCCGAGAACGTCAGGTACTCCTCGATGGCGTCGAGCGTGGTCGCCCGCGTGAGGTCGACCCGCGCGCCGTTCACCGTGAACGCCTCGCGATACGTGATCGAGCTCTCGTTCTCGCGGACGGCGAGAGCGCTCGCGTTTCCGGGGGAGAGGCCCGGGACCGCGATCCCGGAGACCCCCGTCGCCACGGCGCCCTGCGCCGACTGCCCGGGCGTGTCCGCCACGAACAGGTGATCGAGGTTCCGGGGCCCGGTCGAGGGGTCGTAGGTCGTCTTGTTCGCGAGGAAGTTGGCCGCGACGAAGAACGCGGCGTCGTCCGGCGAGACGATGAACGCGGCGTCGTAGGCCGGCGAGCAGGCGAAGAGGGCCCCGTCGAACGGCCCGTAGATCCAGTGGTTCAGGGTCGCGGCGTCGTCCACGATCGCGCGCCCGTCGCGGGTGAGGACCCCGCGGTCGGGGACGCGCGGGGAGCGGTCGTCGCAGTTCGCGATGCCGTCGCCGTCGGCGTCGGATCCGTCGCAGACGGGGCCGTCGGTCGTCGCCGTGAAGTCGCGGTCGACGCATACCGTGTCCGTCTCGAAGCCGTCGGACGTCACGGTCGCCGGACCGTTCGCGACCCCGGCGGCGACCACCTTGAATCCGTGGACCCGGATCGGGATCGAGAAGTTGCCCGTTCCGGAACCGAGGTGCGTCCATCGAACGGCCGTCCCGCCGCCCAGCACCTCCGCGGTCCAGGCGAGGTTGACGCCGTCGAGGAACGGGTTGCCGATCTCGGGGCTGCTGTAATCCGTCGAGGTCGGACCGGTCGCGGCCGTCACGCCGCTCAGGCCACCGAGCGTGATGGTGGTCGACGGCTGGCAGATCGAGTAGTTGTCGAGCGGGTCGTACGTCAAGGTGTACGTCCACTCACCCGGCCCGGTCTGCGTGCCGACGAAGGACGCGGCGGACGCACGGGTCCCCGCGATCGCGAGAGCGACCGGGATCAGGACGGCGCAGCCGGCGAGGCGCGCGCGAGAGAGACGGTCCGAGAGCCTCATGTGGTCTTCCCCCCTGGCAGGAACCCGCGGCACCGAAGACTACGATGGGTCGGAAGACGAAGTCAAACGCCGAACGGCCTCGCCCGCGGTATACGACGAACGTGCGCTAACACCGTCCGAACCGCGCCACCGTTGCGAAAGCCGGGTTCGAGCGGGCGCCCTTCGGATGGTCCTACCGGCGCGCGCGGCCGACTCCTGGTGGTGGGTTTGCCGGGGGCGGCGGCGCGTCTCTCGCGCGCCGGATACAATCGGTCGAGGACTGGCCGAGGCCGCGGAGCAAGCCGATGCCCGCCAATCTCACGCCCGACTACCGCCGCGCCGAGCAGGCCTTCCGCGAGGCGACGACCGTCGAGGAGAAGATCGCCGCCCTCGAGCGCATGCTCGCCGTCATCCCGAAGCACAAGGGCACCGACCACCTCCAGGCCGACCTCAAGCGCCGCCTCGCCAAGCTGCGCGACGCCCAGCAGAGCCAGGCGAAGAAGAAGGGCTTCGACGTCTTCCGCGTCGAGCGCGCGCCGCGGAGCGCCGGCCAGGTCGTGCTCCTCGGGCCGCCCAACGCCGGCAAGTCGGCGCTGCTCGCGCGCCTCACCCACGCCCACCCCGAGGTCGCGCCGTACCCCTTCACGACGAAGCGCCCGCTCCCGGGGATGATGCCCTTCGAGGGGGCGCAGGTGCAGCTCGTCGACCTGCCCCCGATCGCGGGCGGCGAGCTGCCTCCGGGCATGCTCGGGCTCGTGAAGTCGGCGGACGCGGCGATCGCCGTCGTCGACCTCGCCGCGGAGGACGTGCTCGAGGAGACGGAGGCGCTCCAGGCCGGGCTCGAGCGCGGGCGCGTGCGCCTCCACCGGCCGCTCGCGCCGCCCGACCCGCCGCTCCCGGACGAGCCGGGCTGGCGGGGCCTGCCGGCGCTCCTCGCCGGCACGCGGATCGACGTCGCGGGCGCCGCGGACGCGGCCGCCGCGCTCCACGAGCTGTACGGCGCCCGCCTCCCCGTCCACGCGGTCTCGGCCGAGACCGGTGAGGGGCTCGAGGCGCTGCGCGAGGCGGCGTACCGCATGCTCGACCGGATCCGCGTCTACGGCAAGGCCCCGGGCCGTCCGCCCGACCGCGACAGCCCGTTCGTCCTGCCCCGCGGCGCGACCGTCCTCGACTACGCCCGCCACGTCCACCGCGACTTCCCGGACCACCTGAAGCTCGCCCGCCTCTACGGGCCCTCCGGAAAGTTCGACGGCGTGCCCGTCCCGCGCGACCACGTCCTCGCCGACGGGGACTGCGTGGAGCTGCACGTCGACATCTGAGCCGAGCGCGCGGAAGCCCGAGCCCCTTCCTTGCCGCGCGCTCGGCGGCGGGGGGTTCGGGGGGCGGAGCCCCCCGAAGCCGAAGACCGGCGAAGAGCGTGTGAATCGGAAAGACTCACACGCTCTGAGTCTGAGCCGAGTCGGGCGGAGCCTTGCCGACGGCGATCCGCCGTCGTACCCTCGGGGGGCACCCCGAGCGTGGACAGGGACCATCGGCATGGGGCTCGATCGGGCCATCGCGGTGCTCTCCCTCGCCCTCGGCGCGGCCGCGCTCGCGCCGGCCGCCCGGGCGTACGACCTCGACCCGGGCTTCGGCAGCCACGCGGGCGCGACCTTTCGCGGCGACGAGGTCGAGGACCCCGACTTCGACCTGCCGGACGACTTCTTCCTCGCCGTCTTCTCGTACCGGCACCCCGTCGAGTGGGAGCGCGCGTGGCGCGACGCCGCGACCGGCTACCGGATCACGATCGGGAGCACGCGGACCGACGAGTTCTACCTCGAGCAGGAGGCGCGCCTCGAGGCGCGGCCGTTCGACTGGCTCGCGCTCCGCTACCGCTTCGTCCACGACCAGGACAACGACTCCCGCTACTTCCGCAACCTCGTGGAAGGCGACTTCCACCTCTACCGCGGGCTCTTCGTCGGCCTCTCGGGCGAGCTGTCGCCCCGCAAGGAGGAGATCGACGTCGGCATCGGCGCCGGCTTCAGGGACGAGGCGACGGGCTTCCACGTCCGCGCGGACGTGATCCTCGTCGACTTCGTCGCCGGCGACAAGGGCACGCGACGACGCTACGAGCGCGACGCCCGGACCTACATCGTGCGCGCCGAGACGCCGATCGGCGGGCGGGTGCGCGCCGGCCTCTACGCCGAGATCGCGCCGCCCTTCGAGGTCGCCCTGGGCGACGACGAGGACGAGACCGACGTGCGGTTCCTCATGGAGAAGTACCGCTACGGGGGGTTCGTCCACGCCTTCCCGGGCCGGCCGGGCGAGGAGGCGGAGGTCTCCGTCCTGTTCCAGGGCGAGCACACGCGCAAGGTGCGGCGCCAGGGGCCGGACGGGCTCGACGATCCGGACCTCCGCGACGAGGACGTCGACCGCGACTTCTTCGACGCCGAGGTGGGCGCCGCGCTCCCCGTCGTCGCGCGCCGCCCGAGCGACCGGCTGCTCCTCGGCGCGAACGTCGTGTACCTGCGCGAGGACCGCGACTTCATCCGGCCCGAGGACGACCCCGACGACCGGCAGATCGACCGGCTCGAGGTGTACGGGAAGCTCGGCTGGCGGCTCCGCCTGCCCTGGCGGCCTCTCGCGCGGGACCTCTTCCTCGAGCCGGCGCTCTTCCCCGGCTACGCTCACGACGCGGACCGGCGACCGAACCTCCCGGGTCGGACCGACCGTGACTGCGGCCTCCGCGCCAAGGGCAACCTCGCCCTCTGGCTGCAGCTCGCGGCCGGGTCGGCCGCCTACTTCAACCTCACCTACCGGTTCGACGAGCCCGAGTTCGGGGGCGGGAACGTCCAGGTGATCTTGACGTTCTGAGTTAGAATCCGGCGCACGGACCGCCTTCGCCCGAGAGGAGATGTCATGCGCCGACGGATCCCCTTCTCGATCCTCGCCCCGGCCGTGGCCCTGACCCTCGTCCTGGGGGCCGCCACCGGGCCCGCCGCCCGCGCCGAGGACTGGGACCCGAAGCGCACCCACGCGCTCCTCGTGGGCGTCCTCGAGTGGCGCGACCCCGGGCTCAGCGCGTTCCCGAAGGAGGGGCGCGTGGACCGGATCCTCGAGCGCCAGCTCGTGGCGGCCGGGGTCCCGGCCGGGAACATCACCTTCCTCGAGGACCGGGCCGCGACCGGGGAGGCCGTGAAGCGCGAGCTCGAGGCCGTGGCCGCGGGCGCCGTCGAGGGGGGGACGCTGATCGTCTACTACGCCGGCCACGGCCTGCAGCACGAGCGCGAGGTCTGGTTCGCGAGCTGGGACTGCGACCCCGCGCGCCCGGAGGAGACGTCGTTCGGGGTCTCGACGATCTCGCGGATCCTCGAAGCGCGCTGGAAGGGCGGGCGGCTCCTGCTCCTCGCCGACTGCTGCTACTCGGGCGGGCTGGCCGTCGCCGCCCGGCGCTTCGACGGCCTCGCCGGCGCGGCCTCGCTCACGTCGTCGAACGCGTCCAACATCTCGACCGGCAACTGGACGTTCACGGAGTCGGTCGTGACCGCGCTCCGCGGCGACGGGCTCGTCGACGCCGACGGCGACGGGGCGGTCACCTTCGGCGAGACCGACGCGTACGTCGCCCGCGAGATGCGCTTCCTCGAGGCCCAGCTCACGCGCGCGTTCTCGACCCCGAAGTTCCCGAAGGACCTCGTCCTCGCCCGCGTCCCGGCCGAGCGCCGGGCGAAGCCGTCGCCGCCCCCCTGGCGCATCGGCGACTACGTCGAGGTCGAGTGGAAGCGCGAGTGGTTCCGGGCCCGCGTCATCGACGGCCGCGGAAAGGGCGAGTGGAAGGTCCACTACCTCGGCTTCGGGGCCGAGTGGGACGAGTGGGTCCCGGCGGCGCGCGTCCGGAAGCCGCGCGGGCTGGCGGCCTCGGGGGGCGACGCGGTCGAGGTCGAGTGGAAGGGCAAGTGGTGGCCGGCCAAGGTGATGCGCGTCGAGGACGACTTCGCCTTCATCCACTACGACGGCTTCGGCGCCGAGTGGGACGAGTGGGTGACGGCCAGGCGGCTCCGCAAGCGGGGCGGGGGCAAGTAGCCGGCGCCCTCATCCCGGCGCCCTCATCCCGGCCCTCTCCCCCGGGGAGAGGGAGCCGCGTGGCGGACGAGGTGGGCCACGCACTCGAGGTGCGGCGTGTGCGGGAAGAGGTCGACCGGGTCGACCGCCGCCGTCCGGTAGCCGAGGCCGGCGAGCGCCTCTAAGTCGCGGACGAGCGCGAGCGGGTTGCAGCTCACGTAGGCGACCTCGCGCGGCCGCAGGCGGGCGGCCAGCCCCCGGAGCACGTCCGGCGGCGCGCCCGCGCGCGGCGGGTCGAGGACGACGGCGTCCGCCGGCCGGGCCGGGTCGCCCGCGAGCCACCGCTCGACCGGCGCCGCGACGAACTCGATCCGCCCGCCCGGCGCCGGCGCCCGCCCCTCCCGGGCCAGGCGGAGCTCCAGGCGGAGCCCGGCCACGGCGTCCTCCACGGCGGCGCGGTTCTCCTCGACGCCCAGGACCCGCTCGGCGCGGTCCGCGAGCGTGCGCGCGAACAGCCCGACCCCGCCGTAGAGGTCGACGACCGTGCGGTACGGTCCGGCGAGCCGCGCGCGCACCCGCTCGACGAGCGCCTCCGCCCCCGGCCCGCTCGTCTGGAAGAACGCCGTCGGCGAGAGGAGGAAGCGCCGGCCGGCGACCTCCAGCAGGAGCCGCTCGCGCCCCACGAGCCGGACGGTCTCGCGCCCGAGGACGACGTTCCCGCGCGCCGGCTGGAGGTTCACGTAGACGCCGCTCACGCCGCGGATCGCGGCGAGGGAGGCGGCCAGGTCGCGGCGCGCGAGGAGCGCGGGCGTCCGGCAGACGAGCGTCAGCGCGGCCCGCTCGCCGCCCGGGTCGATGCGGACGAGGATGTGGCGCAGGACGCCCTGGTGGGTCGCCTCGACGTACGGCGCGACCCTCGCGCCCTCGAGGACCGCCCGCGCCTCGCGGACGATGCGGTTGCCCTCCGCGTGCTGGACGGCGCAGTCGTCGACGGCCACGAGCTCCTTGCGGTCGGGGCGGTAGAAGCCGACCTCGAGCGCTCCCGGCCGGCCGCCCACGGGCATCTGGATCTTCGTGCGGTACCCGTAGGGCTCGCCCGGGACCGGGTGCACGGGCGAGACGACGGCGTCGCGCAGCGCCGGCACGGCCCGGATCCGGCGGGCGAGGTCGTCCCGCTTCCGGGCGAGCTGGGCCGCGTAGTCGAGGGCCTGCCACGGGCACCCGCCGCAGCGCCCGACGACCGGGCAGCGCGCCTCGACGCGCCCCTCGCCCGGCCGGATGACCGCGACCACGCGCGCTCGCGCGAGCGCCGCCGGGGCCCCGGGCTCGCGCTCGACCTCGACCTCCAGGCGGTCGCCCGGCACCGCCCCCGCCGCCACGAGGACGCGGCGCGACCGGTCCTCGACCTCGACGCCGGCGGCGTCGCCCGACTCGAGATAGCCCTCGACGTCGACGACGGCGCGCCGCCGGGGGCGCGGGCTCAGTCGCCGCCCCGAGCCGGAGCCGGGGGGGAAGCCGGGGCGGGGGCCGGGGCGGGGGCGGGGGCGGGGGCGGGGCATGAGGCCATCTTACTTCCGACGGGCAAGGCGAGCAGCAGGGCCGGCGTCAGGGCCAGGTCGAACGCGAGCGCGGAGAGCGCCGTCACGGCCACGAGCAGCCCGAAGTCGTGCGTCGGGCGGAACGACGCGGCGGCGAAGGCCGCGAACCCGAAGGCGAGGGCGAGCGACGAGAACACCATGGGGCGGCCGGCCCCGCGGAACGTCTCGTCGACCGCCTCGACCGGCGCGGCCCCGGTGCGGCTCGCCCGCGTGAAGCGCTCGAAGATGTGGATCGTCGAGTCGACGACGAGGCCCATGGCGATGCTCGCGACGGTCACGGTCGCGACGTCGAGCGGGATCCCGAGGAAGCCCATGGCGCCGAGCGTCGCCACGACCGGCAGGAGGTTCGGGACCAGGCCCAGGAGCGCGATCGGGACCGAGCGGAAGGCGATGACGAGGATCGCGCTCACCGTCAGGAGCGAGAGCGCGAACGTCTTGATCTGGGTCCAGAGGATCAGGACCTGGAGCTCGACGAGCATCGGGATCGCGCCCGTGACCCTGGCCGTCGTCCCCTCGGGCGCGGCGGCGGCGACGAGCGGCTCGAGGCGCCCGACCAGGCGCGCGCACTCGTCGCTCGAGCCCGTGGTCACGGCGACGGTGAGGCGCAGGTCGAGCGTGTCCTTGCCCTCCAGGTGCAGGCGGTCGCGCAGGTCGGGCGGCAGCACGCCCGAGGCGAGCGCGATGTCGAGGAGCGAGGCGACGTCGCGCGCCGGCATGGCCCGGAGGCGCGGGTCGCCGTCGAACGGGCTCAGGACGGCCGTGACGTCGGGCTCGCGCCGGCAGTCGGCCGCCAGCGCGCGCAGCCGCTCGACCGTCTCGCCGCGCAGGAGCTTCGCCTTCGGCCCGCGCACCCAGATCTCGACCGGCGTCAGGCCGATCACGTCGCGCTCGATGCGCCGCTGGGTCCGGACCAGCGGATGCCCGTCGCCGAAGAACGAGAGGACGTTCGACTCGACCTCGAGCCGCAGGATCCCGGCGACCGCGGCCGCGACGGCGACCGCGCTCGCGGCGAGGATCGGCGCGCGCAGGGCGCGGATCCGCCGCCCCGGCCACAGGCGCTCGAATGTCCGCGCGGACGCGGCCGCCGCCCCGGCGCGCGGCCGCTCTCGCGCCCCGCCGAGCGCCAGGTGGGCGGCCGGCAGGAACGTCGCCGCGAGGGCGAAGCACACGAGCACCCCGAGCGCCCCGAAGAGGCCCAGGTCGCGGAGCGGCGGCAGGTCGGCGAAGGCGAGCGAGAGGAACCCGGCCGCCGTCGTCACGACCGTGAGCGCGCACGGCCGGAAGTTCTCGGCCATGGCCGCCTCCCACCGCTCGACGGCCGTGGCCGCCGTCGAGAAGGCGAAGCCGTTCGCGAAGTGGAGCGAGTACGCCGTCCCGAGGACGACGAGGAGCGCCGGGAGCGAGACGACGACCAGGTTGAGCGAGCGGCCGGCGAGCGCGAGCGCGCCGAGCGTCACGGCGACCGCGACGCCCGTCGAGGCGAGGATCAGGACGGTCAGGCGGACCGAGCGGACGGCGATGAACACGAGGACGCCGATGACGCCGACCACGACCGGGAAGAGGACGGTGAACGACTCGCGGGAGGCGCGGTCGAGCCAGTGGTTCATGGCCTCGGGGCCGGCGAAGCCGGCCGTGCCGGCGCCGGGCTCGGCCGCCACGAGCGCTTCCACCCGCTCGAAGACGCGCGCCCGCTCGTCGTGCGAGAGGTCGAGGCGCGGGTAGACGAGGAGGAGGACGGGCCGCGCGTCGTCCGGGTCGAGCTCCACCCCGGCCGGGATCCGGTCCAGGCCCGCCGAGGCGCCGCCCGCCGCCCGGACGAAGGGGCCGCGCACGGCGGCCACGCCCGCCGCCGCCTCGAGCCGCTCGAAGAGCCGCTCGACGTCGAGCCCTTGGCCCGGCTCGAGGGCGACGACGAGGAACCGGTCCTCGCCGAACGTGGCCTGGAAGTCCTTGTACAGGGCGAGCGCCGGGTCGTCGGCCGGCAGCCACGCGTCGAACGTGTTGTCCGTGCCCAGCCGGCTCGCCGCCTGGAGCCCGAGGACGGCCGCGACCGCGAGGACGGCGAGGGCCGTCATCCGGGGCCGCCTGAGCGGGAAGGGCAAGAAGCGCGCGGGTCCTCTGGCCGTCACTCCGGCGGATCATACCAGACGGGGGAAGCGGGACGACGGCGCGGCGACGGCCGGAGGCGCGCGACGCGGGTCAGCGGGCCGGCCGGACGCCCCACCTGGCGGCGCCCCGGACGAGGCCGCTCGCGTCCTCGCGGGCGAGCTGGGCGCGCGCCCTGTCCGCCCTGGCGCCGCCGAGCTGCTTCAGGGCGAGGGCCGCGTGCCAGCGGATCTCCTCGTCGTCGCTCGTCCGCGCGAGCCGGGCGATGGCGGCGACGGACGACCGGTCGCCCCGGTGGGCGACGGCGAACATGGCCGCGACGACGACCTCGTTCCGGTAGTCGGCGTTGTTCCAGAGGATGTGGCGGATGTGCGGCAGGAGCGCCGGCTCGTGGCGCGCCTCGCCCGCCGCCTGGACCTCCTCCGCGCACACGGTCGGGTCGTCGGCGGCGAGCTTGGCGAAGCTCTGGCAACCGCCCGAGGCGCCCGCGACGCCCGCGAGCGCGACGAGCAGGGCGGCGGCCGGCAGGAACCGGCCCCGGCTTCCGCGCGCGCCGCTCATCGGCGCGCCTCCAGTCCGGCCAGGATCGCCCGCTTGAGCCGGCGCGCCTCGAGGCTCTGCGGGGCCAGCACCAGCGCCTTCTCGGCGAAGAAGAGGGCCTGAGGCAGCATCCCGCGGCGGCGATAGGCGTGGGCGAGGCAGAGGGACACCCGGAAGCTCGGCAGCGGCAACGCCTTCGGAAGGCGGCGCAGGGCCTCGACCGCCGGGTCGAGGTCGTCGTCGTCGCCGGCGAGGCACGCGATCAGGGCCGCGACCGCCCGCTCGAAGTCCCGGTGCTCGGCGCTCGCCGCGGCGTAGGCTCGGGCGTGGGCGAGCGCCCGGGCCGCGAGCGCCGCCGGGTCGGACTCCGCCAGCGCCAGGGGCCCGCGCTCCCGGACCGCGTCCCGGAGGAAGACGCGCATCGCGAGCAGCTCGACCTGGGCCTGCGCCTCGAAGGCCGGGTTCGGCTGGAGCTGGGGCTGGGGCTGGGGCTGGGGCTGGGGCTGGACCTGGAGCCGAGGCTGGGGCTGGGGCTGGGCCGCGGGCGCGCGCGTGGGCGCCGGCTCGTCGCCCCGCGCCGCTCCCGCGGTCAGGAGCATCGCCGCAAGCGCGACGAACGAGGCGGCCGTGAACGCGCGACGACGCATGACCCGCGGTAACAGCAAGAGGAGGGCCAGCGTCTCCGAACCCGCCTAACCAGGGGTCATGTTGCGGTTACGGCGATACGTCCCAGGAGACGCTGTTGCGAATCCGGACATCCCGGGCGGGCAAAAAGGGACGGATCGGGCAACGGCGGGGGTGCGCGTCAGCTCGGACCACCCCCGGTCGATGCCTTACGCCGCTTGAGGGTCCGCGGGTCGAGGTCGGCCTCGAGGGCGCGCCGGAACTCCTCGGCCGACATCGCGCCGACCGGCTCGCCGCGCCGCTTCTCGAGGTCGAGGATCCACTCGTGCCAGCGGCGCTCGCGCTCGGCGATCTCGTGCGGGTCCCGGATCCGCCCGAACTCCTGCACGTGGCGGTTGTGGCGCGTGAGCATGCGCAGCGCGTGCTCGGTGTTCGGCCGCGGCAGCGGCAGGCCCAGGATGTACGCGTCGCGCGCGACCTCGTGGACCGGCTGCCCCCACTCGCCGTACCCGCCGAAGATCGAGCCGAGGGTGCCGAGCGCCTTCGCGAGCTTGTCCTGCCCGAGCCGCTCGAGGACCCCGCCGATCACGGGCGTCGTCACCGTGCGGTGGACCGTCGGCTCGGCGAGGCGGACGTTGACGCCGACCTCCTCCCGCACGATGCGGGTCAGCGTCTCGGCCGTCACCCGGTTGTCCGTTCCGAGGTGGATGCGCTCGCCGATCGCCTTCCCGGTCTTGAGCGCCGCCACGATGCCCATGACGACGCGGTCGACCGGGACGATGTTGAGCTCGGCCGAGGGGTCGCCCGGGAAGATCGAGGCGACCCGCCCGAGGACCCAGGCCTTGGCCCGGTCGGCGAGCGGCCCGCGCGCGGTCGCCACGCCGGTCGCGAGCTTCGTGCGCCCGAAGAGGTTGACCGGCGCGTTCACGACCTTCGTGTCGCCGCGGTTGTTGCCGGTGCGCGAGTCGCCGATGACGATCGCCGGGCAGAGCTGGACGATCCGGAGGCCCTTCTCGAGCATGAAGCGGTCGGTCTCGAGCGACGCGAAGGCCTTCGTCAGCTCGTAGTAGTTGTTGTAGTAGTTGCGCGGGAAGACGACGTCGTCCTCGCGCGCCTGCTCCTTGCGCTGCCGGCCGTGGATGTAGGACGTCTCGATGCTGAGGTGGGCGACGAACGGGCTCCCCTCGGCGCGCTGCAGGTCGAGCGACGTCTCGAGCGCGTTCAGGCAGCCGAGGACGTTCGCCCGGAACGAGACGTCGTAGGGGTCATCGAAGGCCACGCTCGCCGCCGAGTGGACGACGTGGGTGACCGTCTTCCGGAGCCGCGCCAGCTCGTCCTCCGCGAGCCCGAGCCGCGGGCGCTCGATGTCGCCGTCCGCGAACCGGAACTTCGCCCTCGCCGGGTGCTCGTCGAGCCCGATCTCCTTCAGGAGGTCGGCCCCGCGGTCGCTCGGCGTCAGGACCTTGACGACCTGCTTCGTCTTCCGGTCCCGCACCTCCTTCGGGCGGATGAGGACGACGACCTCGGCGACGTCCTCGTCGCCCGCGACCTGCCAGATGAACTCCTTGCCGATGAACCCGGTCCCGCCCGTCAGGAGCACGCGCACGCCCGGCCGCCCGTCGCGCGAGACGGCCGCGAGCTTCGCCCCCGCCTGCTTCTTCAGCTCGTCGACCCGCTTCTTCACGTCCTCGGCGGCGAGCGCCGGCTTCATCAGGCGGAAGTAGTACTCCTTCGTCCTCAGGCCGAGCAGCGCCTCGGCGACCTTCTCCTTCTCGGCCACGCCGCCGGTGAGCTTGGTGAAGAGGTCGACGGCCTTCTCGCCGAGCTTCTTGATGCCCTTGACGCCGGCGCCGACCAGCTCCGGCTCGCCCGTCGCCTGGACGAGCTTGCTGACGACGAAGCGCAGGTAGACGTCGAGGACGTGGTGGTCGCGGTGGCTCTGGACGAGCAGCTCCTCGGGCTTGACCTCGCCCGGGATCGGCTCGCCGGTCGCGAGGCTCACGCGCTCGACGTATTGGGACGGGGCGAACTCGGGGGGGAGGGCGGCGGGGGCGGGGGCGGCATCGGGGGCGGGCATGGGCACTCCGTTCAGTGAGGAGCCGGCGCACCTTCACGCCGCTCAGCGCGCTTCGTAACCGCCCGGCCCATATAAGGCAAGCCCGTCTTCGGGACGCCGTCCTCGGCCACGTCCTCGAAGCGGACCGCGATGGTCGTGCGCGCCCGCCCCTCGCCCTCGGTCACGTGGAAGTGGAGGTGCGGGATCAGGCTGCGGCCGGTGCTGCCCGAGAGGCCGAGCGGGGCGCCGACCTCGACCTCCTGGCCGACCTTCACGAGGACGCCGTCCTTCTTCAGGTGCAGGTACCAGCCGACGGTGCCGTCGTCGTGCGCGACCGCGACGTGGTTCGCCGGGACCTCGAAGCCGGCGCGGTCGCTCTCGGCGCGGGTCGCGACGACGCGGCCGGGGCGGGCCGCGTAGACGAGCGTGCCCGTGGGCATGGCGAAGTCGAAGGCGAAGCGCTGCCAGCCGTTGTGCGAGAGGAGGCCGTCGTTGCCCTGGACGCAGAGGCGTTCGCCCTCGAAGGGGAGGAAGTAGACGGCGCCGGCGCCGGCGCCGGTGCCGGTGCCGGTGCCGGTGCGGGCGCCGGCCAGGAGCGCGA
>Ga0187892_10005372_pt1 | contig 20218 bp, 17 predicted proteins | sample MA1701073metaG_FD_139345 | JGI IMG/M metagenome (GOLD analysis project Ga0187892, IMG submission 139345) | Bio-ooze microbial communities from a basaltic lava cave in the Kipuka Kanohina Cave System on the Island of Hawaii, USA - MA170107-3 metaG ...
GGCGGAAACTGCGCCCGAAGGGACTTCGGCTGCGCGCGGTTGCCCTGTCCGCGCGCGGAGACCCCCTTCGTCCGCGCTCGACCGCCTCGGTCGTTCCTCTTTCCGAGCGCATCCGCGTCCGGAGCGGCTTTACGTGGTCGGGCTGTTGCGCTAGGCAGGCGCTGGCAATGAACCCCGACGGCCAAAGCCGTCTCCAGGCATAAGCCCGCGCCGGCCGACTCCTTCGCGCGTGGGCGAAAGGAGGACTTCGTGGCGACAGAACCCGCGCTGAGCGACGCGCTGCACGCAGCCGAGCTCAAGGACGCGTGGGCCGTTTTGTCGGTCACCGAGCGCCTCGAAGGCCTGCGGCTCCTCGGGATGGAGGAGCTGGAAGAGCACTTCGTCTCGCTCCCGGCCCGCGAGCAGATGGAGATCCTGTTGGCGGCGCCGCGCTACGAGGCCCGTGCCTGGATGCGCCTCCTGCCGCCGGACGACGCCGCGGACGTCGTGCAGGAGGCCGATCCGGGCGATCGCCCGCTGCTGCTCGACCTCCTCGACGACGCTGGGCGCAAGGAAGTCGTCGGCCTGCTCGCCTACGCGGAAGACGCGGCCGGCGGTCTCATGAACCCGCGCTACGCGCGGCTGCGCCCCGAGATGCGGATCGACGAGGCCTTGAGCTACATTCGCCGCCAGACCCGCGAGCAGATCGAGACGGTCTACTATCTCTACGTGCTCGACGCGCAGCAGCGGCTGCTCGGCGTCGTGTCGTTCCGCGATCTGCTGATGGCGCCGCCCGACCGCACCGTCCGCGACGTCATGCACACCGACGTCGTCGCCGTGCACGAGGACATGGACCAGGAAGCGGTGAGCGCGCTGTTCGCCGACCACAACTACCTGGCCGTTCCCGTCGTCGACGAGGCGGGGCGCATGAAGGGCATCGTCAACGTCGACGACATCGTCGACGTGGTTCGGGAAGAGGCGACGGAGGATCTGCAGAAGTTGGGCGGCATGACCGCCCTCGAGGTCCCCTACCTCGACACCCCACTGCGCGACATGCTGCGCAAGCGCGGGGGATGGCTGGCGGTCCTCTTCGTGGGTGAGCTGCTCACGGCCACTGCCATGACGTACTTCGAGCACGAGATCGCGCAGGCCGTCTTCCTCGCGGTGTTCATCCCCCTCATCATCAGCAGCGGCGGCAACTCGGGCTCCCAAGCCTCGACGCTCGTGGTGCGCGCGCTGTCCCTGGGAGAGCTCGGGCTGCGCGACTGGTGGCGTGTGGCCGGCCGCGAGATCGTCTCCGGGCTCGCCCTGGGCTCGCTTCTGGGCGCGCTCGGATTCGCACGGGTTCTGCTCTGGCAGGCGGCGTTCGGAACCTACGGCGGCCACTCGGTGGCACTCGGCCTCACCGTGGGGGCCAGCCTCGTCGGCGTGGTCACCTTCGGGTCGCTCGCGGGCGCGATGCTGCCGCTCTTGTTGAAGCGCGCCGGCGTCGATCCGGCCGTCGCCTCGGCGCCGCTGGTCGCCACGCTGGTCGACGTCAGCGGCATCATCATCTACTTCGTCACGGCGAGCCTGTTCCTGCGCTCTCTCCTCGCGTGACCGTGACGAGCAGCGCCCCGCGGCGGCGCGACGTGTGGGTGATCGTGCCCACCCTGGCCAGCACGGCCCGCAGCCGATCTTCGACGTCGCTTCGCTGGCCCAACGCGAGGAACCACACGCGGGGATGCGCGACGAGCAGCTGCTTGGCGGTCGCCTGCAGCGCCCGCTCGTTCACGGTGAGGATGCTCGGGTCCGCGGTGCGCGGCACCCACCCGATCGCGACGCTCGGCAGGCGATCCAGGACGGGACGCGCGCGGTCGTAGTACGCGAAGACGTACCTGGCCTTCCCGTGCAGGAGCAGCGGATCCGCGTGCCGCTCGTCCTGCGCGAGCCTCACGAACGACTCCGCGTCGTCCACCACGGCCGGCCGGGCGGGCACGCGCGCCCGATGGGCCTGCACCGCCTCGTATCCGAGGAATGCCAGCCCCAAGGTGGCGGCCGTTCCGAGCACGGGGCGCGTCCAGGCGCGCGCGACGACGAACCCCACCGCGGCGGCCCCGTACACGGCGAGCGCGGTGGTGAGGAACAGGAGGACGCGGGGCTGGTTCACCGGTACCCGCCGCAGCATGGAAAGGACCGCCACCTCGGCGACGAGAAGCAGCAAGGCAACGCAGACGACCCGGCGGCGGGGCGCCATGGAAGCGACGGCAAGGCTGGAGGCCGCCACCACCGTGCCCCACTCGCCGAGGGTGGGGGCGAGCATCGACGAGAGACGTCGCCACAGGAGGTGCATGCCCTCGACCGACGCCGGCAGGTACACCTGGCGGGCCCAGTAGACGCCCGCCACGCGCAGCCTGGGCGCGAGGGCGAGGGCATGGTAGACCACGGCCCACGCGCCGACCGCCGCCGTGGTGAGCAGGACCGCCCGAAGAGTCCGCCCGTCTCGCCGCCACATCGTGTCGACGAGCAGCGCACCGAGGACCGCCGGGGCGACGAAGAGCTGTGCGTTCGCGAACGGGAGCCCAAGGGCCAGGACGGCCGCGACAGCCAGCAGGTCTCGCCGCTCGCGGCGCTCCGCGAACACCGCGGCGCGATCGACGGCCAGGACGCAGAAGAACGCCTCCGCCGTGTACTGCTTCAGGAACTTCGCGTACCAGATCGAGAGGGGATCGAACGCCACGACGGCGAGCGCCAACACGCCGCCGAGCCGGTGCCCGGCGAAGCGCTCTCCAGCCCGATACGCTACCCACATCGTGAGGCCGCCGAAGGCGAACGGCACGGCCCGCAGCGTCGTCTCCGTCGCTTCGACGGCGAGCGCGTCGATCTTCAGCAGCAGCGCCCACGCGAGCGGCGTGCTGGCGATGGCCAGCCAGAATTGCCGGACCCCCTCTACCCGCGTGCAAAGTGCGACCCAGGCTTCGTCGTTGGACAGGCTCCAGGTGCCCAGCTCGTGCGCCCGCAGCCATACCCCGGCGAGCGCCAGCGGCACGATCGCCACCAGCCAGAGCCGCGCAGGCGCCAGCGTGGGCTCCCTCAGGAGAGGAACCCGCGGACGACGCGTGCCAGCTCGTCCGGCCGCTCGACGGGCGGGAGATGCCCGCAGCGCTCGAGCACCGCCAAGCGCGCACGCGGGATCAGGTCGCGATAGCGCTCGCCGTACGCCAGCGGCGTCACGCGGTCCTGCTCGCCCCACACGACGAGCGTGCTCGCCGTCACGCGGCCGAGCCGCCGCGCGAGCTTGGGATCGTGCAGGTACGGATTCCATCCGACCTTCGCTACGGCCTCCAGGATCTTCATCTGGGGAAGCGCAATCGCTTCGGGAATGGCGGAGATCGTCGTGAAGGCGTGCATGAGCGCCGCGATGGGATGCTGCTGGTCGTAGAACATGCGTTGTGCCAGCTCGGGCGGCGTGGTGCCGAAGATCTCGGCGATCGGATGCGCATCGAGCCAGAGGCCGAGGGCGTCGACGAGCACGAGCGTCTGCACGCGCTCCGGATAGAGCGCGGCGAGCTCGGCCGCGATCCAGCCGCCGAAGGAGGTGCCGACGATCGCCGCCCCGCGGAGCCCGCAGGCGTCCTGCAGGTCGGCGTAGTGGAGCGCGAGGTCGAGCACGTCGTCGACGTCCTCGAGTCCGGTCGACTCGCCGAATCCCGGATGCGACGGCATGTGGACGGTGAAGTCGCGCGCCAGCAGCTCGTGCGCTTCTCCCCACTCGGCGTCCGCACCGGCGCTGTGCAGATAGAGGAGCTTCGGCCCCTGGCCGCCCACGAGCATGCGGATCTGCTTGCCGCCGACGGCGACCGTCTGCTTCTCTGCCATGGCCATCAGGTTCCCATCGGCGCGGTGGCCACGCGCGAGCCGCCGGCGCGCGCCCGCAGATGCGGCATGACCTCCGATGCGAACAGCTCCTGGTTCTTGCGCGTGAGATCGGCGGGGAGCGTCGCGAGCTGGAGCAGCACCAGCAGATTGCCCACACCGAGCGCGGACGCCATGCCGGCGAGCTTCTCGCGCACCGTGGCCGGGCTGCCGACGATGGCGTACCCGCCCTCCTCGATCTGCTCCCAGGTCGTGACGTTCAGCATGAAGTCGCCGAACGCGCTCATCGTCTTCAGCGCGGATCGGGGTGACGTGTATCCAGGCGGGCTGATGTTGATGCCCGGCAGCAGGCGGTGTGCGAAGTGCCAGAGGTGCGGCTCGTACTCGCGACGCGCCTGCTCGTCGGTCTCGGCCACGTAGACCGGCACCAGCCACCCCATCTGCTCGGGCGCCGCGGTGTAGCCTTCCTTGGCGCAGGCCTCGCGGAAGAAGTCGAAGTTCCGCTGGAACACGCGACGATGGAAGTACGGAATGCCCATGTAGGACCAGCGGCGCTTCGCGACGAACTCCATCGTCTCGAGACTGCCCGCGCCGGGGATCCAGATCGGCGGGTGCGGGCGCTGAATGGGCGTGGGCCACGGATTCACGTAGCGAAGCTTGTAATAGCGGCCCATGTGGACGAAGGGGCCGGGCTCGCTCCAGCAGCGCAGCACGAGATCCACCGCCTCGCTGAAGCGGCCGCGCGCTTCGGCGGGATTGATGCCGTTCGAGTAGTACTCGGGGCCGCCGCCGACCACGAGGCCGGCGATCAGCCGCCCGCCCGAGATGCAGTCGATCATCGCGAACTCTTCCGCCACGCGCACGGGCGGGTTGTAGAGCGGCAGCGCGTTGCCGACGACGGCGATCTTCACGCGCGAGGTCTCGCGCGCGAGGATGGACGCGATCAGGTTGGGGGACGGCATGTTGCCGTACGCGTTGGCATGGTGCTCGTTCACGCACACGCCGTCGAATCCGAGCGCCTCGGCGCGCACCAGCTCGTCGAGGTAGCGGTTGTAGAGCGCGCCGCCACGCGTCGCGTCGTAGTGGCGGTTGGAGCAGGTCACCCATGCGGGCCCCTCGTAGCTCTCGGGCAGGTGCGCCCACGGCATGAGGTGGAACATGAAGATCTGCATCGCCGCGACCGTACGAACGATGCTCCGATCGTGTCAAGGTCGGCGGCCCCGACTTGCTCGCGGCTGCCGACGTGCTCTAATGCTTGTCGTGGACCGCATGAACGCCGGTCGCGAGGTACGTGAGCGTCTCCTCGAGATCCTGCGTCCCTACGGCAGCGCGTGGTCGGGAGCGATCGCCCGCGGCGATCTGGTCGTGCCCCAGCGGGAGATCCCCAAGCTCGTGCGCGAGATCATCGAGGTCCTGCAGAGCGCACCCGGACAGCGCGAAGCCGACGAACGCTCCGTCTTCGACGCCCTGATGGCGGTCCGCCGCTCGACCTCGGTCCAGAAGCAGGCAGCACTGCTCGTCCAGCGCTTCCGCATCTTCACGCGCGATTCGTAGTCCGACCACCGGGTTGGGCGGGGGCGTGAGCATTGCCTGAGCACCATACTCCCTGAAGCGGTGCGGGGTCGCACGTCACATGCGGTCTACCTTTCCGGCAATGGTCCCAAGAAGCCCCTTGTCAGTCGCTGCCCCGCGGGAGTAAGCCTCGCGTCTTGGAGGAGCGAGGGCTTCGATTTCGCATGTGGCCTCGTGTTCGGCCAGGCGTTGCACTGGCAGCGTCGATGCTCCTGTTGCCGAGCTCCGTGCGTGCGTACGAGTTCCAGTGCACCGAGATCATCGCCTTCTCCCAGACGCTCAACTGGCACGAGACGCCGGAGTTCAGGAGTCTGATCGACAACGACCGCTGGCAGGCACGTTTCTGGTCGGGCGGTAGCCTCAACTTCTGGGCCGATCCCAACGCGCTTGGTTGGAGCGCGCCCGTTCGGACCAACTGCGCCGGGGCCGGCAGCCCGGTCCTCTGTACGCCGTGTACGGCGTTCTCGACCACACCGGACCGCGTCATCCTGACCATCTCGCTCTCTCGGTACGAAGCGAACGTGAACGCCTGGGTGGAGAGCATCCGAACGGTCGTCTCCACGATTCGCATCGTGCATCCCCAGGTGCAGCAGATCGTGCTGCAACCCATCGTCGGGGGCCCCAACCATGCGATCTGCCCGCACCCGAGCGACCCGATCCGTGGGGTACGAGCGGCGTACAACCATCCGCGCATCGATCAAGCGATCGCGATCGTCATCCAGGACGCGCCGGATGTGGTCGCCGGTCCGTCACCGGAGGTTCCCGCCTGCTCGGACTTCTCGGATCAAGCCGGGCATTTCATCCCGAGCGCGCTCGGCCCGCTCGGTACCGCCATCGCGCTGGCGTACGCCGACCTCCCACCGCTGGCGACCACGACGACGACCACCGCGACGACGATGACCACGACGTCCTTCGTCACGTCGACGACCAACACGACCACCACTTCCACCACGGAGACCACGGTTCCCAGTGTACCGGTCGACATCGTGTTCCAGTCGATCGGCTCCGAAGACGGCGACGTCTTCGAGAGCACCGAGACGAGCAATCTGGGCGGCGTCGCCAGTGCCGCGAGCGACAACGTGCAGGTCGGCGACCACCTGGGCGACCGTCAAGCGAAGGCCGTGCTCTCCTTCGACACCTCGTCCATCCCCGACGATGCGCCCATCGTGTCCGCCGTGGTGCGGCTGCGCCGCGTCGGCGTCTGGGGCACCAACCCGTTCACCACCCTCGGCGCCTGTGCCATCGACGTGCAGCACGGAGCGTTGGGTGGCATCGCCGCGCTGCAGCCGAGCGATTTCGAGGCGCCTGCTACGGCGGTAGCGGCGGGCACGCTCAGCGACGCCCCCACCAACGGGGTATGGTCGAGCGGCACCCTCGATGCCGCGGGGCTCGCCGCCATCAATCCAACCGGCCGCACCCAGGTCCGGATCGCGTTCGCGCTCGACGACAACGACAACGGCCTCGTGGATCGCCTGCGCTATGCCGCGGGCGAGCATGCCGACCCGGCGTCGCGTCCCGAGCTGATCGTGACCGTGTCCATCGTCGCGTCGACCACCTCGACGACGACGTCCATCACCACCTCGACCAGCTCCTCCACCACGACTTCCTCCACGGGCATGCCGAGCTCCACGACGTCGACGACCGCACCCCAGCCGACCTCGTCGACCAGCATCGCCACCACCTCCATCACGACGTCCACCTCCACCTCGAGCTCCACGTCGACCTCCTCCTCCGTGACGTCGACCACCTCGACCACCGCGACCACTTCCACTACGATGACGGTTCCCGGTGTACCGGTCGACCTCGTGTTCCAGTCGATCGGCCCCGAGGACGGCGTCCTCACGGAGAGCACCGAAACCAGCGGTCTCGGCGGCGTCGCGAGTGTCGTCGGCGACAACCTGCAGGTCGGCGACCACTTGGGCGACCGTCAAGTGAAGGGGGTGCTGTCCTTCGACACGTCGGCGATTCCCGATGGTGCGACGATCGTGTCGGCGACCGTCCGCGTCCGCCGTGTGGGCCTCTGGGGAGGCAATCCGTTCGCCGACCTCGGCGTCTGCACGTTCGACGTGCGCAGCGGTGGGTTCGGCGGTGATCCTGCGCTGCAGCCTGGCGATTTCGAGGCGTCCGCCTCGGCACCCGGCGCCGGTACGCTCACCAGCCCCGTGGCCAACGGCGACTGGTCGAGCGGCGCGCTCAACGCCGCGGGCCTCGCGGCGATCGACCGGACAGGACGCACGCAGGTGCGGATGGCGTTCGCGCTCGACGACAACGACAACGGGCTGGTCGACCGCGTCCGGTATGGAGCGGGCGAGCACGCGGATGCGGCGTCACGGCCCGAGCTGATCGTGACCGTTCTCGAGTAGCCGCGCGGGATCAATGCCTGCGGCGCTGAGCGTCGCGAGCAGCGATTGATACGCCGCAAGGTGATTCGCTTGCCGAGCGCACGGCACACGCCCTATGTCCTCCCTCATCTTGAAACGGATGATGCTGGTCTTGCTGGTGGCCGCGGCGAGCGCGGGGGTCTACTGGGCCTACGTCACGGTGCGCTCCGTCCAGGGGTGGTCTGCGGTGGTCGCGCGCGGCGTGTGCTCGGCGGTCTTCGTCTCGGGGCGGCGCCCCGCCGAAGTGATGGCGAACGACTATGCGCCGTTCGAGCGGCTCGCCGTGCGAGTGGACGAGGGCCCAAAGTACGTCACGGCGGGCGCGCTCGGCGTCGAGCGCCGGGCCATCTTTCGTCCGGGGCTCGGATGCACCTCCGTCGTGGACACGTCCGAGGACGAGCTTCGTCGCGCGCCACGTCCGGCCGAGGCGACGGTCGCCCCGGCACGCGGTGACCTGCCGTGGCCCGAGGGCGAGTCAACCGAGACGACCGCTCCCGCCCTGGAGCAGGCCGTCGCTCGCGCCTTCGCCGGCGATGCGCCGTATCGCACCCGGGCCGTCGTGGTCGTTCAGGGCGGGCGGATCGTCGCCGAGCGCTATGCGGCACCCGCCTCGGTGTCGACGCCGCTTCCGGGCTACTCGATGACCAAGAGCATCACGAACGCGCTCGTCGGGATCCTCGTCGGCCGAGGCGCGCTGTCCGTGGACGCGCGGGCGCCGATCGCGGCGTGGAGCGGTGCTGCGGACCCGCGCCGCGAGATCACCGTCGGGCACCTGCTGCGCATGACCGGCGGGCTCGACTGGGACGAGGGCTTCGGGCAGCCGGGGACCGATTCGAACCGGGCGATGTCCGGGTCGCGGGACGCGGCGGCCTATAGCATCGACAAGCCGCTTCGCGACCCGCCGGGCACACGCTTCGTGTACTCGAGCGGGACGAGCAGCATCCTCGCGCGGATCGTCCTGGATGCCGTCGGTGCCGGCGAGGATCCCGCCTCGTTTCCGCGGCGGGCGCTCTTCGATCCGCTCGGCATGTCGTCGGCGGTGCTGGAGGTCGATTCCGGCGGGGGATTCCTCGGTGGCGTGGGCGCTTTCGCCACGCCCCGCGACTGGGCCCGCTTCGGGCTCCTCTACCTGCGTGACGGAATCTGGGAGGGCCGGCGCATCCTGCCGCCGGGCTGGGTCGCCTACTCGAGGTCGCTGGAGGCCGCGGCGTCCTTCGGCGCCTATGGAGCCCACTTCTGGACCAACGCCGGTGGATGGATGCCGCGGATTCCGCGGGACGCGTTCTTCGCGTGGGGGTTCGGCGAGCAGTGGGTCACGGTCGTGCCGTCCCTCGACGCCGTGATCGTTCGCCTGGGGTGGGACCCGGGGTTCGGCGCCTGGAGCCAGGAGGAGTTTCTCGTCGACGTGCTGTCGGCGCTGTCGCCCTTGGTCCCGCTCCCGGTGTCGGGGCGGATCGCGCTGCGCGCGACCGACCTGCGGAGCACCGCCGGCCGCGTCGTGTGCTTTCTCACCGCGTCGAAGGACGATTGGCTGCGCTTCGCCATCCGCACCACGACCGCGTCGATCCACGACGGCGCAGCCACCTGTACGTTCGACGGCGTTCCGCCGGGAGCGTACGCCATCTCGGGATTCCACGACGAGAACGCCAACGGAATCTTCGACTTCGTGCTCGGGTTCCTGCCGGCCGAGGGCGCCGTGTTCTCCGCACCGGTGGGCTGGACGGGGCCGCCGTCGTTCGAAGCGGCGCAGTTCTCGTACGACGGGGGCACGCGTGAGCTGTCGAATCCTGCGAGCTACGTCTTCTGACCGCGAGGCTGGCGCGACCGCGGACCCTCCGCCTCCACTAGCGGAACGGTCCCTTACCCTTGCACCACTGGTTCCGCTGCCCTAGACCGCCCGCATGTCTTCGCATCCCCTGCGCGGCGCATGCGCGATCGCCGGCCTCGGCGTCACGCCCCAGGGAAAGGTGTACGGCTCGAACGCGGTCGGCTTCGGCGTCGACGCCGTGCGGCTGGCACTCGAGGACGCGGGGCTGCGGCGGGAGGACCTGGACGGGCTGCTGGTGAATCCGGGTCTCTCGTGGGGCGACATGGGCATGGGCTCGTTCCAGCTGCAGCAAGCGCTGGGGCTGCGCGATCTTCGTCTCACCGCGACGATGAACCTGGGCGGCGCGACGGCGTCGGCGATGATCGCACACGCCGCGCAGGCGATCGCCGCCGGCACGTGTACGACGGTCGCGTGTGTCTTCTCGGACGCGCCGCTGAAACCACCGTCGCCCAAGGGTGGCAACGGCGGCGGCACGGGGGCGGCGTATCGTTTCGGGCGCGGGCTCGAGGCCGCGTACGGATTCTTCGGCGTGAACGCGATGTACGCGCTGGTGGCCAAGCGGCACATGCACCGCTACGGGACCACGCAGGACCATCTAGGTCTGGTGGCGGTGGCGCAGCGCCTGTGGGCGAACCGCAATCCCGCGGCCCAGCTCCACGACAAGCCGCTCACGCTCGACGACTACCACCGCTCGCGGTGGATCGCGGAGCCGTTCCACCTCTTCGACTGCTGCCTCGTCTCCAACGGTGGGCTCGCCGTCATCGTCACCAGCGCCGAGCGCGCGCGCACACTGCGCAAGCCGCCGGTCTACGTCTGGGGGATGGGCCAGGGACACCTCGGCGGCGATCCCGCGGACACGCTCACGTCCGGCGCCGTGCTGGCGAAGCAGACGGCGTTTCCCATGGCCCGGGTCGACGTGGCCGATTTCGACGTCGTCGAGCTGTACGACTGCTACACCTTCACGGTCTTGGTGACGCTCGAGGACTACGGCTTCTGCCCGAAGGGCGAGGGTGGCCGTTTCGTGGCGGACCGCCTGCGTGGGCCCGGGGAAGGCCTGCCCGTCAACACAGGAGGCGGACAGCTCTCCAGCTTCTACATGTGGGGCATGACGCCCGTGTCCGAGGCGGTGATCCAGCTGCGGGGCGAGGGAGGCGCACGGCAGGTGCCGAAGCACGACGTGGCGCTCGTCTCCGGCAACGGGGGCGTCCTCTCGACGCACTCGACCCTGGTGCTTTCGAGACTACCGTCATGAGCGCCGCCGCCAAGCCCGTGCCCGAAGTGACCCCCGAGCTGGCGTCGTTCTTCGAAGCCGCCAGCCGCCACCAGCTGGTCGTCCAGCGCTGCACGGCGTGCGGGGCGCTCCGCTTTCCGGCGCGCGCGGCGTGCAACCATTGCATGTCGCGCGAGGCCGAGTGGGCGCCGGTCGAGGGACGCGGCACGGTGTTCAGCGTCGCCGTCATGCACCAGGCGAACCACCCGGGATTCGAAGCGGAGCTGCCGTACGCCGTGGTGGTGGTCGAGCTCGACTGCGGCGTGCGCATGATCTCGAACGTGATCGGCTGCGGAGCCCGCGACGTCACGATCGGCATGCCCGTCTCCGTGGCATGGGAGAAGCGTTCGGACGAGGTGACCCTCCCCGTGTGGAAGCCCCGGCAGTAGCCGGCCGGCACCGCTCGGAGGGAGGAGGGGACCGATGGGGGCCGGACACCAGCCGTTCGCCCCCCGGGCCCTGGCCAGAAAGGCACGGCGGGGGCACGATGAGGCCCCCATGACCTCCACCGAGGCCGAACCCCTGGCCCCCGCGCTCAGCCGTTCGCGCACCATGATGCTCGTCTTCGGGATGGGCGCCGCGACGGGGCTCCATCTCGGGCTGCTGCACCTGGTCCTCTGGCGGTCGTGGGCGGCCTTGCTCACGTTCTTCGTCGGCAGCCTGATCTACTCGGCCATCACCTACACGCTGTGGCGGTACATCCTGCCTCGGCTTCCTGGGCCGCACGGCCGCAAGCGCCTCGTGCTCGAGGTCACGGTCACGCTCGCGACCTTCGCGGTGCTCTCGCTCGTCGTCGTCGCAGGCGGAGCCATGGCCCTCGGCGTCCCGGGGGTGCTCTCCCACCCCGCCGGCCGCGAGATGACCATCACCATCACCCCGGAAAGCCGCCAGCGGATGGCGTACCTCTACACGATCGTTCCCGTCCTTCCGACGACCATCATCACGCTGATCGCCTATCACCTGGTCGTACGCAGGATGCAGGCCCTCCAGACGCGCGCGCGCGAGCTGACCGAGCTGGCCGCCACCGCCCAGCTCGCGGCGCTTCGCGCGCAGCTCAATCCGCATTTCCTCTTCAACAGCTTGAACTCGATCGCGCAGCTGATCCACGCCGATCCCGACAAGGCCGAAGCGTGCGTCGAGCGGCTCGGCGAGCTGCTGCGCTACGTACTGCGGCGCGCGGAGAAGGACTTCGTGCCGCTGGCCGAAGAGCTGGACGTGACGAGCGCCTACCTCGACATCGAGCGCGCCCGCTTCGACGAGCGACTGCGCGTCGAGACCGACGTCGACCAGGCCTCGCTCGCCATGCTCGTCCCCAACTTCATCCTCCAGCCCTTGGTCGAGAATGCCGTGAAGCACGGCCTCGCCCGCAAGGTCGGCCCGGGCCGCGTGCGCATCGAGGCACGCATGGCACAGGATGGGCTCACGCTCAGCGTCCACGACGACGGCGTCGGCATGTCGGACACGACGCTCGGGCAGATCTACGAGCGCGGCGTCGGGCTGCGCAACCTTCGCGACCGCCTCGAGCGGCTCTACGGTCCGGCGCACGCGCCGGCGATCGTGAGCCGCCTCGGCCAGGGCACGCGCGTCGAAATTCGCCTGCCGGCGTCGCTGCCCCACGCGGCGTGAGATGGCGGGCCCGGTGCGCACCCTCGTCGTCGACGACGAGAAGCTGGCGCGGGACCGTCTGACCAGCTTTCTCCGCGGGCTCGACGGCGTCGAGGTCGTCGGCGAAGCCCGCGACGGCGTCGAAGCCGTGGAGCTGTTCGGGGAGCACCGACCCGACCTCGTGTTCCTCGACGTGCAGATGCCCGGCATGAGCGGCTTCGACGTGCTGGAGGCGCTGCGGCCGGCCGCGCCGCAGGTCGTGTTCGCCACGGCATACGACGAGTACGCCATCCGCGCCTTCGAGGTGGCGGCCGTCGACTACCTCTTGAAGCCGTTTGCGCGCGTGCGCGTGGCCGAGGCCGTCGCGCGCGCGCGGGCGCGGCTGGGCGGCGACGGCGTGGGGGCGGACCTCGACGCGCTGCTGGCCCGGCTCGGCGAGCGCCAGCGCGATTCGTTGAGCCGCATCCCGGCGCACACCGGCCGGCGCATTCTGCTGCTCAAGCCCGAGGACGTGCTCTGGTTCGGCGTCGAGCACCGCCTGGTCTACGCGCACACGACGGAGCGAGGGTTCATGACCAACTTCACGCTGCGCGAGCTGGAGAGCCGGCTCGACGCCGACGTGTTCTTCCGCGCCCACAAGGCGACGCTCGTGAATTTGGGGCAGGTGAAGGAGATTGTTCCCTGGTTCGGGGGCCGCTTCAAGCTCGTGATGACGGGACGCCCCGACGCGGAAGTGATCGTGAGCCGCGCCCAGGCCCGTGAGCTGCGCCAGCGGCTGCGCTGGTAGGTAGGGCACCCAGTTTGACACCATCGACCGCCGCCCCGTAAGCACCCAGCCTTTCACATGAGCGCCGCCACGGAGACTCTCGCCTCGAACCTGGGCCCGCGCCCGTCGCGGCTCGCATTGGCACTCGGCGGATCGTGCCTGGCGCACGCGCTCCTGCTGCTCGCGATCGCCTTCGACGTGGCCGGCATCGGCGGCGGGTTCGGCCTCGGGGTCGGACCGGGGTTCGGCATCGGTGCCGGCGGCGGCGTGGGGTTGGGCGAGAAGCGGCAGCGTCAGATCTTCTCCATCGAGGATCTCCCCGAGCTCGTTCGTCCGGACGACGACGAGCAGCTGGCGCGACTGGTCGAGCCGGAGCAGCGCCAGGCGGTCGAGATTCCGCGCACGCAGCGACCGATCAAGACCACCGGCCCGATCGTCAACTTCAAGCGCCCGGTGCGCCCCGAGAGCGCCGGCTCCGACCTCCGGCAGCGGTTCGCCGCGGCCGGGTCCGGCACCGGGGGCTTCGGCGGCGGCGGGGGCGGCGGCTTCGGCATCTCGCTCAACACCGCCTTCGGCAAGTACGTGACGAATCTCCGTCGCGTCGGCCTCGACGTGGCGCTCGTCGTCGACGCGACCGGCAGCATGCAAAACGTCGTGGACGAGCTGAAGCGGCGGCTCGGCACGCTCGTCGGCTCGATGCAGCGTCTGGTCCCGACGGCCCGCGTCGGCGCCGTCGCCTTCCGGGACCGCGGGGACGACAACGTGGCCACCGCGCCTCGCAAGAGCGAGGACTTCGTCGTGCGCTGGACCGACCTCACCTTCAGCTCGAAGAAGGTGCAGGAGTTCCTCTCGGGCATCGTCGCGGAAGGCGGCGGCGACTGGGAGGAGGCCGTGAAGCAGGGGCTCGAGACCGCGATGCGGCAGCTCAAGTGGCGCTCGGACGCGAAGAAGGTGATCATTCTCGTCGGCAGCTCGCCGCCACACGCGGAAGACGCGCCCGCCATTCGGTCGCTCATCGCCTCGTGGCGTGCCGGCGGAGGCGTCGTCAGCACCATCGACGTGAGCGAGCGGCTGCACGAAGAGCACGAGAAGCGCCTCGCCAAGTGGCTGTACGGCGAGGAGCCGACCGAGATCTCCGCCCTGCCCGACTTCTATCGCCAGCTCCAGCAGAGCTACGGCGAGATCGCGCGCAGCGGCGGCGGCACGTCGGTCCGCATCGATCAGGACGATGTGCTGATGCGCCAGCTCCTCGTGCTGGCGTTCGGGTCGCAATGGGAGAAGGACGTCGCCCGCGTCGGGCGCATGTAGACAAGGAGCACGGACCGTCATGGAGAACGTCAACCTCGATTTCTGGGCGCTCATTCAGCAGGGCGCCATCTCGACCTATCCCCTGCTCGCCTGCTCGATCCTCGTGCTCGGCGTGGCGATCGAGCGCTTCGTGGCGCTGCGCGGTGCGCTGGGGTCGGCGGCGAAGCTCACCACGGAAGTCGTCCCGCTCGTCTGGCAGCGCGGTTACGCCGACGCCGCCAAGCGCGTGGACGGCGATACGGCGACGCCGATGGGGCGTATCTTCGGCGAGGTGCTGCGCTCGCGCGAGAATCTGCCCGTAGCCCAGCTGGAGCGATTGGCGAGCGACCGGCAGTTTGAAGAGGTGCAAGGCGCTGGTGCCTACCTGTGGATCCTCGGCACGATCGGCGCGGCGGCCCCGTTCATCGGGCTCTTCGGCACGGTGGTCGGCATCATCCGCGCGTTCCACGCCATGGCGCTCGCCGGGACCGGCGGCTTCGGGGTCGTCGCCGCCGGCATCTCCGAAGCGCTCATCGCCACCGCGCTCGGCCTCGCGGTCGGCATCGTCGCGGTCGTGCTCTACAACTTCTTCCAGGCCCGCGTGGACCTGATCGACGGTGCGCTCCGCATCGGCAGCGCGCGGCTCCTGGAAGCGCTCGGGGCGGGAGGACGCGATGGCCATCGGTAGCTCGAACGGCGGCGGTCGCGGCCGCCGCATCATGGCCGACATCAACATCACGCCGCTCACCGACGTGTTCCTCGTGCTGCTGATCATCTTCATGATCACGACGTCCGCCATGATGAAACCCGAGGACGTGCAGCTCCCCGAGAACGCGGACGAGCAGGAGGAAACGCAGGGCGTGATGGTCACCATGACGCCGTCCCGCGAGATCTACGTGAACGACCGCCCGGTGACGGCGGACGACGCCACCGTGGTGAGCGCCTTGCGCGACGCGCTCGCGCGCTCGAAGGACAAGGTCGTGATCCTCGCCGGCGACCGGCAGGTGGTGCTCGGCGAGGTCGTGCGCGTGCTCGGGCTCGCCAAGGAGGCGGGGGCGTCGGGATTCGCGCTGGCCTCCGAGTGACCCGACTCGTCGCCAGCGCCGTGCTCGTGCTCGCCTGGGCGAGCGGAGCCCTCGCCGTCGACAGCCGCGCGCTCGAGCAACGTGCCAACGCTTTCTACGATCGCCTCGCGCGCGGCGACCGGGCCGGCGCGCAGGCCGCCTTTCCCGCCCTCGAGCGCGACCTCGCCGCCGGGATCGACTCGCTGCGCGACGCCATGGACGCGCAGCGCGAGGCGCTGATCGAGCGCGACGGCGACCTGGAAACCCTCTACCAGAGTCCCTCCTGGCGGCAGGACGAAGTCGCGGCGCTGACGCTCGCCTATCACCTGGCATGGGTCCGCTATCAGGGTGCGCAGCTGACCGACGACGCGGCGAAGAAGAAGGCGCTCTTGCGCAAGGCGGTCGACAACTTCGGGGAATTCACCGCGATGAGCGACGTTCCCGAGGTGTACGCCGAGAGCCTCTACGGCCGCGGCCTCGCGTACCTCGACCTGGCGCAGTACGGCGACGCGACGGCCGACCTCGAGGCCGCCGCGAAGCTGTCGCGCACCGCCGGCAAGGCGAAGGCCGCCCTGGCCGAAGCGAAGCGTCGGGCCTCCGGAGGGAAAGCGCCTGCCGCTCCCGACGCCGCGCAGCAGCTCGAGCGTCTGCGCGCGATGCTGCTCGCCGCGCGCGACGCGCCCGCCAAGGGCATCGAAGCGATGGAGCTGGCGCGAAGCCTCGCCGTGCAGGGCGCCGATTGGCCAGCCAAGGTGTCGCTCGTCGTGCGTGATGCCCTGGGCGGGAGCGCAGACGCGCCGCCGCGGTCGAGCTACGGACTCGCAGTGCTAGGACAGCTGGCCGTGGACCGCGGCCGCTGCGGCGATCTTCCGTCCCTCGTCGCCGCGGGTGAGGACGTGCGCGACACCGGCCGGGACCGCTGGCGCCCGGACCTCCTCTATCTCCACGCCGCGTGTGTGCTGAACGCCGGCCGGCCCGCCGATGCGGCCGGCATCTTCGCCACGATCGCACGCGACTTTCCGTCGAGCCCGCGCGCCGAGGACGCCGCGTACTACCGTTGCCGTGCCCTCGACGTCGGGCGGCATGACGAGCCGACGCTGGCAGAGGCGTACGAGCCCGCACTGCGAGGGTTTCTCGACCGCTACGCACAGAGCGTGCGCGCCGCGGAAGTCCGGTTCCTCCTGGCCGAGCTGCTGCGCGAGCGCGACGACTGCGCACAGGCGACGCCGCTCTACGAGCAGGTGAAGACGGGCCCGTTCGCGACCAGGGCGCGATTGGCCGTGCTCGAGTGCCGGGTGGCGTCGCTCGGACCCGACGCGGACGCCGAGCGCGCCAGCGCACTCGAAGGGCTCCGAGCCTTCATCGCGTCGGCGCCGAAGGACACGGATCAACGCACGCTCGCCAAGGCGCATCTCCTGGCTGCCCTGCTCGCCGCCCGTGCCAAACCGCCGAACGATGCGAGCATCATCGCGCTGCTGGATCGCTACGAGGAACGCTACCCGAAGGAAACCGAGTGGCACGCGACAGCCAGGCGGGTTCGTCTCGAAGCACGGCTGCGGGCCGGACAGTTCGCCGAGGCGGATGCGGACGTGGATGCCATGCTGGCCGCCAGCGGGGACGCGGCGACGCGCCGCTTCGTGGCGAGGATCGGGCGCGATCTCATGCGCGGCGGTACGCGGCCGGACGACGAGACCTCACGACAGCGGGCGGCGCTCGCCCGCAAGATCTGGCGCACGCTCGCCGCCGATGGAACGGACCCGCAGGACCGCGCCACCCTCGGCGAGCTGGAGCTCGCCGCAGGCAACCCGGCCGAAGCTCGCGCCTCGTTCGAAGCCGTGCTCGCGTCCCAGCCCGATTCCGCGCAGGCGCGCCGCGGCGCGGCGCGGGCCGCGGCAGCTCTGGGCGACCGCGACGCCGCCATGGGGTACTGGCGCGCGGTGGTCGAGGGCAGCACGCCGGGCGGTACGTCCTGGTACGAGGCACGCCTCGCACAGTTCGACCTGCTGGTCGCGAGCGACCATACCGCCGAAGCCTGCGACCTCGCCCGCCGCGCGGCGGGGCAGTCGAAGACGACCGGCGGCGACGTGCTCGCCAAGCAGCTCGCCGAGCGGGCTGCCGCGGCCTGTCGCTGACGCTGCCGTTCCGCCGCCATCCGTCAATCGGCGTAGCCCAGCGCACGGAGCGCGTCGGCCTTCTGCGGAGCGATCGGGCGCGGTATGCGACCCGCGCGCGCGACGCCGGCGCGCGCGCGCTGGTCGTCCAGCCACTCGGTCGTCTGGCTCGCGAAGCGACGCAGGACGTCGGGCCGCTCGCCCGCGAGGTTCCGGATCTCGCCCGGATCGGCCGCCACGTCGAACAGCTCCTCGCGCGGCGCCGACCGGCGGCGGATGTACTTCCAGCGTCCGACACTCAACGCCACCAGATCGTTATCGTAGTAGTTCTGCACGTAGGCGGGACGGTCGGCCGTCTCGCCGGCCATGAGCGGCACCAGGGTGTCGCCTTCGAGACCTGCGGGAGCCGCCACCGCCACGAGCTCGAGCAGCGTCGGCATGAGATCGACGAGGCTGATGCTGGCACCGATGCGTCGCGATGCGAAATCGCGGCCCGGCGCGCGCACCAGCAGCGGCACGCGCACGCTGTCGTCGTAGACGTACCAGCCGTGCTGGAACCACAGCTCGTGCTCGCCGAGGCTCTCGCCGTGATCCGCGGTGACGACGAAGAGCGCCTCGTCCCACACGCCGAGCCGGCGCATTCGCCCGATGAGCGCACCGAGCAGATCGTCGGCGTAGCGGATCTCCGCCGCGTACCGGCGGCGGTACTCGGCCGGCACCACGGGGCCGCCCAGGGCCTGGTAGCGCGGCAGGAGCATTGGCCCCCGGTTGTTGTGGGACACCATCAGCGTCCGGTCCTGCGGCCTGCGAAACTCGGCGGCGGGCATGAGCGGCAGATACTGGCGTGGCGGCTGATAGGGCCCATGAGGCGCCATGAGATGCAGCCAGAGAAAGAAGCGCTCGCCGGCGAACTCCCGCAGGAGTCGGCCGGCCTCTTTGAGCAGCGGCGCATCGCGGAACAGCTCCCGGCGCCCGGCATCCGGCCGCGCCAGGATGAACCGCTCGAATCCTTGCTCGAATCCGGCGTCGTGCAGGATCTGGTTGGCGACCACGGCGCCGGTGCGGAAGCCGTCGGCGCGCAGCACCTCCGCGAGCGTCGTCACGTCCGCAGGCAACGACCGCCCGTTGCGGGCGACTCCGTTCGTCGCGCGGTGGTGGCCGGTCAGCATCGCCGCGACCGACGGCGCGGTCGCGGGGCACGTCGAGAGCGCACGATCGAAGACCACCGACTCGCCCGCCAGCGCATCCAGGGTGGGACTGGTCGGCTGCGTCTGGCCGTACAGGCCGAGATAGTCGGCCCGCAGCGTATCGACGGTGACCAGTACCAGCGCGCTCGTGCCGGCACGCACGGGGCGCGCCCACGCCAGCGCGAAGAAGAGACAGGCAATGGCGGCGGCGCGCACGTTGGAGACTACGGCCTCACGCGCCAGGTCGTCGGCGCGTTCACTGCACCGGCACCTGGAAGCCGTCGCTCTCGCCGGTCTCCACGTCCTCGATGGAAACTTGGGCCTCCTCATAGGTACCGGGAGGGAACACGAGATAGCGCGCCACGGTGGTGCGCGCGCCGACCCGCTCCCGCGCGAGCAGGCTCGCGCGCACCGTGCCCGCCGATTCGTTCGAGACGAGCGCGGCCGCGAGCGCACCGTCCGCGAGGCCCGAGATCAGATCACCCTGCGGCGTCACGAGCAGGATGCGGTCGCCCTCGACGACGACGGGACGGTCGGTCCCGTTGCGCACGATGACCCGCACCAACACCTGGTCGGTCGTCAGCGGCCATCCCCCGAGATCGAGCGTGGCGCGGGGTCCGTCGAAGGCCTCGATCGACACCTGCAAGCCGCCCTTCTCCGTCGGCTCCTGGTCGTCCGGCTGCGCCACCAGCGCACGGACGCTGTAGTTGAAGGCGCGGCTGAACTCGAAGGTGGGCACGAGGTCGCCTTCGACGGGCTGGAGCATCGCCTGACGGGCGTCGCAGGTGATGCGAATCGTCCCCCGCTTGGTGCTGCCGTCGGGGGTCTGCTTGGTTCCCACGATGCGGCCCGTCTTGGACGGCGTGGCTTCCACCACCTCCGTCACCTTGTACCCGATCTGCTGCATGGTCCCGTACGCGACGCGCGTGGCGCGAGCACACGACAAGCCCGGCTGCACCAGCGCATAGCGTCGCGACGCGGGACATCCCGCGAGCAGGACGAGGACTGCTGCGATCCAGCGCACCCGGCACTTCTGCCGCAAGCCGCCGTCGCAGTCGAGCCGCCGTCGTGCCACAGGCGACGTGACGGAGTCGGGCGCCCCTGGTTGGGGGACGGACGATTCGCCATAATGCGGGAGATGGCCAATCGCGTGCACGTCATGAGCCACGGCCCGCATTGTCTGGACGGCGTGACGGCGGCGGCGGCGGTGGCACGGTTCTACGAAGGTCGGGCGGAGGTGGTGCCGCACTTCGCGAGCAACAGCGAAATCGACGCGGCGCTGCGCGGGCTCGCGCTCGAGCCGTCCCGCGACA
>Ga0187892_10005373_pt1 | contig 20217 bp, 17 predicted proteins | sample MA1701073metaG_FD_139345 | JGI IMG/M metagenome (GOLD analysis project Ga0187892, IMG submission 139345) | Bio-ooze microbial communities from a basaltic lava cave in the Kipuka Kanohina Cave System on the Island of Hawaii, USA - MA170107-3 metaG ...
CGGGTTATGCCGAGCGAATCAAGCGGTGCATCCGCTGTTTACTTTGAAAAAACTTCACCGATTCAATTCTCTCAGCATAATCCGGTACTCGGCATAGCACCCATTATGTGGAGCTCGGCATAATGGGTGTTCACCGAGGGGCTATGAGCGCCTATACCGAGAGGGTCGAATTGTCGCACATTGGAAGTGGCGGCTATCGTTACGAATTATTCTGGGATCGGATCGTCAAATTTCAAGATGCCGACTTGCATTACCCACATGCGCCCAAACAGGGAATGCTCGTCTTAAATGTACAGGTAATCGTTATCGGCGATGGAAAGGTGGAAGAGCGACAACTGGGATGGCGCGGCGACTAGGCGATGGCTTTCCGGCGGGTTGGCTTCTTAGAGCGTGCGCGTTTCTGCTTTGCCTCTTCCTTCAAAATATCTTCTTTCGAGACGGTAAAGATGTGACGTACGGCATTGTCCAGTTTTTCCCAAGGGGTTTTCCCTGGCACTTTAGGTGGTGGTTCTGGTTTCATTGGTAGCTCCTACTTGTAAAAACGCCTGAGATAGAAATGCTTTATACCGCTCAGTCTCTGGAACATCGGAGCCGAGCAAGAAGCGAGAACCGTCAATCTGCATCTTGATGGCCGTGGAGTTCTCCGCTAGGTCCCGGATCAATTGTTCAAACAGACAATAGACCGAGAAGGATAATCTCAGGAGAAACGCCTCATCAGATGGGTCAAGACTTGTCCCAACAAGAACATCTAATTCGTTACCAGAAGCGTCGTTCGTAAGATCATTAAACAACCAGTAGTGAGCTTGGTACAAGAAGTGGTTTCGCGGAGGCGTAATGTCTTCAAAGGATAAATTAAGCAATTCACGTCGTAGGCTTGGATTCAAACAATCAGCTTGCGATATTTCCAAAACGTGCTGAAAAGCTTCCCAAAGGAAGCGTTGCTCGACTCTCGGGAGTCGGACAATAAGAAATTCCTGAAACTGTGATAAGCCGAGCGCACGAAGGTTCTTCAATTTGGTCCTTGATTCAGGCTTTATGAACAGATCGATCGCGGTTTGTTCACCTTTTAGCTTGGGTAGTGCGATGCCAAGAAGCGCCATTATCCCACGAGCTCCTAAGTACGCCGAGTGATAGGCATTGAACATGCTCCAACTATGCATACCCTGCTGTCCGAGCCTCTGGGCGGCTAAGTTCGTATGGGAACACTTATGAAATAAGAATACAGCCTCCCAAAGGACATTCCTGCGAACCCCTTCAACGTTTGGCTCGCGCTTATATCCGGGATTTACACTCGGCAAGTCAATTTTAACTAAGGACGCAAGATTCTCAAGGCCAGGATCTGGTCGGGCACCAATGGTTGGAAACGTAGGCACGTAAGCAACCCAATCATCACGCAACTCACTCCATTCCCGCTTGGAAAACTTCTGCCATTTTGATCTGTAAGATTGGGCCATTGGTTGAGACTCAGACGCGGAGCGCGCCGGTTGTCCCATCTTCTGCGGTAAAGGCTATTAGCAAGCTAGTCTTCAGATCCTCACCTGCAAGATTCTCCGCAGCGTTCCCAGAACCGAACTCTTTCCATGATGAAAAATCAAAGCTCGCAATGCGCTTGAAAATTGTTACCACATCCTTCACTTCAAATCCTTTTTGATGATTTAGTGCAAGCTGAAAGAAGGTTGGAAACGCATTCCATAGAGCACCAAAGCCGACAGTTTTGAAAAACATGCTCTCTTTGGCGTCAAACTCCCGCGGAAAAACCTGACTAAGCCCTTTGTAGTAATTGGAGATGACGGCACGCTGTTCTCGCTCCGAATTACCGCCTAGAATTCCTCTATCCTGCGTTACGAGAGGAGCAATTTTTCTGACAAAGTTGGTCAACGATATTTGCCCCTTTTTCGGTGCGATTGTGACAACAATCTTGTCAAAGAACGGAGAGTCTTCGCTTTGTCGGAGTTGCGTTGCTAGGTCGGCAGCGCGTTCCTTAGCCGTATCCGCTGCGCTTTTGTTGGGAAGTTTCCCTAATAAATCAAGATACAGAGAGGTGGGGACATTTTTTGCTTCTCGGTTAATGGTGATGAATTGAGTAACTTGGCTATCAGTGGTCAGCCCAATGAAAGCCACAACGGGCATTTCAATGTCTATTCCCCCTCTTGCGGCTACATCAGCGCCAGCCAATCGGTGCTGGCCGTCAATAACCCAACCAACATCAGTGCCTGGTGGGACGCGGAGTTCGTTTTTGCTCGCGTTGAAAGTCGCCTTGTCAAAAGATATAACGATCGCGGTTGGAATAGATCGCTTCTGGGTAATGTAGCGGGTTATGGCTTGAACGCGAGAAGGCGATAAGACACGTTGGTAACCTTCGTCCTTATCCTCAATCCGACGATTGATCGACAAGGCGGCAAATAACACCGATGCCTTAGCTTTGAAAACGTAAAGCTTGTGCCCAGACTGCTCTATCTCACTGGCTATAAATTTTAAAGGCTTTGCAACGTGTCCGGATTTCTTTTCCGACTGCGCTTTCTTTGCAGTCTTTTTCTTGGAAGCCTTTCTCGTGGTCATGCTTGGGCCTCCTTCCATGCGAAGTGCTTAGGGCGGTGAGCAACTGACTCTCCCTTGGTAGGAACGTAGAGCGGTTGCTCGATGGGGCGAACCGCAACTGTGCCGTCATACGCTTCGACCAATCTAGAATGTGCAATGGTTTCGTACTTCTCGTTGATTTCGGCCCCGAGGAAACGACGCTTGTTGATAATCGCGCCAACTCCCGTCGATGAAGCTCCCATATGAGGATCAAAGACAATCCCCTTCTTCGGACACAACGCCCGAACCAAACGTTCGGCCAATGCAACGGGAAACTGGCACGGGTGGTCAAGCTTCTCAATGTGACTGCCTGTGACGTTTGGTATTTCCCAAACGTCGCCCGGATTTTTTCCTTTTGGGTTGCCGCTAAATTCGCCCTTGCGAGGGCCCTTATAGTGACGCTTACCAGGATATTTTTGTGGTACTCGAACAGCATCCAGATTGAAGTGATAATCAGCACCTTTGGTAAACCACAGTATCGTTTCGTGTCTGCCGCTGAAGCGAGAAGACGGATGCAGACCATGTCCAAACGTCCAGACTATACGATTCCGCAAAACGATACCCTTGATTCCTTCCAGAATAGAAAACACAACATAGTCCAGCGGATAGACAGAGCTATTTTTCACATGGTAACCAACCTGCCAGCAGATGCTCCCCCCCTCGCGAGTGACACGAACGATCTCTGGCAGGAGCATTTTGTGAGTAGCGGTGAAGTCCGCGACCGAGCGCGATGTATCATACTCCTTTCCCATGCAGTAGCTGGGGGAGGTAATAGTAAGATCGACGGAGTTCTCAGGCAACTCGTTGATAAGTTTTAGGCAGTCTCCAAAGAACAATACTGTTGGCGTCTGGTTCTGTACGGCCCGAACCGCCGGAACCGCTGATCTGTAAAGGCGAATCTTCATCGCCGGGAGTATATAGACAATCGGTCGCAGGATCCAGCCCAAAATAGCGGTTAGGACTCTCGACGCTTGCCGCGTCCTTGCCGCTTGCGCGGTAGGCTTACCCCGGTTGAGATTCTGTTTTGCCGGTTACCTGAGCGAATGTCAGGCGCTTACCGATGATTGCACGTGAGGCAATGTCGAATCGCTCACCATCTGTCAGTTTGCGGTTATTGAACCGGAAAGACTGTTCATCGAGATAGCGGAAAAGATGGAACGGCTCGACGCTGACGTATGTCCCGCCGATGGTCCGCTTGAGACAACTCCAAAACTTTTCGAGCCCATTCGTGTGGACGATACCGTCAACATATCGTTCCGCGTGATTGATTACGCTGTGGATGTATTCACGGTCAAGTTCGTTATAAGAGCGAAGCGCATCCGTGAAAACCTGCGATCCGGCCTCAACGTGCTTCGTCACTTGGTCGTGCAGGTGATGACGTTTCGTTCCAGCAACAACCATAGTCCGGACTTCACCATGACGTTCCAGCAAACCCATAACCGCAACCTTGCCCGTTGTTTGGTTTCTACCCGTGCGTGGCGTAGCAAACTCGGCGACGCGCTTAGCTAGTTTCGCTTTGTGCATGTTGCGAGCCTTGCCACCGATCCAAGTTTCGTCGGCCTCAATTTGGCCGCTTAGCTTTTCAGATGATTCCATGCCTAACGCTAGCCTAATGCGATGGTTCATAAACCAAGCCGTCTTCTGCATAACGCCTAAATCGCGGGCGATCTCATAGCTCGACACGCCATTTTTGCAATTAACCACCATCCACATAGCTGCTAACCACTTGTCCAAACCGAGCGGCGAATCCTCAAAAATAGTTCCCGTCTTTAGCGTAAACTGCCTGCGTTCATGATGGCTGCCGCATTGCCAGCGGTTATACTTCCGTTGCTCTGTGACATTCCGAGAACTACAACGCGGGCAGCTAACACCGTTTGGCCAGCGACGCGTCACGAGATAGTCGCGGCAATTGTCAGGATTGGAAAAGTACCGGATGGCTTCGATTAGTGTTTTTGGTTCCTTCATGGTGAGGCCATTCTAAGCGAATTAGGTGGAGTTGTCAAGTATATTATTGGAAGGGTTCCTTAAGAGTTGTGTGGTAGCGCGAGTTGAGCGGGGCAAGCCCACCTTCCCAACCTGTCATCTAACCGAACCTGTCAACTGGCTTCGGACGCAACCACTAAGGGATCTTCAACCTCTTCTGATTCCTGCGCCTTTTGCGCTTGTACCAGGTGATCCCGCATTGCGTTGCTGGCGGCCTCAGGGTTTTGTTCGCGGATGGCGCGATAAATTTGCCTGTGCATCTCGGCAGATTCCTTCAGATCGCGTGCGCGTTTGACAGTCTTGCGCCGCACGTCAAAGAGAATTGTCGCCACCATATTCATCAATGAGGTCAGGATGCGGTTTGCAGAAGCGGCAGCTACCGTCTGGTGAAAACGCATGTCATGGACCAAAAACTGTTCGGGGTCATCCAATGAGGCGTACATCCCCGCTATCTCCTCAGACATTGTCGCCAGCTGCTCACCAGTGGCCCGTTTGGCTGCCAGGCCGGCAACGGCCATCTCGAGAGACCGGCGGGCTTCGAACATCTCTGCGGGTGTGAAACCATGAAGCGAGGCCATCAGTCGGAGCGGGCTGCTGTCGAGTGATGGTGGGCCCTCGGACTTCACCACGAATGTGCCGGCACCTTGTCGTGATTGAAGAACGCCAACGGCTGCCAGCGAACGTATGCCGGCGCGAAGGGTCGGCCGACTTACTCCAAGCATTCTCGCGAGATCACGCTCGGGCGGCAGCCGGTCTCCGGGTCGCAGATCACCCCGGTGAATCATCTCTCGGAGCTGCGAGATGACCTCCTCGGAGGTGGTTCCATGGCGCTCAGGGTCAATCGCTTTAAAGATATCGCTACTTAAATCGGTCATACCATTCTCAGCCGCAAAGGATCCTTTATAACCACCAATCGAAATAGCTTAATAATGGCCCCACTCGAACAACATCAAACTCAACTCCCATTAACGGCCCTATTCTAGATGTTTTCCGCTTCTCTGTCGAACTAATAAATTGGTAGGAGACCTTGGGAAAGGTTTAACCATTTCAAAACGATTGCAGGTGCCAATCCAAATTGATCTGACTTTTATCTGAATGAAGCGATCTTACCTGGTAATGAAGAAACGAAGTGACCTGTCAGTTCCGGGACGACCCTGCGCAATTCCTCAGCAACCAGCTTGCCGATTACCTCGCTGCCTTTTTCGCCCAGATGAGTGTAGTCCATGACCTCCCCGCCTTTACCGTCCGGTTTCAGCTTGCCCAGGTCGTCGCTCCGTTTCTGTCCCATCGAATCAATCAGGGCAATACTCAGCCGGTGTAGATCAATCAGTGGCACCTGAAGCTGCGCAGCCAATTTCTTGACGGCATCGGCATAGGCTACCAGGTCCGAGTCAATGCGGCCCTCTTTGAAACGACGGCGTGTAAGCGAGGTCAACAGAATTGGTTTGGCCCCAATCGCCCGCGCTTCTGTGACGTAGCGTGTCATGAACTGCGTGTAAGTTGTTGCCGGTTCGGTTTCGCGTTCGGGACCTTTCCCGGGCATATCGTTATGCCCGAATTGAATTAAGATGTAATTTGCCTTCTCCGCAAGCGCTTTTTCCCACCAGCCTTCGTTGATATACGACCTGGAACTGCGACCGCCTTTTGCCAGGTTGATGCACTCCACGCTTCCAGCAAATTGACGACAGAAACCTGTTCCCCACCCTTCTTTCTCAGTTACGGTTGAGTCACCTACCAATAGGACTCTGATCCGCGAGCCAGCGCTGTCGGCATGAACCAGGTTTTTGTTAATGCGGACATTGTCGAACTCCAACCCCTCAACGTTCTTGATGATGTTCGGCTGGGCTACATTGTCAAAGGTGCAATCCTGAAGGGTTAGGTTGTAAATAGGGGCTTCCTTAAATCCCTGCACGTCCAAAGCATGTTTGCTCTTCCCACTCTTCAAATCCTTTACCACAAAGTTCCGTACAACCGGCTTGAACTTACCCTTTTCGCCCTCTTCATAGTTGAAATCAATGGTAATGACGGCGTGCGCCACCTGTCCGACTTCGATATTCCGAAAATATAGGTTCTCGAGCAGCCCGCCCCGACTGGCGTTATTTTTTACCCGCAGGGCATGGTCCAGATTCGGACTATCCAGGCGGCAATTCTCGGCGAACACATTGCGGACGCCTCCGGATATCTCGCTGCCAACGGTGACACCACCATGGCCCTCAGCCATTCGGCAATTCTGAATAACAATGTTCTCGGATGGTGTCTTCAGACGCCGGCCATCAGCATTCCTACCCGATTTAATGGCGATGCAATCGTCTCCGGTGTCGAACTCGCAATCCTTTATTAGAACATCAGTACATGATTCGGGATCACAGCCGTCATTATTGGGCCCGTGAGTGCTGATCTTTACATTTTGAATTATGACATTGCTGCAGAGGACGGGATGAATCTCCCACATCGGAGAGTTTTTGATGGTCACCCCCTCGATCAGGACATTGCGGGAGAGATACGGCTGTATAAACTGCGGTCTGAGGTAATGGCCTTCGCCGAAAACCCTCTGGCCCACAGGAATTCCCTTCTCAGTCATCTCCTCCAACGCCCGGCGAGCCTGCTTCTGGTCGGGATCTCCCGGCTTCCAGCCGTAGCGAGTCTGGCCCTTCCAGGGCCACCAGTGTTCGCTATCACTCTGACCGTCGAGCAACCCTTCACCGGTGATGGCTATATTCTGCTGCCGGAACGCGTAGATGAAGGGAGAGTAGTTCATCAACTCCATTCCCTCCCAGCGTGAAAAGACGAGGGGAAGATAGTGCCTGGGATTCTGACTAAATTTAATCGTGGCATCCTTAGCAACATGGAGGTTGACGTTGCTTTTTAGATGAATCGCGCCAGTCAAAAATGTTCCCGCTGGCACCACGACGCGTCCCCCTCCAGCTTTGTGGCAAGCACCGATCGCTTTCCGAAAACTTTGGGTGCAGTCAGTGCGGCCATCGGCTCGCGCGCCAAACCGGGTAATTTCGAAATCTCGCCGGGGAAAGGTCGGTGGCACTATACGTTTTAAAATCAAAGGCACTTGCGCCCAGGCATCCTCCGCCGGGTAGTTTGACCAAAGCGAGGGGAAAACGTTTCCGAAGGCGTCAGGGGTGAGGGATAGGCGCTGTGCGATCAGGGCAGCAGCCCCACCTGCCAGAAAGCTCTTAAGAAAATAACGACGAGTGATCATAATCAGATTGATTTTCAAAGCCCGAGCCTTTTTCGCCAGGCGGGATATTCCTTGCTTAGCAGCCTGACAGGCTCACTGCTGTACCAGCCATAGTTGTTCCGGCGCTCAATATCAATTTCCATCACGTCATATCTAATGACTGAGTCGCGCCCAACGAAGATCGGACGGTTCGTCCCGATCTCATAGAAGCGCGCCCAAAGTGGTCCGGCGTCGGAGTCTTTGATAAGCACACGTTGGTAGCCTTCCGGACTTGATGGGTCCGGTTTTTCCACCCACCGCAGGCCCTTCAGTTTTGCTTTTTCAAACCACTCGATGGCGCTCTCGATGGCCTTTATGACGGGCTTGTCCGGCTGCTTGATGTCCATCAGAAAGCGAACAATACCTACGCTTTCACGGCTGGCCAAAGCGACGGGCTCGAAGGCACGCGCGGCCGCCGGTTTGAGTGTGGTTGCGTCATATTGCGCGTCCCAGATGGTGCGTTGGCCCTCCCACACAACCTGGACTTTTAGGATCAGCTCGATACCGCGCTCGACCGCCCGCGCCGAATGGTGGCGACGACCTTCATCTACAAAATGGCAAGCAGCCTTTTGTTGAGCAATGTCGCGCAAAAGGCGCATGACATTAATCATGGCGTTGTCGTTAAACGTTATGTGCGAATAGTAGCCTTTACGCAATGGATAGAACTGCGGCCAGCCACCATTTGCGTACTGGGCTTCGAGCAGGTAATCCAAGCCTTTTTCAAACGCCTGCTTGTGACGCTCTAGTTTTAGCGCGGTGTAAACCCTGGCCAGAAAAACGAGCTGCGTGTAAGTCGCTCCGTTATCAATCGTCGAGTCTGTCTCTACTTTTTGCCGGGCGACTTCCCTTTCATTTGTCGTCGTCAGAACCCTGGCCATGTCTATGTTCTTGGGCCAGCCACCTGTTTCGCGCTGGTAAAGGAGAACGTTATCGGCAATCCGAACTGCCTCGTTCCCCTGATACCATTCAGGCCTTTGCCTCAGAATCTCTTCCCATTTAACTGAAACGTCAGTCTTAATGCTTTCCGGCTGCTGCCCGACAGCATACGTGACCAATCCCAGGCACGTGATGGCCACAGAGATGGCGATTTGACCAATCATTCCAGCCTCGATCGCAGAGCGTTTTTTACAGTCATAAGCGGCATGAGCCGCCCTTCGGTTAAGTAAAATCCAAGAGGCGGCTCAAGCTGCTGGGGATTACTGGCTCCCTGCCCTGGGGAAACTTAGAAAATGAACTTCAAGCCGAGCTGGATATCGCGCGGCAGATTTCTTTGCGTGCTATAGAGCCCGAAGCTTGAGTTCGCCGGATCAACGCTAAGATCAATGAAGTATGGATGATTGAAAGCGTTGAGCGCTTCCGCGCGCAGTTGCAGGCGCTTCCCTTCTCCAAACTGAATGTTTTTGGTGAGCGACAGATTGACGCTCGTAAATGGCTGGTGCCGCAAGTTGTCTAAAGTGGTCGGGAACGTACGCAAGCTGGAAGTCGTCGGCGAGAAGAACCCCGCGGTATCGAACACCGGGATCCCTGAAAAACCAAACTTTCCTCCAGCTCCGTTGCCCTGCGCCGCACGGCTCTGCAACTGACTCGAGTCACCCGCATAGAAGATACGCGAGGAGAAGAGGATCGGGTGCCCTTTCTGCCACTCGTAAGTTCCGTTGAGCTGCCAGCCACCGACAAAGTAATCAAGAATCCGATTCATGTCCTTGCCGATAGCGCGACCGCGGCCCAGGGGTACCTGATAGACAGCCGCCAAAGTAAAACGGTGCGGGCGATCATCAATTCCGATGCGATCCTCGAATTCGGTGTCCGAAGGATTCAGATAGGAAACCTTCTCGCGCAACCTTGAGAAAGTGTAGGTCACGTTCAGAGTTAGATTGCGATCAAACCGCTTGCTTGCTTGCAGCTGAAGCGAGTTGTATCTGTTCGTGCCATTGTATTCCTGCACCCAAACGTTGGTGAACTGCGGAAAGGCGAGCAGGCTCTGAGCCCGGCTGATCGTCGTCGCTCCATTGAAAGGACTGGAAGACGGCAGCAGGTTACGGAACGGGTTAGCAATTGTGCCCGAAAGGAAAGTATTAGCGGTGGTGTCCAGGGCAGAAGCCTGGGCCACAGAAGTGGCCCCACTCAAGTTTGCCAGAAACGAACTCGGAACAAAGTTGAGATTGCGATTTACCGCCAGGTTATCACCCCATGACGAAACAAAGTTGGCTTCGACCACAAACTGTCCCGGCAGCTCGCGCTGGATGCCCAGCGCCAACCGGGTAAACCTGGCATTCTTGCGATCGAGCGGCACCAGACCAGCATCTGATGCACCGATGTCCTGACCCGTGCTGGTTAAGAGGCCCTGGCTGGTACCGAAGGCCGACTGAAAGCCACTGGGGAAGGGATTGTTCAGGGTGGCTATGAAGTTGCGGCCTTGATCGTTGGTGGGGATGATCGGCGTGGTGGCGCTAAATCCCGTTTGTATGGCATCACCAGGAATGATGCGAAAAGGCGAGATGAAGATACCGAAGCCCCCACGGAGAACAGTCTTTTCGTTTAGCTGGTAGGCTGCGCCGATGCGCGGCTGCCAGTTGTCCTTGTCCGCGCTCCAGAGGCTACGGTTGTTTTCATCTGCATAAAGCACGCCGCCGAGCACACGAAACTGGCTGGGGGGAACGGGAAAGTTTGTTGCCCGGTTTGGATCGGCGTTATAGGCAGCCGTGTAAGCTGTTAAAGCTTGCGCCTGAATCGGGCTCGGCGTGCTGGCGTCAAACTCGCTCAAAAACCGGTTGAAACGCTCTGTCAGGCCTAGTTCGAGTTCGTAGCGCAACCCAAGGTTCAAGGTTAGCTTCGGAGTGACGCGCCAGTCATTGTGAAAGAAGAAACCGTGATAGAGCGATTGCAATGAGTAGGCTCTCCCGGTCGTTTCGATCAAGCTTTGGGAAGTTGATGCAGTCGGCACCCCGAACAGAAATGCTGCGACATCGCGCCCATAGGCATTGCGATTCCGTTCAAGGTTGGTCGCATTGTTGCTATTTGTGCTAGTGGTTGTCGTAATCGTGGTGTAGGTTCCGTCGAAGAAGTAACGACCTCCCTGATAGCCACTGGTGCTGAAATTCTCACGCAAGGCACGGAAGTCATATCCATATTTGAAGCTATGGTCCCCTTTGATCTGCGTCATCATCGGCTGCAATGAAAAGACGTAGAGGGGACGAAGCAGACCGTTGTTCCAGTCGGAACGCGAGGCGCCCAGCGTCGACCGAATGGGTCTCGTCTGGTCGTAAGTTCGAATATCGAAACGTGGCAGGTACTCGTAGCCATTCATTGCTGCCAGAGCTGCGGCCGAAAATCCCAGGTCCGCAGGGTCAAAGGCTATAGCCGGGCGACGCTCTTGAACGAAACGGCTTAGGTTCGTCCGGATATCAAAAACCATACTGTCTGAGAGCGTCACGGTATAGTTGAGGCTGGCCCCGTCGTTAGTGCGGTATTCAAAACCCTGGGTTAAAGGAATACCCGCCCAGTTGTTTCGATCCTCGGGGTTAAAACTATGGTAGTACTTGCCAAAGATTGTCTGGGTGTTGCTGATGCGATGATCGATGCGCGTAATCCAGGCTCTATAATTTGAGCTGCGAATCTGGTTTGAAAAGAAGTTATTCATCCCGTCAGCGCTGCCAGTGATATTGGGCAAGGGATAAAGGTTCAAATAGGCGACGGCCACCGGATTGAGTCTCGCCTGGGGGATAATGTTCAAGCCCTGCGGGTTGGACGCCGTTGCCCTCGAGGGATCGGCGATGACTGTGCGCGTGACGGCACAGTTTGATGGCGAATGGCAACCGCTGAACGGGTCGTAGATCCGGATTGGCTGGGCGAGGTTGAGCAGCGCCGAAAAGTCGCCCCGACGCATAGCTTCGGTTGGAACCGTGAAGAGCTGCGGCTCGGCTTCGCTGTTCTTCAAGCGCTCATAGGCGAACAAAAAGAAGGTTTTGTCGCGCCCGTTGTAAAGCTTTGGTATATAAACGGGCCCTCCCAATGTTCCGCCATAGCGGTTGTAGGTTCTCTCGGGGAGTTCCGCTCCTCGCAGATTATTAAAGAAGTTGTTAGCCGTGCGACTCCGATCGCGATTGAACCACCAGAGCGAGCCGTGAAGATCATTCGTACCGCTCTTGATAGCCACGTTAACGGTGGCTCCACCGGAATAACCCTGCTGAGCATCGAAGGCATTGGTCTGAACCTTGAATTCCTGTGTGGCATCCGACGGCGGTGAGAAACCAACCCCACCATCGATGGCAAAATTTGGCGATCCATCCAGGGTCACCTGATTGGGACCGGTCGCCCCGTTAGCTCGAAATGCCGCCAGGTTGCCGTTCGAAGTTGGGCTGGTGAATGCCGGATTGCCGGTGTAGATAACACCCGGCGCCAGAGTCGCAAGCTGGTAGGGGCTGCCGTCAATCAGGGGCAATTCCTGAATCTGCTTATTATTGATTGCCGTCCCTGTCGTAACGGAACCGGTTTCCAGAATAGGTGCGCCGGCAACTGTGGTGACGGTCGCCACCACTCCAATATCCATCTTCACGTCAAGCGTAAGCTTGTCGGCGACGCGAATCTCAAGACCCTCGCGCGCGGCGGTATTGAAGCCTTCTTTTACTACTGTCAGCGTGTATTTTCCGGGGGCTAGCAGCGGAAAGCTATAGCTGCCTTCATCGCTTGTGGTCGCAGTAGTAACACTATTGGTTTCAATATTCTTGATACTGACTTCAGCCCCAGGGACCGCAGCATCATTAGGGTCGGTCACCTTACCGGTGAGTGAACCTCTAAATTCCTGTGCGCCAGCCATTACGGAGGCAACGATAAGCAAGAGTACAGCAGCGATGCCGCGGCTACACGCATCTTTAGCCATGGGTTTTTCCTTTCCGATTAAGAGCATTTAGAAAATTGCCAACTTGGAAGCGGGGAAGGTAGCGGCTCGGTCCCAGAAACCAACGTCCCTACTCCGAATTTCCCCTACTGGTTTAACCAATTGATCTTGATTTACTAACGCGGTGTAACCTAGGGGAAACCGCATGATGTGCGGCTGGTAACTACCTCTCAACCCTTTCGAAACATTGGGTTTACAACAATCTCGATTAAACGCAACGAGGTAGTGGCTTAGTCTTCACCGCTCAGGCAGGGCGCATTATTAGCCGAGACAATAGATTTTGTCAAGCACAACTTTTTACCAGTTCAGGTGTTCTTGTTAGAAGGGTAAGACCAATTAGTATGAATCCGCGATGGGCGTCTAAGCTTACTGAGCCGAAAAAGGCCCACTGAGTGCCGGGGGCCGCCGGCCAGTCTTAAAGAAACCAACCTGCTACGGCCTTCCACGATGCTTGAGGCCTTGTTTGCGTAATTTCGAGTGACTTCGTGGATCGTGCCGCTCGAACGAACGATCCACGCGCCTCACACGAAACAACACAAACGTGCCCCACAACAACTCGCGGTGGTTTCCTGGAAGGGCCGACCCCAACAGTTTTTGAACTCGGTGGTCTGGATTTTTTTCACCGCTGCTTGGTTTTGAGAAGGTAAGATAGGGTGCATTTTCTTCCAGTTCATCGGCACAATGTAGATTAACTATTGACTTCTATTTAAAGGTAACTTAGAACGCCAATTGCTTCCTCCACCCGGTTTTGAGAATTTGGCCTTTTAGAAGGATAGGGCTCTGAATGAAAACCTTACGCATAACACTTGCTCTTACGGGTACGTTACTTTTTTTGTTAGAGGCAACTCCAAATCAGGCTCAGCGACGGGCAAACTTGACGCAGGAATTGCCCGCCGCTACGAGTCAGGATCTTCTGAACTTTCCGGGATTTATTCAGGGAATGGCGTACGGGTCAGCTGCAAGCCGAACTTTACTCATTGACAGCGACTCGTTCCTGGACGAGAGCGACAATATCAAGGAAGACATTCCCGATAGATATCGAGCCCGATACAAGGCCTGGAAGACCGAGTTTCTATCAACGGAATTCGGTCGCCAACAGTGGGCACATTATGCGCACAACAATGGCTTCAAATTGACGATTAACGTATCCAATAGTAATCCGAAAGGAGCCACAACCGGAAAATACAAATGGAACGATGAAGGAAGGTTAATCGGTGCCACGATAACTTTGGGCGCACAGTTAGATGAAGGCTTTCCTGACCCAGTGTATTTTCCGGTTATGAATTCGCTTTCGTGGCGTGGGATCTCGGATATCGCCGGTGGCAGGCTCCTGGCAGCCACCAAGATTGCACACGAATTCGGTCATGTAAATCAGGCGGCCAAAGCGGACGGCAGGCTCTATCAAATGCAGAATCAATTGATGCCGGTCTACAAGGGGATCTTTCTTACAAATGGTCATAACACCAGGGATCCACGCCTGATCAGGCTCGCGCGGCAAATGGGAGGAACATCGGTCCAGATTTGGGAGGACCGAGAATACTGGGGTGAAGCAAATGCAATGCTGTACCTGCGCGACCGCATTTCAGAAAGAACTTTTCGGTGTGTTCTCTTCTCCAAGATCAGAAGGTCAGTGGAAGTATATGCCGAGCCCTATGCTGCCCGGTTCAAGCAGATAGCCCAATCCGAACCCTCGCTTTGCGGCTGGCCGTAATCTTCTGATCACAGACCAGTCCTACACGAGTTCCGCTAAGCCATACGGGGTAAACCTCAAATGAGAAAGCTGATTATCGCGGCTTGTTTGGTCCCGGCTTCAGCATCCGCCATCTATCCACAATGCAGTGCCTCGCCCGGTGTTCGCGCAGCAGTTGAATCTGCCAATAAGGCATTTGTAAATCATTTCAATAGTGCCAATGCAGCCGCAGTGGCCGCAATGTATGCTGCAGATGCTCAGGTTCATCCGCCAAACAGCGCAACAGTATCAGGCCGTCAGGCCATCCAGTCGTTCTGGCAAAACCTGATTAATGCACGTACTAAAATCGTCAGGCTAGAGACCAGCTTGGTGGAAGCTTGCGGCGAGACGGCTTTTGAAGTAGGCAAGTATGAACTGACGATACCGGCAGCCTCGGGCGGTACAACGACCGATCACGGGAAGTACATAGTCATCTGGAAGAAGCAGGGTCGGCGCTGGCGATTGGCCCACGACATGTGGAATTCAAATCGCACCGGGCCATGAAGTCTTGATAGGACCTATAAAACCTATAGGACCTATTGCTAGGACAAAGCTACAACAATGACCTGATCCAGCCGCCGTCGACCGCAATTGATTGTCCTGTGATGTAGCTGGCTCGCTCGGAAACCAGGAAGGCGGCCAACGCTGCAAACTCGCGAGGCTCACCCAGACGCCCCATCGGAATTTCTTCGGCCCAGCGCGCTGCAAATGCAGCGCTGCTGATCCCCTCTTTTCGAGCCAGTTGTTCGGCCAGTTCTTCCAATCGTTCAGTTCTGGTGTAGCCAGGCATGATGTTGTTGACGGTAATCCCCAAAGTCGCAACTTCTCCGGCGAGGGTCCGAGCGAACCCGGTCAAAGCCGCTCGGAAGCTATTTGAGAGCATTAAATTTTCAACTGGTTGCTTAACCGCAATGGAGGTAATGTTTAAAATGCGACCCCAACCCTGGGTTTTCATGCCCGGTAGTACCTGCCTGATCAAATCGATGGCACTGTAAAGCGTCAAACGGGCACCTTGTTCCCATTGCGCTTGGCTCAGACTGTCAAACTGTCCTGTGGGCGGTCCACCATTATTGGTGATCAGGATATCAATGCGTCCAAACTGCTCTAACCCCGCTGAATAAACGTTGGAAATATCCTCCTGCTTAGTCAGATCGGCTGGCACCGCAAGCACTTCTGCTCCGGTTTCCTTCTGGATTGCTTCTCGCGTTGCGCTGAGTGCTTCGGAGCCGCGAGCACAAAGCACCAGCCTGGCGCCTTCAGCAGCAAGTTCTTCCGCAACGGCACGACCCAGCCCGGCACTAGATGCGGCGACTAAAGCGACTTTGTTTTTAAGACCAAGATCCATAAGGCATTTTTGATTTTCGATTGAAGATTGTGGATTGGTTTTTAAATCCTTTCGTTCAGGTGCGCAAGTAGTCGTCCGTTTTTTCCAGCCAGTCCTGGCGTGGAGGACTGAAGATATCTACATCCAGTGTGTCCTCGAGTGCTTCGGCCTTATGTTTCACCAAGGAGGGAATGTGCAGTACTTCCCCTGCCCGGACATCAATAATTTCCGATTCGTCCTCGCCAATCCAGAATCGCACGCTACCTTCAAGGATGTATGTGATCTGCTCGTTGTGATGGTTGTGCTGAGGAACAGTCGCTCCCTTCTTAAGATAAACATGTGTCAACATGACTTTCTCGCCGGTGATCAGGCGTCGATCAAGGACTTCAGAAACTTTTTCCTTAGGCATGTCATTCCAACGATAGAAAGTAACCTTCGATTGGTTCATTTCGCCTCCTCTTATCGTAAAGGACGTTGGTTGTTTTCTACATTGTTAAGGCTCAGGTTATCTTAATATCACTTCACCAGTTTATGAAGGCTATAGGCCCCTATCAGTCCTATCGGTCCTATGGGTCCTATTCGATCGAGGTGGGAAGGAGTTCAAAGGAAATGCCGATTCGAAGCACTGATCTGCATGGCAATGTGCCTGATCGAGCTGCCACTGCATTAATTTTGATAGATGTGATCAACGACTTTGAGTTTGAAGGTGGGGAAAAGCTTCTGCCGCTGGCGATGCCAGTCGGGCAGCGAATAGCAGAGTTAAAACGCAATGCCCGAGCTGCGGGTATACCAACCATCTACGCTAATGACAATTTCGGCAAATGGCAATCAGACCTGAAGAAGATCGTTTCGCACTGCACTGAGGACAGTGTGCGCGGAAAGCCTTTTGTCGAAATGGTTCTGCCTGATCCGGATGATTATTTCGTGTTGAAACCGAAACATTCAGGGTTCTTTTCGACCACCCTTGAACTTCTGCTGGAACATCTGCGAGCGGAAAAGTTGATCCTTGCCGGGATAGCCGGTAACAACTGTGTTCTATTTACGGCCAACGACGCCTACATGCGGGACTTTAAGCTTTATGTGCCGTCAGACTGTGTGGTTTCAGAAACCGCGGAAGAAAACGAGTATGCTCTAAGACAGATGGCGAAGGTTCTCAAGGCGGACATTCGAGAGTCGCACCAACTCAATCTCGAACAAATGAAGTAGCGACATCCGAGTTTATTCAAATGGTTGATCAATTGAAGGGCTCTGACAAGTGAAAAACTTCGGTCCGTTTTCGGTTATGTACAAGCAATCCTCCAGACGGATTCCAAACTCACCATAGATTACCACTGTGGGTTCGTCACTAAAGCACATTCCCGGCTGGATCGGCGTTTTGTTACCGCGAACAAAATTGGTCCATTCGTGACCGTCGAGTCCAATGCCATGTCCAGTGCGATGTGGTAAACCCGGCACCTTGTAGCCTGGCCCAAACCCGGCGTCGGTAATGACTTTTCGGGCCGCGGCGTCCACTAACTCACAAGCCACCCCTACTTTGGCGGCCGCGAAGCCAGCATCCTGAGCTCTGCGCTCCAACTCCCAGATTTCGCGTTGAGGGGGCGTTGGAGTGCCAAAAACGAAAGTGCGCGTAATGTCAGACTGATAGCCTTCGACACTACAGCCACCATCCATCAACACAACATCTCCTTCTTTGAGCTGTTGTGGGGTGCTGCTGCCGTGTGGAAAGGCCGTGTACTTACCGAAGCTGCAAAAAATGCCGCCCGAAACTCCCAAAGCTCGGAATGCAGCGGCGCAATTGCCGGAAAACTCACCCTGCGTCATTCCTTCACGCATCGACTCGTGCGTAGCCTTGTAAGCCACTATGGCGATGTCGTTAGCGCGCTGCATCAGGGCGATCTCTGCGGGTGATTTAAACATTCGACAGCCAGCGGTGACTGGATCTGCACTCACGTACTCAAAGCCGGTCCTTCCTTGCGAATTCCGTCGAAAAGAAAGAAACGCACGCGCTCTTCGATTCCGATCCTCCCACTGGGCAAGCCACGATCCCGGAAAACCTCAATGACGCGCTTGTAGGGGCTTTCATCCTCTTCCCAGGTACGAATGTCGGTTCCAAAGCGAATTAGTTCTCGGGCCTTTTCTTCTTCAAATTTAGGGCAGATCCAGGCAATTTCGCCGCGAGCTGGAATGATTAGGGCAAACATGCGCTCGCTCGTGCCCCAGCGCATGCCGGTAAAATAGAACATGCTTGAACCCGGTTCGAGATAGATTGCTGCGATCCGGTTTTGCGCCATTAGCCGCCGCGCCTTTTCCAGCCGGCCCAGACGTTCTTCGTCCGAAATCGGCACGACCCCGGCAGTCATTCGACCCAGCTTGCGAATTGGCTCGGGAGTGTCTCCCTGTTGCGCTGCAACTTCTCCGAAAAGCGAATCACCAAGGAGTAAGCTCGCGCCGGCCAGACCAGCTGACAGCTGAAGGAAATGTCTTCTATCTGTGCACATTTGCTCGATAACTTAGCTCAAGTCCCCCTGACTTCTCAACTTTAGAGTACGGCGCCTCGTCGCCGCTTTTGTATTACTTCCGCTGCTGTAAACCCCACATCTTCAGCGTCAACTCCCAAAACAATACCAAAGCGGCGACCAGGCGCCGCACTCCAAATAATTTCTTTTTGCGGAGCAAGCGGGTAGAATCCGTGCCTGGTCGAGCCGAATCTGACAACGCACCGGACCAGATCATTTGTTAAGCCGGTTTATTCGCCTCCTGTTCGCGCTGTTGCTTTTGTCTGGGCCCACCGCGGCGCAACAAGTTTTGCGCTGGGGCGCCGATCCCAGTGGTGGCGCACCTTACGTCTTCACCGATCCAGCAAATCCCAACCAGTATGTCGGTTATGAAAAAGAGATGGTCGACGCGCTGGCGGCGGCGATAGGTTACCAGGCTGAGTTCGTGCCCAGTGATTGGGAAACACTGGTTACAGCCCTGCAAAGAGGCTCATTCGATGTCGTCGTAAACGGACTGGAACCCACGGCTGACCGGGCCCGTCAAATCATCTTCAGCAATCCGTACTACATCTTCCAACTCCAGCTCACCGTCAGGCGGGATAATGAACGAATTAATTCTCTGGACGATTGCCGCAATTGCGAGGTGGGCACGCTCGCCAATACTGCTGCTTCCCGGTTGCTAGAGCGCGAAGGCATCAAAATGCGCGGTTATGCTGATCCGGTTGGTGCCTACCGGGATCTGGAACTTGGTCGAATCGATGCAGTAATCATGGATGTGCCGGCTGAAGCCTTTTACGCTAGAAAAAATTCAGGGCTAAGACCCGCCGGTCCCCCTTTTCACCGTGGTTCCTATGTAATCGGTTTAAGAAGAGAGGATACGAACCTTAAGCAGGTGGTCGACCGCGGCATTGAGAGGATCATTGCCGATGGAACCCTGGAGAGTATCTTGCGGCGATGGGATCTATGGAACGAGGCGCAAGCCGAGCTCCATGTTCCAATCCGCTCCGGTCAAAGGGCGGAGCTGCGTCCATTTGAAATGACTTCCTCCTTTTTTAACTGGGGTGAGGCACTGCTTCGGCTCGGCCGCGCTGCGCTGGTTACCGTGCTGATAGCCTTCGGCTCAATGCTGATTGCGATGTCGCTGGCTGTTCCCCTGTCTGTAGGACAATCAAAAGGTCCTCGGTGGGTGCAGTTCTTGTGCACCGTCTACATTGAATTCTTCCGCGGAACACCGGTTCTGGTGCAATTATTATTTCTCTACTTTGGCCTGCCAACGATAGGCCTGGCGATGCCGGGATGGTTAACGGCTCTGGTCGGATTGGGACTTAACTACGCTGCTTACGAATCACAAGTTTATCGCGCAGCTCTGGAAGCGATCCCGCGCGGCCAATGGGAAGCCGCATACACGCTGGGGATGAGTCCTTTCCTGGCCTTTCGCCGCATCATAATGCCGCAAGCGTTTCGGATCGCCTTGCCACCTATGACCAACGACTTTGTTTCGCTTTTCAAAGACACATCGGTGGCTTTTGCGATCTCTGTCTGGGAGCTGGCTACAGCCTATCGCGAACTGGCAAATGCTTCGGGACAATTTCTGCTGTTGGGACTGGCCGTATCGCTTTTTTATCTAGCCATGAGTCTGCCTCTGGCCCATCTGGCTCGCCGGCTTGAAGCTCGCCTGCGCAACCGGCGGCCAGCGGTTATCACGGCGACGGAGGTAACGGCGTGATCAGAGTCGCAGGGCTTGTAAAAAAGTCAGACGGCAGTCAAATATTGAAGAATGTAAGCTTCGACGTACCGGGTCAGACAGTGCTGGGCATAATCGGGGCATCCGGAAGCGGGAAAACCACACTGCTGCGCTGCCTGAACGGGCTCGAGCGGATTAACGGAGGCTCTTTCGAATGCGATGATTTGATTCTTGAGGCAACGCTCTCGGATTTTGAATACCGGCGCCGGGTAAAGCTGCTGCACCGTAAGGTAGGA
>Ga0187892_10005374_pt1 | contig 20213 bp, 16 predicted proteins | sample MA1701073metaG_FD_139345 | JGI IMG/M metagenome (GOLD analysis project Ga0187892, IMG submission 139345) | Bio-ooze microbial communities from a basaltic lava cave in the Kipuka Kanohina Cave System on the Island of Hawaii, USA - MA170107-3 metaG ...
GCCCGAGGGGACCGAGATGGTCATGCCGGGCGACAACATCAAGATGGTGGTGGAGCTCATCAGCCCGATTGCGATGGAGCAAGGGCTGCGCTTCGCCATCCGCGAGGGCGGCAAGACCGTCGGTGCGGGTGTCGTGGCAAAGATTTTGAAGTAACCCGTAGTACTCCAGGCCAGTAGCTCAATTGGCAGAGCGGCGGTCTCCAAAACCGCAGGTTGGGGGTTCGATTCCCTCCTGGCCTGCCACGGTCTGAATGAACGAGCCCAGATGAATGAACCCAGATGAATGAGCCCAGATGAATGAGCCGATAGAAACACAAGCCAGTGCGCTCGACTACGTCAAGCTGGTACTGGGCATCCTGATCCTCGCGGGCGGCGTCGCCGGCTTCTACTTCCTCGGCGAACAGCCGCTGGTGGTGCGCTGGCTGGTGGTGCTCGGCGGATTTGCGATCGGCGCCTTCGTCGCTCTGCAGTCGAGCTTCGGGCACAGCTTCCGCCAGTTCGTGGCGACGGCGCGCATGGAGCTGCGCAAGGTCGTCTGGCCGACGGCGCAGGAAACGTGGCGCACGACCCTGGTCGTGTTCGTGTTCGTCGTGGTGATGGGGTTCTTCTTCTGGTTCCTCGACATGGGCCTCGCCTGGGCCTCGAAGCAGCTTACTGGGCAGGGAGGCTGAGCGATGGCGTTGCGTTGGTACGTGGTGCACGCGTATTCGAATTTCGAGCACAAGGTGGCCGAGTCGCTGAAGGAGCGCATCAAGCGCCACGGTCTCGACGAGAAGTTCGGCGAGATCCTGGTGCCGACGGAAGAAGTGGTCGAGATGCGCGACGGACAGAAGCGCAAGAGCGACCGCAAGTTCTTCCCGGGCTACGTGCTCGTGCAGATGGACATGGATGAAGCGACCTGGCACCTCGTGAAGGAAGTGCCGAAGGTGCTCGGCTTCATCGGCGGCACGAGCGACCGCCCGGCGCCGATCACGGACAAGGAAGCGATGTCGATCCTGCGTCGCGTCGAGGAAGGCGTGGACAAGCCGCGGCCGAAGGTGCTGTTCGAGCCGGGCGAAGTGGTTCGTGTCACGGAAGGCCCGTTCAACGACTTCAACGGAGTCGTGGAAGCGGTGAATTACGAGAAGAACCGCCTGCAGGTGGCGGTGCAGATCCTCGGGCGCTCGACGCCGGTGGAGCTGGACTTCTCGCAGGTGGAGAAAGCGTAGGGTCGCCTCGACAAACTGTTTTCAGGGACGCCGTGAATCCGTCCCTGGAGGCTCCGGGCTCGCCATCGATGGCTCGCACGGCCCTGAAAACAGTTTCTCGAGTCGACCTTTGATTGAAGACACCCGATGTCGGGGAGCCTCACGGCGCTTGCACCCGAGGAGCTGAACAGTGGCGAAGAAAGTTACCGGTTACATCAAGCTGCAGATTCCTGCAGGGCAGGCGAATCCCAGCCCGCCCGTGGGTCCGGCGCTCGGCCAGCAGGGCGTCAACATCATGGAATTCTGCAAAGCGTTCAACGCGCAGACGCAGGGCCTCGAGAAGGGTCTGCCGACGCCCGTCGTGATCACGGTCTACAGCGACCGCAGCTTCACGTTCATTCTCAAGACGCCGCCGGCGTCTGTGCTCCTGCGCAAGGCGCTGGGCATCGAGAAGGGCAGTGGCACGCCGAACTCGGCGAAGGTCGGCAAGGTGACGCGAGCGCAGCTCGAAGCCATTGCCAAGACCAAGATGCCTGACCTCACCGCCGCCGATCTCGATGCGGCAGTTCGCACCATCGCGGGCAGTGCTCGCAGCATGGGCGTTGACGTGGAGGGAGTCTGACATGCCCGCGGTAGCCAAGAGAGTGAAGACCTGGAAGGACAAGCTCGTTCCGGGCAAGCAGTATCCGGTTGACGAGGCGCTGGGCTTCGTCAAGCAGTTTGCGACGGCAAAGTTTGCCGAGTCGGTCGATGTCGCCGTCAATCTCGGCATCGATGCGAGCAAGTCGGACCAGCAGGTGCGTGGTTCGACCGTGATGCCACACGGCATCGGCAAGACCGTGCGCGTGGCGGTGTTCACCAGCGGCAAGAACGCCGACGTGGCCAAGGCCGCCGGCGCGGATGTGGTGGGTCTCGAGGACCTCGCCGAGAAGGTGAAGGCCGGCGAGATGAACTTCGACGTGGTGATCGCGAGTCCTGACGCGATGCGAGTGGTCGGCCAGCTCGGCCAGATCCTCGGTCCGCGCGGGCTCATGCCGAACCCCAAGGTGGGCACGGTGACCCCGAACGTCGCGGACGCAATCAGGAACGCCAAGGCGGGCCAGGTGCGCTACCGCGTCGACAAGGCCGGCATCGTCCATTGCTCGATCGGCAAGTCGAACTTCGAGGTGGCCAAGCTGAAGGACAACCTGGTCGCGCTGCTGCACGACTTGCAGAAAGCGAAGCCGGCCACATCAAAGGGTGTCTTCCTGAAGAAGCTCACTGTGTCCTCGACGATGGGCCCCGGCGTGGCCATCGACCAGGGGACGCTGAGCCTGTGATTGGTGGTCGCGCTGGCCGTAGGGCCGGCGTGACTGTGCTTTTTTGCTGGACCGGCGTTGTGAGCGCCGGGCCCATCGAAGACCGCAGGTGAGCGGGACCGCAAGGCCCCGGCTCTTAATGGAAACAACCTGCGCAGATGGTGGTACCCGAAACAGGTGTTTGTGAGCGCTTTGAGCGCTCGAGGCTCCTGCAAGAGGTCACCGTCAAAGGGTGGGCCCGCGAAGGAACGCGAGCTCTGTTGGAGGTGCCGCGTCGACTTGTCAGCGCGGGCCCCCGAAAAGTATTGCGAGGCTTTGGGAGCAGACTTTTCGGGGTGCACTAGTAGGAGACATGCATGCCATTGAACCTTGAAGACAAGAAAGCTCTCGTTGCCGAGGTCAGTGCGGTGGCGGCGAAGGCGCACTCGGTGGTTGGCGCGGAAAACCGTGGCCTCACTGTGGCGCAGATGACCGAGCTGCGCGCGAAAGCGCGTGCGCAAGGCGTCTACATGCGTGTGGTCAAGAACACGCTCGCCCGCAAGGCGCTGGTCGGAACGCAGTTCGAGGTCATCAGCCCGGCGCTCAAGGGACCGCTGGTGCTGGCGTTCTCGAAAGACGACCCGGGCGCTGCCGCTCGCGTCGTCAAGGCGTTCAGCAAGGACCACGAGAAGCTGGTCACGACGATCGTGTCGCTCGGTGGACAGCTGTTCACCGCCAAGGACATCGACAAGGTAGCCAGCCTGCCGACCTTGCAGGAGGCTCGCGCGAAGCTGCTGGGCCTGATGAAGGCTCCGGTGTCCAGGCTGGTTCGTACGATCGCGGAGCCGCACGCCCAGCTGGTGCGCGTGCTCGCGGCGTACCAGGCGCAGAAGGAAGGCGCCGGCTGAGCCGAAGCGGCAACGAGATCTGTTACGGGTAACGATCAACGATTTTTCTGGAGAACATCATGGCTGTCAGCAAAGCAGAGATCATCGACGCGCTTTCGGCGTTGAGCGTCATGGAAGTGGTCGAGCTGGTCTCGGACCTGGAGAAGAAGTGGGGCGTTTCCGCGGCCGCGCCGGTCGCGGTTGCCGCGGCCCCGGGCGCCGCCGGTGCCGCAGCTCCGGCTGCGGAAGAGAAGACCGAGTTCACGGTGACCATGAGCGAGTTCGGCGCCAACAAGGTGGGCGTCATCAAGGTCATCCGCGAAATCACGGGCCTGGGCTTGAAGGAAGCCAAGGACCTGGTCGAGGGCGTGCCCTCAACCGTCAAGGAAAGCATTCCGAAGGCGGATGCCGAAGCAATCAGGAAGAAGCTGGAAGACGCCGGCGCGAAGGCTGCCATCAAGTAAGGATGGCGCTGCCTGTACGTGCGGTGATGAGCCGGGCAGCGGAAGTTCCGCTGCCCGGCGCTTCGGCGTCTGCGCATGATTCGTTGAGCGAGTCAGAAGTCGAGCGAGCAATAGAGGTCTAACGCGATGGCATATTCCTTTACCGAGAAGAAGCGCATCCGCAAGGATTTCGGCAAGCGGCCGAGCATCCTGGATGTGCCGTACCTGCTCGCAATCCAGCTCGATTCCTATCGCAGCTATCTGCAGGCCGAAGTGGCCGAGGAACGGCGCGAGGACATCGGCCTGCATGCCGCGTTCAAGAGCGTCTTTCCGATCACGAGCTACTCCGGCAACGCGATGCTCGAGTACGTGAGCTATCGCCTCGGCGATCCCGTGTTCGACGTCAAGGAGTGTCAGCTCCGCGGCCTCACCTATGCCTCGCCGCTGCGGGTCAAGGTGCGCCTGGTGGTGTTCGACAAGGACGCTCCCGGCGCCAAGAAGCCCGTGAAAGATGTGCGCGAGCAGGAGGTTTACCTCGGCGAGCTGCCCCTCATGACCGACAACGGTACGTTCGTCATCAACGGCACCGAGCGCGTCATCGTTTCGCAGCTGCATCGCAGCCCCGGCGTGTTCTTCGATCACGACAAGGGCAAGACGCATTCGTCCGGGAAGCTGCTGTTCTCGGCGCGCATCATTCCTTACCGCGGCTCGTGGCTGGACTTCGAGTTCGATCCGAAGGACGCGGTGTTCGCGCGCATCGACCGCCGGCGCAAGCTCCCGGTCACCATCATCCTCAGGGCCCTCGGGTTCACCGAGGAGCAGATGCTCGAGACGTTCTTCGAGAAGAACACGTTCCACCTGTCGAAGGAAGAGATCGCGCTCGGCCTCATTCCGCAGCGCCTGCGCGGTGAGACCGCCAGCTTCGAGATCCGGGTCGGCAAGAACGTGATCGTCGAGGAAGGCCGCCGTATCACGGCGCGCCACGTGCGCCAGCTCGAGGACGCCGGCGTCAAGACGCTGCCGGTGCCGCGCGAGTACCTCAACGAAAAGATCCTCGCCCACGACGTCGTCAACACGGAGACGGGCGAAATCCTGGCCAAGGCGAACGAGAAGCTCACGCCGACCACGGTGCAGAAGCTGATCGACGCGAACATCGCCTCCGTGCAGACGCTGTTCGTGAACGACCTCGATCGCGGTCCGTACATCTCGGACACGCTGCGCATCGACCCGACGCGCACGCGCCTCGAGGCGCTGGTCGAGATCTATCGCATGATGCGTCCGGGCGAGCCGCCGACGAAGGATGCGGCGGAGAACCTGTTCCAGAACCTGTTCTTCAACCCGGAGCGCTACGACCTCTCGCCCGTTGGCCGCATGAAGTTCAACCGGCGCGTGAAGCGCCCGGAAATCACCGGCTCGGGCGTGCTCAGCAGGGAAGACATCATCGATGTGCTGCGGACGCTCATCGACATCCGCAACGGCAATGGCCAGGTCGACGACATCGACCACCTGGGCAACCGTCGCGTGCGCAGCGTCGGCGAGATGGCGGAGAACGCCTTCCGCATCGGCCTGGTGCGCGTCGAGCGCGCGGTGAAGGAGCGTCTCACGCTCGCGGAAACCGAAGGCCTGATGCCGCAGGAAATGATCAACGCCAAGCCGGTCGCGGCGGCGGTGAAGGAGTTCTTCGGCTCCTCGCAGCTCTCGCAGTTCATGGACCAGAACAACCCGCTGTCGGAAGTGACGCACAAGCGTCGCGTCTCCGCGCTCGGCCCAGGCGGCCTGACGCGCGAGCGCGCCGGCTTCGAAGTGCGTGACGTGCATCCGACGCACTACGGCCGCGTGTGCCCGATCGAGACGCCGGAAGGCCCGAACATCGGCCTGATCAACTCGCTGTCGGTCTATGCCCGCACCAACCAGTACGGCTTCCTCGAGACGCCGTACCGCAAGGTCGTGGACGGCCGCGTCACGGACAAGATCGACTACCTGTCCGCGATCGAGGAAGGCCAGTTCGTGATCGCGCAGGCGAATGCCTCGCTGGATGAGAAGCAGGGCACGTTCATCGACGAGCTGGTGTCGTGCCGCCACCAGAACGAGTTCATGTTGTCCACTCCGGACCGCGTCCAGTACATGGACGTGAGCCCGAAGCAGATCGTGTCCGTCGCCGCCTCGCTGATTCCGTTCCTCGAGCACGACGACGCGAACCGCGCACTGATGGGCTCGAACATGCAGCGCCAGGCGGTGCCGACGCTGCGTGCCGAAACGCCCGTCGTGGGCACGGGCATGGAGCGCGCGGTCGCTATCGATTCCGGTGTGACCGTGGTTGCGAAGCGCGGCGGTGCGGTCGACTCGGTCGACGCTGGCCGCATCGTGGTCCGGGTGAACGACGACGAGACCACGGCCGGCGAGCCGGGCGTCGACATCTACAACCTCACGAAATACACGCGTTCCAACCAGAACACGTGCATCAACCAGCGTCCGCTGGTGAATGCGGGCGACCGCATCAACCGCGGTGACGTGCTGGCGGACGGACCGTCCACGCACCTGGGCGAGCTCGCGCTCGGCCAGAACCTGCTGGTCGCGTTCATGCCGTGGAACGGTTACAACTTCGAGGACTCGATCCTCATCTCCGAGCGCGTGGTGCAGGAAGATCGCTTCACCACGATCCACATCGAAGAGCTGACCTGCGTGGCCCGCGACACCAAGCTGGGCCCCGAGGAAATCACCGCCGACATCCCCAACGTGGGCGACGCGGCGCTGGTGAAGCTCGACGAGGCGGGCATCGCGTTCATCGGCGCGGAAGTGCGCGCCGGCGACATCCTGGTGGGCAAAGTCACGCCCAAGGGCGAAACCCAGCTGACGCCGGAAGAGAAGCTGCTGCGCGCGATCTTCGGTGAGAAGGCGTCCGACGTGAAGGACACGAGCCTTCGTGTTCCGCCGGGCATGGACGGCACCGTCATCGACGTGCGCGTGTTCACGCGCGACGGCGTCGAGAAGGACACCCGGGCACTCGCGATCGAGAAGGCGGAACTGGAGCGGGTTCGCAAGGACCTGGGCGACCAGCAGCGCATCCTCGAGGACGATCTTTACCAGCGCGTCGCGCAGATGCTGCTGAACAAGACCGCGGAAGGCGGCCCGAAGAAGCTCCGGCCGGGCTCACCGATCGACCAGGCGTACCTGGACGACGTGCCGCGCGAGTCGTGGTTCGAAATCCGCCTGCGCGAGGAAGACGCGAACATGCAGCTGGAGACCGTCTCTGAACGGTTGAAGGCGCAGCGCAAGGCGTTCGAGAAGCGCTACGAGGAGAAGAAGGCCAAGATCACCGCCGGTGACGATCTCGCACCGGGCGTGCTGAAGATGGTCAAGGTGTACCTCGCCGTGAAGCGCCGCGTGCAGCCCGGCGACAAGATGGCCGGCCGCCACGGCAACAAGGGCGTCATTTCAACGATCGTCCCGATCGAGGACATGCCGTACCTCGAAGATGGCACGCCGGTCGACGTCGTGCTGAATCCGCTCGGCGTACCGTCGCGCATGAACGTCGGCCAGGTGCTCGAGACGCACCTCGGCTGGGCCGCGAAGGGCCTGGGCCTGAAGATCGGGCGCATGCTCGATGCCCAGCAGCAGACGCAGGACATTCGCGACTTCCTCGACCGCATCTACAACGAATCGGGCGGGCAGAAGGAAGATCTCAAGTCGCTCAACGACGAGGAAATCGTCGCGCTCGCGGGCAACCTGCGCGAGGGCGTGCCGATGGGCACCCCGGTGTTCGACGGTGCGAGTGAGGAGGAGATCAAGCGCATGCTGAAGCTTGCGGATCTCCCGCTCTCGGGCCAGACGACGCTGTACGACGGCCGCACGGGCGAGAAATTCGATCGCCAGATCACGGTCGGCTTCATGTACATGCTGAAGCTGAACCACCTGGTCGACGACAAGATGCACGCGCGTTCCACGGGACCGTACTCGCTCGTCACGCAGCAGCCGCTCGGTGGCAAGGCGCAGTTCGGTGGCCAGCGCTTCGGCGAGATGGAAGTGTGGGCGCTCGAGGCCTACGGCGCTTCCTACACGCTGCAGGAAATGCTGACCGTCAAGTCCGACGACGTGAACGGCCGCACCAAGATGTACAAGAACATCGTGGACGGCAATCACCAGATGGACGCGGGCATGCCCGAGTCCTTCAACGTGCTCGTCAAGGAAATTCGCTCGCTCGGCATCAACATTGAACTGGATCAAGAGTAGGAGGGTGCGATTCTGTTCTCTGCTCTAAATCCTTGTTCTTCAGCCACTTTGCCGTGCTCCGACGGCAAAGTGAGCCAATAGGGTGTGACGAAATGAAAGATCTACTGAAACTGTTCAAGCAGCAGACGCCGGTCGAGAACTTCGACGCGATCAAGATCGGGCTCGCTTCGCCCGACATGATCCGTTCGTGGTCCTACGGCGAGGTGAAGAAGCCGGAGACCATCAACTACCGCACGTTCAAGCCGGAGCGGGACGGTCTCTTCTGCGCCAAGATCTTCGGGCCCGTGAAGGACTACGAGTGCCTGTGCGGCAAGTACAAGCGCCTCAAGCACCGCGGCGTGGTGTGCGAAAAGTGCGGCGTCGAGGTCACGCAGTCGAAGGTGCGGCGCGAGCGCATGGGCCACATCGAGCTCGCGAGCCCGGTGGCGCACATCTGGTTCCTCAAGTCGCTGCCGTCGCGTATCGGCCTGATGCTCGACATGACGCTGCGCGAGATCGAGCGCGTGCTGTACTTCGAGGCCTTCGTGGTCATCGATGCGGGCATGACTTCGCTCCAGCGCGGCCAGCTCCTCACCGACGAGATGTATCTCGAGGCGATCGAGGAGCACGGTGACGAGTTCGACGCTCGCATGGGCGCGGAAGCGATTTACGAGCTGCTGCGTACGCTGGATCTCGCTGCCGAAACGGGCAAGGTCCGCGAAGACATGGCGGGCACCAGCTCCGAGACGAAGATCAAGCGCCTGTCGAAGCGCCTCAAGCTGCTCGAGTCGTTCATCGAGTCCGGCAACAAGCCCGAGTGGATGGTGCTCACCGTCCTGCCGGTGCTGCCGCCGGACCTGCGTCCGCTCGTCCCGCTGGACGGTGGCCGCTTCGCGACCTCGGATCTCAACGACCTGTACCGTCGCGTCATCAATCGCAACAACCGTCTGCGCCGCCTCCTGGAGCTGAACGCTCCGGACATCATCGTGCGCAACGAGAAGCGCATGCTGCAGGAAGCAGTCGATGCGCTGCTCGACAACGGCCGTCGCGGCCGCGCCATCACGGGCACGAACAAGCGCCCGCTGAAGTCGCTCGCCGACATGATCAAGGGCAAGCAGGGCCGCTTCCGCCAGAACCTGTTGGGCAAGCGCGTGGATTACTCCGGGCGCTCGGTTATTGTCGTAGGCCCGACGCTGCGACTGCACCAGTGCGGTCTGCCGAAAAAGATGGCGCTCGAGCTCTTCAAGCCCTTCATCTTCTCCAAGCTGCAGCTGCGTGGCGAAGCTTCGACCATCAAGGCGGCCAAGCGCCTGGTGGAGCGCGAAGGACCCGAGGTGTGGGACATTCTCGAAGAGGTGATCCGCGAACACCCGGTGCTGCTCAACCGCGCACCGACGCTGCACCGCCTCGGCATCCAGGCTTTCGAGCCCGTGTTGATCGAAGGCAAGGCAATCCAGCTGCACCCGCTCGTCTGCACCGCGTTCAACGCGGACTTCGACGGCGACCAGATGGCCGTGCACGTGCCGCTGTCGCTGGAAGCGCAGCTCGAAGCGCGCGCGCTGATGATGTCGTCGAACAACATTCTCTCGCCGGCCAACGGCGACCCGATCATCGTGCCGTCGCAGGACGTGGTGCTCGGCCTGTACTACATGACGCGCGAGCGCGTCGGTGCACAGGGCGAAGGCATGTTCTTCAGCGACGTGCAGGAAGCGCACCGTGCTTATGAGAGCCGCGCTGCCGACCTGCAGGCACGAGTGAAGGTGCGCATCACCGAGAACCTGCTGATCCCGGGCACCGATCGCGAAACCCGGCAGAATACGCGCGTCGTGCAGACGACGATCGGTCGTGCGCTGCTGTTCGAAATCCTGCCCGCCGGCATGTCGTTCGACCTCATCAACCTCGACATGACCAAGAAGGCGATCTCGGCAATCATCAATGCCAGCTATCGCCTGCTCGGCCTCAAGGAGACCGTGGTCTTCGCCGACCAGTTGATGTACACGGGCTTCCACTACGCAACCCGTTCGGGCGTGTCGATCGGCGTGGACGACATGGTGGTGCCGCAGCAGAAAACGAAGATCCTCGCCGCCGCCGAGCACGAGGTGAAGGAGATCCAGGACCAGTACGCGTCCGGTCTCGTCACCGCGGGCGAGCGCTACAACAAGGTCGTCGACATCTGGTCGCGGACCAACGACCAGGTCGCGAAGGCGATGATGGAGAAGCTTTCCACCGAGGAAGCCACCGACGTGCGCGGCCGCAAGGCGACGCAGAAGTCGTTCAATTCCATCTTCATGATGGCCGATTCGGGCGCGCGAGGTAGCGCAGCCCAGATCCGCCAGCTCGCGGGCATGCGCGGCCTGATGGCCAAGCCGGACGGCTCGATCATCGAGACGCCCATCACGGCCAACTTCCGCGAAGGTCTGAACGTCAACCAGTACTTCATCTCGACTCACGGCGCGCGCAAGGGTCTGGCCGACACTGCGCTCAAGACCGCGAACTCGGGTTACCTCACGCGTCGTCTCGTCGACGTCGCGCAGGACCTCGTGGTCACCGAGATCGATTGCGGCACGACCAACGGGCTGACGATGGCCCCCATCGTCGAAGGCGGTGACGTGGTCGAAGGTCTCGGCGAGCGTGTGCTCGGTCGCGTGATCGCGACCGACGTGCAGAAGCCGGGCACCGAGGAAGTCGTGGCCGAAGCCGGCACGCTGCTCGACGAGGGCTGGGTGCGTCGCTTCGAGCAGTTGGGCATCGACCAGCTCAGCGTGCGTTCGCCGATCACTTGCGCCACGCGTTACGGCGTGTGCGCGCAGTGCTACGGACGCGACCTCGCTCGCGGTCGTCGCATCAACATCGGCGAAGCGGTGGGTGTCATCGCGGCGCAGTCGATCGGTGAACCGGGCACGCAGCTCACGATGCGTACGTTCCACATCGGTGGCGCGGCGTCGCGAGCGGCTGCCGCAAACAGCGTCGAGATCAAGGGCAGGGGCACGGTCCGCCTGCACAACATCAAGACAGTGCACCACGAGAAGGGTCACCTGGTCGCGGTGTCGCGCTCGGGCGAGTTGGGCGTGGTCGATGAGTTCGGCCGTGAGCGTGAGCGCTACAAGATTCCTTACGGCGCGATCATCACCGTGAACGACGGCGAGCAGGTCACTCCGGGCCAGGTGCTCGCGACCTGGGATCCGCACACTCACCCGGTCGTCACGGAAGTGGCGGGCTTCATCAAGTTCCAGGACTTCGTCGACGGCGTCACGGTCACCACGCAGATCGACGACGTGACGGGCCTGTCGAGCACTGTGATCAGCGATCCGAAGCAGCGCGGCTCGGGCGGCAAGGACCTGCGTCCGACCGTCCGCCTCGTGAATGCCAAGGGCAAGGAAGTCACCTTCGCCAACACCGAGATCCCGGCGGTCTACGCGCTGCCGGGCGGCGCCATCGTCAGCCTGGAAGACGGCGCAAAGGTGTCAGTTGGTGACGTCATCGCACGTATCCCGCAGGAGTCTTCGAAGACCCGCGACATCACGGGCGGCCTGCCGCGCGTGGCGGATCTCTTCGAGGCTCGCAAGCCGAAGGACGCGGCGATCCTCGCGGAGCGCACCGGCACGGTGAGCTTCGGCAAGGAGACCAAGGGCAAGCGCCGTCTCGTCATCACCCACGAAGAGGGTGAGAAGTACGAAGAGCTGATTCCGAAGTGGCGTCACCTGAACGTCTTCGAAGGCGAGCAGGTGGAGAAGGGCGAAGTCATTGCCGATGGCGAGCCCAACCCGCACGACATCCTGCGCCTGCAGGGCGTCGCGGCGCTGGCCAACTATCTCGTGCGCGAGATCCAGGACGTGTACCGCCTGCAGGGCGTGAAGATCAACGACAAGCACATCGAGGTGATCATTCGCCAGATGCTGCGCAAGGTCGAGGTCGAAGCGTCCGGCGACACGCACCTGCTGCGCGGCGAGCAGCTCGACCGCTCGCGGTCGCTCGACATCAACGAGCGCGCCACGTCGGCGGGCAAGGCGGTCGCGGTGTTCGAGCCGGTGCTGCTCGGCATCACCAAGGCCTCGCTCGCAACGGAGTCCTTCATCTCCGCGGCGTCGTTCCAGGAGACCACGCGCGTCCTCACCGAGGCCGCGGTGCGTGGTCTGAAAGACGACCTGCGCGGTCTGAAGGAGAACGTCATCGTCGGCCGCCTCATCCCGGCGGGCACGGGCTTCGCGTATCACGCGCGTCGCCGTCGCAAGCCCGAGGACGAGGGCCGCCGCAGCTTCATGGACGTGGGCGGGGGAGTCGGCGAGATGGAAGAGACCAGCGGCGAACCCGCCGAGGCGGCGTCGGGAGAGTAATCGACCACCCGGAAGAGACAAGGAGGCCGTGCAGCGCAAGTTGCACGGCCTTTTGTCTGCGCCCGTGAGGGCAGACGACCCTCGCTCTCGGTGGTGGGCGGGACCAGAAGAAAATCAGACGCCGCAGTGCAAGCAGTCCCGCTCGCAAGGTCGCACGATCGGCGATGCCCAGCGCCGCGGCGCAATCGGAAAGTCGGTTGCGGTCGCGCGCAAAGAGCTCCAGAGCCTCGTGCAGCAGGCGGCGCACTGCAGCGCCGTAGGCAGTTTCCGCCAGGCGCAAGCCGGGGAGCAGTCGCTCCCAGCCGAAGCGAGCGGCCAGGAACGCCAGGTCGATCGCGTCACGTGACTTGGTCGAGTCATCGAGACCGCGATCCGCATTCGCCAGAAATTTCTCCGCAACGACGCAATCGACGCTGAGAACGGGCACGCCAAGCGAAGAGTCGCGCGCGCCGTCGAGATCGACGCGCGCTTCGAGCACGATCTCGAACTTGATGGCGACCTGATCCACGGCGAGGAACGTGCGTATCCCGTCACGATCGGCGCGCACTTCTCTCGCGAGCGCAATGCGCCTTGCGCAAATCGGGCCGAGCGAATCGGACGTGATCCCCTCCCGCAGCACGCGGAAGCCCTCGCGCTGCGAACAGAGAAAATCGATGTCGCGCGATTCGCGGTACTCATCGAGCTGCAACGCAATCTGTGTCCCACCGCCGAAGTAGCAGCGGCAGTGCTCGAGCAGATCGCCGTCCAGCGACTGCAGGATCCTCGCCACCAGCCGGTGGTGGGGGCGCGCGAATTCACGCATGGAACACACCCCGGCCGAAACGGGCTACGAGCCGCTCGATGAGCTGACGCTCATGGTCCTGCAGCCGCTCCTGATCGACGAACCGCCAATTGCGCTCGTAGAGCCCCAACGCTTCCCGCGCCGGGATGAACTCCTGAGCGCGATTCCACGCGATGTCCCGCAGCGCCGGGAAGTCCGCCAGGCGCACGGCGAACTGGTCCAGCCACGGATCGAGCTCGGCGACAAGATTCGTCGCGCGCTGCGCAGCCGCGAGCTTGGCCGCGGTCCGCTGCGGGAGTGCGAGCTGGACATGAACGATCCCAGCCGCACGCTGCCGCGCACGTTGAGCGCGTTTGGCGCGTCGCAACTGCTCGTCGCGAGTCAATGGGCTGCTCTTCGGGCGTCCGCGCCTTGCCATGCGCAGACAGTGATCTATTTATGATGGCATGTCAACAAAAGTGCACCGCCCGCCTTCTCGGGCAGCGCGTGGAATGCGATGGAGCACCTGTTACTCACGATCGGCCCTGTTGGCACTTATATCCGATCGACAATAGCGTGCGATAACGTCGATCGGCTTTACGTGCGACTGCCTGTCTCGTCCGCGCCGCCTCCGGCATCCGCTCACATCGAGCAGGCGGAACCGGCCGTGGAACGCTGCCGAGTGCTCATCGTGGAATTTCGCCCGGACGCGGTATTACTGGACAGGGCTGCCCGAGATCAACGGCTGCGAAGTGGCGAAGCGGATGCGCGGGCACGCCGCTCTCGAGAATACCGTGCTGGTTGCCCTGACCGGCTATGGACGGGACACCGACCGGCAGCGATCCGGGGAAGCCGGGTTCGATCACCACCTGGTCAAGCCTGCGGACTTCCCGGCAGTGCAGGAAATCCTGGCGCGCGCCGCGGGAAAAGCGCCATCGACTTCATGATTAGTGGAGCTGGTAGAACGGCTGCCCGATGAATCCTCGACGATCGCGGCAGCGCTGAGGCAAAGGGGAATCGACCGCGCGATAGTGAATGGGATTGCGGATGGTATTGCCCGGCAGTGCAGGGTAGTGCAGGGCCAACTCGCAACATAGCGTGTGTTCATTCGGCGGAACCCTGTTCGCGGCCCGCGGCCAGAAGATCCATGGCACACACCCTCTGGACGATCGGTCACTCGACTCACCCGTTCGAGGACTTCCTCGCTCTGCTGTCCCAATACGGTATCGAGGCGATCGCCGATGTCAGGCGCTTCCCCGGCTCGCGCCGCCATCCGCAGTACAACGAGGAAGAGTTGCGAGTCGCGTTAGAGGAACGCGGCATTGAATATCTCTGGTTGCCAGAGCTGGGCGGGCGCAGGCGCCCGGCACCCGACTCGCCGAACACGGCCTGGCGCAATGAGGCGTTTCGCGGATACGCCGATTATATGGGTAGCGCGGAGTTCGCGACGGGCATGGAGAAGTTGCTCGAGGTCTCCGGTCGGCTACCTACCGCGATCATGTGCGCTGAGGTGCTGTGGTGGCGGTGTCATCGCGCGCTCATTTCGGACGCGCTCACGATGCGCGGTTTCCAGGTCGTGCACATTGCCGATGCGACGCACACGACCGTGCATTCCCTGACTTCGCCCGCGCGTATCGTGGATGGTCGGTTAAGCTACGCCGCGGATCAGGGAATGCTGTTTTGAGTCGAAGGAGCGACGTCACGCGGGGACATGCGTCAGCGTCCCGTCAATACGTCAGCGAACATCTTTCTGTAGTGACGGTACCACTCGCTCTGGAATCGCTCGTCGGGATCGTACTGGCGCTTGAGTTCCAGGAATTGCACGAATCGCGGATAGGCCTGCAGTACCTGCTCCTTCCTGGCCCAGCGGTGATAGGTGAGGAAGAATGAACCGTCGCGTTCCAGCGCGCGATCGATGATCAGCTGAAACTCGCGTTCGGCCTTCTTCAGGCCCTCCGGCGTGTGCGTCACGCGCAGGTTCATGACGACGCACGCGTAGTTCGAGCGCGCCCAGGGAAGGTACGAATCCGTGTCGGGCTCGATCAGGCGAACGGTACCGTAGATGAGATTGGTCCCGTGGCTCCGGAAGTCGGTGGCGAGTGCACCCATGAGGTCGGCGAGCTTCTGCCTGGGAACGTACACCTCGGTAATGATCAGCGATCCGCCGGGATAGTTCGGTGCCGCCTTCAGCAGCTCGCCCTCGAAGTCTGCCGAGTAATACGAGAGCTGATGCGTGTCGGACCAGTAAACCTGTCCCGACGTCCCCAGGTAGTAGTCGCGATAGGCGGAGAATGCGCGTGCCTTGTCGAGATGAGCCAGCACGAACAACCGGTGCCAGTCAGCGGGCGTGAGTGCGCGCTGCTCGGGTGGCATACCGGTGTCGGCCGGTACCGGCTGGTACGTGGAGAACACGCCGGTGCTGAGGAAATCGGGGGCCGTTTCATCCGTCTTGAACTGGAAGTCGCCGTACGTGTAACCGTCGGCAATGCGTTGAGCGAAGCGGCTGCTAAGCTGGTCGACCGCGGCGACCTCTACGTCGCGGCGGAGCCTGGTACGCCGTTGCAGGCGCACGTTGACGGTCGTGATGATGCCGAACAGTCCGTAGCCACCGGCGACGAGGCTGAAAAGCTCGGGATTGCTGGAACGGCTGACTTCAACTTCGTTGCCATTGGCGCGCAACAGGCGGAACGACTCGACGTCTTGCACAAACGGCTGCAGCGCGAGACCGCGACCGTGAACGTTGGCGGACAGGGCTCCTCCGATCGACAGGTTGTCCGCACCCGTTTGCTTCTGCACGATGCCCCAAGCCTGTGGGTCGTCCGGTTGCATCGCCAGCAGGCCCTCGATGAGTTGCGGCCACTGGATCCCGGACTCGACGGTGACGATCCCGCGCGAGCGATCGAGAGCCAGAATCCGCTTGAACCCCGACATGTCGACGTGCAAGGCGCCCGCTGCGAATTGCTGCCCGCCCATGGCATGCCGCCCGCCCGCGATGCTGATTACGAGGCTCTCCCGGTTGGCCCGGGCCACCAGGACGCGCAGCTGCTCGATGGTTTCCGGCTGCGCGACTTCGCGCACTGTCGTAGCGTTGAGCCGGGAATGGAGATCGTTGAGATGAACACCTTGCCCGTGCGTGGCAGGCGGGGCTTCGCTGTCCGGCAGCGCCGCTGATCTGGACGCGCAGGCAACCAACGTGCACGCCAGGACAAGTGCCACGAACCGCGCCGGGAACACTATCCACTCAGGTCGAATCGGCAAGCGCGACCCGCTTGTGTCCTGCATACAGCAACCCCAGGGCGATGAAGAGCCAGAGATGGTAGGTGGCGTTGTGATCGAAGTGGGGCGGGTCGATTGCAAACTGCTTCTGTTGCAGCACTCCCGCTATCGCGGATATCACCAGTGCGCTCGCGGCCAGGAGAGGTCCGCGTCGCTCGCGGGTAATGGCGTGACGCACCAGGCCTGCCATGCAGATGACGCTCGCAGCTCCCGTGATGATGACGCTCACGAGGAAACGCGAGTCATGCCATGCGTAGGCCGCGAAAGCGCAGACGAACACCGCGGTCACCAGGAGCTGCATGCGTGGATTGCGCCATCCGAGCCGCTCTGCGCCGATGAGTGCGAGCCCGCACGCGGCCACGCCGGTAGAGGCGACAGTCAGCCACCAGACCACGCGATGCGCAGTCGTACCTTCGCCACCCAGGAAACCGTGATCCAGGCCGCCGAGCAGCGCGGCGATCCCGAATCCGGAGAAGAACAGCCGGGCGCCGACGAGGCGGGAAAAATGGGAATCGCGCAGCAGTCGCAGCAGCAGGAACAGCGACAGCAGCGCCAGCAGGAAATCCGTAATCGCGGTGGCCGGTTCCCTCACGGGCCGGCAGTCTAGCATCGAAAAACGGCCAACTCTCCAGTGCGCGCCTGCAACACCTGTTGCATTTCGTGCGAAACGCCTGGCGCGCGCGACTTCAGTTCGGCGGGCCGGCGGGTTGCGGCTTGTTGCGAATCCATTTCGACAGTAACCACTTGTCTCCGCGTGTCGGCGGCCGCCCGGCGTGCAGCGTCCGTGGGTCCGGCGTGCCATCGGCGCGTACGTTGCGCCACCACAACGCATGGCCGGCCGATCCGCGATACTTCCACGCGAGCTCCGGGAATGCCGTCTCACCGCCCTCGAAGGAATCGTTCAGATAAATGAGCAGCGTTGCGACGCGCTGTCCGCGCTGCTCGAGCTCTTCCTGGAAAGCCGGCACCGCGGGATCGATGAAATCGAAGTGGTTCTCGTAGGCCTCGCCCGGCCGGTAACGCAGCACGGCCGTATTCTCCTGGTGCCGGACGGGCTCTCGCGTGGCGAGAGCGACGCGATGATTGATGAGCTGCAGCACCACGTCGCTGTTGGTCGGCCCGAAATTCATCGCCGAGTTGGTGCGCATGTCGTGCGCTTGCCGGCCCTGCGATCGTTCATTCACTTCGGCTCGCCGCATCAATGGCGCTGCGAGTCCCACCAGGTAGTCGCAGAACTCGGGTGGGATCAGCGCCTGCGACGATTGAATCAGCGGCCGTGCCTGGAGTGCCTGGGCGTTGGCGGGCGCAGCCAGGCACCTGCCGATGTCGATTCGCTCACGGATCTTCTGCCACGGCAGCCCGTCGATCGAAACCGGGCCACGCAGGCCCGCGGCTACGTCGTCATCAGCGAACTGCGGCATTGCGCAGGGGTTGCCCGCACGCCGTGCCAGCTGCAACCACGCAACGCCTGTGGCTCGATGTTGCCCATCCGCAGCGCCCAGCAACGCTTTTCCCAGCAAATGCTGTGCGGGGTCGAAGTTGCGGCTGGCCGCACCCCACAGCAGCGCGACTTTCATGCCGTCCAAGGGTGAACCGGGTTGCAGCAATCCGAGCTGCGTGAGTGCGCGGGCGTTGCCCAGTTTTGCGGCCGAGGTCAGCCAATCGAGCGACCGGTGCCAACTCTGTTCGACGCCGAGCCCGGACGCGTGCAGGTTCGCGAGCAGCGCGCAGGCCGCCGACTCTCCCATTTCCGCGGCAAAACAAATGCGTTCGACGCCGCGTGGCAGATCGAGCGGAACGTTGTGACCGAGCAATTGCCATGCGCCGTACAGCGCATTCGCATAAGGGTGTCTTGCACCAGCTGCGTGAGACAGCCAGTTGGCAGCCTCATCGCGCAAACCTTCGGCATCGAGGAGCTCAGCGAGAGCGATTTGCGCATCGACATCACCGTCGCGAGCCCGACCGGACAGTTCGTGTTGTGACGCTGGATGCTGAGAGGGAAGGCGCGCAGACAAGGATGCCAGTCTCCAGGATAGCGACGCCGACGGGCGATGCGCGCCGGCGAAGTGCGAAGCTATTCGTCGATCGGCGCCGTCTCAAAGCGTTCGGGACCAGCCACCCTGGGGATAGACCAACCGCTGGTAGCGGGGGATAAGCGGACGGTGGTGCTGGAGGCTTGCGCAGGTGTCGCGCGAGGCCGGGCGCCCCCGCTGCGGGCTTCGGACCCAAGTCGCGCCTTACCCTTGCTAATCCGGCCCAACCGCCTCACATCGAGGGTCTGGGTGACCGGGAAAGGTCGGATGCCGTAGCCAAGCAGCGAAAAGCGGGCTTCGGCGGCGTTTTTTGAAGGTCACCGGGACGAATTCGCCATCCAGGGGCCCTTTTCAGCACCTCAACGGGTCAGAAACGAGGCAATGGAGGGGGCCGGATCGATGCGCCAGTCCCGGTGGCTCGCCAAACGGCTCTTCAGTCCCATTGCCAAGTCTTCCTGCGGCGCAACATCTCGGTTGACAGGTCCTTGAGCCACTTCTAGAATTCGCGGCCTTTGTTTTCCCGGCCCGCTTTCGCCGGGAACCCAGAACCGACTCCACTCCGGGCCGCCTGAAAGGGCGGCCCGGTTCTTCTTATAGGTATCGTGACAGTAGCGTTTCGACACCTGCTCGACGAACCAAGGGTTGCTTAGCACACATGCGAACTTCACAACTGATCCGCGGCGCACGACGGTCGGCGACGTACAAGAGCAAGGTCCCGGCCCTGGGTGCCAGCCCGCAGAAGCGCGGTGTCTGCACTCGCGTGTACACCACCACTCCGAAGAAGCCGAACTCGGCGCTGCGCAAGGTGTGCCGTGTGCGCCTCACGAATGGTTATGAAGTCACCAGCTACATCGGCGGCGAAGGCCACAACCTGCAGGAACACTCGGTCGTGATGATTCGCGGCGGCCGCGTGAAGGATCTCCCGGGCGTTCGCTATCACACGATTCGTGGAACGTTGGACTGCGCAGGCGTCACCGAGCGCCGGCAGGGCCGCTCGAAGTACGGCGCAAAACGGCCCAAAAAGTAACGGTCCCAGGAAATAAGCAGAGAGCACACACATGTCGCGTAGAGCACAAGCGCCCCAGCGCAGCATCCTTCCGGATCCGAAGTTCAACAGCGAAATGCTGGCAAAGTTCATGAACGTGGTGATGAAGCGGGGCAAGAAGTCGGCGGCCGAGAAAATCCTCTACGGCGCGCTCGACCGGATCACGGAGAAGACTGGCCGCCCCGGCGACCAGGCGATCCTGTTGCTCACGCAGGCACTCGAGAACGTCAAGCCGGTGGTCGAAGTGAAGTCGCGACGCGTCGGTGGTGCGACCTACCAGGTGCCGGTTGAAGTTCGCGCCAGCCGCCGCCAGACCCTGGCCATGCGCTGGGTGATCGAAGCGGCGCGCGACCGCACCGAGAAGTCGATGGCTCATCGCCTCGCGCACGAGCTGATGGACGCGGCGGAAAACCGCGGCTCCGCGGTGCGCAAGCGTGAAGACACCCATCGCATGGCGGATGCGAACAAGGCGTTCGCCCACTATCGCTGGTAACAGTTATGAACGCGGTGCCCCAAGGCAATAAGGACGATACCGTTGCAAGCGGGCGCCGCACGAAGGACCCGACCGTGCCACGTACAACTCCCATCGAGAGATATCGCAACATCGGTATCTCCGCTCACATCGACGCCGGCAAGACCACGACGACGGAACGCATCCTTTTCTATACGGGTGTGTCCCACAAGATCGGCGAGGTCCATGACGGCGCGGCCGTCATGGACTACATGGAGCAGGAGCAGGAACGCGGCATCACCATCACGGCC
>Ga0187892_10005375_pt1 | contig 20210 bp, 13 predicted proteins | sample MA1701073metaG_FD_139345 | JGI IMG/M metagenome (GOLD analysis project Ga0187892, IMG submission 139345) | Bio-ooze microbial communities from a basaltic lava cave in the Kipuka Kanohina Cave System on the Island of Hawaii, USA - MA170107-3 metaG ...
GGGGACGGCCGGAGCGAGTGGCGCGAGAGCATCGTCGGTCCTCCGTTCGAACGGGATGGCGAGGACTGACGACGCTACGCGATCAGGCGGACGGCGTCACGCACGCTTGCCGAAGGGACACAAAACACACTGCTTTCGCCTCCTCACGGTGCTCCACACCGAGGCGACTGAGCCGCGATCGAGTCGTGATCGACGCACTGCCGCGACCGAAAGGCGGGTCTCATCCGCGAAGCCGTGCACACGAACAGCGCCCCGCGCTTGCTGGGCCGCTACAGGAGGGACAAGCGCCCCGCGCTTGCTGAGCAGCACCTGACGACACGACTGGTCAGAATGCGAAGCGCATGCCAGCGAGGAAGTAGACTTGAGCCTCGACTTCGCCTGCGGCCTCGGCGAAGTTCGCTGTCTCGCCGATGAGTGTTCGATAACCCACGCCGATGTACGGGGCGAACTCGCGCTTGATTTCGTAGCGAAGGCGCAGGTCGAGGTCGGCGTCGGTCAGCCCGCCCCCGAGCATGCGTTCTGGGATGTCCTGCAAGGAAAGATGGGCTTCAGCGCGGGGTTGTAGTACGAGCCGTTGCGTAACTCGGATGTCGTACTCGGCCTCGAGCTGGAATATAAAGTCGCCGTGTTCCGAGATGTAGAGGGAATTGTCGAGTTCGAACTTGTAGGGTGCGAGACCCTGAAGCGCGATCACGCCGGACCAGCGATCCTCGTAATCACGCGTAGTCCATTCGTTGGCATACTGGGCACCAAGCTGGAGATTCCAGAATGGCGTGATGAGGCGCGAGTACAGCAGCTCTGTTTCGGACTCGCCTTCATCGGGACCATCAAAGCTGGCTTCGCCTTCGTTCTTCCACCACAATCTGTCGAAGTCGTACCCGATCCAGCCCTGATTCTCCCAGCCCAGCCGATTTGGCCCGCTGTCTGGATCGATGCGGTACTCGAACTGTTCGAACAGCGCGAAGGCGCGGAGCTTGTTGTCCGTGATGGGATCAGGGAACCCCTTGAGCTTGCCGCGCGCGGCATACTCAAGCACGTCATCGAGCGTCATGTCTTCGGGCAACGCCGCGGGCTCGATGGGCGTCGGTGGCGATACGTCTTGCTGAACCTCTGCAGATTGCTGGTGCGTCGAATGGCTCGGGCCGTGAGCCACGCAGTCGATCGACTGGGCGAACACTGCGCTCGACGCGCTTAGTGCGATGATCATCGTCACGAGCGAGCGGTCATGACTGGGCATCACTCGACCCTCACTCAAGAGACTTCACTACCGCCACGGTGCGGAACATGCCCGCCTCCATGTGATAGAGCAGGTGACAGTGAAAGGCCCACTGACCCGGCGCATCGACGGTGATGTCCACCGTGATCAGTTCGGCAGGCTGCACATGCACAGTGTGCTTACGCGGCATGTGCATGTAGTCGCCGCCGACCCAGAGATCCATGAACATACCGTGCAGATGAATCGGATGGCTCATCATGGTGTCGTTGCGCAAGTTGATGCGCAGGCGCTCGCCGAAAACGAACCGAATCATGTCCGACTCAGACCACTTCTTGCCGTCGAAACCCCAGATGAACCTCTGCATGTTGCCGGTCAGGTGAAGGTCAAACTGGCGCGTAGGCGCTCGGCGATACGAAAACGCCTTGCGCGATCGAAGCTGGCTGTACGTAAGCACGCGCCAGGGCTCCTCTCCAAGTCCGACGCCGGGCTCGGCTACCCGGCGGTAGTGCAATTCCGCCATCGTGATACTGCCAGGGCCGTGGCTCTCCGGGCCGTGCATCAGCCGGTCCGGAAGATTCGCCGTCGGCAATTCCCCGGTAGCTTGCGGATGCGTCTCCGAATGCTGCGGCGCATGGCTTCTTGTGGCGTCGTGCCCGGAGTAGGGCGTCGCCTGATGTTCATCGTGCTTCGGCGGCTCGTCATCACTCCCCTGCATCCTCCCATGCATTATCATTCCCATGTCTGCCATGCTGAGCATGGGACGGCGGCGCTGTGCGGGCACCGGAGCACTCATGCCGGGCCGCGGCGCAAGCGTTCCGCGGGCGAATCCGCTGCGGTCCATTGTCTCCGCAAGTATCGTGTAGGCTCGAGCCTCCGGCAGCGTCACTATCACGTCATACGTTTCGGCGACAGCGATGCGAAACTCGTCCGTCTCCACGGGATCGACATCTGTGCCATCCGCTTCGATGACGGTCATTGGCAGCCCAGGAATCCGCACGTCGTACGTCGCCGTGGCTGATGCATTGAGAATGCGAAGACGCACGCGCTGGCCGGCCTGCGCGACGAACGTGGGGTTCTCCCAATGCGCTTTGCCATTCATCAGGAACGTCAGAATGGCACCAGTCACGTCCATAATGTCCGTCGGATCCATACGCATGCGGTCCCACTCGAGCCGCTTGCCTATCACTTCTCCAAGAGACATACCCATCGCCTCCATCTGGTCGTCGATGTTGGCGAGCGTTGGCCGCTGAAAGTTATAGTAGCCCTCGATGGTCTTGAGCTTATGCAGGACGACGTGCGGATCTTCGAATGTCCAGTCCGACAACACGATGGGATACTCAATATCGTAAGGGACGGGTTCAGACTCACTGGGCTCGAAGATGAGCATGCCGTAGTGGCCAAGCTGCTCCTGTAGCCCCGTGTGGCTGTGATACCAATACGTTCCCGACTGCTGCGCGCGGAAGCGATAGTTGAACGTCTCGCCAGGGGCGATGCCTTCGAAGCTGATCCCCGGCACGCCGTCCATTGTGAACGGTAGGATAATACCGTGCCAGTGAATCGACGTCGACTCCTCCATGCGGTTGTGCACACGAATGACCGCTTCCTTGCCTTCCTGAAAGCGGATGACGGGTCCCGGCACGGAGCCATTGATCGTGATGGCACGGCCGGGGTTGCCAGCGATGAGCAGGTCCTTGCGCTCGAGATAGAGATCGATTCCAGCGGGGTCTGTCGCGCGCAGTTCACCAAACTCGCCGGAGCGGGGCAGCGCTTGCCCCGCCGCCCAGAGCGAGCGCTGCAATGCGGCGCACGCGAATGCGGCGGATGCCGAGGTCGCGATGAACCCACGGCGAGTAATCGGTAGCGTCACTCTGAGTCGAGGAACGTCATTCATCGGTCAGGTCCTCTTGGCATCCGCACGTCATGGCATTTCGCACGTTCTTGTCGAGTTTTCGTCACGCGGTCCGGCATCGATCGTAACCCCGGATTCCGCCAACGTCTTCTCCTTTTCGAGTTTCTGCGCGATCCTGCGAGCATGTCACGCAAGCGCGCCCAACTCACGGACGACCATCGCCTTACCCGCCTCGTCCGGGAGACGGGCGACGTCTCGATCGCGACCCGGTTGGGAGGGCCGCGCTCCACGGCCTCGGGTTGGATCCGTCGAGCCACCAAGTCGGTCAAGACCGGCGCCTGTGAACAGCGGTCAGAATCCGCGTGATTCCGGCCGTCGCGCTTTTGATGTGCTGAGTGCGCCCGCGGTCCGGTTCCAAGAGGACTCGATTGATAGTGGATCTTGATTCCATCCGTTCTGCGCCGGGGCGCGTCTCGCTCGAGAGCGCCTCGGTTCGGTGGATACGGCGTTCCAACAGGCGCTTGCGGCAGCGAGAGCCCGCTGGTCGCCAGTGGAGTGAACTGAGACGGAGCACGACACCTGGATCGCCGACGAGTTGGCCAACCGCAGAGTTTTCCGCAACAGCGTCGCGCGTCGCGAAAGAGCGACCGCCGGATTCCTGCGGGTTTACATAGCTGGCAACAGTCGGCGTCCGCGACTTCACTTTCGAGGCTTGCTCAGGGTTCACTCGCGTTACGGCCTGCCGGTTTGCTGGACCGCCCCTGGCGGCCTTTGTTCCCGGAGCTTCATACGGGGTCGTTGCCGTCCCCGCCCGTCCGAGTGGCTACCGCGGTGAACCGTCAACTCCGCGGGAAGAACCTTCATATTCAAGTCGAGCACACCGTTCGTGACGCACTGCACGGTACGCGATCCTACGGGGAACTGCGCCAGCCCTCGATTCTATCAGGTCACGTCCGGTCATCGATCGATTACTTCACTTTTGCTCCTGGCTCCGGTCAAGGCTTCCGCCGACGGCGTACTCGAGCTCGCTCAGGGCGAACGATCGATCTCCCTCGAGCTGGTTCAATGTGCGGCGCGCGCCGACGAGTTCCCGCTGCGCTTCGAGCAGCACAGTCTGGTCGTCCTGGCCAGCGCGGACCGCTTGCTCTGCTAGGACGAGGTTCTCCTCCGCGAGAACGATCACGTTCTCACGGTAGAAGCGTACGAGCTTCTCGGCACTGCGCAGCTCGAGGAGCGCGGACCGCGCTTCTGAGACTGCGTCCTGGAGAACTCCCCGGGCGCGGCTGATCTCGGCTCGGAGCAGGGCTTGGGCCCTCGCGACTTGCGCTTTCCCCGTGTCGAAGATAGGGACGGCGACCTCGATTTCCGGACCGAGGAACTGGTCTGCGTCCTCGCTCTTGTAGGAGAGTCCGGATCCGAATGCTGCGAACGGTGCCTTCTCTGCGATGCCCAGCTCTTGGCGCCGCGCCTCGACTGCGAACCACGCCGCTGCCACGTCGAGGCGTTGCTGTTTGACGAGATCCACGACGCGCTCTTCATCGAGGCCCTCGACACTGCGATCCTCTTCGGCCTCGGCAATCCACGTGGTCTTCCCGTCCGCCAGGCCGAGCACTCGCAGCATCTCCTGCTTTCGCCTCCCGAGATCCTTTTCCTCGCGTTGAAGCTCGGCCAGGAGGCCCAGACGAAGCTGGCGCAGACGGTTCACGTCGAGCGTTGAGGCCTCACCGGCCCGACGTCGGCTCTCCGTCAGCTCGATTAATCGGTCCAAAAGCGAAAGGCTCTCTCGGGTGAGGCCCACTGCGCGCTGACCATACACCACCCCTGACTGGGCGGCCCTGACGTCCGCCACGAGCCGAAGAGCACGATCCGAGACCGACTGAACGACCCGTTCGAGCTCCGCCTGCGCCGCGCCCTGTCTTCGCCCCCGGAGCAAAAGGGCTGCCAGGCCCTGTACCCCGGTCGCTTCCACCTGTCCAATGCCGCTCTGCAAGGGCAGGCGGAAGGCGATGCTCACGATGGGATTGGGCAGGAGCCCCGACTGGACCAGATCCGCTCGGGCGGCTGCGATCGACTCGAGCTCGGCGCGCAGGGACGGGTTGTTGCGCAGAGCCAGACGAACGGCTGCTTCCAGCCGTAGAGGGGATTCGCCGTCCCATTGGTCAGGGTCGTCCTCACCGAGGACCGCCCACGCCGGGGCGACAGGGCTGTGCTTCTCGACCAGCGAGGCGGCACGATCCAGGTCTTCTCTCGGGTCGACGGACACGCAGCCCGTCGCCAAAGTCAACAGCCCGACGAGGGCCAGGGCTCCGGGGATCACCAGTCTTCTCATGCTCCGGCTCTCAGTCGTGCTTCTCCTTCTCATGCAGGCCCTTCTCATCGTGGCCATGCTCGCCGGCCTCTCCCGTCTTCACCTCCATCACGTACGGAACGGTGAGAACCTTCCCGCGGTGCTGGAACTGGCCCCAGCCCTTGTAGATCCCCGGCTCCTCGAACAGAGCGTGGAAGCGGATGTCTGGGCCGCGTCCTTCAGCCTTCTCCCTCTCTCCGTGCTCGTCTCCGTGCCCGCGACCGCCGTCGTGGCCATCTCCGTCCCCTTGCCCTTGTTCGCGCGAGTGGCTGTGCACGAAGCTCTCGAGATCCTGGCTGATGAGTACCAGGTGTCCCATCGCCCCGAGATAGGGCTCCAGGTCGGTCACGGGTTTCCCCTCGCGAGATATGCTGAAGACCAGCTCGGCCTCTTGCCCTGCGTGAATCGCGCCATCTTCCGCGGAGAAGCGCACGTTGTAGCCATCGATCATCTTGGCTTGGCTCGTATCTACGAGCAGAGGTGCGGGGGACTTCGGCGCCCCAGGCACGGTCAGTTCCGTTTTGACGACCTGCTGGCCGACTCCGGGCGGCGTGAAGTCGCTGAATAGGATGTACCGGCCGGGATCGGGGAAGGAGAGGCTCGCCTTGAAGGTGCCGTCAGCTTGGAGAGCCGGATGCTCGTGCGCATACCACGATAGGTCGCTCGAAACGACGAGCAGATGGAGTTGTTTCTCGTGCACAACCTCGAACATCTTGACGGGCGCGCCCTTCGGGTCCTTGAACGCAAAGGTGACGTCGGCTGGCGCACCGTGCTTGATCTCAGTCGACGGACGGACGTCCACGCTGAAGCGCTCTGCCGTCATTCTCTTCAGGGTCATCTTGCACACCGGGCACTTGCCGGGGGCCGGGTAGGCCTTCGTGCCCTCACATCTCAGCGGACACATGAAGCTCTCGGCAGACGGTGCGAACTGGGACACGGTCGCGAAGGCCGTCCTCATCTTCTCGAACTCGGCCTTGCTCCGCGCTGCGTCTCCCTTGTCGGAAACCTCGTGCAGCGCGTCGCTCGCAGCGACAAGGTCCTTGCTCGCCAGGTTCACGTCCTTCACCTTCTCGCGCAGCACGCCGCTGTTCTCCGCCAGGGCGAGCTTGGAGAGATTCTTCCCGACGCCGCTCACGACCTCGCAATGCTTGTGGATCGCGGCCAGCTTTCCGGCCTTGAGCGCCTCTTCGATCTTGACCATCATCCCGCGGACGCTCGCCACGGCCTCCGCAAAGGTCCGCGGCTCGGCCGCCTGCTGGGGATGGCCATGGCCTTCCTTTCCGTGGCCGTGGCCCTCCTGCGCAGTCGCGGTCGCCTGCACGACGAGCAGCACGGCCACGACGACGGCGACGAACGCCGCGACGTAGAGCGCTCGCCCGCCGCTACCCTTCTTCGTGCGGGTCATCCCCGCCTTCTTGCAGCATGTCTTCATGGGTTCTACTCCTTTCGGTTTCTCGCTTGTGGTCCGTCCGAACGAAGGCGCTTTCGCTCCCTTCCGACACGGATGCCTGTGATCCTGCTTCTGCGAGCTCTCCATCCCGCGACACGTGCTCGCGCACGGGTAGTGAGTCCGCGTTGTCCTCGAGGCGCTCCGTCTGCTCACGATTCATGTCCCGGAGCCTCTCTGCGGCCTTCCGCCCGAAGCGCAGGAAGACCGTGGGAGTCACGAAGAAGTCGAGCGCAGTGCTGGTCGTCAGCCCACCAAGCACGACGAGCGCGACCGGGTGAAGGATCTCCCGTCCGGGCTCTCCTGCCGCGAGCGCGAGGGGGATGAGCGCGAGGGTCGTCGTGAGGGCTGTCATGAGCACAGGGGCGACCCGCTCCTGGCTGCCCTTCACGACGAGTTCTCTGCCGAACTCCATCCCTTCCTCAACCATGAGGTGGATGTAGTGGCTCAGCATGAGCACGCCGTTGCGGGTGGCGATGCCGGTGAGGCTGATGAAACCCACCATACTCGCGACGCTGAACTCCGTCCCAGTGAGGTAGAGTGCGGCAACGCTCCCGATGAAGGCGAAGGGGATGTTGAGCATGACCTGCCCTGCGATCATGCTCGAGCGGTACACGCTGTAGAGGACGAAGAACATCGCGACCAGGCTCATCAGCCCGAGCACAGTGAGGATCCTCGTCGCCTCCCGCTGACTCTCGAATTGCCCGCCGATCGAGAGCGAATAGCCCTGCGGGAGGGCGATGTCCATGGCGATGCTCCTTCCGATGTCGTCGACAGTGCTCCCGAGGTCGCGCCCGCGTACGTTGCACTGCACGACGATCCGCCGCCGCATGTTCTCCCGCAGGATCTGGTTCGGCCCGCGCGCCTCCACGACATCGGCGACGTCCGAGAGCAGCACTTGGGCTCCGGAGGGTGACATGAGCCGGACGTCCCCGAGGCGCTCGGGTTCCCGGCGCCATTCGTCGTCGAACATGACAACGAGGTCGTAGCTGCGCAGGCCGTCCAGGACCTGGCCGACAACGGTCCCCTTGAGCGCCCCCTCGAGGGTCTCGGCGAGCGCTCCTGGCGCGAACCCCACCTGCGCCGCGGCTTCCCGCTTCACACGCAGGTGCACCTGGGGAACAAGGACTTGCTGCTCAACCTGGAGGTCCACCACCCCCGGGATCCCGCTCATCGCGGCCTTCACCTGCTCCGAGATGCTTCGCAGCGTGCTGAGATCGTCCCCCGTCAGCTTCACGGCGACCTCGGCCCGCACCCCACTCAGGAGGTGGTCGATGCGGTGGCTGATAGGCTGCCCGAGAGCGACGGCTACGCCGGGCAGCGCTTCGAGCTTCGCCTGCATCTCCGTGAACACGAGGTCGCGGTCGCGCAGCGCCGCGGGCGGGTTCCTCTTGCCCGTCCCCGTCTTTCCTGAGCCTCGCCGCAGGTCCTCCTCCGTCCAGAAGTCCACGTCGATCTCGCTGTAGTGCACGCCCTCGGCGTGTTCGTCCTGCTCGGCGCGGCCGGTCCGCCTGCCGGTGCTCTTGACCTCCGGGATCCCGAGGAGCAGCCCCTCCGACTTGCGGCCGAGTTCGTCCGATGCCTGCAGTGAGATCCCGGGATTGGCGATCACCGTCACGGTCGCCGTCCCCTCGTTGAACGGGGGAAGGAACTCCACGCCGAGCCGCGTCACGAGGTAGCCCGCGAGGACGACCAGCGTTGCGCAGACCGCGATGACCGTCTTGGGCCGGGGCAGAGAGAGGGCGTAGGCCCTCCGCGCAAGGCTCTTGAACCACCGGAGCACAGGGCCGTCCTTCTCGTGCTCCATCCGCTTCATTCGGGGAAGCAGATACGAGCACAAGCCCGGAGTCACGGTCAGAGAGACGAACAGCGACGCCAGGATACTCACGATGTAGGCGATGGCGAGCGGGCGGAAGAGCCTTCCTTCGATCCCCGAGAGCGCAAAGAGCGGGACGAAGACCAAGAGGACGATCACTGTCCCGATGACGATCGCGCTCCGGATCTCGACCGAGGCCGCAAAGACCACCTGGAGGGGCGGCAGAGGCCTCGCCCGCGCGCGGTTCTCTCGGAGCCTGCGGAATACGTTTTCCACGTCGACGATCGCGTCGTCGACGAGCTCTCCAATCGCTACGGCGATTCCACCCAGGGTCATGGTGTTCACGCTCATCCCGAAGGCGGCGAACACCAGCGCCGTCACGATAATGCTGAGCGGGATCGCCGTCAGCGTGATGAGCGTCGTGCGGACGTTGAGGAGAAACAGGACCAGGACGAGGACCACAAAGAGGCTTCCGTCTCGCAGCGCCTCGATGACGTTGTCGATCGCCTGCTGGATGAAGTTCGATTGGCGGAACAGCTTGGCGTCAAGGACGACGCTCTCGGGAAGGGTCGGTTTCAGGCGCGCGAGCTCTTCGTCGATCCGAGCCGTGAGCTTGCGGGTGTCTGCGTCTGGTTGCTTCTGCACGGCCATGATCACCGCGGGAGACGCGAGCATCGAGCCGTCTCCTCGCTTGATGGGAGCACCCGCCTCAACGACACGGGCGACGTCGCGCACGAGGATCGGGCGCGTGCTGTGCCCGTCCTCAGCCGTGCGCGTGTCGATGAGCGTCGACTCGATGTCGGCGACGTCCCTCACGCGCCCTAGGTTGCGGACGACCAGCTCCCCGCCGCGCGAGACGATGAAGCCCCCGCCCGTGTTCTGGTTGCCCTGCTCGAGCGCGCGCTCGAGATCCTCGAGCGTCAGCCCATAGAGGCGGAGCCTTTCCGGGTCGGCCTTGACCTGGAACTGCTTCAGCTCACCACCCATGACGGTGACCTGGCTCACGCCGGGGATGGAGAGCAGCACCGGCCGTACGACCCAGTCGGCAAGGCTCCGAACTTCCATAGGGGGCAGAGCGGCGCTCTGCATGCCGACCAGCATGATCTCGCCCATGATGCTGCTGATCGGCCCCATGACTGGGACGACCCCCGGCGGCAGCTTCTCGCCAACCTGGAGCAGTCGCTCCTGCACCGTCTGGCGCGCGAGACGCACGTCGGTGCTCCAGGTGAACTCGACGAAGACAATTGCGAGCCCGAGGCTCGATACGCTGCGCACGCGATCCACCCCGGCCGAGCCGTTGACGGCGGCCTCGATCTGGAACGCGACCTGCGTCTCAACCTCCTCGGGAGCCAGCCCAGGAGCTTCGGCGAAAATCGTCACCACTGGACGGTTTAGGTTCGGCAGCACGTCGGTCGGGATCCGCGTCGCCGTGTACGTTCCGTACACCATGAGCAACGCCGCGGCCACGAGCACGAGCACTCGGTAGCGGAGCGAGGTACGGATGATCGCGTTGAGCATCGCCGTCCTATCCGTTCATCAACGCGAGTGGTCTTGCCCGCCGGGAGCCTTGACTGGCTCGGGCTTGGCTTCGTCCTCCAGTCCGGGCTCTGACGCCGCCTTGGGTTTGGGCCTCATCTGAGCGACGGCGTAGGCTCCGCGCGACACGACGACGTCGCCGGGGGCGAGGCCAGCGACCACCTCGACGACGCGGTCGTCCGAGACCCCCGGGGTTATGTCCTGCTTGCGGAACAGTCCTTTCTCCTCCAGGAAGACGAAGGCCACCGGTCCGTCCTTCAGCATCGCGGTGACGGGGATGACAACCGCGTCCCTCTCCTCGCGAATGACGAGCGTCGCCCCAACGAACATTCCCTCCCGCAGGGCTCCGTCCGAGTTCTCCGCCTCGACGATGACGTGCCCCGTGCGTTTCAAGGGGTCGATGCGCGGGCTGATGAAGCTTACGTGTCCGACCGCGACCGGATCTCCCACAGCGTTCGGCCGGAGCCGGACCGCCGTGCCCACGGCGCCTGAGAGCCGAGCGAGGAGCGACTCGGGAACCTCGGCGTCGACCTGCACCCTCGAGTAGTCCGCGACCCGTAGGATGGCGCTGCCGGCCTCGACTCCTTCGCCAACGACTCCGTCGCGCGAAACGACGATGCCGTCGATCGAGGACTGCAGGACTAGCACACCCGACGTTCGCCCTTGGGTCGCCTGTGCGACGACCGCGATGAGTGCTGACACGGCATCTAGCTCGGCCCTGGCTTGCGCGAGCTCGACTTCCGCGCTCTTCGCAGCGACGCGCGCGGAAATTTCCGCGGACTTCTTCTCGCTCACGAGGTTGGCCGCGACCGCGTCCGGGTTCGCCTCCACGCGCGAGAGCTCCTGGGCAGCGACGGTCGCACGCTCGCGGCTCGAATCGAGTTCCAATTCAAGCCTCGCCACCCGGCCCTCCGTCTGGACCCTCTCCGCGAGGAGCTTCAGGTACTCGGGTGAGGTCAGCTCGACGAGGACCTCGCCGGCCTGAACGCGATGACCCACGCGGACGTGGATCTTCTCGAGCGTGCCGGCAATGCGCGGCGCGATCGCCTGAACGCGGTCGGGCAAGGCGCGCACGACCCCCGTCAGCTCGACGACCGACTCGACCTTGCCGAAGTCGACCTCGGCGGTCGCAAACCCTATCAGGCCTGCGACCTCAGGAGTGACTTCGCGCGGGGCCGAGAGGTCGAAGCCCTGCGTCTCAACCTTCCCGTGCCCTTCGTGGGCGAAAGCGGGGATGAGGAGCGACGTTCCGACCGCGGTGAGAACAGCTCCGAGACCGATTCCGTAGTGAACACTCTTCATGAGAGCTTCTCCGTGAGATGACCCGCGCACGTTCCGTGGCCGAACATCCGAACGCGGTCACCTAGACCGCGGCCTGGAACGCGAGGCTCACCTGAGGCGAGTCTGGCGTTATGCGCCGACGGATCGACGGAGAGCTCTCAGATCAGGAGCGAACAGTGGAGGATCGACAGGGGCCTTGGTTGTCGCCACCTGTCCTTGGCCCGTGGGCGGAGCACGACCTGGGCGGGAAGGCACCCGATGCCGGTCGTGCACGGGCGGCTCTCGAGCGCGATGAATTGGAGTGTCGATTTCTTGAGGAACGGATCCTTGTCCGCGCCAAAGAAGAGCATGCTGTCGCACGCGCACCCGTGGCCCTCGGAGCCTCCCGGCTGACCGTGGTGCTCACGCTCGCCGGCTTCATCTCCGAAATCATCGGCGCTCGAATGCTCACGATCTGCCTGATGTCCGGTCCGCAGCTCGGAGCCATGGTGATGTTCCAAAGCGCGCCCCGCCTCGCACAGGCAGAGCGGCTGCGACAGCGCCACGAGGAGCACCATGAGCAACCGGAAGACGCAGCGGGAGATCAGCATGGCGAACTCAGTTTAGATCGCTCAGGAGGTGGAAGGCAAGGGCTGTCCCTCCCGAGAACTGGCTCCAATCGATCCTCGCCGGAAGCGCGAGATTCAGGTGTGCCGAAGTCGTAAGCTACTACTGACTATGAAGATGGAACAAGATGCGAGGCGAGCACTCGGGGGCGCACCCGCGCGAGGAGAATCACGGCGTCTCTCCTCCTCCGTGGCAGGTCGTCGTCGGGCCGCGCCCAGCGGAACCGCTCCCGATGCGGCCTTCGGGCGGCCCGGACTGCATGGCACACCACATCCTCCGAAGGGGTTGGCCTACCAGGAATCCTACGCATGACCGGTCACCAAGCCGCATGGACACGGATTACGAGATGAGCCTGAGAGCCCCTCCTCCCAACGCTCCTCTCCGCCGTCCGCGCCCTCCTCCGACCCCGCGCTTTTCTCTTCCTCGAAAACCTCGCGCCCCGCCAGCAGCTCGCCTTGCTGAAGTGAACCGCGTCTCGGCCCCGGCTTCGCCGCCTCGGTCGCAGGCTTGGCCTCGAGCGGGCCCTCGCCGTGCTTCAACTCCGCAGCGACGATCCCGCTGACCCCCCCGGGAACGGTGCGGTCCGGGAGTCCCGTTCCGTAGTGCGGGACCGCGGGATACTACTCCACGACCGAGCGCGACGTCGGCGCGTCGTGATGAACCCGGCGCTTGAGCCCGCGCTGTCCGCGGCTCCCCCCAACTCGCCCGGTCGACCATGGCGGAGGCTATCCCGGCTTCGCCACCGGGCCCCACGCGGCCGTCGCCTTCCCGATCCGCGCCCCTCTCGCCCGCCGACGCGGGTGCGTTACGATCGGCGCCCGAATCGCGACCGTCACCCCCGACGCCACGCGCGCGTCGGCCAGGAAGGCCGCTGTCGACGCCCCCCAGAGAATCGTTCGTATGGAACCCCACGCCCTCGTCGCCGCGGCGCGGAGAGTCCCGCGCCATCAGCTCGCCGTCCGTGCCTTCATCGAGGAGACGCGCGGCGAGGATTACCTCTTCGCCGTCGAAGCCGCCATCGAGACCGCGGACGAGCGCGCTACCACCGTGCTCGCCGTTGCCGCAGCCGCGACGGGGAACGTGCCGGACGCCGCGCTTCTTCGGCGCGTCCTCCCCTTGGCCGAGCACATCGCCGTTGCCATTGCGCTCGTGAAGGCCTGTCCGGACGACCCGCTCCCGATGCTCATCGACCTCGCGGCGTCCGAGGCGCTGAGCCACGAACGCGAGTCCGCCGTGCTCTGGGCCGCGGTCCGGCGGCTCGAGGGACGTCCGGCTCCACGCGACCTCGTGGCCCGGCTCCGTCTGCACGCGCGGCGCGGGCTCGGGCCGGAGGCGGCGGCCGTTCTCGTGCTGGCCGCCCGCGCCGTCGGGGATCCCGACCTTCTTTCAATCGCGGAGCCCTGGATCGAGGCGACCGCGGGACCGCTCATCGAGGAGGCCGACGACAACGTCGAGACGATGTGGGAAAAGACGCCGCTCGAAGCGCTCGACGAGACGCAGCCCTTCGTCGGCGCGGCCTCGACCATCCGGCGAGAGGTGCCGAAGATCGGCCGGAACGACCCCTGCTTCTGCGGGAGCGGACGGAAATTCAAAAAGTGCTGCGAGGGCAAGAAGGTCGCTTCACCTCCGCCGCCGGATTCCAGCCTGATGCACGCTCGGCTTCCCGACGGGGAGTTCCGAAGGCTCCGGCCGGCCGTACTCGCGCAGATCCCGCTCGACTCGCTCCCGACTCGACGGGTCATCGACGCCTTCCGGACCTTCGTCCGCTACCGGAGGTGGAGCGACGCGGAGCGAGCGCTCGGCATTCTCGACCGGCGCACTGATCTCCCCGAGCAGTCGACGTCCGATGGCTATCGGATCGACCTCATCCGCGAGGCGATCACCGCGGGCGTCCGCGAGGTCGTTCGCCGTGAACTCGCCCGCGTCTCGGACCGCTCGATGCTGACCCCGTCGCTCGAACTCGACGTCGCGCTGCTCGAGAACCCGAGCGCGGCGCTCCCCCGAATCGAGGCCCAGGCCGAGCGCGGCCTCCGGGGCGAGGACGAGGACCTCATCGAGCTGGCGTACTCTCTCCTCCAGCACTCGCCGGCTCTCGGGATCCTCGTCGCGAGAGGCGTCGTCACCCCGCAACGCGGGCTCGATTCGACGATGCTCGTCGAGACCGTGGAGGAAGCCCGCGACCGCCTGGGACTCCCGCCCGGCGACGATGCCGGCGAGATCCTCGACTTGATGGAAGGGAGGCTTCTCGACGACCAGGTCGCGGCGTCGAACCGCACGAATGACGCGAAGCTGAAGGAGGAAGCCGAGGATCTGCGTGAGAAGACGCTCCGGGCGTCCGAGCGGATCGCCGCGCTCGAGGCGGAGCTGTGGTCGAAGTCGGTCGAACTCGAACGCGCCCGGAAGTCCCGCGTGGCGCCGGCTGCCCCTGGGCACGCGACGCCGGCACCGGGGAGCGGCGAGGAGGTCTCTCGCCTCCGGGCGAAGGTCGAGGAGTTGAAGGGCCTGATCCGGGACGGGAACGAGACGCGCTCGGAACTCCGCCGACAGGTCGCCTCGCTCGGCGAGCGGCTCTCCGCCGCGGATCGGGAGTCCGTCGGGGAAGAAACTCGCGAGGACCATGAGGGGGACGATCTGGAGCGGGATGCGCCGCCCATGCGGCTGCGCGTCCTCGTTCCCGAGTTCGATCGGGACGCCCGCCACGCGCTGCAGACCGTTCCCGCGGCCGTCGCGGCGAAGGCGCTGGACGTCGTCTCCGCGCTGGCCGGCGCCGACGCGTCAGCTTGGCACGGCGTGAAGGCGCTCGAGGCGGTCCCGAACGTGCGCTCGGCTCGGGTGGGGATCCACTACCGGATCCTGTTCGAGGTGAAGTCGGATGAGCGGGAGCTTCGGGTCCTGGACATCGTTCCGCGCGGGGGGCTCGCAACGGCGATCAAGCGGTGGCGGAGGTGAGATGGGAGCGGACGGCGCCGAAAACGCCGTCAGGTTGAGACCCTCGACGAGGTGCTCGTGCCACCGGCTGCGACCGCCCCGAGGTCTCCACGTATCCGCACGCGACCACGGGCGCCGTCCTTGCGGTGGATGAGCGCGCTCTTGCGCGACGCGAAGCACGACGCGGGCTGTGTGGAGCAGACAATCGCATCAGCGAACCGGGGAATCGCGACGAGGCGGCCGATCTTCTACGAGGATCTCCACCTGCTGAATCCTCGGTCTCGTTACAGGCACCGCGAAGACACCGCCCGGCGGAACTTCGAACGCGTGAATCGCGGCGGAGTTGTTCCTCCCGTCTGAGTCTCCTGCTACGACGCTTGAAGTGACGAGGATCGTCGAATCGCCCTCGTTCTTGACGACGATAGACGGCGCACCGCTCACATCGTCCCGCTGGGAGGCGCAGGAACCGGCTACCACCGCAGTAGCGACCAGGAGGACAAGCTCCGGAATTCTCGGGCTCTTGCATCGCATGGGATTGCCCTCGTGATCGGACCGGTTGCACTGCCTCACCGTTCTGGGCCCGATCGGAACACGCGCATTCTCAGCTCATTCCGCCAACGCCGCAACCCTGAACTCCGCCATCGCCCTCGGCGTCGTCGCCAGACCCACTCTCACGCGCGCCTTCGCGGTCATCGCGATCGCGCTGTCGATAAGAGCTGCCCTGACGCTCCACGAGTTGTCCGCGCCGATCGGGACGTCGCCCTGGTTCGCGCGCGCTCGCCGCCCTGCAGCCGAGCCTCGAGGAGGTCCCACTTCCCCTCGAAGGCCTGCAGATCCTTCGGCCAGACGGCGACGTGGAACGAGTCCGGGCGTTGAGGACGCTCGCCGTGGACCTTCTCGAGGAATGCGCGGTAGTTCGAGATGGCGACGCGTTGCAGGTCGCTCCAGCTGAACACGAAGAATCGATCGTTCCCGTAGGCCCCGACCACCACGAAAACGCAGACGAGAGCCGGATGAGGAGCGGGAACACTGCGCCCCAACACCTGTCGCCGCCCGTCGAGCTTTGCGTCGACAAAGCTCCGGACGTCGAACTGCCAGGCCCCGCCCTTGATCGCCTTCACCTGCACGGCGATCGTCGCGCTCGACTCGCCGGCGGCCAGGATGTCGAAGTGCGGGACGTTTCCCGTGAAGGTCGTGGCGATGAGGCTGCGCCGGCCGAGTTCGGCTGCGACCAGGTACTCGCCGACCTGCTTCGTGAGGTGCATTCCACGTCCTGTCGCCATCTCGCTCCTCCATTCGCTCGGTAGTCGCGACGCGACTCCGCTCGCGGCGTGGAGTGTACCGATACCGAGCCACCTCGACCACGGGACGAGCCCTCGCGCGCCTCGCCCGCGTTCTTGTGCGCAATCGCCCTCGGCGTCGCGTGGCGGCAAGCCAAAGCATGCGCCCCCGACCGGGCGTGGGCCTGGCGCGCAGCCGGAGTCCCGACACGCGAAACAGCTCGAGACCGGGATCTGCGATTCCGAGACCGTGTGCCTGGAACGCGGGGAACGAACCGAGTAAGATGCCGCGCCGAGCGGCTCATCTTCGCTCGCGCGACGACCGCATGTGGCGCGCGAGTCCGCTCGACCCCCGCTGCCGGGCCCGTCGGGCTGTGGCCTCAGCCGTGGAGTCCTGTCCGTGCGAAAGCGACGGGCTCGGCAGCCTCCTTCGCCACTTCCCCCGTTCGGAGCAGCGCGAGTATCGCGAAATCGTCGCCCAGAGCGGTCCCTCCGCACGCCGACTTCACGCGAGTCACGGTGGCGAGTGCATCCGAACCGCCTCCTCGCGAAGGGATGAGGCGGTGGGCGCCGGGCCATTTGGCCCTCGGGCTGCCGCCTCCGCCCGTTCACGTCCGCGGAAAACCCTCGTCTAGCAGCGCCAGGATCGAAAGCGCGACGACGATCACGAGCAAGATCACGCGGACGACCGGAGAACGCCTCCGCCGGATCCCGCCGCGAGAACCGGTCACGGCCGGCACTCGAGCTAGACCCAGCGGAGGCGGGGAAGATGGGCCATTCCGGTCGTCCTCACGTCGGCGGATCCGGGGCGAGCCACTTCACGGTCACGAGGAGCGGCCCGGGACCGTCGAGAAGAAGCGTCACGCGCTCTCCTCGAAAGACGAGGATCCCGTTCGCCCAATGCGAGTGGAATCGGAAGATCTTCTCGCCGGCGGCGTCGTGCTCGATGAGGGGGCGGATCTCGACGAGCCGGCGGCCGGCCGCAAGCACCTCGAGCTTCAGTCGACCGACGTCGAAGTCGCCGACGCTCGCCGAGCTGGACGTGACGTCCTTGAGGAGCATCCCTTCCGACGGCGTGGCGGCTCCCAGGGGCACCTCGCGCCCCGGCACCATGCGAACCTGGAACGTGACGACGCGGCTATTCACCGTCAGCGACCGATGCTGTCCACGCGACACTTATTCTCGGGTTTTCCCTAATCCGTCTCACGAAATCGCCGAGAATTCTTGATAGAGCCGACGGGGCGGACCGGATCAAGCGATTCGGAAATCCTCGGCCGGTGGAAACGTGGGTCCTCGGTGCGGCGTCGTCAAACCTCGACGCGCGTTGAGGATCCGCAACAACCAGACGGTCCCACGGACCCTCAGTCCTGTCCCTCTTCTCAGTCCTGCGAGAGTATCCAGAATGCCCGCGGCCGACGATTCCGCGGGCATTCACTCCATCGTGCGGGTGTGGCGTCCTGCCTCGTGGAACGGCCGCTTCGCGTCGGGAACGGACGTTGCGCTCCATCGCGTCGCATGAGTTCTCCTCCTCCCCAGCGCAACTGGTCGCCCGGCACCTGCCAGATCCCCTCCTGCGGGAAAACGCGCGTTCCCGTGACGCTCGTCATCCCGGAGGGCCCCGACGGCCGCCCCCTCCGCGAGTTCTACTGGCTCCTCGTCTGCCGCGAGTGCCTCGAGAGGCGGGATCGCGGAGGGCTGGCGCTCGCCTGAGCGCCTGAGGCGCGCCCGCGGGGCTGCAAACCGCGCCGCCCTCCCCCGACGAGCGGGAGCGTTCCGCGGCCGTCCGTCAGGGGAAACCCCAAGAAACTTTTCGCACGCCTCGGCTCGCGATGGGATAGGCTCCGGTAGACATTTGTCGAGGGCGCCGCGGCTCACGAGCGGCACAGGGTGGCTTCACGTGGGTTCCACGAGTCCGCGGCCGCGGCGCGCCTCTTTCTTTCGCGCGGACGCGCTCAGAGCGCGTTCGACCTCCCGCTCGGATTGACGCCGAATGCGGCGGTGCGCCGTTTCGGATCAGCCGGGAGCCGTCGAGAGCGACCGCGGCCGAGCGACTACCCGCGCGTGACCACCCCGTCGACGAAGTACGCCCCGGGCTCCGCCCGGATCGTCGTCTTCATCAAGACGACTACTTTGCTTTCAGGAGCATGGACTTGCGCGAACTGGGCGTCGGCTCGCACGACCAAGTCCCGCGGGCCGGGCTTCTCAATCGAAGCCGGGCCGGCTTCCGGCGACGCGAGAACGACAACGCGCACGGCGACCTTCGCGTTCGGAAACGTGGATGAGATGCACGGGCCCGCGAGCATGAGGATCTTGACGGCCCTCGTTGCCCCGGTCGGATCGATGACGCGGTGACCGGTTTCTCCGACCGCGAAGAAGTCGAGGACCGCCTCGTCGCTCTCCATCCCGCAGCGCGGCAGCACGCGAAGGCCGCCGGCTCCGATCTCGATCGGAGGCCACTCGGCCGCGTCGCTGAGGATCCGCAGTTTCGGAGGCTGGTCCGGTTCGACGAACGCCATGAGGCGCGGGTTCTGCCCGGCGTCGTAGACGACGAAGAGCGGTTGTGGAGATGGCGCCACGCCGAGAACGAGCCGACCGTCGGATTCCGTGATGAAGTCCTCGGCGTCGACGGCGAACTCGGGCCGCGGGAGCCCCATCAAGGATTCGAGACTCTCGATGGGCGATCCCTCGCTGAACGCCGAGAGCCGGCGTAGACGCTTCGGCCTGTTCGGCTGCGGCTCTCGAGATCGCTCCGCTTCCTTCGCGGCGAGGATCATTCGATCCTCTGCCGTGGTCGCGCTCGCCTCGGAGCACGAGCCGTCCGTCTGGAACAGGAGGAGCACGATCGGGCGGACAGAGGCCACTGAAGCGTCGACCGGGCTGCGTGAGTAGATCTGCGCTGCGATCGGATCGGAGGGAGATTTCTGCGCGGGGCCGAAGACGAGTATCTCCTTCCAGAGCCCATCGGCAGTGCGGTATGACCAGCAGAGCCCGTCCGCCGCGTCGTCGGACTTCACGATCTCGCGCGGCCAACCTTCGGGAACCGGCTCGTGCCCGACGATCAGCGCGACGTCGCTGTGCACGGCGAGGAGCTTTCGAATCTCGTCAATGGTCCGGCCGACAAGCGCGTCCACATCGAGCCCGAGCGCTTCGGTGTCGGGGTTCGAGTTCTTGCGGTGCGCCACGGTGCCACTCCAAGTAGAAGGAGCCGCCGACGAGGGCCTCGCACTCGCCTGCCAGGCCCCGTTCGCGCTCGCGGCGGACAAACCTGCGATTCTCGCGTACCAGCGCTGCCCGGCAAGGCGATTCTCGTCGCCATCCGGCCGGCGATGGACGCGCTCGATCGGACCCGCCACGACGACGATCGACTCCCGGCGTGCGAGGAGGCGCTCCCGAGAATCGCGGAACCCTCACATGGCGCGCGACCTCGGCGGCGAGGATCGCGTTGGGCGGCACCGGCCGACACGCACGGCACGTCCTGCAAGGTCCGGGCGACTCCTGGCGCTCTATGCACGCGTACGACCGCGTCCGCCGTCGCAGCGGAGTGGCGCTAGAGGCCGGGCGCGACGCGCACGCTCATGCGGCCACGGTCGACCGCTGGGCTCCGGAGCGTGCCCACGATCCTGGAATCGTCACGTCGGCGATGCGCCTGCGGAGGACGCTCGCGCCCTCGCCCTCCGGCCAGCGACCTGCGCGCTCGGTAGGAGAGGTCGCGGCAATTGGCGGCGCTGCCGGTGCCTTCGGGTCGGGCTGGAGGTTCCGGAAACTCCCCCGTGGCGGTGGACCTAGCACTACAACGCTGCTCCTGAACTCAAAGCCAAGCAGCGTAAGGAGTTATCGCTTAGCAGGGATAAGCACGCCAGATTGGTCCTTTCACGTTTCCGGAACAGCCCTTCCAGCCGCAACC
>Ga0187892_10005376_pt1 | contig 20210 bp, 15 predicted proteins | sample MA1701073metaG_FD_139345 | JGI IMG/M metagenome (GOLD analysis project Ga0187892, IMG submission 139345) | Bio-ooze microbial communities from a basaltic lava cave in the Kipuka Kanohina Cave System on the Island of Hawaii, USA - MA170107-3 metaG ...
GGGGTCGAGCCAGCAGGGTCGCGATCCAACTGCTGATCCGCCGACGGATCGGCCATTCGTCCACAATGCCGCCCGATCCGGCGTAGCGAGTCCCGATCACGAAGTCACAGTCGTTCCGGTTAAGGCAGCGCAGCAATTCTGGAATCAACTCCGGCGGGTGTTGCAGATCGGCATCGAGAACGACGAGCCGGTCGTAACGGGCGGCGGCAAAACCGGACAGGACGGCCGACGCTAGGCCCCGTTGCCCCTTCCGAACAATCAGCCGGACGGGGTACCGGCCTTTCATCGACTCGATGAGCTCTTCCGTGCCGTCTTGCGAATCGTCGTCTACCAAGATCAACTCCGCCTCGATGCCCGCCGCGGACAGGGCAGCAAACAGCCGCTCCACGAGCATCCCCAAATTGGCCACTTCTTGGTAAGTGGGGACAATGATTGATGCAGCCGACGAGGCCGATGGCATGTATTAGATGTTAGCCGCCGATGCGTCGGCGCAACAAGGGAGTGGCCGTCGTTTGACAATATCTGGCTCGGCCGGTATGTAGCCGCAGCCTCCCTGAGGCGCGGTGGGTGGGAACATTCAAGACCGGCGGCTTGGCGACGCATGGTCGCCGGAGGATCGAGGACATTTCGCCTTGTTGAGTGCACTTGGGGCAAAAACGGTGTCCTCGCTGACAGCCTTTGGGCAATTCTGGGTCTTCGGCTGGCACATGGCCGGGTGGCTTACGCGGGGGTTGGCGAACTGGCGGACGTGGGTGCGGACCATGCCGCAGTTGTACGAAGTCGGCAACCGCACGCTTCCGGTCATTATCATCACCGGGACGTTCGTCGGGCTGGTTTTGGCGGTACAGAGCTACGATCAGCTTCGAGCGGCGGGTTTTGAGCAGCGCATGGGGGTGCTCCTGTCGATCACGCTCGTGCAGGAACTGGGCCCGGTCCTGGCGGGGCTGATGGTGGCGGGGCGTGTGGGCGGGGCGCTGACCGCCGAGTTGGGGACGATGCGGGTGACCGACCAGATCAGCGCCTTGAGCGTCATGGGGAGCGACCCCATCCGCCAACTGGTTGTGCCGCGGTTCCTGGCGTGTCTGCTGCTCACGCCCCTGCTCACCTTCTTCTGCGACTTTTTCGGTTCCCTGGCGGGCTGGCTTGTGGCCGTCCGGATGAAGGGGATTCCGTCCACGCCCTACTGGTATTACATCGCCGAGGCCATCATGACCTGGGACGTCATGGTCGGCTTGATCAAGAGCATCGTTTTCGGCGGTTCCATCGGTCTGATCGCCTGCTACAAGGGGTTTCACTGCCGCACGGGCGCCCAAGGCGTTGGCCAAGCCTGCACCGAGTCGTTTGTGGTGAGCTTTATCGTCATTCTCATCACGGACTTCTTCCTGGGTACTTTTCTGTCCGGGATCTACAAGGGGATTTACGGATTCAAGTCCCTCATTTGACGGAAGATTCGGCGACCGTAACCGCCTGCGGCAAGTCCGCCGACCACGGCGCCGTCGTGCGACTGGTCAACCTTCACAAGCGCTTCGGCGACCTGGTCGTCCTCAACGGCGTCGACTTGACGTTGGAGTCGGGGCAGACGACGGTCATCATCGGCGAGTCGGGCTGCGGAAAGAGCGTACTGTTGAAGCACATCGTTCGGTTGCTCGCGCCCGATGAGGGAGAGGTGTATTTTCACGAGCGGCGCATCGACAACCTCCCCGAGCGGGAGCTGGCCGACCTGCGGCCGAGATTCGGGTTCTTGTTTCAATTGAGCGCCTTGTTTGATTCGCTCACCGTGGGAGAGAATGTCGCGTTCCCGATCCAGGAGCATACGCGGCAGCCGCGACGGAAGATTGAGGAGGCGGTCCGTCGGAAGCTCGACATGGTCGGTCTGGACGGTCTCCAGGATAAATGGCCCGCGGAGCTGTCGGGCGGTCAGAAAAAACGCGTCGCGCTCGCTCGGGCGATCGCACTGGATCCGGAAGTCGTGCTCTATGACGAGCCGACTACGGGACTCGATCCGCCGCGCTCGGACGGCATCAACGAACTCATTCTCAAGCTGCAACACGAGCTCGGCGTGACCAGCGTGGTCGTCACCCACGATATGGTCAGCGCCCGGAAGGTGGCGAACCGAATCCTCATGTTGCACCGCGGACAGTTCATCTTTGACGGGACGCCGCGGGACATTATGAAGGCGGAAGATGCGCGGGTGCGGTGCTTCGTCGAAGGTCGTTGTACCGACGAGCACCAGCAAACGTGACCGGCTATGGAAAGTAGACCATGAAAGAGAGTAAGCGGAATTTCCTGGTGGGGCTCTTTGTCCTGTTGTCATTGACGACTTTAGCCGTCCTGATGATGTGGTTCGGCGAGACGCCGTCATGGCTGCAGCGGGGCGAGTACACGCTCAATATCGTCGGCGTCCGGCAGATTCGAGGCATCGGCGATGGCAGCCCGGTGCAGCTCAACGGCGTGGAGATCGGCCGAGTCCAGAAGCTGGACTTCGAGAATCCTCAGATGCCCGGCCTGGGCGTGAAGATTCAGGCGCGTATCAAGAGTCGGTTCGCCGTTCCGCGGGGTTCGTCCGCTAAGGTCTACGGCGCCACCCTGGGCATTGGAACGGGGCAGATTCAGATCGTGTCCCCGGCCCTGGTGGATATCGCGGTCCCCAAGGACGGAACCGGGTCGATCCCGGGCGAAATGGCCAGCATGATCGGCGAAATCATTACGGACGAATTCACAAGTTCCTTCAAGCGCATGGTGGATCACATCGGCAACCTGGCGAAGGAGGCCACACCCCTCGCCCAAAACTTCGCCCAGTTGATGGAGCGACGCACGATCAAGGATGTTACCGACCCGGGAGCCGCTGAAAAGGGGGTGACGCCCAATCTATCGACGGCCATCGAACGAATCAACGAGTTGATCGTTAACGTGAACGAGGTCCTCGGTGACGAGAACGTCCAGACGGACGTAAAGGGCGTCGCCGCCGATCTGAAGAGCGCGTCCAATGAGATCGTGCACTTGGTGGAGCTGTGGAAGGCGGAGAGCCGGCGGATTTCCGAAAACGTCAATGAGGGCATCGACCACACGGAAGGCAACCTTCGGGAAGCTCTGGACAGATGGGCCGCGGTGGCCGACACCCTCGATGAGATTGCGGACAATCTCAATAGGGTGGCGGCGTCTCTGGCGGAGGGAAAGGGCACGGCGGGCTTGCTTGTTCATGATCCTCGGCTCTATGAAGCCGCGGTTCTGAGCTTTGAGCGACTGAGCGAGTTCCTGGCCACGCTGAACGTCATCGCCGGACGGATCGAGGAGGACGGATACATCACGCTCGGCAAGATCACGCCGGTGGGGACGATCACGAAGGACATCCCCGTCGGACCCAACAGCCGCCTGAACAAACCCGCGGAAGAAACCTTCCGGCCCCGCCAATCGCCTTGACGATGTAAGTGGTGCCCGACTTTCCGTCGAATGCGCTACGAGACGCGACGGCGTGGCCACACCCAGTAGAGACCGACGATGAACACCAGCAGCAACGCCGTGTAAGCCGCGTCTCGCGGCGAGACTCGGGCAATGTTTGCGGCGAGGGCCATCTGAATGACAATCAGCACCAGCGCTTGGGCGATTCCCCAGGGACATCGATAAACGTCTTTCGGGAACCCGGCTTCGCGCAGGCGGAAGACGATCAGACTTGCATAGACGGACGCAAAGAGAATCGCCCCGGCGAAGAAGTAGATGCCCAGCGCCTCTTCAAAGCGGCGATAGAGAACCAAGATGACTGCGAAGCCGCCCGCCGCCATCAGTGCCGGGACCGGCGCTTGAGCTTTCGACATCCGCGACAGGAATCGGAACGTCAATCCGTCGCGGGCCAAAGCGAACGTGACGCGAATGGTCGCCAGCACGGTCGAACTGAGCGAGCCCAAACACACGAACATCCCCGCGAGCAACACCGCGTTGCGGCCCTTGGGACCGAACAACCGGCCCATCGCCTCGCCCGGCGCGGAGGCGACTCCGTTCATCTCCGCGGGCGCCAGGACTCGCATCAACGCAACGTTCACCAAAAGGTACAGCAGGGTGACGGCGATCGCTGAGCCAATGAGGGCCCGCGGCAACGCCCGGCGCACGTCAGAAATCTCCTCCGCCATTTTGACGGAGTCCGTCGTCCCCTCGTAGGACCAGAGCACCGGCAACAAACCGATGATGAAAGGCCCGATTCCCACATCGACGGCCGCCGAAGTCGCTACTTTTTGCGGAGATAGCGAAATCGAGCCGTAGATCATGCCCGCCGCCACGAAGGCCAGAAGCGCAATGACTTTGATCGCCGTCAGAACATTCTGCGCCCCGGCTCCCAAACGTAGGCCGACGGCGTTCACCATCGTCACCGCCACGATGGACGACGCGGCCAGCGGCCCCGTCCACCCGTCCGTGAGCGCAAAGAGGTCAGTAGAAAAGTCGCCGAAGGCCAGCGCGATCGCCGCCGCTCCGCCGCCGATAATGAATATCGTGTACGCCCAACCGAAAAGAAACGCCGCAAATTCGCCATACGCTTCCTTGAGGAACACATATTCTCCGCCGGCCTTGGGAAAGCGGGTGCCAAGCTCGGCGGTGACCATCCCTTGCATCAGTACGATGAGTCCTCCGATCGACCACGCCGCAAGGATCAGCCACGGGCTGCTCAGCCGCGAGGCGACGTCTCCCGGAGTCCGGAAGATGCCGGACCCGATGGCTACGCCAATGCCGATCAGCATCGCCGTGGTTGAACCGAGTATTCGCCTGAGAGCGATTGGTTTCACAAGATCGGGATGGTATCGCACTCAAGTGAATCGCTCCCAATTCGCTCACGGGGCCGGAATCGGCCATGAGGCTCCCGGAGCGGATTCAACGGAGTCTTCTGTTGTGACACTGCAAATACGCCTTCTCCGGTGTAAGAGGACCGGATCGAGGGTCTTTCTTCTAATCTGAGGGCAGTTATTTTCATAAAAGGGGGTGACGTCCGCCTTGGATGTTGCTTTAATGGAGGGGGGTGGCTGCGGTGCCGCACATGGAGCGGCACCAGCGCCGAATGGGGACCGGTTGATCCGGATCAAGACAAGCACTTTTTGGGACTAGGCTCTGGAAAGCTGTCGGTCGATGAATTCGCGGCGGCCTCTGGGCTGTCCGTTGATCGACGAGTCACGGGCCAAGCCCGGCACATTTGGGGGGGACGGCGTTGCACAAAGCATTTGATCATCTCCGCTGGGCGTGGCGCGTGTTATGCGCCTTGTCTGCCTTGGGACCAGCGTCGGTATGGGCCGCAGTGAATTTGGAATTGCGGCCTCCATCGCAGACCGTTGTCATCGGCACGACGGTCGATATCGGACTTTATGCCACATCGGACAATGCCGGGGTCGAACCGGTCGGTTTGGTTTTCGCGATTCTCGATTGGGATCCCTCGTTCCTTCAATTGACGGGCGTCATAGATAACGGCCCGTACGCTTGGCTTTCCTCGGGGTTTCCCGACGATTCGGGCGGCGACGGGATCAACAATACGTTCACCGACGGCGACGCGATCTATCGAGCGGTCGCCCAATTCGGGTCGCCGGCGATGGCTCCTCCCGGCGGATTTTTGGTGACCACGTTGCGGTTCAACGCCGCGGCAACCACAACGTCGACAACCGTCACCATCGTGCCGCAAATGGGAATTACAACGACGTATGTGTGGAGCGCGATTCCGCCACAGGGGATGGACGTGACGGGGACGCTGGGATCGGCGATGGCAACGGTGATTTGCCAAAGTGTCGGCCAGTGCGGCGACATGAACCCTTGCACCGACGATTCGTGCACCGGGCAGCAGTGCCAGCACGTGGCCAACGACGCAAACGATCCCGACGATGGCCTGTTTTGCAACGGCGTTGAGCAAGCTTGCCAAGCGGGCATGATCGTTTATCAAATCCCACCCCCTAACTGCAATGACGGCCTGGCGTGTACATCAGACAGTTGTAATGAAGTCCAAGACCAGTGCGTCAACAGTATTCAAGCGGGACGGTGTGCGATCAACGGTGTGTGCTACATGCTGGCCGAGTTGAACCCGATGAACGACTGTGAGGTGTGCGATCCATTTACGAATCAAACCGGCTGGTCACAACGGCCGCCGGGAGGCGCGTGCGGAAACCCGGCCAACACGGACTGTGACAATCCTGATACCTGCAATGGTGCAGGTGTCTGCCTCTCCAACCACGAGCCGAACGGTCTGGCGTGCGCCGACGAAGGGAACGCCTGCACGGGAAACGTTTGCGGCGGTGGCGCTTGTTTGCATCCACCGGGTCCGTCGGGCGCGCCCTGCGGAAGCGCGGTCGACAACACATGCACGGACCCTGACACGTGCGACGCCAACGGCGTGTGCCTTGCCCACCACGCCCCCAACGGTACGGCCTGTGACGACGGCCTGTTTTGTACCGTGACCTCGGCCTGTGCGGGCGGAGTCTGCCAGGGCAGCGGCAATGCGTGCTCCGGTCAGGTTTGCGATGAGTTCACCAACGCCTGCAAGGCGGTCAACGTGGAATGGCGTCCGGTTCAGTCAACGGTACTTGAGGGGGACGTCGTTAACGTCCAGATCTATGCGGTCTCGGGAACCGGCGCCGACCTCGGCTTCGGCGTGTTGGGAGCGATTATCCTCTGGGATCCCGTTCGGCTGGAGCTGCTGGGCCATGTGGACAACGGTCCCTATACGTGGCTGACTTCCAGCTTCCCCGACGACTGCTCTTTGGACGGGGCCAACGCCCCATGCACGGGCCTGCCGGACAACGATGGCGACGCCTACTATGAGGCCGTCGCGCAGTTTTCACCATCGCCGCCGGCGGTGGCTACGCCGTCCGGTTTGCGGGTCAGTACGATGCAGTTTCGGGGCTTAGCGCCTGGAGAGACTGTGGTCGAGCTGGCCGCCGGGCTGGGCATGTATACCGTAACGCAGGTCATCGACGCGGAGACCACGGGCCTGGATATCACCGGCGACATTGGGCCGCCGACGACCGTCGATGTGCTCGAATGTTTGAACCAGTCGCACTGCGACGATGGCGCGTTCTGCACGGGCTTGGAGACCTGTGTCGCGAACGACTGCATGGCCGGATCTTACCCCTGCGGGAGCCTATATTGTGACGAGTCCGCCAATGCGTGCGTGGAGTGCCTGGACGCGTCCCATTGCGACAACGACGCATTCTGTGACGGCGCAGAGGCGTGCCAAAGCGGGCTATGCGTCGTGGGCGTTGACCCTTGCCCGAGTCAATTGTGCGATGAGGACGCGGAGGTCTGTGTAGATTGTTTTTCGGACATGGATTGCGACGACGGCCACGCCTGCACGACCGAGACCTGTGTCGCAGGCAACTGTGTCTTCATTACGAATGACGCCGTATGTGACGACGGGCAGTTCTGCACGGGCGTGGAGGTATGTCAACCGGTAACGGGGTGTGCGTCCCTGGGCAACCCATGCCCGGACCCCGTTACCTGCGCGGAGGGCACGAACAACTGCGGCGGCTGCGATGTGGCCGTCCTGTCCTCCGAGGGATGTCGTTATCTTGCCGTTGACCCGCCCACTCATCCTGATTCGATTGCTCTGCTTGTGATGGGCCATCCGTCCGACGGAGATACGTCGTGCGTGGCGCTTTATGTTCAGAGCGACGGCACGCTCGGTGAGGAGCCGGTGTTCCGAACAAGTGCCGCCTGGGGCCTGGTTCACGTCCGCGCCGCGGAGGTCTTTCCGGATGGTCGCTACAACGTTCACACGGATTGCGGCACAATCGGTGACCCGCTTTTGTCCGCGGCGGCGAGCGCCACAACTTGGCACTTTGGCGACGTCAACCACAGCAACGGCGTTGATCTGGATGACATTCTGCTTCTGCTTGACGGGTTCTCCGGCATCTACCAGTTGGCGACGCTGTACAACATCGATTTGGCCCCATGTGTACCGAACCTAGGAATCGACCTTGACGATATTCTCAACGTATTGGACGCCTTCCAGGGTTCAGAAATGGACTGTCCGCGGACTTGTTTTACCGGCTGCGACTCGCCGGCGGTGGCGGCCGAAGGGCCACGATATCTGGCGGTGAACCCCCCGGCCTGGCCGGATCCGATCGGATTCTCCGTGACCCCCGTGTGTCCCGGCGGTCCGGTGCGGTACGTCGCCGGGCCGCCTTCAGCCGCCGGCATCGCCTGGCTCGTGGATAATCCGGCCGGCGCGAGCTACCTGACGCCGGCTGAATGGGGCACGGTCGTGCATGTTACTGGGGGTGACATCGCACCGGGGGGCGCGTACCACGTCCAGGCGCTATGTGGTCTTCCGTCTAATCCGACCGCGTCCGCGCCGGTGTCGGTCACGACGTGGGGGTGGGGTGATTTGACCAATTCCGGCGGAGTGGACATCGACGACATATTATGCGTTTTGGATGCGTTTGCGCAGGACTTCACTCGTTGCACGCGTTACGCGTGCGACCTGCGCGATTGCACGCCGGACGGGCTCTTGGACCTGGATGACATCCTGGCAGTTCTCGATGCGTTCGCGGCAATGCCATACACGTGCCCGGATGCGTGCCCGTAGCGCCGGCGCCGGACGTGCCTAGGGCCTTCGGTTTCGCTCGATCGCGAGATCCGTCCGCCGGTGCGCATCCGCCTCGGCCAAGCGGTACAACTTATGAAGTGCCTGGGACAGGGCCCGGTCGCTCAACTGGGCCAGTTCCTCGCGGATCGCCTTTTCCCGCTGGGGCGTCAGGCCCTTGCTTCGGCCCGCTAAATCGAGGAGGTCGAAGAGCCTTGCGGCGCAGCGATTGATCGACTTGGTTTTCTTCATACTCATAGGCGGAATAAGGGTCTCCGGCACCCCGAATCACTCCCCTCGCCAGATGTTAAACATACGTGGCCGCAGCATCCCGGCCAAGAGAATTCACCGCGAAATGTTAGGCATTTTCTGCGCAAAGTGCCCCGCTTGTAGCGCTGCAGAATTGCCATCTCGCCGCGACTGACTGATTCGCCGGGCTTAACGAGCGCTGAACTACGTCAGTTTTCCTACAACAGTAGCTCGAGATACACCGCCCCAAGGATTGGGTTGGCATAATAGGCGGGGATGGTTACGAAACCGAGGGAACGATACAGCGTCAACGCTTCGGTCATGGTCGAGAGCGTATCGAGGCGCATCGTCCCGTAGCCGCATCGGCGGCCGGCCTGGATGGCGGCCTCGGCGAGCGCTCGCCCGACGGCTCGGCCACGAAACCTCGGACGAACATACAGCCGCTTCATCTCACAGATGTCGTCCGCGATATTGCGGACGCCGACGCATCCGGCGGTCAATTCCTCCAGATTAGCGAGATAAAGGGCTCCCTCCGGCGGTGCATACGGTCCGGGCAGGGAGGCCAGTTCTCGTTCGAAGTTCTGAAAGCAAAGGTCGAAATTCAACGACGCGGCGTATTCCTCAAAGAGACGCCGGGCCTCCTGTAGGTGGGGTCCGTGCTCAGCAGGAATGATGTGCACCATCGCATCGGCCCTCGTCGGTCTTTCTTACTGCCGTACGATGGGTTGGCCGGCGTGTGGACTGCCCGCGCGCCGGCTACTTCCGGTTGGATCCCCCTTGGAATGCCCGTTCGACGAATCCCGTGTCGATCGTGTTGGCCGCAAAGTCCGAATGAGCGAATACTTCGCGAAGGAAGGGAATCGTAGTCTTGATTGGCTCGATCACGAACTCATGAAGGCAGCGCTTCATGGAGGCGATGGCCTCGGCCCTGGTCGGCTGGTGGACGATAAGCTTGGCCAGCAGCGAGTCGTACCGGGGTGAGATGCGGCACCCGTCATGCGCGAAGGTCTCCACGCGCACGCCCAGCCCGCCGGGCGGGCGAAACTTCTCAATCAGTCCGGCGCATGGCCGAAACTGATGGGCCGGATCTTCCGCGTTGATGCGGCACTCGATCGCATGACCCTCGAACCGGACAGATTTTTGGGTGAACGGCAACGGCTGTCCGGCGGCCACGCGAATCTGCGTCTTGATCAGGTCGATTCCGGTGACCATTTCCGTAACGGGGTGCTCCACCTGAATGCGCGTATTGACCTCAATAAAATAGAACCGGCCTTTGGCGTCCACCAGGAATTCCACGGTGCCTGCGCTGCTATAGTCGGCGGCCTTGGCGAGACGAACGGCGGCCGCACACAGGTCCTTTCGAGTGCGGGCGTCTAGGGCGGAGGAGGGCGATTCTTCGACGAGCTTCTGGTACCGACGCTGGAGAGTGCAATCTCGCTCGCCGAGGTGAACGACGGACCCATCGCCGTCACCGATCAACTGAACTTCGACATGCCGCGGGCGGTCGACGAACTTCTCAATGTAGACGTCCGTACTATTGAAGGCGCCCTGGGCCTCCTGCCTCGCCTGCTTAAGAGCTGGCGCCAGGTCCGCCCTGTTCCGGACGATCCGCATACCCCGACCGCCGCCGCCGGCGGACGCTTTGATCATGACCGGTAGACCGACTTGGGCGGCGATGCGGATCGTTTCGTTGTCGTCTTCCAGAATCCCGTCGCTGCCGGGAATGGTGGGTACCTTGATTCTGCGGGCCAAGGCCAGAGCGGAGGCCTTGTCCCCCAACAGCCGCATGGCTTCGGCGGACGGGCCGATGAACTCAATGTTGCAGGCACGGCACTTTTCCGCGAACTGGGCGTTTTCCGCCAGGAAACCGTACCCCGGATGAATGGCATCGGCGCCGCAGACCTCAGCCGCCGCGATGATGCGGTCGCTGCGCAGATAGCTGTCGCGCGGTGCCGGACCACCGATGCAGATCGCCCTATCCGCCAGGTCCAAGTAGGCCGCGCCGCGATCCTCCTGTGAAAAAACGCATACCGTCTCGACGCCGAGTTCCCGGCAGGCGCGGAGCACCCGTAGCGCGATCTCACCCCGGTTGGCGATCAGGATTCGTCGGAACATAAGAAATCGATGTCAGCCGCGAGCTGGGCTTCCCAGGCCGGCAAGGTTTTGCGGGAACGGCCTCCCCCGCAGCGGATCATTGCGGGCGAATCAGGAACAACGGTTGATCGTATTCGACGGCCTGCGCGTTTTTCACCAGAACTCGTTCCACGCGTCCGGCTATTTCCGATTTGATTTCGTTGTAGACCTTCATGGCCTCCAGAATGCAGACCACCGTTCCCGGCCCAACCATCCCGCCGACGGAAACAAAGGGAGGCGAATCCGGATCGGGCGATGCGTAGAAGGTTCCCACCATGGGGGAGCGTATATCCATCAGGCCGTCGTCGATCGAAGCCGGCGCTGCTGGAGCTTCCTTCGCGAGCGCTGGGATTGAAGGCGCGGAAGCGGCCCCGCCCGGGTTGGCCGCCGTCGCAGCGAGGGACTCAGGGCTTGCCGCGTGCGGCCGGCGGAGACTTATCTCCTCCTCACCGTCGCGCAGAGAAATCTCCACAAGATCGTGGCTCACCATCATTTCGATGAGTTGCCGGATTTTGTTGATATCGAGCAACGTCACGGCTCCGATTTACATCTTGGCGAGGAGAGCGGCTACGCCGGAACAGGCACGCAGACAACATGGATCAAAGGACCGCGTCATCCAGTGATTTGCCCAGCCCGCTCAGAACGCGACATCCAGTCTGGGTCACCAGACAGTCGTCCTCAAGTCGCACGCCGCCGACGCCGGGCAGGTAGACTCCCGGCTCGACGGTGACCACCATGCCGGCCTGAAGTTTCTCCGTGGATCGCCAGCTCAACGACGGGGGCTCATGAACGTCCAGGCCCAGCCCGTGCCCCAACCCGTGATTGAACGCATCTCCAAAGCCGGCCTCGCGGACGAAATTACGAGCAGCGGCGTCCACATCGCAAACCCGCGCGCCCGGTCGAATGGCCGCAAACGCCCGCTGCTGGGCCTCCAGAACCGTCCGATACGCCCTGCCCAAGTCCGGCGGAATCGTACCGACAAACAGCGTCCGGGTCAAATCGCTGCGGTAACCGCCGACGACGGCGCCCCAATCAACGAGCATCACGCTTCCGCGCTTGATCGGCCGATCACCGGTGTGTGCATGTGGCAGGGCGCTGTTGGCGCCTTCCGCGCAGATGGAGGTGAACGCGGCGGCCGAGGCGCCTCGCTGTCGCATCTCAAATTCAAGCCGAGCGGCCAGCCCTCGCTCCGTCTGCCCGGCGCGGATGGTCGCGCGGGCCGCGACGAAGGCCTCTTCGGCGATGCGAATGGCCTCGCGGATCGAAGCCAGCTCCGAATCGTCCTTAGTGCGCCGCATCGTGGCCGTCAAAGGTGGGGCGGGGGCGAGCTTGGTTGCGCGATTCAGCTTCTTCAGCTCCGCGTGGTCGGCCAGGGTCATGTGCTCGGGTTGGACGGCCAGCTTCTTGATGCCGAGTTCCTTGCTGGCCTTGGCGATTTCCGCGACGAGTGAGCCCCGGCGCATCCAGCGCGTCACCCAAGGACATTCCTGATTGATGGCCTCGTCGAACCGCCCGTCGCTGAGGATGTGGACCGCCTTCGGCGTCAGGATTACAGCGGAATCCTCGCCAGTAAAGCCGGTGAGGTAGAAACAGTCGCGCTGCCCGGTCACTAAATGAGCGCCGATGGCGTGCTTTTTCATCAGCCGTCGGCACCGGGTGATCCGGGCCTTAATCACCGGCGAAGGGCCGGTCTTCACTTTTTTGACCATTGTTGTCCCCAAAGCAAATTCCGCGCCTCAACTCAAAAAACGCCTTTTGGTTAGGGCCGCATATCATCCATGCAGCTACGCGCCGTGTCAAAGCCCCTATGCGTGCGTTGTACCAATCTGGTCTTTCCTGCGCGGACCGCAGGCGCATTGACGATTGAGAACGCAGGGCGTAACGTGGCCTAACGCCGCGGGGCTGCGGAGGCGCCTTCGTGAAGTGTACCCATGCCCAAATCGGATCGGTCCGCATCGGGCCGGGCGCTCCCTTGGCGCTAATCGCTGGACCATGCGTCATCGAATCGCGTTCGCACACCTTGCGGGTGGCCGAAGGGCTAACCGACATCTGCCGACAGCGACGCGTGCCTTTGGTTTTCAAGGCGAGTTTCGACAAAGCCAATCGCTCCAGCATCGGCAGCTTTCGCGGACCGGGCCTGCACGAGGGTTTGGCCGTCCTGGCCGCGGTGCGAAAACAGATCGGCTTACCTGTGCTCTCTGACATCCACACACCCGATCAGGCGCCGGCCGCGGCTGAAGTCTTGGACTGTTTGCAAATCCCAGCGTTCCTCTGCCGGCAGACGGATTTGATTGCCGCCGCGGCCGCCACTGGAAAATGCGTGAACGTCAAGAAGGGCCAGTTCCTGTCACCGGAGGAGATGGGTAACGTGGCCGCCAAGCTGAGTGAGTCAGGTTGCCGCAATTATTTGTTCACCGAGCGAGGCACGTTCTTTGGCTATCATCGGTTGGTAAACGACATGACGGCGATTGAACGGATGCAAGCCTACGCCCCGGTGATGTTCGACGCCACCCACAGTTGCCAGCACCCCGGCGGGGCCGGGACACTGAGCGGCGTCCAGCGGCAGTTCGTCGGTTCCCTGGCCTCGGCCGCCGTTGCCGCGGGCGCCAATGCTGTTTTTCTGGAAGTCCACGACGATCCGCAAAATGCTCAAAGCGACCCGGCGACGGTCTATCCGCTGGATCGGCTTCCTGCTTTGCTGGAGCGATTGCTGCGAATTTTCGAGGCCGCCGCGGTCTGACGTTACGGCGTTCCCTGGGCGAGCCGGCGTCTCATCGCGTCCCACATGTCCTCAAGATCGCGCTCGCGCATTCCAAGAAGGTCTGGAGGCACCTCCGACTTGCGGATCAACCATTCGATGGACTTACCTCCCTCCAACGGGACCACGATCTTTCCGATGTACGGATCGCTTGTTGGCGGAGTCACCGTCGTTCCACGACCGGGATTGCCGGCCGCCGGCGTGTCGGACTCCTCCTTGACTCGGAAGAACCTGACTCCGTCCGGCCCGACCAGATAACCCAAACCCGTGTACGCGGCGATTTGTTCCAGGACTTGTTCACCCGACTGCTGATGGACGTTGAGCGAGAAGTTCTGCTGCATGTGAGGCGGCAGCGATGCCAGGGCGCCGGGTTCGACGTGGATCGCCACGTTGACACGGTTGCTCACTTCGCGCAATACGTCAACGAGCGGGCGATTGTTCATGCGAAGCGTCATGGGCTGCTGCAGGAGGCGCTGCATGTGGCGTTCGATTGGTGCGACGACAATTCTCTGATCCGATAGACACCAAGCCCAACCCAGGTTTTCGCACGCGATGGTGAGGACCTCATCGCCCGGCCCGGCGCCGGCGCCGCTTATGGCCTCGGCGAGTACGCCCCAAGGTTCTAGACCGAGGGTGCTCACTTGAAACGAAAAACGCGATTTCAGACTGGCCAGCGCTTGGGGGTCAATCCCCGGCTGCAAGGTTGAAAGCTGGGTGAGCGTTTCTAACTCCGGCCAGGTCGGCGCTCTGCCCAGACACAACAATGCCTCCTTCGGAACGACCAGGACATGATCGTCCTCGACCACGAAGGTCATCCCCAGCGGCGCCAGAAGCTGCGTCAGTCCCTGCCGAAGCGGCACATCGGTAATCGCCACCTTACGCACCAGCGTGTCGGCGCCGTGCGGAACCAGGTCCATGACCTCAGCCGGCATCACCAGCTTCACGCCGGTCTGCTGATTGACGATTTCCACGGCCTCGCTGAGCTTGACGTTCTCCAGCGTGATCTTGGCCCGTTCGTCCAGGGCTTGTTCGATCAGCGCCCGTGTATCGAGCGTCGGCCCCGCCTGCGCGACGCCCGACAGCATCACGGCGTACAACACGATCATGTTCATACAATTCTTCTCCCCGACATCGACTTCATGCGCTCGCTGCCGGCTCACGTTCCGGTTGATGATATCGCGACTCCTATAGAGGTGGGCTGTCAAAGGACGAAACGGCTATCGGCGCCGACCCGACTGAGCCATAGGACAAGTTCGGCGCCATCGACGGCGGCCTGAATCCCTCCTCGCCCGCCGGCGGTCCGTAGGACACGATCATCGACGGCGCCAGAGCAACCCGCATGATCTCGGTTGCATCGCTTGACGAACCGTAACGAACGATGTTCTCCGAAAATGGGAGGTCGGGAGTCCGGAAAGTGGTGACCACGGCAAACGCCACCGCCGCTGCCGCCGCCAACGGCAAGGCCCATCGGTACAAGGCCGGCATACGTCGGCCTGATTGAACCTCCGCCATCACCGTTGCGGTGAAGCCGTCCCAATCGACTTCCACAGGCGTCCGCCCCCAACGGGCAAGCAGTTGGTCGATCGGGTCGACCTCTTCGCGCTGCGTCGGGGCAGCCGCTTCGAAGCCTGCATCTAAATCCGCTCGGGTCAACGCCCATCTCTTCAACAGGCGGTCCACCGCGGAAAATTCCTCGGCTTCCCTCCGCACGCTGCCTAACGCCATCGCTTCGGAAAGGCACTGCCGATCGACGTCGTTCAGTGCTTCGTCCAGGCTTCGGCTGAATAGGAACAACGGATCATCGGGGTTGTACGGCTTCTCGTTCACGATGCGCTATCCGAATAGAATGTTCCTCGATTAAGCACCGCGTTGCAGACTCATAGAAACTCTTGCAAGAGTTCTTTCAACTTTTTCCTGGCCTGAAACACGTTCCATTTCACCAGCTCCACGCTGCATTCCAGCACCTCGGCTACATCCTTCTGCGCCATGCCCTCAACGCTGAACAAAATGAGGGCCAGCCGCTGCTTGTCCGGAAGTTCCTCCAACGCGGCCGTGATTGCGTTTTGCAACTCATCCGACAGAGGCCCGTCCTGGTCCTCAATCAAAACGCTTATGCGTCGCCCGCTGCCCGGCGTCTTGGCCGTCGGACCAGCCATCCCATCTTCCAGAGGCGCCGCCAAACGGAGCCGGCGCGCCCGACGGAAGTTCAGCGCTAGATTGCTCACGACCCGCATGAGCCAAGGTGCGAACCGCGATGCGTCCTCTAACTGCGACAGCCGCTGGTAGGCCCGGACGAAGGCATCCTGACCAACGTCCTTGGCGTCCTCGGCGTTGCCCAACAGCCGATACGCCAAAGACACCGCTTGCCGCTGATACCGCCGGACCAAATCAGCGAAGGCCTCGGCCTCACCACGCTGGGCGCGGCGGACCAAGTCCACCTCCGCCGGTTCGTCCACTCGCACTTGCGCGTCCAAGTCACCGGCCTTCCCTAGCTGGTAGACACACCCAGTCCGCGGCCGTTAGCCAAGCCGTCACGGGAACTTGCCAATACCACGGTTATCGGCCCAAGCCGCTACGGCGACCCCAGAAGCCCCCTATCCTCATTCTGCAGGCTCACCTGATGCTCGTACAGTGGGAATGGCCGATTTTCGAGCACGGCGGTTCACTTGACGGCGTGGCAAAACGATGCGTTTTCGCGTCCGAATCTCTGCGCGGGCTAGACTAGAGCAACGCGCTCGCTAGATGTAGCTTAGAACTCTTGCCGTTGGCGGGCAGTGGGGATGTTGAGTTGCTGCCGGTATTTGGCCACCGTGCGGCGCGAAATGGCGATTCCTTCCTTCTTCAACAAAGCCTCGATTTGATCGTCCCGAAGCGGCTTTTCTCGGCTTTCGGCGTCGACCAACTCGCGGACACGAGTTTTGACCCGATCCCAGCCCATGCTCTCCCCGCTTTCGGTTTCGGTGCCGCCCGTGAAAAAATAGCGTAGCGGGTAAATGCCCCGCGGCGACTGCATGTACTTCTCGGCTACCGTCCGGCTGATCGTCGATGGATCGCAGTTGAGTTCGGCGGCCAGGTCGCTCATGCGACAGACCTTCAGACCCTCCGGCCCGATATCGAAGAAATCACGCTGCTTCTCCACGATCGCCCGGGCGACATCCAGCACGCGACTCTTGCGAAAGTTCACGGCGTCGATGATCGCGGTGGCAGCCTCCACGTGTTTGCGGGCGAAATCGCGGGCCTCCTTGCCGTTTTCATTCGATTTGGCGACCGCGGCCACGTCGTCGCGAATGCGCAGTTTGGGAAGGTTGCCGCGGGCCAAGCGCACAGTCAGCCCGCCGCCGGTCTCGGCGTATTCCACGATCACGTCCGGGCGGATCGTCGGAACCGAGCGATCTCCGACGAGGTGGCCGGGATGAAGATGTAAAGATGATCCGATGACCTTGATCGCCTCGTTGAGCTCGCCGATCGAATAGCCAGTGGCCTTGGCGACCGCCGGCAATCGGTTGTGGGCGATATCGTGCAGGTGCGATTGGATCAGCGTCCGTTCGATCGTATTGTCCCCCGGTAGCGCCTTGACCTGCAGAAGAAGGCATTCCACCACGTCGCGGGCCCCCACACCGACGGGTTCGAGCCGTTGCACTTCAAGCAGGGTCTTTTCCAAGATGTCCAACGCCGGCGGTGGACGCATTGCCGCGGCGATTTCATCCAGGCGCACGCGGAGATAGCCGTCCGGTTCGAGGTGGTTGATAATCGCCTCGCCCGCGGCTTTGACGGCCGGACCCGCATCGACCAGCGACCATTGGTCCAGCAGGTGTTCGTTTAAGCTTCCTTCTCGACCGGCTGTATTGGCCAGCGCCCCCATTTTCGCATCGCGCTCGCCTGAGTCGAACCGTCTGGGCGCCAGCGGAGGCCGATCGTTGAAATCCGCATCATAGTCGCGGGCATAGCGATCGAGGCGGGCGAAGCCCTCTCCCTCCTTCTGTTCGATCTGTTCACGCAGGCCGCGTGGCGCTGCCTCAGCCGGCTGCGGCGACGGCTCGGCGTCGGCGATTTCCAGGGCGGCGTTGGTCTCAAGGGCGTCGTTGATGTAGGCCTCCAGATCGGCAACCGGCTTTTGCAGAATGGCCATGGACTGGATGAGCTGCGGAGTGAGCCGCTGCTCCATCCGCATGTGCTGGGACAGGGATTGAGAAAGAGATTGCGACATCGCACCAACCCAGGCGCCCGGCCGGCCCACCCCCGCGGCCGCCGACCCCGGCCACGGTCCTGGCCCAGGCCTTGATTCTCGGACTGGGAGAACCCGCCCTCAGAAGACCGAGACACTCTCGATGGTGTATTATAGCATCGAAATGAGTTGCCTGGACCCAGACCGTCTCTGCAAGGCTGAAAGGGGGTGAGCGTCAAGTTAGTAGGTAAACGGCTTTCTTGGGGGCGGCATGGGCAGCTTGTCTGCCCGTGGCCATTCGCGCTCCAAAACACTGGCGGGCAAGCCGCCAGCGCCACCCTGTTTGGGGCTTGTTTACCAACGCAAATGACGCTCACCCGCTGAAAGGCTACAAGACCGGCTCTACAGACCCGCGCGAACGCCAAAAAACTTTCACCACCCTCCCGTCTCCGGCCTCTCGCCTCCCTGCCTTCCGCCGCGAACCCAGATTGGAAAACGTGGAATCCCGCCGGTACAATTCCCCGAAGTCCCCTTGCGGAGCATCTGGTGTCGAGCTTGACTAAACAAAGCGATCCCGGTGCATTGACCCGGTTCTGGTCCTTCACCCGCGGTCTCGCTCCAGCGGCATGCCTCGTTGCTCTGGAAGTCGCCCGGCCTGCGGCGGAGCGCCTGGGTATCCATCTCCCAAACCTGCACGACCAGCCCTTGTGGGCCCTGGCCGGTTTCGTAAGCGCGGTGCAGTACCTGCACCACCGGCTTGCGGTTCACGCGGGCGTCACTGCCGGAGCCGAGGTGAGCCGCAAAACCGCGGAAGAGCTGCGCGAGGACGCCGACTCCGACCGCCTGTACAACGAGCACCTGGCCGCCGCCGTCGGCACCACCATCGCCGACATCCTCCGCGAGATCCCGAAGGACAAAATCGCTCCGCTCGACTGCGACGCCGTCGGCAAGATGATCAAATGTGGCCCACGCGCCTTCATCCGAGCCGTGGAAACCGGCCTCCGCGCTGTTGAGCTTGACGACGCCAAGCTCCCCGCCCTGATCGAAAAGGCCGTGCAAGGGCAGTTCGAACAATGGGGCAAACTGGGTATGTGGAAGGCGCTGCTGATCGTCATGCATCGAGAAGCAATGTCTGTGCCGGGCGACTCGTCCGACAGCGAGCCCGCCCCGCTCGCCGATGCATCTGTCCAAACCGCCGCCGAAGCCTGCCGCGCTGATTTCATCCGCCGCTTCTTCAACACCATCAAGACCGATCTGGAGCACAAAGGCGCCGCGTTCGCCTCGATCCACCTGCGCATGATGGGGGAGCTGACGGAGATGGGGCGCGAGGGCCTCCGCCAGCACAAGCTCACACAAGACAAGCTCGACGCCCTGGTGAATCGTTTTTCGCCCGTCACGCGGGAAATCGCAGAGAAGCTCCCGCAGGAAGTTCGGCTCGCCCTGCTTCCGGACATTGAGCAAATCTCCAAGGAACTCGGCGATACCCTTTTCAGCTTGTGGAATAAGGCGGACGACGTGCATGTCGCGGTGCTGTCGAGTGCAGCCGAATCAAAAGCGCGCGACGATAAGCTGCTCGCCGAGCTTAAGGAAGTTCGCAAGCTTCTCGAATCCAAGCCCACGCCCGCCGCGCCCGATCAGCCGCCGCCGGTCGACCCGCGGATCGAGGCACTGGCTCGCCGCGTGGCCGAAAACCCCGCCGCGACGCTCGTCGAGCGCGTCGAAGCCGCCATTGTCAGCCGCTCCCCGGAGGCGCTCTCGGAACTGGACAGGCTCGACTCCATGGTCGAATTCGCCGATTTCCGCCGGCGCCAGCTTCGCGGCGACTACCACTATTTCCGCGGGGATTATGACGAGGCCGCGGAATGCTACGAGAGCTCGCTTGCCCTGCGTCCCGATGACTTACGTGCCCGCAATGACGTGGCCGCGGCACACATGTTCGCCCGCCTCGGCGACGTCGGCGCCCATTGTCAGCGGGCCATCGACGTGTGCGAAGGAACGCTGAAACTTGTCGCTCCAGGGTCCGAGGAATGGGCCAAGGCGCAGAACAACCTGGGCATCGCGTGGGCGGACAAGCCCACGGGGGGCAAGGGTGAGAACCTCGACAACGCCATCGCGGCCTTCGAGACGGCGCTGACGGTCCGCACGAAAGAGCGCTTCCCGGCCGATTGGGCCGGGACGCAGAACAACCTGGGCGGCGCGTGGGCGAACAAGCCCACGGGGGACTTTGGGCGCAACATCGACAACGCCATCGCGGCCTACACTGCGGCGCTTACGGTCTACACGAAAGAGCGCTTCCCCGCCGATTGGGCCAGGACGCAGAACAACCTGGGCGCCGCGTGGCGGAACAAGCCCACGGGGGA
>Ga0187892_10005377_pt1 | contig 20208 bp, 19 predicted proteins | sample MA1701073metaG_FD_139345 | JGI IMG/M metagenome (GOLD analysis project Ga0187892, IMG submission 139345) | Bio-ooze microbial communities from a basaltic lava cave in the Kipuka Kanohina Cave System on the Island of Hawaii, USA - MA170107-3 metaG ...
GAGATCGCCGAGGTACTGAACTGCCCGATCGGGACAGTGATGTCCAGGCTCCACAACGCGCGTAAGCGCCTCAAGACGCTCCTCGGGCCGATGCTCGCGTTGCTCCTGTGGCTTGCCGTATGCCTGGGGGCCGCGCTCCCGGTGCGTGCGGAGCCGGTCATCCGCTTCGGCGTGCGCGTGCTCCTGGCCTCCAACCCGGTCGACCCGCAGGCCCCCCCGGAGTCGCCGAGCGCGACGCGTCGGTCCGCGGTCGAGACGCCGCCTTTCGCGCCCGCGCCGAAGCCGCTGCCGCCGCCGTCGCTGGCCGCCCCGACCGGCGCCGCCGCCAAGGAGGACGCGGAGATCGAGGAACGGATCAAGCGCATCCTGCCCCGCCTGCGCGGACTCTTCCGTTACAGCGACTACACAACGCTCGAGCGCCATGCCGTCGAAGGGCCGCTCGGCGTGCGGCAGCGCATGCGGATCCAGGGCGGCCGCTGGCTCGAGGTCACGCCCGACGAGATGCCGGACAAGCTGGTCCGGATGCGGGTCCGCTTGCTGAAAGGCGATCGCGCGGAGATGAACACCACGATCCTCGCGGCCCCGGGGGCGCCGGCCATCGTGGGCGGCCCGTCGAGCGGCAACGGCGTGTTGATCATCATTCTCTGGGCCAGCTCTCCACCGAAGACCGCGGACCGCTAGGAGCCTGTCGGCGCAATGAACGCCAGCCTGCACGCAAACGCCGCGCGTGCGACGTTGCGCTTCGAGCGCCGGCTTCGCCGGCGCAATCCGGTTCTTGGCGGAGGCTCGGAGGGGGCCATCGAGGCCCCCTCCGATTGGCTTGCGTGAGCGAGCCTCGCGGTGAGGAGCGCTACCGCCGCGAGCGCGCGCGGATCGAGCAAGGGCACGTCAAGTACCGCGACAAGCTGAAGGAAGAAGGCAAGCTCTTCGTCCGCGACCGGCTCAAGCTCCTCCTCGATCCCGGGTCCGAGTTCCAGGAAGACTTCCTCTTCGCGCGCAACCAGGAGACCGACACGCCCGCCGACGGCGTGGTCACCGGCGTCGGCATGGTGGCTGGCCGTCCCGTCTGCATCATGGCCAACGACTACACGGTGAAGGCCGGCTCCTGGGGCGAGAAGACCGTGCAGAAGATCGTGCGCATCCAGGAGCGTGCCCAGCGGTTGCAGGTGCCGCTGCTCTATCTGGTCGACGCCGCCGGCGGCCGCATCTCCGAGCAGATCAGGATCTTCCCGGGGCGCTATCACGCCGGCCGCATCTTCTACAACGAGGTGCAGCTCTCGGGCGTGGTGCCGCAGCTCTGCGTCCTCTTCGGCCCGTCCCCAGCCGGCTCGGCCTACCTGCCGGCGCTCACCGACTGCGTGATCATGGTGGACGGCAAGGCCAGCCTCTACGTCGGCTCACCCCGCATGGTGGAAATGGCGATCGGCGAGAAGACGGATCTGGAGGACCTGGGGGGCGCCCGGATGCACTGCTCGGTCTCGGGATGCGGCGACGTGCTGGCCGCCTCCGATGAGGAGGCGATCGAGCTCTGCAAGCGCTATCTGTCCTACATGCCCGGCTCGTACCGCGAGCGCCCGCCTCCGGTGGCGAGCGCGGCGTCCAAGCCCGGCCGCTCGATCGAGGAGATCGTCCCGTACGATCAGCGCAAGTGGTTCGACATGTACGAGGTCATCGATCGTGTGATCGACGCGCACAGCTTCTTCGAGATCAAGCGCCTGTTCGCGCCCGAGGTGATCGTGGGGTTCGCGCGCATCGGGGGGCGCGCCGTCGGGATCGTCGCCAACCAGCCGAAGGTGAAGGGCGGCGTGCTCATGGTCGATTCCTCGGACAAGGCCGCCCGCTTCATCTCGCTCTCGAACGCGTTCAACCTCCCGCTCGTGTATCTCGCGGACGTCTCCGGCTTCATGGTGGGCACGAAGGTGGAGCGCGCCGGCATCATCCGTCACGGCGCCAAGATGGTCTTCGCGACCTCGCAGGCGACCGTACCCAAGATCTCGGTGATCGTGCGCAAGTGCTACGGCGCGGGGCTCTACGCGATGTGCGGCCCCGCCTTCGAGCCCGATGCGGCCCTGGCGCTCCCGCAGGGGCAGATCGCGATCATGGGCCCGGAGCCGGCGGTCAACGCCGTGTACTACAACAAGATCATGGAGCTGCCCGAGAGCGAGCGGGCCGCCTACGTGCAGAGGAAGCGTGACGAGTACGTGCAGGACGTGGACGTGTACAAGCTCGCCTCGGAGATGCACGTCGACGCCATCATCGGGGGCTCCGAGCTCCGCGACGAGCTGATCAAGCGCCTGGCCTATGCCGAATCCAAGCACCTCGAGTTTCCGCCCCGCCGCAATCCCGTCACCCCCGTCTAGCCGGACGGTCAACCGCCGCACGGCGGTCGCGATAGCCCTGTCGCTCGCGAGCGTGCCCTGGCTGGTGCCGCACGTGCTGGAGGACTTCGAGCGCGGGATCGCCCAGCGCGTCGGGCTCCCGCCGGACGTGGGCGCCGCCCTGCTGGGTCTGGGGCTCGCCGTCCAGTGGCTCGGGCTGGTGCTGGCCGCGCGCGGCCGGCGCGCCGGCCTCGTGATCACGGCGATCGCGGGTGCCGTCTGGACAGCGGTCGCGCTCTGGGACCACGGGCCCGAGCTCTACGCGCGGGGTCTCGGCTTGCGCGGCAGCGCGCGCTCGGCGCTGTGGGTGGCGGGGCTCATGGTGACCCAGGCCCTCGCCTTCATCTTTGCGCTGGGTGCGCTCGCCGCGCCCCGAGGCCGACGATAGCCCTGCTGATCCTGGCGGTGCGGTTTCTCACCATCGTGCCCGTACCCGGCGTGGAGGCGGCGGGCCCGGGCGCCCTCGGCCGCGCCGCGGCCTGGTTCCCGGCGGTCGGGCTGGGACTCGGCGCGGTGCTGGTCGGCGCCGACACGCTGTTGGGCCGGGCCTTCCCGCCGCTCCTGGCGGCGCTGCTCGTCGTCTCGATCTGGAAGGTGCTCACCGGTGGCATCCATCTCGACGGGCTCGCCGACTCCCTCGACGCGCTCGGCGGTCGTGAGCCGGGGGCGCGGCTGGCCATCATGCACGACAGCCGGATCGGCGTGTTCGGCGCGGTCGGCCTGATCCTGATGTTCCTGATCTCGATGATGGCGCTGGCCGAGATGCCGCCCGCGGCGCGCTGGCGCGTGCTGTTGCTGGCGCCGGTCGTCGGCCGACTGGGGCCGGTGCTGATGGCGACGAGCTTCCAGGCCGCCACGCCGGAGTCGGGCGCCGGGGCGAGATTCATGGCCGCGGTTCCGCGCTGGGCGGGTCCGCTCGGCCTCGGCGCGACGGCCGCGCTCGCGGCGCTCCTGTTGGGCCGCTGGGGCGTGGCCATGCTGGTGCTCGCGCTCGCAGTGGTCTTCGTCTGGTCAGCCTTCCTGGCCGGTCGCCTGGGCGGGCTCACGGGGGACAGTCTCGGCGCGAGCGTCGAGCTCGGTGAGCTCGGCGTGCTGCTGGGCGGCGCCGCCGTGGCGCATCTCGGGCTCGGCTGAGTGCAGACCACCGCGGTGTACCTCCTGCGGCACGGGAGCGTCGTCGGCGCGGAGACGCGGCGCTTCATCGGCCACCTCGACGTGCCGCTGTCAGCGCTCGGCGAGGCCCAGCTCACCGCCGTCGCGCGTCGTTTGGCCTGCGTCGAGCTCGGTGGAGTGTATTCCAGCGATCTCGCCCGCACCCGACGGAGTGCCGAGATCCTGGGCGCCCCGCATGGGCTGGCGCCGATCAGCGTGCCGGAGCTCCGGGAGTTCTCGATGGGCCGCTGGGAAGGGCTGACCGGCGAGCAGATCCGCACGCGGGATGCCGAGGCGTTCGCCCGGTGGATGGCCGACGTCGCCGGCTATCGATTCCCGGACGGCGAAAGTCTCGCAGAGCTCGAGGCGCGCGCCTGGCCTGCGTTCGAGCGTATCGTCGACCGGCACCGGGGTGGCGCCGTCGCGATCGTGGCTCACGGCGGCACCAACCGGATGATTCTCCGCCGCGCGCTCGGGCTGCGCTCCGGACGGCTGCTGGCGGTGGGGCAAGACTACGCCGCGCTCTCGATCCTGGTGCGGCGCGACACGCGCTGGCTCCTGCGTCTGCTCAATCATGCCGAGCCCTTGCTATAATCCCGGCACTCGTCTCCGTACCCTGCAGGTGCTTCCGGGAGGACTCGGTGACCTCGCGCTCGAACGGCTTCAGCGGACGTCGTGAGTTCCTTAAGCTCGGGGTCGGCATCGGGGCGGGTGCGATGTGGCCGCGCCCGGCGTACGCCCGCCCGCCGAAACGCGGCGGCGTGCTCAAGCACATCGGCGTCGAGCCCTCGAGCTTCGACATCCACGGGCCCTGGCCATCCTGGGGGGCGCCGGCCTCCGCGACGTACCTGGTCTCCTCCCTCGTGCGCCGCACGCTGTTCAGGTTCTCGGCCGGCGCCGGCGCCGGCCCCTCGGACTTCAGCCTCGTTCCGGATCTGGCCCTCAAGGCGGACGTCGCCCGCGACGGCAAGACGTACACGATCAGCCTGCGGCGTGGCGTGCGCTGGGCCTCCCGACCACCGGTCAACGGTCGGGAGCTCGTGGCCGCGGACGTGAAGTACTCGATCGAGCGCGCGCTCAAGAAGTCGCCGCAGGCGAGCTCGCTCGGGCGCATGGAGAGCCTCGAGGCGATCGACGCCCACACGGTCCGCATCCATCTGGCGGAGCCGTTCGCGCCGCTCCTGCACCATCTGGCCGAGCCCTGGACGGCCGTGCTCCCGCGCGAGGTCGAGGACAAGCTGGGCGATTTCAGGGCGGTGGAGTCCCTGATCGGCTGCGGGCCCTTCGTCCTCGAGCGCTACGAGCCCGGCGTGAAGGCGGTGTTCGTCCGCAACCCGAGCTACTACCGGAGCGGGCTGCCTCACCTCGATCGCGTCGAGTGGCTCCTCATCCGGGACCGCGCGACACAGCTGTCGTTCTTCCGCGCGGGCCAGCTCGAGATCCCGTCGCCGGAAGGCCGGCTGCTGCGCTCGGAGGTGGCGCCCTTCAAGCGATCCAATTCGGGCTATCCCCTCGTCTCCTGGGATGGCCTCGCCACCTCCGCGCTCGCCATGCGCACGGACCGGCCGCCGTTCAGTGACGTGCGCGTGCGACGCGCGCTCAGCCTCGCGCTCGATCGCGGGGCGTGGGCCGCGCAGCATCCCGACGGCGCGTGGGACGAGGACACCACCGCGGTCCCATCGGCGATGAAGGAGTGGAAGCTTCCGGCGCGACGCCTGGGCGAGGGCGCCCGCTACCTGGAGCACAACCCGGCGCTGGCGCGGAAGCTCCTGGCCGAGGCGGGGCTCACTCACGGCCTCAAGGTCAAGTGCACCCGGTGGCCGGGCACCGACCCTGACATGGCCGCGGATCTGGAGCTCTTCGCCGTGAGCCTGAGGCACATCGGCATCGAGCTCCAGATGGTCGCCGAGGACCAGGGCGCCGGCCATCGCGGCGGGCCCGTGGAGACGGCCTGGGGCTCGTTTCCGATCTTCACCGAGGTGGACGGTTGTCTGTACGGCTGCTTCAAGACCGGCCAGCCGCACAATCGCAGCCGCGTGTCCAACCCGGAGCTCGACGAGATGCTGGATGCGCAGCGACACGCGCTCTCGCGAGCGTCCCGGAAGAAGGTGATCGACGACATCCAGCGCCACGTCGCCGCCCAGGTCTACTACCTCCACGCGCCCCGGGCCAGATCCGTCTCGTCCTGGGCGCCCTGGGTGAAGAACTACGCGCCCAAGAACTCCCTGGACCGCGGCGCCCAGCTCGAGGTCGTCTGGCTCGACCGTCCGTGAGGCCCTGCCGCTCCCTCTCCCCCGCCGAGGGGGAGAGGGCAGGGTGAGGGGGGCGGTAGATGCCGCGCCCACAGTGATACCATTCCCGCACGCCACGCGATGACTCCCGGCCCGGACCAGCTCCTGCAGGTATACGCCACCATGCTCCGCGTGCGACGCTTCGAGGAGCGCGCGCGGGAGCTCTACGCCGCGGGGCGCATCCCGGGCTTCATCCATCTCTCGATCGGCCAGGAGGGCGTCGCCGTCGGCGCGTGCGCCCCGCTGCGTCGCGACGACTATGTCCTGTCGACCCACCGAGGTCACGGACACCTGATCGCCAAGGGCGGCTCGCTGCGCGGGCTCATGGCCGAGCTGTACGGCAAGCGCACCGGCTGCTGCAAGGGCAAGGGCGGCTCGATGCACATCGCCGACGCCTCGGTCGGCTATCTCGGGGCCAACGGGGTGTTGACGTCGGGGTGCGTCCTGGCGCCGGGGGTGGGGCTGTCGATCCAGATGCGAAAGACCGATCAGGTCGTCGTCACCCTGTTCGGGGACGGCGCGGCGAATCGCGGCCCCTTCCACGAGGGCATCAACCTGGCCGCGCTCTGGCGCGTGCCGGCGGTCTTCGTCTGCGAGAACAACTTCTGGGCCTCGACCACGGCCCACGAGCTCTCCACGGCCGGCGGGAGCATCGCCGCCCGCGCCGCGGGCTACGGGATTCCGGGCGTGACCGTCGACGGCAACGACGTGCTGGCGACGTACGCGGCGGTCGCCGAGGCCGTCGACCGGGCGCGGCGCGGCGAGGGGCCGAGCCTGATCGAGGCGCGCGTCACGCGCTTCATGGGGCACTACGAGGGCGACCCGCAAGGCTACCGCTCCAAGCAGGAGATCGAGGCCGGGCGCCGGGGCGATCCGATCGATCGGTTGCGCCGCCACCTGGCGCAGCAGGGCCGGCTCGACCAGGCGCAGGCCGAACGCATCGCGGCCGCGGTGGAGGCGGAGGTGCAGGACGCCGTCGACTTCGCCGAGGGGAGTCCGCGGCCGGAGCCGCACGAGGCGCTCGAGGATCTCTTCGTGCACTATCCCTGGAGCGACTGATGCCGGTCATGGACTTCGGCGAGGCGCTCAATCTGGCGCTCCGGGAGGAGATGAGGCGCGACCCGCGCGTCTGGCTGATCGGCGAGGACATCGTGCTCGGCGTCCCGTTCGGCGTGACCAAGGGCCTGGCCGAGGAGTTCGGCCCGGAGCGCGTCCGTAACGCGCCGATCTCCGAGGCCGCCATCGTCGGCGCCGCGCTGGGCTCGGCCATGACCGGGCTTGTCCCGGTCGTCGACATGCACTTCGCCGACTTCGTGACCTGCGCGATGGACGAGGTGGCCAACCAGATCGCGAAGAGCCGCTACATGTTCGGCGGCCAGGTCGCGTGCCCGTTGACGCTCCGGATGCCGTACGGGATCGGCAAGTCGGCCGGCGGGCACCACTCGAACTCGGTCGAGGCGTGGTTCGTCAACATCCCCGGGCTCAAGGTCTGCATCCCGTCCACTGCCGCCGATGCTCGCGGGCTGCTCAAGAGCGCGATCCGCGATCCCGACCCCGTGCTCGTGTTCGAGCATCGCGGGCTGTATCGGGTCACCGGCGAGGTGCCGGCCGAGGAGTCGCTGGTGCCGCTCGGGGCCGCCGACGTCAAGCGCGCCGGCCGCGACGTGACCGTGATCGCCACCGCGCGCATGGTCGGCGAGAGCCTGGAGGCCGCGCGTCAGCTCGCTGACGAGGGCATCTCGGTGGAGGTGCTCGATCCCCGCAGCCTGGTGCCGCTGGACCGCGCGACGCTCGCCGCGTCCGTGGCCAGGACGCATCGGGTGGTGATCGCCGAGGAAGGCCCGATGCGCGGCAGCGTCGGCGCCTGGCTCGCGTGGGTGGTGATGGAGCAGAGCTTCGACGAGCTCGACGCGCCGATCGCCCGCGTCGCCGGCCCGAACATCCCGATCCCCTTCAGCCCGCCCCTCGAGGCCTTCGCCACGCCCGGCGCGGCCGACGTGATCAGCGCCGCGCGCCAGGTATTGAAGTAGACGCCGGCCGCCGCAGCTCGGCACACGCGCGAACGAGCTAGCGCCGGAGCGTGAACGCCCCGGCGCCGAGGAAGGCCTGGGCGACGGTAGCGGCCAGCAGGAGCAGCACGTACTCGTAGCCGCCGTCCTTGCTCATGAAGAAGCCCTGCTTGAGGTGGACCAGGAACAAGGCTCCGAGCACGATCGGGATGTTCGCCATAGCCGCCCACCGCACCAGGATCCCCAGGATGAGGCAGATCCCACCGAGGCCATGGGCGAGGATCACGTACCATGCGCCCAGCTCCGGGAGGGGCAGGCCCAGGTTCCGCTGATACGCGATGGTCCCGCTGGGACCGAAGACGAAGAGAGCGAGGTACGCGTGCATGAGGTAGATCACGCCCAACACGACCCGCAGGATCAACGCGCCGTACGCTTCCATCCCCCCTCCTCCCCTGGCCATGAACGTCGTCCTCGGTGGGCCGCTCAGCCGGTGAACGAGATGTCGGGCGTCGAGGTGAGATCGACCCGCGCCCGGTGGAGCCGGTAGGCGCGGGCGACGCGCTCGTTCATCTCGCGGCAGGCGCCGCGGGCGCGCCGCTGGGCCTCCGTGGTGTCGGCCAGGAGCACGAGCGCCTTCCGCCCGATCGCCGCGTGCATGCGCTCGTCCGGGAGAATGGCGGTGCGGTAGAGCTCGGCGGTTTCCGGGTCGAGGTCGCGGGCGAGCTGGATCAGGGTCTCGAAGCCTTCGCACGACTGAGTCTCGCCGGCGAACTGGAACATGGCGAGCTTCTCGAGGGTCGGGCGCGCGCGCGCGGCGACCAGCCAGTCGAAGAGGTCGCGCCACTGCGGCAGCGGCTCGAAGCCGTCCGGATCCTCACCGAGCGCCTTCAGGCGCTTGCGCAGGAGCTGGTAGTGCCGCTGTTCGTCGTCGAGCTGCCGTGGCAGCAGCTCCCGAAGCTCGGCCTCGCGTACCCACGGGATCCACGCGGCGACGAGCTCGGCCGCGCGGAGCTCGTTGTAGACGCCCTGGCGCATCCGCGCCAGGAGCTGGGCGCGCCTGACCTCGGCCGGGGCGCCGAGGTCCTGGCGCACGTCACGGCCGGTCCAGAACCGAGCGTTCTCCTGGGCGAGCTGATCGACGAACGCTTCGGCGCCGGACACGTCCGCCCGGGTTCCCGTCACGGCCGCATGCCGCGCGATTTGGGACCGAGCCGTGTCGCCTCGTTCTCGTAGGCCAGCTCGACCCAGTCGCACAGCAGCGGGCGCGTGTCGCGGGGATCGATGATCTCCTCCACGCCGAACGCCTCCGCGGTCCTGAACGGCGAGCGGACGGTGTTGAGCCGCGCCTCGATCTCCTTCATCAGCTTGTCGCGGTCGGGCGCCGCCTCGAGCTCGCGACGATAGGCGGCCTCGATGCCGCCCTCGAGCGGCAGCGAGCCCCAGTCCCCCGACGGCCAGGCGTAGCGGAGGTTCAGCTTCTGCACGTTGCCGTGCCCGGCGCCCGCCACGCCGAACACGCGTCGCACGATGACGGTGAGCCACGGCACCGTCGCCTGGTACACCGCCGAGATGGCCCGCACGCCCTTGCGGATCGTGCCGGCCTGCTCGGCGGCCAGGCCGATCATGAAGCCCGGCTGGTCCACGAAGTTGACGATCGGCAGATGGAAGGTGTCGCACAGATCGATGAACCGGGTCATCTTCTCCGAGCCGTCCGCGGTGAGCGCGCCGCCGTGGAACGCCGGGTCGCCCGCCATCACCCCGACCGGAAAGCCGTGCAGCCGCGCCAGCCCGGTGAGCTGCGAGCGGCCGTAGTAGGGCGCGATCTCGAAGAACGAGTCCTGGTCCACGATGAGCCGGACCATGCGCCGAGGGTCGTATCCGCGCCGGCGATTCCGCGGGATCAGCGACAGCAGCGCCGGCTCGCGCCGGGCCGGTCCGTCCGCCGGGGCGCAGCGGGGTGGCAGCTGCCAGACGTTCTGCGGCAGATACGACAGGAACCGGCGGATCTCGTCGAGCGCCTCGTCCTCGGTGGCGACCTCGTTGTCGACCGCGCCCGAGCCGTGCGCGTGGATGTGCGAGCCGCCGAGCGCGAACTTGTCGAGGTCTTCGCCGGTGCCGCGCTTGACCACCGGCGGGCCGGCCACGAAGAGCTGGGAGGTACCGCGCACCATGATGGAGAAGTGAGAGGCGGCGACGCGCGCGGCGCCGAGACCCGCCACCGAGCCCATGCAGGCGCCGACCACCGGGATCTCGGAGAGCGCGCGGGCGATCAGGTCGTAGCCCGGATTGCCCGGGACGTACGTGCGTCCGGTCTGTTCGTAGGTCTTGACGCTGCCGCCGCCACCGGTGCCGTCCACCAGGCGGATCAGCGGCAGCCGCAGCTCGAGCGCCATGCGCTCGCCATAGACCTGCTTGCCGCCGATCGAGGCATCGGCCGCGCCGCCGCGCACCGTGAAGTCGTCGCCGCCCACCACGACGCGACGCCCGTTGATCCGCCCCGTGCCCATGACGAAGTTGGCCGGCCGGATGCCCACGAGACGCCCGTCTTCGTACACGGGCACGCCCGCGAGGGCGCCGGTCTCGTGAAACGACTCCTTGTCGAGCAGCCGCTCGATCCGCTCGCGCACCGTGAGCTTCCCGCCCTTGTGCTGGCGCTCCACATTGGCCTCCCCGCCCATGCGGCGGGCCAGCTCCAGGCGCCGTCGAATCTCGTCGATCTCGGGTTCCCAGCTCACGTTGAACGCTCCCTGTGGTCGCGTGTCCCGGGGAGTATAGCTCAACGCCCATGCTACCGTAAGGACGCGGTAGGCCGACATGCGGATCGACAAGTGGCTCTGGGCCGCGCGGTTCTTCAAGAGCCGCAGCCTGGCGGCTCACGCCTGCGACGGCGGCAAGGTGGACGTGAACGAGCAGGCCGCCAAGCCGTCGAAGCTCGTCCGCCCCGGAGATCTCCTCACGATCACCCTGCCCCGCGTGAAGAAGATCGTGCGAGTCGTGGCGCTGTCGGAACGGCGCGGCTCCGGCGTCCAGGCCGCCCTACTCTACACGGACCTCACCCCGCCCGCCCCCCCGCGCGAGTCACGTGTTCCCGCCGGGTATCGCCCGCCGGGTGCGGGCCGCCCGACCAAGCGAGAACGCCGCGCGCTCGACCGCCTCACCGGCTGGTGAGTGAGCCTTTCCACCTCATGTGTTCCCTCTCCCTGGAAGGGAGAGGGAGCGAGGTTGACGGCTCTGCCAATCCCGGACCCGGACTGCGCCGCGTTGCCAGGGCGGGGCGTCGCTGTTAACGTAGGGCGCCATGAGCGAGCCTCGCGGCCTGGAGGGCGGGCTCACCAACTACGGCGACGCTGCGTTCTCAGCCTATCTGCGTCGGTCCTTCGCCCGCTCGATGGGCTACTCGAGCGCGATGCTGAAGAAGCCGGTGGTCGGCATCACCTGGACGGCCAGCGGTTTCAACAACTGCCACCGCGGCGTGCCCGAGCTGATCGAGGCGGTGAAGCGGGGTGTGCTCGCCGCCGGCGCCCTGCCGCTCGACTTTCCGGTCATCTCGCTGGGCGAGGTGTACCTGAATCCGACGAGCCTCATGTTCCGCAACCTCATGGCCATGGACGTGGAGGAGATGATCCGCGCCCAGCCGATGGATGCGGTGGTGCTGGTTGGAGGGTGTGACAAGACCGTGCCGGCGCTCCTGATGGGCGCCGCCTCCGCGGGCAAGCCCGCGATCCTCCTCGTGACGGGGCCGATGTCCACCGGCCGGTACCAGGGCGAGCGCCTCGGCGCGTGCACCGATTGCCGCCGCTTCTGGGCGCAATACCGGGCCGGCCGCCTCGATGAGGCGGGCATCGGGCGCATCGAGCAGAACCTCGCGACGACGGAAGGGACGTGCGCGGTCATGGGCACGGCCAGCACGATGGCGATCCTCGGCGAGACGCTGGGCCTGATGCTGCCCGGCTCCGCCGCGATCCCGGCCGTCCACGCGGACCGGCTGCGCGCGGCCGAGGCGAGCGGGCGCCGGGCGGTAGAGCTGATCGGCAGCGAGCTCACCATCGACCGGATCGTGACGCGCGGCTCGCTCGAGAACGCGCTGCGCGTGCTGCTGGCCGTCGGCGGCTCGACCAACGCCGTGGTGCACCTGACGGCGCTGGCCGGGCGGCTGGGACTCGGCCTGCCGCTCGAGCTCCTCAACCGGCTCAGCGAGGAGACACCGGTCCTGGTGGATCTCAAGCCGACCGGCGACAACTACATGGAGGATTTCCACGCCGCCGGCGGCGTGCCCGCGGTGCTGCGTCGGCTCGCCGACCGGCTGGATCGCGACACGCGCACGATCACGGGCGAGCGGCTGGACGAGTGGATCGCGGCCGCCGACCCGTGGCTCGACCCCGGGATCATCCGGCCGATCGACAAGCCGATCCAGGCCGAGGGCGGACTGGTCGCGCTCTTCGGCTCGCTCGCGCCGCACGGCGCGCTGGTCAAGCGCGCCGCGGCCGATCCCGCGATGTTCGAGCGCGAGGGGCGGGCCGTGGTCTTCGCCTCGCTGCAGGACCTCGCCCGGCGGATCGACGATCCCGCGCTCGACGTCGCCGCCGACGACTTCCTGGTGCTCCAGCACGCGGGCCCGAAGGCCTGCGGGATGCCCGAGGCCGGCTATCTGCCGATCCCGGCCAAGCTCGCGCGCGCCGGCGTCAAGGACATGGTGCGCATCTCCGATGCCCGGATGAGCGGGACGGCCTTCGGGACCGTCGTGCTCCACGTGTCGCCGGAAGCCGCGGCCGGCGGGCCGCTCGGCCTCGTGCGCTCGGGCGACCGCATCCGCCTGAGCGTGCGGGGACACCGGCTCGATCTGCTGGTGCCGGACGACGAGCTCGCCCGCCGCCGGGCCACGTATCGCCCGGCTGTGCTCGTCGACGGGACACGCGGCTGGGCGCGCCTGTATCGCGAGCACGTGCTCGGCCCCGAGCACGGCTGCGACCTGGACTTTCTGCAGCGACGGCCCACATGAGAGCCGACCGGGTCGCGGGCACCGGGCTCATCCTGTTCGGCCTGCTCGTGCTCTGGCAGAGCCGAGCGCTGCCGCTCGGCTCGCTGCGCAATCCGGGTCCCGCCTACCTGCCCGTGGCGCTCGCCCTGCTGATGGTGCTGTTCGGGGTGCTGATCGCCGCGCTCGGGGGGTCGAGCCCGACGGTGCGCTCGCTCGGCTGGTCGGAGGCGCCGCACATGCTGGCGATCGTCGTGGCCGGCGCGTTCGCGGCGCTGGCGCTCGAGCGCATCGGCTACCGGCTCACGATGATCGTGATGCTCTTCTTCCTCCTGCGCGGGATCGAGCGGCGGCGCACCGTGTTCTCGCTCGCCTTCTCGGTCGTGCTCGCGTCCGCGACGTTCTACCTGTTCAGCACGATCCTGCGCGTGCCGCTCCCGCGCGGACCACTCGGCATCTAGGTGCGTCCGAGCATGGCCACACGTTCGGACCGAGCGCCCTGCAGGTGGTGTTCCAGTTCGCGCCCCGGCTTGGCGGGCGTGAAGAAATCGGTTCGATCAGGCGAGGCAAGCTCTCGCCAGGTAACGCCGGGCTCGAGCGCCGGCTTGGCCGGCGCAATCGAATTCCTGGGGGTGGGTGTGGGAGGGGGCCGTCGAGGCCCCCTCCCAACATCTAGCGCCGGCTTCGCCGGCGCAATCTGCCCTTGGGGGAGGTCTCGGAGGGGGCCGTCGAGGCCCCCTCCGACTCGCTAGGTGGCCGAGACCCTCCAGAACCTGGCAGCGGGGTTCGCCGTCGCGCTCTCCCCGGGCGTCCTCACGTACGCGTTCCTCGGCTGCGTGATCGGGACGCTGGTCGGCGTGCTGCCGGGGGTCGGGCCGCTGGCCGGGATCAGCCTGCTCCTGCCCGCCACCTTCGGGCTCGACGCCACGCGCGCGATCGTGATGCTGGCGGGCATCTACTACGGCGCGATGTACGGCGGCTCGACGACCTCGATCCTCATGCGCATTCCGGGCGAGGCCGCCTCGGTCATGACGTGCATCGACGGGTACGCCATGGCGCGGCGGGGACGGGCGGGGCCGGCGCTGGCCATCGCCGCGGTCGGCTCGTATCTCGCGGGCACGGCGAGCGTGGTGGCGCTCATGCTGCTGGCCCCGCCGCTGGCGACGGTGGCGCTCAAGTTCGGGCCGCCCGAGTACTTCGGGCTCCTGGTGCTCGGCCTCCTGGTGCTGGCCTACATGAGCGGCGGCTCCATGCTGCGATCGCTGGCCATGGCGGCGCTCGGGCTGCTGCTCGGGCTGGTCGGCATCGACCAGATGACCGGCTATTTCCGCTTCGCCTACGGCATCGTGGAGCTGGGCGACGGCATCGGCGTCGTGCCGGTGGCGGTCGGCCTGTTCGGTCTGGGCGAGATCCTGGCCACGGCGGGGCAGGCGAAGCCGCCCGAGGTCATCCAGCCGCGTTTCCGCGAGCTCCTGCCGTCGCGCGAGGAGTGGCGAGAGTCCGCGGCGCCGATCGCCCGCGGCACCGTGCTCGGCTTTCTCGTCGGCATCATCCCGGGCTCCGCCCACATCATCTCGAGCTTCGTGTCCTACGCGCTCGAGCGGAAGCTGTCGCGCCATCCGGAGGAATTCGGACGGGGGGCGGTGGCCGGCGTGGCCGGGCCGGAGTCGGCCAACAACGCGGCGACGTCGGGCGCGTTCGTGCCGATGCTGGCCCTCGGCGTGCCATCGGGCCCGGTGCCGGCCGTGCTGATCGCGGCGATGATGGTGCACGGCGTGGCGCCCGGGCCGCTGCTGATCCAGCAGCAGCCGCAGCTCTTCTGGGGCTTCATCGCCTCGATGTACGTGGGCAACCTCGTCCTCTTGATCCTGAACCTGCCGCTGGTCGGCCTGTTCGTGAACGTGCTGCGCGTGCCGTACCCGCTGCTGTACCCGACCATCGTGCTCTTGTGCGTCCTCGGCGTCTACGCGGTGAACAACAGCGTGACCGAGATCTGGCTCATGCTGGGAGCGGGCGTGCTGGGGTACGGGCTGCGAAAGCTCGGCTTCGAGACGGCGCCGATCGTGCTCGGGCTGCTGCTGGGCCCCATGCTCGAGGTGAGCCTTCGCCAGTCGCTCTCGATGTCGGATGGCCGGTACGCGATCTTCATCGACCGGCCGATCGCGGCCTCGATGCTGGCCGTGGCGGCGGGGCTGCTGCTGCTCGGGCTCTTGCCATTTTTGCGCCGTAAGGTAGACTGGCGCACCAAGCTCGGCCTCGCCGAGAAAGAGCCGGTCTCCTGAACCGTCACTGCACACCTCACCGAGGAGGGCGTATGAAGCTCGTGAAGCTCAGCCCACTCATCGCAGGCGCCGCGTTGCTCGTCACGAGCGCGCCGGCGGGCGCCCAGCCGCTGCCGTACGGAGTGCTCACGCTCGACGTCGCCAAGAAGGTGACCGCGGCGAGCGAAGCCGAGGCGCGCAAGAACAACTGGAACGTGGTCATTGCCGTCGTGGACGCCGGCGGGCACCTGATGATCCTCACGCGCATGGACGACACCCAGATCGGCAGCGTCGACGTGGCCCGCGACAAGGCCTACAGCGCCGCCGCCTTCCGCCGGCCAACCAAGGCCTTCCAGGACGTCGTGGCGAGTGGCGGGGCCGGTCTGCGGATCCTCGCGTTGCACGGCGCGTCACCGCTCGAAGGTGGCGTGCCGATCGTGATCGGCGGGAAGATCGTCGGCGCGGTCGGCGTCTCGGGGGTGACCGGGGAGCAGGACGGCCAGATCGCGAAGGCCGGCGCCGACGCCGTGAAGTAGCCTCCGCTCCCGTGCGGCCCGGGCTCGCGGAGGATGGGGGGCCGGGTGGGGGCGGGCGGGGTGGGGTCCTCTGACCACGACCCGTCGCGTCCGAGCTCCCGTGAGTGGCGTTCCCAATCCGGGTTCGTGAGTTGCGCGATTTGGTCGGCGGGGAACGGGTCACCCGGACCCCATCCCCGCCCACCCCCACCCGGCCCCCATCCTCCGCGAGCAATCCGAACACGTCAGGATCGGAGCAAACAACTTGCGTAGCCGCTTGAGTCGGATCCAGCCGGCGGAAACTCTCATTCGGTGACCAGCCGGTAGCCCACGCCGGGCTCGGTCAGGAGGTACCGCGGGCGGGCCGGCTCCTTCTCGAGCTTGTGGCGCAGATGGGCCATGTAGACACGGACGTAGTGCGCCTGCTCCGCGTGCGAGGGTCCCCAGACCTCGCGCAGTAGCTGGGGCCCCGTGACCACTTTCCCCGCGTGACGCACGAGCGTCGCCAGCAGCTTGTACTCGATCGGCGTCAGGTGCACGGGCGTCCCGCCGACGGAGACCTGGCGCCGTAGCAGGTCCACGCGCAGGTCTCCGACCTGGAACGTGGCCTCGTCGCCTTCGTGCGAGGCTCCGGCCGTGTGGCGCAACGCCACGCGGATCCGGGCCAGCAGCTCCTCGGCGCCGAACGGCTTGCTCACGTAGTCGTCGGCGCCGGCGTCGAGCGCCGTGACCTTGTCGCGTTCCTGTCCGCGCGCCGACAGCACGATGATCGGCACCACCGTCCATTCGCGCAGCCTCCGGATGACCTCCAGGCCGTCCACGTCCGGCAGGCCAAGGTCGATGATCACGACGTCAGGCTGGCGGGACGCCACTTCTAAGACTCCGTCCGCGCCGGTCGTCGCCTCGAACAGCCGATAGCCCTGACCGGTCAGCGTGGCCCGGAGGAACCGTCGGATCTGCGGCTCGTCCTCGATCAGGACGATGAGCGGCTCAGGCATCCGCGGTGACGATGACGGGCGGCGCGTCGCCGATGGGAAGCGTGAACAGGAAGGACACGCCGCCACCGGGCAGGTTGTGCGCCCAGATCCGGCCGCCGTGCGCCCGCACGATGCCCTGGCAGATGGCGAGGCCGAGACCGGCGCCGCGACCCGCCGCCGGCTGTCCCCGGTAGAACTTGTCGAAGACCTTGTCCTCGGAGCCGCTGGGAAGGCCGGGACCGTGGTCGGCGACCTCGACCGTGACGGCCTGGTCCGTGCCCGTGGCGATGATCTCGATGGGGCTCCCTGAGGGCGTGTACTTCAGCGCGTTGTCGAGCAGGTTTACCAGCACCTGCTCGATCAGCACGTCGTCGATCGCCACCAGCGGCAGATCCCGCGGCACGCGCGTGGTCACGCGCCGCCCGGCCAGTCGCTGGCCGAGCCGGTTCAGCGCCGCGCCGATCACCTCTTCCAGCGGATGCCAGTCCTTCGTGAGCTGGAGCGCGCCCGACTCGAGCCGCGTCATCTCGAGCAGGTTCTGGACCAGGCGATTCAGCCGCTCCGCCTCCTCACGCACGGACTCGAGCAGCTCATCCCGCGTGCGGGAGTCGACCCGCGACGCGCCGTCCAGCACCGTGCTGATGGCACCCGTGATCGCGGCGAGCGGCGTGCGAAGGTCGTGCGAGACCGAGCTCAGCAAGGAGTTGCGCAGCCGCTCGGTCTCCATCCTGACCCGGGCCTCCTGCGCCTCCTCGACGAGCAGGGCGCGCTCGATGGCGAGCGCGATCTGGTTGGCGAACGCCTCGAGCTGGTGGAGCTGCTCCGGCGCGTCGAGCGCGTGGCGGTCCGCGGGCCGGATGCCGAGCACGCCCACCGGGCCGCGCGAGGCGATCAGTGGAAGATACCGTGCCGAGGCGCCCGGCAGCGTCGCGGTGCCGAGTCCGGCGGTCTCGCGGTGCTCGAGCACCCATCGCGCGACGCCCATCTCGTTGGTGTCGATGACGAAGGAATGCGGCAGCGTCCCACGCTGGGTCAGCGCGCCCGTGACGTCGGGCAACAGCACCACCACCGGGCTGCGGAAGACCTCACCCACATGCCGAAGCGCGATCTCGAGCAGGGCGTCGACCGACGGCGTGCCGGCGAGCTCCCGGCTCATCGCGTAGAGCGTCGCCGTCCGCTGTTCGCGGTCCCGAGCGGCCGACGCCTGCGCCTGGACCCGGATCGTGAGACGGCTGATCACGACGCCGACCACCAGCATCACGGCGAAAGTGAACAGGTATCGCGCGTCCGAGACGGCGAACGTGAAGTACGGGGGCACGAAGAAGAAGTCGAAGGCGGCGACGCTCGAGACCGCCGCGACGAGCGATGGCCCCTGTCCCTGACGCATGGCGACCAGCACGATACCGAGCAGGTACACCATGATCAGATTGGCCAGCTCCGAGAACGGGAAGATGAGCCATGAGATGCCGGTGGCGGCGGCCACCATGACCATCGCTCGTGCGTAGGCCCTCCAGTCGGTGGGGATCGCCCGCCGGCGGATCGGGGTGGGCGTCGCGCCTTCGCGCTCGCCGCTGGTCACATGGACGTCGATGTCGCCGCTGCCCTCGACGAGCGCATCGACGATGGAGCCGAAGAGGATCCGCTTCCAGAGCGGTCGGACCGGCTTGCCGACGACGATCTTCGTGATGTTGCGGGCGTGGGCGAAGGCCAGGATCTCATCGCTCATCCGGTCGCCGCTGACCGTCGCGGTCTCCGCGCCGAGCTGCTCGGCCAGTCGCAGGCTCTGGACGACGCGGTCCCGCGCTTCCTGCGGCAGCCGGAGCTGGGCCGGCGTCTCGACGTAGAGCGCGATCCACTGCGTCCCGAGCCCCTCGGCCATCCGCTTCGCGGTCCGCACCAGGCGCAGCGAGTACGGGCTCGCGCTGACGCAGACGAGCACGCGCTCCGCGGCCGGCCAGACCTTCTCGACGGCGTGCTCGCGCATGTAGACGCGCATCTGCGCGTCGACCCGCTCGGCCGTCGCGCGAAGGGCGAGCTCGCGGAGCGCGATCAGGTTGCCCTTGCGGAAGAAGTTCCGCGCCGCTTCCTGGGCCTGCTCGGGCACGTAGACCTTGCCGTCCTTGAGCCGATGCAGGAGATCGTCCGGCGGGAGGTCGATCAGCTCGACTTCATCGACCTGTTCGAGCACCGAGTCCGGCACCGTCTCGCGCACGACGACGCCGGTGATCTTGGCGACGACGTCGTTGAGGCTCTCGACGTGCTGGACGTTCATCGTGGTATGGACGTTGATGCCGGCCTGGAGGAGCTCGACCACGTCTTGCCAGCGCTTGGCATGGCGGGAGTCCGGCGCGTTGGTGTGCGCGAGCTCGTCGACCAGGATCACCGCGGGGTGGCGGCTGAGCGCGGCGTCGAGATCGAACTCCTTCAGGGTCGCCCCGCGGTAGGAGACCAGCCGCGGCGGGAGGACCTCGAGCCCCGGCAGCAGCGCTTCCGTCTCGGCCCGGCCGTGGGTCTCGACGTAGCCGATGACGACATCGACCCCGTCGGCTCGCAGCTCGCGGGCGGCCTCGAGCATGGCGTAGGTCTTGCCCACTCCGGCCGCCGCGCCGAGGAAGAGCTTCAGGCGCCCGCGCGCCGCGCGCGCCTCCTCCTCCTTCGCGCGCGCCAGCAGTACATCGGGGTCGGGCCGTCGCTCAGCCACCCTGAAGCCCTCCTGGCGAATGCTCCGAGCAAGTGTAGCCCAGTGGCTCCGCGATCATGTTACCTTCTGCGCCGTTCAGGAAGGAAAGGGGGAGCGCATATGCCTCACGCGATGACGTCGCTCGCGCTGTTCGTGCTGGCCGGCCTCTGCGAAATCGGCGGCGGGTATCTCGTCTGGCAATGGTGGCGGAACGGCGCCGCACCGGTGCTTGGTCTGGCCGGTGCGATGCTTCTCGTCGCCTACGGGTTCGTCCCCACGTATCAGCCGGCACACTTCGGACGGGTGTATGCGGCCTACGGCGCCGTGTTCGTCGTGCTCGCGATGCTATGGGGCTGGGGCATCGATCACGTCCGTCCGGACCGATTCGATCTCATCGGCGGCGCCCTGTGCCTGGCCGGCGTCATGCTGATGATGTACTGGCCACGCTGACGCCAATCCGCGCCCCCGCGCGAGGGGCGACGATCTGATCGGGGTACGTGAGCGCCGGTAGAATGTTTCAATCCGCGCCCCCGCGCGAGGGGCGACCTGAGCGGGATCCTGATGCATATCCGTGCATTCCTCCAGCAGGAAATCTCCCCAGTCCGGCGCGTACTTGCCGAGATCGTGCCAGAGGCCGGCGAGGTACGCGAGGTCGCCCGCCCCCCACTTCTTGCTTGCCTCCGAAGCCGCCTGCGCCGTGTCGCGTAGATGCCGGTCGAGGGGGTGCCACTGCTCGCGCGCCCAGCCCGACCTCGAATGGGCGAAATGCTCAGTCCGACTCACACAGTCCTCCCTTCTCGCCGACACGGCTAGACGCACGTGTCGCGGTCTGGGTAGGCCATTACTGGAACTCGAGCTCGCGCAGCCTTAGCACGATGCTGTGCCCCTTCATCCGCCTCACGAGTTCCTCATCCGCGGTGACGAGCGGGAAGCCGATGCGCTCGGCCAGCGCGACATACACGGCGTCGTA
>Ga0187892_10005383_pt1 | contig 20190 bp, 16 predicted proteins | sample MA1701073metaG_FD_139345 | JGI IMG/M metagenome (GOLD analysis project Ga0187892, IMG submission 139345) | Bio-ooze microbial communities from a basaltic lava cave in the Kipuka Kanohina Cave System on the Island of Hawaii, USA - MA170107-3 metaG ...
GATCGTCGAGGGCCATCGCCACCGCCTCCCGGAACGGGACCACGCGCCGCTCGAAGAACTCGTCGTCGTCGGAGGCGAGGGGGTCGGCCACGAGCTCCTCGCCGATGAAGCAGTAGGCGGTCTCGTCGAGATACGCGGCGGAGGGGAAGAAGCGGGTGAGGAAGGTGAGGCGCCTCGCGCGGTAGCCGCCCTCCTCCTGCAGCTCGCGCTGCGCGGCCGCCTCCGGGGTTTCCCCGGGCTGGCCGCCGCCCCCGGGCAGCTCCCAGGAGTCGCCCCGGATGAGATGCCGGAACTGGCGGATCAGGAGCACGTGGGCGGGGTCCACGAACGGCACCACGCCGACCGTGGGCCCGACGTGCAGGATCGGGTAGGTCTTCTCCACGCCGGTGGGCAGGCGCCAGACGTCCTCGCGCAAGGTGAGCTTGCCGAGGCGCTCGCGCGCGGTCGAGCGGAGGAAGTGCCAGTCGCGGGTGGTGTCGTCGGGGGGCACGGAAAGCTCCGTCGCGCCAGTGTGCTATCGTAAGCCTCATGACGCAAGAGCGTCCCGCCGATCGGCTGATGGAGAAGCTGCTGCGCGCCATCGAGCTGTCGCTCAAGGCCACCGAGGCCTCGCGCGAGGCGGTGCAGGAGATCCTCCGGCGGGGGGCGGAGACCGGCATCTTCTTCTCGGGCGCCCGCGCCGCCGAGGCCGCGGAGGGCTTCGACCTCACCGAGCAGGACCGCGACTTCCTCCGCTCGCTCTCCATCCGACCCGATCCACGTTGAGGGGCGCGATGCGCGCGCTGGTGCTCCTGGCTCTGATCGCGGTGGTGGTTCTCGTGATCACCCGGCTGCCGGCCGCGTGGCGGGCGCGGCTACCCTCGCCGAGGGAGCGGCCTCACGACGAGCTGGTCAAGGATCCGGTGTGCCAGACCTACGTCGTGATGTCGCGGGCCATCCGGTCCGAGGCGGGCGGGGCGCCGCTCTTCTTCTGCAGCCGCGAATGCGCGGCACGCTTCGAGCGGGGAGAGCGGCGGGCGTGACGCCCGCGTCGTACGATCTTCTGGTCTGCGATCTCGACGGCACCCTGCTCGACGACTCCATGGCGCTCGATCCCGCGCTGGTGGCGGCCTTCCGCCGGGCGTCCGAGCGCGGGCTCACCATCTCGCTCGCCACCGGGCGGATGCCCGCGGCGGCCGACCCCTACCGTGACGAGCTGGGCGTCACCGCCCCGGTGATCTACTACAACGGCGCGGTGGTGCGCGCCGCTGACGGCGGCCCCGACCTCGTCTCGCTCACGCTGCCCCGCGGGGTGCTGCATCGGGCGTGGGCGGTCTTCTCGCAGGCCCCGGTCCATCCCGTCTTCTACCGAGACGATCGGCTCTTCTGCATCGCGCACACCCTCGCGGTGCGACGGTACTGCGAGGAGGAAGGCCTCCGAGTCGACGTGGTGGACGATCCCGGCCAGTTCCTGGCCCTGGGCGGCTTCATCAAGAGCCTGCTGATCGGCCACCCGAAGGATCTCGACATCGTGCGAACGGAGCTGACGCCGAGCGTGGCCGAGCACGGCCGCCTCGTGCGTACGCGCGGCGACTACCTCGAGATCATTCCGGTGGGGGCGTCGAAGGGGGCGGCCCTGGCCCGCCTGACCGACCACCTGGGCGTGCCGCTCGATCGCGTGGTCGCGGTGGGTGACCAGGAGAACGACGTGGAGATGCTGCGCGAGGCCGGCCTCGGCGTGGCCATGCCGCACGCCCCCGACGTCGTCCGCCGCGCCGCCGACCGCGTCGCGCCCGCGACGTCCGAGGGCGGGCTGCTGCGCTTGTTCCGCGAGCTGTTTCCCGACCGCTTCGACTGACCGCGCCGGTGCCCCCGCATCCCGATCCCTGGCGCGCCATCGACCGCCAGCCGCGGCCCGAGCGCTACGTGCGGATGATGGAGTCGCGCGGGCAAACCCCGACGCAGGCGCGCCTGCGCCGGCGCTTCCTGCGCTTCTGTCGCATCGTTCCCGGCTGGCGCGTGCTCGAGGTCGGCTCGGGCAGCGGAGTGGTCGCGCGCGACCTGGCCGCGCTGGTGGGCCCGCGCGGCCGCGTGACCGGCCTCGATCGGAGCCGCGTGGTGCTCGCGGCGGCGCGGCGGCGGGCGCGGGAGGAGCGGCTCGACCGCCGCCTCGAGTTTCGTCTGGGCGACGCGGCCGCGCTGCCGTTCCGCACCGGCCGCTTCGACTGCGCCCTGGCCGTGACCGTGCTGCTGCACGTGGCGCGGCCGCAGGCGATGCTGCGCGAGCTGGTCCGGGTGACGCGGCCGGGGGGCGTGGTGGGGCTCCAGGACCAGGACTTCGGCACGCAGGTGCTCGATCATCCGGACCGCGAGCTCACCCGCCGGATCTTCGAGGGCGTGACCGCGCGGCTCTATCGAGAGCCGTTCTCCGGGCGCACCCTGGTGCGCCGTCTGGTGGAGCTGGGACTCGAGCGCGTGCGGCTGCTCGCCGACGTCTACCAGGTCCGGCGGCTCGACCCGTTCACGCACAGCTTGCTCGAGCGCCGCGCGGCCAATGCGGTGCAGTTCGGCCTCGTCTCCGCGCGCGGGGCCGCGCGCTGGGTCGGGGAGGCCGAGCGGGCGGACGCGGCGGGGCATTTCGTGTTCAGCTTCAACTACTACGGCGCGGCGGGCACGAAGCCGCGGAGGTAGTCTCCCGGCGCTCCTCGCGGAAGCGCCGGGCCCCTCGGGGAACAAGATGGTTCAATGGCCGCGCGCTTATACTGGAAGCGACCATGAGCACCGAGGGCGCGGGCGGGCTCGAGTCGCGGCTGCGCGAGACGGCGGCACTGCTCGCGGTGGCGCGCGTGGCGAGCGCCACCACCGAGTTCGGCGAGGCGCTCCGCCTCATCTGCCGCGAGCTGGCGCGGCTCACCGGCGCCGAGACTGTCGCGTCCTACGTCCGGCAGGCGGAGGCCGCGGAGCTGCGGCCGGTCGCGGCCTATCGCGTCCCCAAGGACGCGCTCGAGGTGCTCGCCACCGCCCGGCTCACCGCGGACGAGCAGCGGGGGTTCGACGCGGTCTTCCAGAGCGGGCAGGCGATCTGGAGCGACGACCTCCCGAACGACCCGCGCTTCGCGATCGCGCTCTTCCGCCGGTTCCCGCACCAGTCCGGCCTCGTGATCCCGCTCTTCATCGACGGGCAGGTGGCGGGCGTCTTCTACCTGGTGTGGTGGACCGCGCGCCGCCGCTTCGAGGCCGCGGAGCTGGCCACGCTCCAGGCCATCGGGGAGCAGGCGGGCGTGCTGCTGCGCAACGCGCGGCTGCACGAGGCGGTCAACACGCGGGCCACGCGCCTGCACACCCTGGCCCGGCTCAACCAGCTCGTGTCCTCCTCGCTCGAGCCCGACGAGGTGCTGGCCGGCATCGCGAACGCGGCGGTGGAGCTCATGCAGGTGCCCGCGGTGGCGGTGTGGGTGGTGGACGCGGCGGTGAAGCGCCTCGAGATCCGCGCGGTCGCCGGCGGCATGAGCGAGTTCCCCCGCCGTACCCTGGCCATCGGGGAGGGCGACGTCGGCTGGGTGGCCGCGGAGCGGCGCCAGCTCGAGGTGGCGGACATCGCCTCCGACCCGCGCGTGACCAGTCCGGAGTGGTGGCGGCAGAGCGGTCTCGCGAGCTTCCTCGGCGTGCCGATCATCTTCCAGGACCTCTTGCTGGGCGTGCTGGTGCTCGGCGGCCGCGAGCCCTTCCGCTTCAGCTCCGACGACCGGGAGCTGCTCGAGATCTTCGTGAGCCAGTCGGCCGCCGCCATCGCCAAGGCGCGCCTCTTCCAGGACATCCAGGACCGGCGCCAGCTCACCGAGGATCTCTACGCGCTGACCCAGGCCATGGACCGCTCGATGGACCTGCAGGAGCGCGTGGAGATCTTCGCGGCCTCCGCGAGCCGCGCGCTCAGCTTCGACCGTCTCAACGTCTGGCTGACCGAGGACGACGGCGTCACCCTGCGCCTGGTGGCGGGCAGCGACGTGGGCCCCGACGTCCGCCGCCTCATCCCCCTCCGGAGTGGCGGCGGCTTCCCGGTGGTGTGGGACTCGGGCATCACCCTGATGGTGGGCAGCGACGAGCAGCTCGCGCAGGTCCCGCGGCTGTCCCCGGAGCTCCGCGTCCACCCGGTGCTGCGCTCCCGGCGCTTCGCGCTGGTGCCCCTTCTCGTCCAGGGGCGGCCGATCGGGGTGGTCAGCGTGGACAACAAGCCGAGCCGCCGACCCATCACCCGGCGGGGGATCGCCCACCTCGAGCTCTTCTGTCAGCAGCTCGCCACGTCGGTCAACAACGCGCGCCTGTACGGTGAGACCCGTCAGCGCGAGAAGGACGCCGTCGTTCTCCTGGAAGTCACCCGCAAGCTCTCGGCCACCCTCAAGCTCGACGAGGTGATCGACCTCATCTCGGACGGGGTCCTCGAGGCCCTCGGTTGCGGAGCGGCCGGCTTCTATCGGTGGGACGCCGCGCGCGGCGGCCTCGTCCTCCTTCGCAGTCGCAACCACCCCATGGACTTCGCGCGCCCGCTCCTGCTCCGGCCGGGGGAGGGCGTGACCGGGCGCGCCTACGCGGAGCGCCGGCCGGTGTGGTGCGCCGACCGGCTCGCGGACCCGAGCCTCGTGTACTCGGAGCCCAACGCGGCGGCGATGGCGCGGCCCGATGCCCCGCGCGCGTTCGCGGCCGCGCCGATCCTGATCCGGGACGAGGTGTTCGGGGTGCTGGGCGGCTCCTACTTCGAGCCGCACGTCTTCACGGAGCGCGAGGTCAGCCTGCTCTCGAGCCTGGCCGCGCAGGGGGCGGTGGCGATCGAGAACGCGCGCCTGTACTCGGTGACCCAGCAGAATCTGGCCGGCGCGGCCCTGCTCAACGCGGCCGCGCGCACGCTGCACCGCACCCTCGACGTCAAGCGCCTCCTGCCGGACGCGGCCGGCACGCTGGCCCAGACCTTCGGGGCCCGGCGCGCGGGCATCGTGCTGTTCGAGGAGCGGGGCGCCGGCCCGGGCGACGTCATCGCGTGGGGCGACTGGAGCCACGAGTCGGTGCGCGCGCTCGCCGAGCCGCTGCGACGCCGCGAGGCCCCGCTGCTGATCGCGGACTCGGCGGCCCGGAACGACCTGGTCACCGCGGGGGTCCTCGGGCCGGAGGAGGCGCTCGCCGCCTTCCCGGTGCGCGGCCGCAGCCGGGTGCTCGGCGGCCTGCTCCTGCTCTTCCCGACCCCCCGCGCGCTCACCGAGGCCGAAACGCGCCTGGTCGCGGCCTACGCCGACCAGCTCGCGATGGCGCTCGACAACGCCACCCTGTTCGAGGAGGCGGAGAACCAGAAGACCCGCCTCGAGCAGGTCTTCGCCTCGACCTCCGACGGGTTCCTGGTGCTCGATCTCGAGGGCCGCGTGGCGGCGCTCAACCGGCAGGGCGGCGCCCTGCTCGGCATCAATCCGCACGAGGTGACCGGACGGCCCCTCGCGCGGCTGATCGAGAGCCTGGCGGGGTCGGTGGAGTGGGAGGAGGCGGGCGGGCAGAGCCTCGTGACCGCGGTCGAGCACGCGGGCGAGCCGGCCGACGGGGACCTCGAGGTGCGGCTCCCCGAGCGGCGGACGCTCCGCTGGCTGACCACCCCGACGCGCGACCTGCTCGGCGCGGTGGTCGGCACCACCATCACCCTGCGCGACGTGACGCGGGAGCGCGAGATCGACCGCATGAAGACCGAGTTCGTCTCGACGGTCTCGCACGAGCTGCGCACGCCGCTCACGTCCATCAAGGGGTCGCTGCACCTGCTCCTCTCCGACGAGGGCCTGGTGCTCGACGAGACCCAGCGCCACCTCGTCGACATCTCGCTCAAGAACACCGACCGGCTCATCCGGCTCATCAACAACATCCTCGACATCTCGAAGATGGAGGCGGGCCACATCCATCTCGACCTGGAGCCGCACCGCCCGCGGGACTTCGTCGAGATGGCGGTGGAGGGGATCCAGGGCTTCGCGGAGTCGCGCGGCATCACGCTCGAGTCGCAGGTGGCCCCCGACGTGCCGACGGTACGGGTGGACTTCGACCGGATGGTGCAGGTGGTCACCAACCTGCTCTCCAACGCGATCAAGTTCTCGCCGGAGCGCGGCGTCGTCACGGTGGGCGCCCGGCGGGCCGGCGCCGACCTGGAGATCTGGGTCACCGACCAGGGCCAGGGCATCGCTCCCGAGGACGTGGGCCGCCTCTTCCGCAAGTTCCAGCAGCTCGACGGCCGCACCGTCCGCGCGGTGGGCGGCACCGGGCTGGGGCTCGCGATCTGTCGCGGCATCGTCGAGGAGCACGGCGGGCGGATCGGAGTGGACAGCCGGCCCGGCGCGGGCGCCACCTTCACGGTGCGCCTGCCGGTGTCCGGCACCGCGGGCGCCGCGCCGAGCGGGGAGGGACCGGAGGAGGGCCCGGAGGATGCGCCGCTGGTCCTCATGGTGGACGACGATCCCGACGTGCGCGCGCTGCTGCGGGACGTGTTGCACATCGGTGGATTCCGGGTGATCGAGGCCTGCCGCGTCCTGGAAGGCGTGGAGCTGGCGCGTCAGCGCCAGCCCGACGTGATCACGATGGACCTGATGCTGCCCGACCTGGACGGCTTCGAGGCGATCCGGCTCCTGCGCGAGCAGCCCGAGACCCGGGACACCCCGGTGGTGGTGCTGAGCGCGATCGAGGTCGAGCCCGGCGATCCCCGCGTCCTCGGCGCCACCGTCTGCCTGGCCAAGCCGTTCAGCTCGCCCGACCTGCTCAAGGCGATCCGCTCGCGGCTGCGGCCGCGCGACGGGGTCGGCCCGTGACGGTCGCCCGCATCCTGGTGGTGGACGACGAGGTCGATATCAACACGATCCTGACCGTGACCCTGCGTCGGGCGGGCTACGAGGTCATCAGCGCGGCCGACGGGCTCGAGGCCCTCGAGGTCATCCACCTCCACGCCCCCGACCTGATCCTGCTCGACGTGATGATGCCGCGCGCGGACGGACTCGAGGCGCTCCGCCGCATCCGGGAGCACGAGCCCACCGCCCACACCCCGGTGATCATGCTCACCGCCAAGGGCGCGCTCGCCGACAAGATGAAGGGCTTCGAGCGGGGCGCCGACGACTACGTGGCCAAGCCCTTCGAGCCCGCCGAGATCCTCGCCCGCGTGCGGGCGCTGCTCAATCGCACCGCCCAGTCGCGGGTGGTGCGCCCGCTCCTGAGCGTGCTGGGCGACTGGTTCACCGCCGAGCACATGGCCCAGTTCGGCCGCGACCTGGAGGCGGCCCGCGACATCCAGCGGCGGCTGCTGCCGCCGGTGCCCGCGCGGGTGGCCGGGCTCGACGCGGGGGCGGTGCTGCGCTCGTCCACCATCGTGGGGGGTGACTTCTTCGACATCTTTCCGATGGGGGAGCGCCTCGGGGTGGCGATCGGCGACGTCTCCGGCAAGGGCATTCCCGCCGCGCTGCTCATGGTCATGGTGCGGACGCTCCTGCGCGAGATCGCCCGGGACCTCGCCGAGCCCGCGGAGGTGCTGACCCGGCTGAACGCCTCCCTCTGCCGGGACATGCCGCCGTCCATGTTCGTGACCGTGGTGCTGGCGGGGCTCGATCCGGCCGATCCCGGCCGCGTGGTGCTGGCGGGCGGGGGCCACCCGGATCCGGTGGTCGTCCGCGCGGACCGCGGCGCCGCGGTGGCCTCGCTCGGCGCGGCGGGCGGGACGGTGCTCGGCGTGTTCCCCGAGACCGAGTTCGGTCAGATCGATCTGACGCTGGCCGTCCCCGGCGATACCCTCGTGCTGCTGACCGACGGCATCGTGGAGGCCCCGAGCGAGGCGGGGCACCGGCCCGGCATCCCGGCCCTCCTGCCCCTCCTCGAGCGCGAGCGCGCGCTGAGCGCGCAGGCGCTGGCGGATCGTCTGATCGCGGACGTGCTCGAGCGGGGCGGCTCGCGCATCCAGGACGACATGACCGTCTTCGTGCTGAAGCGCTCCTGAAGCCCTAGCGCGCCGGGGCGGCCGCCTTCGCCCGGATGGCGCGCGCCTGCGCTTCCATCTCGGCGGCCTCTGCTTCGCGATTGGTCTGCTTGAGCAGCGCGGCGTACTCCTCGAGGCTCAGGGCGACCTCCGGGTGATCCGGGCCCAGCGCCTTCCGCTGCAGGGTGAGCGCCCACTGGTAGAGCGGCTCGGCCTGCGCGAAGCGGCTCTGGGCCCGGTAGAGCGACGCGAGGTCGACGATCGTCGCGGCGACCTGCGGATGCTCGGGCCCCAGCACCTTCTCGCCGATGGCCTGAGCGCGCCGGTAGAGCGGCTCGGCCTGCGCGTACCGGCTCTGCAGGCGGTAGAGGGTGCCCAGGCTACCGAGGTCGAGCGCGACCCGGGGGGACTCGCGCCCGAGGCGCTTCTCGTCGATGGCGAGCGCGCGCTGGTAGGCGGGCTCCGCCTCCGCGTACTTGTTCTGCAGCCGCTGGGCTTCCCCGAGTGCGCGGAGGCTCCGGGCCAGGTCCGGATGCTCGGAGCCGAGCGTCTTTTCCTGGATCGCCAGCGCCCGTCGGGCGAGCGGCTCGGCCTGGGCCGCGTTCTGCCGTAGCGCCGAGAGCTCGGCCAGCCCGGCGAGCGTCGCGGCCACGTCCGGATGCTCGGGGCCCAGTCCCTTCTCGCGGATGGCGAGAGCCCGCCGACCCAGCGCTTCGGCTTCCGCGTAGCGCCCGCGGGTGCGGGCGAGGCCGGCCAGCGGGTCCAGCGCGGCGGCGACCTCCGGATGCTCGCGGCCCAGCGCCTTCTCGGCGACCGCGAGAGCGCGACGGGCGAGCGACTCGGCCTGCGCGAAGCGGCCCTGCTCGGCGTGGAGCTCGCCGAGGGTCACGAGCGGCGCGATCACCTCGGGGTGCTCGGGTCCGAGGGCCTTCTCACGGACCGCGAGCGCACGCTGGGCGAGCTGCTCGGTCTCGACGTATCGGCTCTGGATCCGGTAGAGCGCGGCCAGGCCGGTGAGGCTCGCCGCCACGTCCACGTGGTCCGGCCCGAGCACCTTCTCGCGGATCGCGAGCGCCCGACGGCTGCGGAGCTCGGCGTCGCCGTAGCGGCCCTGCAGACGCTCCAGCGCGGCGAGCGCGTCGAGGGTGGCCGCGACCTCGGGATGCTCCGGCCCCAGCACGCGCTCGTCGATGGCGAGGGCGCGTCGGAGCAGCGGCTCCGCCTGGGCGTAGCGGCCCTGCGCGGCGCCGAGGGTGCCGAGCGCGGTGAGGGTGGCGGCCACTTCCGGATGATCGGGGCCGAGGGCCCCCTCCGCGATCGTGAGGGCGCGTCGGAGCAGCGGCTCGGCCTGGGCGTACTGGCCCTCGGCCTGGTAGGCGGCGGCGAGCAGGCCCAGGCTCAGGGCCACGCGCGGGTCCTGCGGGCCGATGCGCTCGGCGCGCTCCAGCGCGGCCGCGAAGAAGCGCTCGGCCTCGGCATAGCGGCCCTGCTGGTAGGCCCGGTCGCCCGCGGCCATCGGCGTCTCCCAGCTCTGCCCGTCGGCGGCGGGCTGGGCGGCCACCGACGCCGCGCCCAGGGTCAGCGCGAGCGCGGCAAGCAGGGTAAGGCCTCGCCGGCTAATTGCGCTTCCCGGTGCGGGTGAGCGGCAGCACCCCTTCCATCTCCCCCTTCAGCATGGGGTGCTGGTTGCCGCCCACCTGGCGCGACTTGCGGCTCACTTCCTGGGCGAGGTACTCGTAGAGCTCCTGCAGCGAGACGATGCCGTCGCGGTTGTTGTCCGCGTAGCCCTGCAGGCCGCGCACCAGATAGTAGGTGAAGATGCCGTGGCCGAGCTCGGCCAGCTCGATGGACAGCTCGGACGGCCGCGAGGCGGTCACGATCGCGCGGCCCTTGGAGCGCGTGAGGCGGTCGAGGAAGATGTCGTCCACGTTGACCGCGCGCGTCTTGGTGGAGGCGAAGGTGCGCCCACCCGCCGCGCCGCTGTAGCAGGCGTCGAGGAAGACGGTGATCCGCTCCGCCTCGATCCGGGCCAGGACGTTCTGCATCTCGTCCATCGGCAGCGCGGTGGAGTAGAGATCGTCGGGATCGGCATCCACCGGCACCAGGTACTTGGAGAGACCGTCCCGCTCGATGCCGCGCTGGTCGATCTCGGAGGCGCCGTGACCGGCGAAGTAGATCATCACCAGGTCGTCCTTGTGGGCCGAGCGGGCGAGGAAGGTGCCGAGCGCCCACTTGATATTGCGCAGGGTGGGCTTGCGCTCGGTCTTGTCGGTCATCAGGAGGATGTTCTCCTTCTTGAAGCCGGCGCTGATCAGGGTCTTGTAGACCGCGTCCGCGTCGGCCACCGAGTAGCGCAGACGGGGCACCGCCGAGCTCTCGTAGCCGCCCACCCCGATGATCACCGCCCACTGGGTGGAGGGCGGTGGGGGCGGCGGGGCCGGAGGCGCCGCGGGGGCGGCGGACTTGGCGCGCTCCAGGATCACCGTCCGTACCTCCTGGCGGGCCGCGCCGTCGGGCTCGCGCGCGGTGATCACGATGGCGTTCGCGCCCTCGCGCAGGGTGAGAGGCGCGCTCACCGCCATCGTCTTCTGCGGGCTCCGCTCCTCCTGCTGGTGCACCTCGGCCCCGTTGAGGGTGACCGTGATCCGGCTGATCCCCTTGCTCGACCGGGCCACCGCCGCCACCACGCTCGCCTCGTCGGTCACGCGCGAACGGTCCTCCGGGTAGCGCACCTCCACCGCGAGCGGCATCAGCTTCTCGTGATGGATGGTGCGCATCTCCTGGTGCATGGTGCCGTCGGTCTCGGCGGCGGTGACCACCAGGGTGTTCTGGCCTTCCGTCAGCTTCACCGGCAGGTTCACCGCCATGGACGACTGCTGCGTGCGGTTGTCCTGGCGCCAGAGCTCCACGCCGTTGGCGGTGACGAGGACCTGGCGCACGCCGGTGCCCCCGTACACCACGGCCGCGAACGTGACCGTCTCCTGCTCCACGCGCGCCTGGTTCGCGGGCGTCGAGATCGTGATCCGGAGCGCGGGCAGCGGCCTCGCCGACGACTCGGGCGGCAGGGCCGCGACGGCCGGTGGCGGCGCGGGCGCGGCCGGCGCGGGCGATGCCGCCACGGGCGGCGGAGCCGGGGCGCGCGAGGGCTCGGCCGTCGGGCGGCTCGGCTCTCGGGTCGCGGGTGAGGCCGGCGTCGGGGCCGGGGGTGCAGGGACCGGTGCGGGCGCAGCCACCACGGGAGGTCTGATCGGGGGCGCCGCGGGGGCTGGTGCTGGCGCCGGGGCTGGCGGCGCGGGGGCCGGGGTTGCCGCGACGGCCGGGGGCGGTGGCGCGGTGACCGGCGGCGCGGCCGGTGCCGTCACGCTCGCGGCCGGCGGCGCGGGGCGGGCGGGGGCGGGCGGCGTGACGGGAGCCGCGGCCACCGCGGGCGCGGGCTTGTCGTAGAAGAGCACGCGGCCTTCCTGGCGGCTGACGCCCGCGCCGTCCGTGGCGGTGACGATCACCGTGTTCCGCCCCGGCACGAGCTTCACCGGCACGCTGAGCGGTACGTCCTTGCCGGGCGCGCCGGGCTCCTGCTGCCGCGCGATCTCGGCGCCGTTGAGCGTGACCGCGATCCGCAGCGGGCCGGTGCCGCCCGCCACCTTGCCGGTGAGGGTGATCCGCTCCGTGGCCACGCGACCCTGGTCCTTCGGGTCGGCGATCCCCACCGCCAGCGGCGCGGCGGCGGGCTTGTCGAGCGCGACGGCCTGGAAGGCGAGCCCGCTCAGATCGTTGCCGTCGGCCCGCACGAGCTGCTGGATGGCCGGCGCGTACCAGAACGCGAGCTCGAGCCGCCGCGACTGCGGGGAGGCGGCGAGGAAGCGCGGCTCGAGCACCTGCACGATACGGAAGGCCTTGAACACCCCGGCGGGGACCCGCACGTCCTGGTAGGCGTCCACCCTCCAGGTCAGCCGGACGACGCTCTGGCCGAACTGCGGATCGAGGCTCTTCAGCGTGAGCCACGACACGCCCGATTGGCCGACCTCGAGCGGCCAGGTCAGGCCGGGCGGGGGTTCGAGCTCGAGCAGCACCTTGCCGCCCCGGACGATCTTGGCCACCCCCAGGTCGCGGCTGAGGTGGACCTCGCGGCCCCCGTCGGCCGCGAAGACGTAGCGGCCGTTCTCGATCCGGATGAGGTCGTAGGCGCCATCGCTCCGGATCCACTTGTCGCCGACCGCGTAGGTGGGCCGTTCGGCCTTCGGCGCCTGGGCCCACGCGGAGAGCGCGCCGGACAGCACGAGGAGGCCGGCGATCACGCCCGCGATCACGCCTGCAAGGCTGTCCTTACTGCGTCCTATCCGCGTCATTGAAATGGCGTTTTCTCCGCTCAGCCTGGGTTAGAGACTAAGCCCATCTCCCGAGGGCTGTCAACGAACGGCTCTTGACTCGCCGGGGTTCCTGGACCAAGGTAGGGGGCGCTTTCCCAGCCGAAGCCAGGAGGAGCCCATGCGCGGAATCCACATGTCGGAGCTCAAGAGAGCAGCGGCCATCGCGCTCACGCTCGGCTTCGTCGCCGGCTGCGCCGAGCTGCAGACGAAGGAGGCCGACGAAGGGTCACGCTCGCGGGTCTTCGTCGCCAACGAGAGCTCGAACTCGGTGACGGTCGTGGACGGCGATTCCTTCCAGGTCCTCGCCACGGTGGATTCGCGCAACCACGCCACGCACGATCTGGCCGTCTCGCGTGACGGGCGCTGGCTCTTCGCCACCAATCTGGCCTCGGGACGGCTGTCGGCGATCAATACGCGCGCGCTCGAGACGGTGGCGTCCATCGCCACCGGCGACCGGGCCCACGTGGTCACGCTCACCAACGACAACCGGCAGGCCTGGGTCGCCAATATCGGCGACAACACGATCTCGATCGTGGACACCGGGACGTTTCGCATCCTGGGCACCATCGCGGTGGGCAAGGGACCGACCGGGCTCACGTTCTCGCGCGACGGCCGCTTCGCCTACGTGAGCAACCAGGGCGACAAGACGGTGGAGGTGATCGACACCGCCACGCATCGCGTGCTGAAGGCGATTCCGGTGGGCACCAATCCGCACTTCCTGGTGCTGGGCCCCGACGGGCGCATCTGGGGCACGAACACGGGCGGCACCGACATCTACGTGATAGATCCGGCCACCCAGGACAAGATCGGCGCGATCAACGTGGGGCCGGCGCCGCAGCAGATCGCCTTCGGGTTCAAGGGCCTGCAGGGCCCGAACGCCTACGTCACCGTCGCGGGCCTCAACCGGGTGGTCGTGGTGAGCGCGGATCCGAGCAATCTGCGCATCCTCGAGCAGATCGACGTCGGGCAGCGGCCGAATGGGATCTCCAACAACCGTGAGGGGACCCGCCTCTTCGTGGTGCACGAGAACTCGAACGACCTGAAGGTCATCGACACCGGCAGCAGCTCGGTCCTGGCCACGGTGCCGGTGGGCCGCAAGCCGATCCGTGTCGTCTACCACGGGAACTGAGACGGCCATGCGCGCGCGGGCCGGATGGGGTGGAGGGTTGGTGGTCGCGCTGGCGCTCTGGTCGCTGGTGCCGGCGGGCGGAGCGGGGCCGGCGGCGGCTCAGGGCGTCCCGGTCGGCACGGCCCAGAACGCGGTGGGGACGCTGGTGGTGGTGCGGACCGACGGTATCGAGCATCGGCTGCAGGGGCGCGGGTCGCTTCCGCTCTTCGAGGGCGACGTGCTCCGCACGGAGGCGGCCAGCCAGGCGCTGATCCAGCTCCGGCCCGGCATCCCGGTCGCCCTGAACGAGCGCACGACGCTCAAGATTCTCTCGCGCTGGGACAAAGTGGCCGGGACGATCCGCATTCTCCGGGTGAGCCGGGGCGGGGTCTGGGCCAAGGCCGGGGACGGGGCGCGGCAGCTCGAGATCGAGAGCCCCGCCGCCGTCGCGGCGGCGCGCGATGCGGAGATCGACGTGAAGGTGGCCGACGACGGCCAGAGCTCGCTCACCGTGGTGCAGGGCACCGCGGAGCTCGGCACTCCGTTCGGGGTGTGCTCGGTGCGGGGGGGAACCGCCAGCGTGGGCGCGCGCGGCGCCGCGTGCACGGCCCCGCAGCCGGCGAACGCGTCGGCCGCGGTGTCCTGGAAACAGGCGGTCTCGCAGTAGCCTCAGCCGAAGATCAGATAGAGCGCGACGCCGAGGAATCCCAGCCAGACCGCGATGCCGATGAGGGCGCCGGCATTGGCGCTGCCCGGCTTGCCGCCCGAGCGCCGGCGCGAGACGCGCACGCTGGTGAAGAGGATCAGGGCGATGCCCGCCACCAGGATGATCGCGTCGACCAGAGTTGCCGAGTCTTCCATCCGGACTGCCCTCGCGGTGGAGCGGGCCCTCGGTTAGCGCTTCGTCGGCGCGTCGGGCGGGCGCGCGGGCGGAATCCTGATGTCCCGGATGGCCTCGATGCGCGCGCGCCGCTCCAGCTCGTCCGCGTCGAAGGCGCTCTCCTGCTGGTCGGCAGACCGGACCATGTAGGCGGGGCCGGTGGAGCCGTCCGGGAACGTGTGCCGTCGCTCGAGGCGCGTCACGACGCCAAGCGGGCTTCCATCCGTCATGCGGCTCAAGGTATCACCGGGGCGGAAGAAGAACGCCCATTCTGACTGGCCCCGCGAGCGGGAGGCGACCCGGGCCGGCGCCGGCGCTTCGACGGCCGGCGGAGCGACGGGCGCCGTGACCTCGGCGGGCCGTGATTCGGCGACCGGAGGCGGGGTGTCCCGCCGGCCCGACAGCAGGGTCAGGATGGTGGTCGCGAGCAGCAAGCCGAGCAGTGCACCCCGCAACACCTTGAGGCGGAATGCGGCGACGGCAGTCATGATCGCAATCTGGACGCAAGAACAGGGCCAGTCTTCCTTCCTGCAATGGCGGGTACTTAGCATCGGTGTGCTGCGGCGCCTGACAAAGTCTGGGCACCCGACCTGACAAGCTCGGGATGGAGGCGGCCCCGCGGCATCCCAACTGGCTGATTTCGTGCGGCGACCCGCGTGGCGTGGCTCTTGCTACCTTACCCGGGCGGACGAAAGACGCGCCATGAACGAGACCCGGGAGGGCCGAGGGCGATGCTGCTGACGACGCTGATCACGGTGGTGTTCATCGGAGTGAGTTCGGTCGTACTCTGGCTCTCGATAGGCGCCGACTAGGAGGAGGGCGGCCATGGACACGCCCACACAGGAGCAGGGCAGCTCGCTCGAGACGATGATGAAGCGCGGGGCGCTGGTCTGCGTCGTGGCGCTGGGCGGCGTCGCGGTGGGCCTGGCGGTGTGGGCGCTGCGGCGCTGGCAGGACGAGCGCGAATACCAGGCCTGGCGCGAGTCGGTGAGCGCGGATCCCTACCGGCGCGACCGCAACGGCTATCCCGTCGGCGCCCAGCTCGGCTACTCGCGCTCGCGGTAGCTGCCGCTCGCCCGCTCCGCTCCCGCCCGGGAGCTTCGCTCCCCCTCGTCGTTCGCTCCCGTCCCCGTGCGGGGCCGGTGCCCTCCCACTGCTATACTGAATCGCGCGCTCGCTTCCTCCGCCGCCCCGCGGGACGGAGACCCTCCCGCTGCTATACTGAATCGCGCAATGTGGGCACCAGAGCGTGACCCGGCCAGAGCGTGACCCGGCGGTGCCCGGCCGCTTCACGATCTCGAGCGAAGCCCGGTATCTGGCGGGGCTCCGCGAGTGGATGCGCGAAGAGCTGGCCTCCCTCGGGGTGGAGCGGGAGACCCGAGCGGCCCTCGTGCTCGCGGTGGGCGAGCTGTGCGCCAACTCCATCGAGCACGCGTACGAGGGCCGGGGTGGGCAGCCCATCCACGTCTCGATCCAGGGCTTCGGGGACCGGCTGGTCCTCGAGGTGGAGGACTTCGGTCGGGCCTTCGACGCGACGCGCTATGTCGCGCCCGATCTCGACGCGCTACCGGACCACGGGCTGGGCATCCACCTGGTGCACCGCATCGCCGATTCGGTTGCCGTCGACGTGCGCCGGGAGCGCGGGACCCGATGGACCCTCGTCAAGTTCCGGCCGGGTCATGGCCCGGCCGATCGCTCGATCGTGCACGGCGGCGCGCCGGCTCGATCAGGAGAGGCCATGGACATCGATGTGACTCGTTCGGCCGGCATCGCGGTGGTCATCCCCCGGGGCGACCTCGACATGGCGGCCGCCGATCAGATGAAGCGGATCCTGACCGACCTCGTGAACGGGGGGTCCGTCAAGCTCCTGGTGGACCTCGGGCAGGTCGGTTACATCGACAGCTCGGGCATGGGCGCCCTCGTCGCGACCCTCAAGCACGCCCGCACCGCGGGCGGCGACCTGCACCTCTGCGCGCTCCAGGACGACGTGCGAGCGATCTTCGAGATGACCCGTCTGATCAAGGCCGTCACGATCCACGCCACCCAGGGCGAGGCGCTCGCGGCGTGGGTCTGACGCGACGCCTGCTCGCCGCCGCCCTGGTCCTGGGGCTCGGCGGGGCGTCGGGGCCGGCCGCCTCCGTGTCGGCCGCTTCTCCGGTCCGGCCCCTGGCCGGGGTGCGCACCTGGATCGCCTACTACGGAGCCGCCCTCGAGGCGGCCCCGGAGCTGGCGCGCTTCGACGTGGTCGTGCTCGATCCGAACGGCCATCCGCCGCTTCCTCTCGTCAAGCGGCATGGCTCGCTCGTGCTGACCTACGTGAGCCTGGGTGAGGTGAACGTGAGCCATCCCACGTTCGCGGCCGTCTCGGGCGAGCCGTGGGTGCTCTCCGCCAACCCGAGCTGGCCCGACGCGCGCCGCCTCGACGTGCGCGCGCCCGGCTACGAGCGCTGGCTGCTCGACCGGGTGGTGCCGGCCGCGCTGGCCGGTCCGGTCAACGGGCTCTTCCTCGACACCGCCGACACCGCGCTGGACCTCGAGCACACGGATCCGCGGCGCTTCGCGGGCGCGGCCCGGGCGCTCGAGGGCGTGCTCGTGGAATTGAAGCGCCGCCATCCGCGGGCGCTGCTCATGATCAACGGCGGGCTGCCGCTCGCGGAGCGGCTCGCGACGGTCGTGGACGCGGTCGCGCTCGAGTCGATCTGGACCGACTACGACTTCCAGGCGAAGGCCTACCGGGTGCGGCCGGCCGACGAAGCGGAGGCTCGGGCCCTGCTGCTCGCCCGGGTGGTCGCGCTGGGCCTGCCGGTGTTCACGCTCGAGTACGCGGCGGCCGAGCGGGGCGCGCCCTGGCCGGCCGAGCTGATCCGCCGCTCGCGCGCCCGGGGCTTCATCCCATACGTCTCGACGATCGGCCTCGACCAGGTCTCGACCCACACCCTCGCGCCATGACGGGCCAATGACGAGAAAGTTTTCGCGTCGCGCCCTGCTCGGCCGCTCGGCCGCCGCGGCGGGGGCCCTCGCGCTGCGGGCGGCGGGGGCGCGGGCTTCCGCAGCGCAGGCCGCCGCGCCCGGCACGGGCACCCCCGCGCCGGGGGAGCTATCGCGCTACGTGCTGGCCCTCTACAAGTCCACCGAGGTCTCCAACGACGTGGACGGCCAGCATGCCAAGAGCGCCACCGTCAACGAGATCCACCGGTGGGCCCAGATGCCGCTCAACTGGCTCGGGCTCATGGTCGAGTATCACGACATCGATGGCGGGCTGCCCGACGAGCGGATCATGACCCGCTACCGAGGCGTGATCACCTGGTTCCAGACCGAGGACATGGCGGCGCCGATCGACTACCTGCGCTGGCTGGGCGCGCAGATGCGAGCCGGGCGGCGGGTGGTGATCCTGGAGTACCTGGGGGCCCTTCGCGACCGCCGGACCCTGCGGACCCTCGACCTGGCCGTGGTCAGCGATGCCCTCGCGCCGAGCGGGCTCGAGTTCCGGGGCAACTGGACCGGCAACCAGCGGGTCATCGAGCTCCGCGGCAAGGACTCGAAGATGATCGAGTTCGAGCGACAGCTTCCGCCCGGGCTGCCGTCCTACCAGCAGATCGTCTCGCGCCGGCCCGACTCGCGCGCGCATCTCGTGCTGGGCCGCCGTGATCTGGCGGACTCCAACAGCCACGTGGTGGTGACCGGCCCGTGGGGCGGCTTCGCGGCGGCCGAGTACGTCCGGGTCCAGTTCCCGCACGAGCCGGGCGCCCAGTGGCGGATCGACCCATTCGCGTTCTTCCGGGACGCGCTGGGAGTGAGAGAGGGGCCGCGGCCCGATACCACGACCCAGTGCGGTCGGCGCATCTTCTATTCTCACATCGACGGGGACGGCCTGCGCAACCGCTCGGAGGTCCGCGCGGGGGCCTCGAGCGGTCAGATCATCCTCGACGAGATCCTCAGCCGCTACGGACTGCCCACCAGCGTATCGGTGGTGGCGGCGGAAGTGGAGCCGAGCCTCCTCGGCTCACCCGAGTTCCGCGAGCTGGCCCGCGCCATCTATCGCCTGCCCAACGTGGAGGCGGGCAGCCACTCCTACACGCACCCGCTCGACTGGGAGAAGCGGACGCGGAGCTTCCCGCTGCCCGCGATCCCGTACTCGGTGGAGACCGAGACCGCGGGCTCGATCCGCTACATCGAGGAGCGGCTCCTGCCCCCGGGCAAGCGGGTGCGGCTCTTCCAGTGGTCCGGGTCCACCCGGGTGAGCGAGGACGCGATCGCCGCGCTCGAGCGCCTGGGCGTGCCGAACATCAACGGCGGCGATACCATGCTCGACCGCGAGTGGCCGAGCTACACCCGGGTGGCTCCCCTGATGCGCCAGGTGGGCCGGCACTGGCAGACCTACACCTCGGCCTCGAACGAGAATCTCTACACCAACCTCTGGACCGGTCCCTTCTACGGCTTCCGCCACGTGGTGGAGACGTTCGAGAACACGGAGAAGCCGCGGCGCCTCGCGCCGGTCAACGTCTACTACCACTTCTACTCCGGCGAGCGCGTGGCCTCGCTGGCCTCGCTGCGCCACGTCCACGAATGGGTCGGGCGGCAGCCGCTCGCCCGGCTGTTCACCAGTGAGTACCTGGCGATCGTGGCGGGCTTCCGGAGCGCGCGCATCGCCCGCGACCCCGCGGGCTGGCGGATCTGGGACCACGGCGCGCTCCGCACGGTCCGCTTCGACGACACCCGCGCCGGGGTGGATCTGGCGCGCTCCCGAGGAGTCCTCGGGTTCGTCCACCACCAGGGCGCGCTCTACGTGCACCTGGCCGGGGCCGAACCCGCGCTGATCGCGCTCGGCGACCGTCCGCCCCAGGCCCCCTACCTGGTGCAGGCGAGCCACCGGGTCACCGCGTGGGTCCGAGAGGCCGCGCGCGTCGCGGTGTCGCTCTCCGGGGTTGGGCCGAAGCTGATCGAGCTGGCCGGACTGCCCGCGGACCGTGAGATCACGGTGGAGATCCGCGAGGGCGCGGGGTCGCGGCGCGAGCGCGCGCGGACCAAGCCGGACGGACACCTCACGGTGCGCGCGGGGGAGGCCGTGGAGGTGGAGGTGCGGCTCGGGTGAAGATCGAGCGCTGGAAGCTCGGGCTGGGGGTGCTGCTCACCCTCGCGCTGCTCGCGCTCTCGGTGCCGTGGGGCGGGGACCTGGGCTGGGCGTATCTCGCCGCCCGGCAATACCCGCGGGCCCAGGAGGCGTTCAGCGAGGCGCTGCGCGCCGACCGCACCGACGGCGACCTCTGGCTGGGGCTGGCCGCGACCTACGAGGCGCTCGGCGATCCCGACCGGCAGATCGCGACGCTCGAGGAGGCCGCCCGGAGCCTCCCCCGACGCCGCGACCTGCTGCTCCAGCTGGCGCGCGCCCACGACGCCAACAAGGACCCCGCCGCGGCGGCCGGGGTGCTGGAGCGGCTCACCGCGACGCCGCGACCGGACGACGTGCCGCTGCTCAAGCACCTGCTCACCACGTACCGGTGGAGGGGCGACTACGAGCGCCAGCTCGCGGTGCTCCGCAAGCTGGTGGCGCTCAGCCCGACCGATCCCGACGCCGTGCAAGAGCTGGCCGGCGCCGCGCGCAGCCTCAACCGGCAGGACGAGGCCGCGACGGTTCTCGAGGCCTACGTGGGCCGGCGGCCGGATGACCCGGAGGGCCGGCGCTGGCTCGGCCAGATCTACGACTCGCTCGGGCAGGAGGATCGCGCGATCGAGCAGTGGAAGGTACTGGCGCGGATCGTGCCCGGCGATGTGGAGGCCCGCGACCGGCTGCTCCCGGCGCCCGGCGGCGAGCCGCGCGCGGAGGAGATCGCGCTGCTCGAGCGCCACCGCGCGGCGCATCCGCGCGATGAAGCGTCGCGGC
>Ga0187892_10005384_pt1 | contig 20189 bp, 15 predicted proteins | sample MA1701073metaG_FD_139345 | JGI IMG/M metagenome (GOLD analysis project Ga0187892, IMG submission 139345) | Bio-ooze microbial communities from a basaltic lava cave in the Kipuka Kanohina Cave System on the Island of Hawaii, USA - MA170107-3 metaG ...
ATGGCCCGTATTGACAAAGACGCCGAGAATCACGGGCTCCAAGAACCCGCGACCTTCGCTTCTCTCTTGCGTGGACCAGGACTCTCGGCGTAGGCTCGACCCACGTGGAGGGTCTCGCCATGCGCTTCGCAGTCCCTGTCGTCGTCATCGTCCTCGCCACGTTTCCCGCCGCCGCCAGCGAGCCGGGGCAGCCGCTGGATTGCAGCGATTGGGTGTTCTCGGAGCCTGGATTCTGGTGCGAAGAGTATGGCGCGCCGGCAAACGCATGGTGCGACGACTTCCCTGGCGCAGATGGCGTGGACGGCGTGATCGATACGGAGGGTCGCTTTCTTCGTATCGCGTCCTCCGACTTTGCCTTTCACCGACTGCCCGGGAGCCGGCAAACGATGGGAGGTTCTCCGATTCGATGGAATCGCCCAGGAGAGCCTCGGCTACATTGCTACGAGATGTAACAACCCGCCCGGGGATGGTTCGGACGTGATCACCCCTCTGAAGGGGCTCGCGTTTGACCCAACTCTCGGGCGTCTGTACCTCCTCCTGCGGACGCACTGCGGCGGCTCATCGTGCTCGGTCTCTGGAGGCCCCGTTCCCTCGTATTATGGTCGATGGATCGCCGCCATTTCTGGCTTCACAACAACCTTCGAGATCCTCCAAACCTACACCCCCGCTTCTGGCCCCATCTCCTTCCGCGTCCCCTACATGCCCGAGGGCTTCCCGGCCGCCGACTACTTCGACACCTACTACGGCGACCTCGCAACAGTGGGCGACTGGAGCCAGGCTCAGCCGCTGCAGTGTGGGTATCCAGCGACGGTGCCGAGCGTGGGGGACTACCTTGAGGTTGCCGATCCGCTGCCGAATCCCGAGCCGGGGCACGGGCGGTACTACGTGACCGCGGTCACTCACCAGGGGCAGCGGAGGTACGGGAGGAAGTCGAGCGGCGGGGTGCTGAGCGGGAGGGATCCGGCGGTGTTGCCGACGTGCGGGCAGTAGCGCACGATCCGGGGCCTCACCTGCATCCCCTCGTTCCGCTGTCCGCGAGAGATCGTGTCCCGGACCCCGCGCCACGAGCTCATGCTGCTCGCACAGCTCTGCCAGTTCATTCCGTAACGCTTCGGTGTTCGCGTTCTTGATCGTGATGTGCCGATGCGGCTGCTGACGGTTCCCCGTCCGGAGACACGGTCGCACGCCCGGCTTGAACAGCAGGCTGTGCAGTTCCCGCGCGAATGTCTCCACGCGCCATCGCTCCGAACTACCCGACGCACTTGCCTCGGCTACAACAGGAGGCTGCGCGAGCACCATCGGCGATGGCGCCGAACGGAACAGGATGTAGTTCGACGCGACCCGCAGCGGTCGGTGGCCGATTCGCAGGCCAAGCTCGAAGTGCCCGCGGCTGCTCGCCGTCACGATCTCTGGCTTCCGGAAGCCGTCCGTGTCGACGATGCGCCAGAGCCAATCCCTGTGCCACTGCTTCCGCAGCGTTCCTGGCTCGTGGTGCTCGAAGCCGCCGTCGGTGGCACGGATCAGCAGATTCCGATAACCCCGGTAGACTTCCAGTGACCGGGTCGTCCAGACGTCTGCCTGCGACACCTTGTGGTCAACGATCCCGAAACGCAACGAACGAGTACCGAGCCGGTTTGCGGTCGCGGATCCGGTCGGCGGCGAAGAACACCACCAAGTCACCGGGCTGCAACGCGTTCCGCACATCCTGCCGGCAGACGCCCCACGTCAGGACTCCGCCACGCAGTCGAGCCCCTGCACTTGCAGCGAACGGCCACTCCGTGAAGGCTGCCCTCAGGTAGGTGGCGAGGTAGAGGGTCTGGCTCACACCCACGGATCGTAGCAGCGTAGGGAAGGGACGATATACCGGCCAACCGGGTCTTTCCGGGCGACCGGGTGTTCTCGTAGAATGCGGCCGTTACCCGCTTGGCGCGAAAGGTAGCGATGAACACAGGCCATCTCGAACAAATCGGCCGCCGCTACACGGGGGAGGTGCGGCTGCTCGCGCGGTCAGAGACAACGACCGAGGAGTCCTTCTACCCAGCGGTCCGGGCGTTGCTCGCCGAGCTGCTACAGGAAGGGGGCCTCCCGTTCCATGCGCGGGTCGGAACCAGCGAGGACCGGGTCGGCGGAGGCACCGACCGTCCCGATGTCGCTATCTACGACGACGCAGGCGCGTATCTCGCGGTCGGCTGCGAGGTCAAGCTGCCTGACGCCGACCTCCGCGAACTGGCCCGGTCGACCTCCCGGAACAACCAGATCGGCCGCTATCTGGCTCAGACGGGGGTCGTTCTCCTCGTCAATGTCCGCGCTGTGGGCCTGCTGTCCGTGCGCCCGGGCGTTAGGCGAGATCCCCGGCGGGCAGTGATGCCCGAAGACCGCGATCTGCTCAGTGTTGTGGAGCTGTGGTCCGAGGACGAGGACCTGCGGAAGGCCCGCCCGGTTCGGGGGGACCGACTGCAGGAGCTGGCTGTCCTCTTGGAGAGCGCGGTCACCGAGTTCGCGCCGATCGCCGACCCGGCGACGCTTGCCAGGATCCTCGCGGTGCAGGCGCGCCGTGCCAAGGCGGATCTCCCGGCGCGATTCGACGCCGTCCAAGGCCTGCTCGAGGACTACGGCGTCGCGTTGGGGCTGACCTTCGAGGGAGAGGAGGGGCTGGAGTTCTTCCGCTCCTCTTTGATTCAGACGGCCTTCTACGGCCTGTTCGCCGGGTGGGCCTTGTGGCATCGTGAGAACGATGGGACGCAATTCGCATGGGACCGACTCGATCGTTACCTGAAGATCCCCTTCCTCGGGAAGCTCTTCTACGAGTTCCGCCATCCTGACCGTCTGGAAGAGCTACACCTGGCTAAACACCTCGACCGTGCCACGCTGACGCTGAGCCGTGTGGACCGGGTGGCGTTCTTCGATCGCTTTCATCCGCCAAGCCTCCGCCAGGAGATGGACCTCTCGGCCACTGCTATCACCTACTTCTATGAGCCGTTCCTCGAGGCGTTCGACCCGCAGCTCCGCAAGGAACTGGGCGTCTGGTATACGCCGCCGGAGATTGTGCGATATCAGGTGCGGAAGATCGACCGCCTGCTCCGCGAAGAGCTTGGCTGTTCCCGAGGCTTTGCTGATGGCGACGTGGTCGTACTCGACCCGTGCTGCGGCACCGGGGCCTATTTGATTGAGGCGATCCGCTGCGTGGCCGAGCAGCTACATGCGGAGGGTGAGAATGGAATGCTCGGGGCTCAGATCCTAGAGGCCGTCTGCGGCCGGGTCATCGGCTTCGAGATCCTGACAGCTCCCTTTGTGATCGCCCAGCTCCAGCTGTACCTCTTGCTGGCAGACCTGGGCGCCTTTCCAGGCAGAGAACACCGGCCGGCGGTCTTTCTCACGAACGCCCTCACGGGTTGGGAGGGCCCAGAGCAGGTCAAGTGGAACTTCCCGGAACTGCAGCAGGAACACGATGCTGCCCGAAGCGTCAAGCGCGGGGCAAGGATCATCGTGATGCTGGGCAACCCACCCTACAACCGGTTTGCTGGTGCGGCGATAAAGCAGGAGGCCGATCTTGTCGACCATTACAAGGGGATCGTCCGCGACGAGAAGGACCGCCAGAAAGGCCAAAGCCTCCTCTTCAAGCGCTGGGGTGTCCGCAAGCATCTGCTCGATGATCTCTACATTCGATTCTTCCGGCTGGCGGAGAAACGCATTGGCGAAGTGGCGGAACACGGCATAATCTCATTCATTTCTAACTCGTCGTTCCTGACCGGGCGGTCGCACCCGCTTATGCGGGAGTCCCTGCTCAGGAACTTCCACGCGATCTGGGTGGATAACCTGCACGGGAACCGGTTGGCGAGCGAGCGTACTCCGTGGGGCGAGTCCTGCGAGACGATGTTCAGCACTACCGAGGGTGCCGGCATCAAGGTGGGCACGTGCGTCACGACCTATCTGAAGAGAAGAGCTGATCCGACGCCAGCCGCCCAGACCGAAATCCACCATCGAGACTTCTGGGGCCGTGCGGTCGACAAGCGACGGGCTTTGCTGGAATCGTTGGACCTCATGCGGTGGCCTCCGTCGCAGCGGGCTGCTGCTATGGAACGTCCCGAGGGGCCTCGACCGTACGAGGCCGTCGTGCCCACGGACGCCAACCGCTGGATGCTGTCGCCACGCGACGTGAACGCAGGCTTCGAGGCCTGGCCTGCGTTGGACGAACTCTTCCCTGCGTCCTTCCAGGGCGTGAACCCGAATCGAGGCCTCGATGGCAGCGTGGTCGACGTGGACAGGGTGACGCTACGGGATCGGATGAACGATTACTTTTCTTTTGACCGATTCAGCAAGGTCAAGGACAAGTATCCTGTGCTGTGCGAGCCTAGGGCGGGCTACGAGCCAGAGGAGGTTTGGAGCGCGCTCCGCGAAGGTCGAGGGTTTCAGGAAGCGTCGATCGTCCCGTACTTGTTGTTTCCCTTGGATCAGCGCTGGGTTTTCTACGACGAATCGGAGCGCCTCCTCAACCGTCGCCGTCCCGAGTTCTGGGAGAATCTCCGGGACAACGAGTTCCTTGTCACAGTGCCGCAGCCGCGCCGCGCCAGCGAAACGAGGCCACTTCTTGCAGCAACGCTCGTCGACCTTCACGTGCACGACCGCGGATCGGTTTGTTTTCCTGCGAGGTTTAAGCCGCCGCCCCGCCGAGATGAACGCACCTTCCTGACCGGCGGTGCGAATCTCGCTCCGAAGACCTGGGAGATGCTGCGGAGAACTCTGGATCTCCGCGGCGATCTCGAGGGGCCTGCGGCTCGCCAACTCGTGGGACGTTTGTTCCGCCTGGCGTTGGCAATCCTGCATGCACCGCAGTACGAGCAGGATCATCAGGATGGTCTGGCTCAGGACTGGGCTCACATTCCAATCCCCAAGGACGGGGCGATGCTACAGCGCGCGGTTGATCTGGGCGCCAGGGTTGGTGCCCTACTCGATGCCACCGCTGGCGTCAACCACATCCTGCGTGAGCTGCTCGGGGCCACGGCACGCTCTCTCGGCGTCGTCACCACGTCGGGCGGCGGCCCTGTCCATGGCGACGATCTCGTGGTGACCGTCAGCTACTACGGCGCGGCAAAAGGCAAGTGGCGTGAACGTGACTACGAAAAAGCTGAGGCCGGACCCGCATCGTGGGGCCCCACCACCGGCGACCTATTCATCAACGACCACGTCTTCGTCCGAAACGTTCCGTCAAGGGTATGGCGATACGAGCTCGGCGGCTACCCCGTGCTCAAGAAGTGGCTCGGCTACCGGCAGCAATCCCGCCGCGATGGAAGGCCTCTGACCGACGGCGAAGCGCGGCACTTGCGCTCCATGGTCCAGCGGATCGCCGCGCTACTGGCCCTTCACCCACAACTCGACGCTTCGTACACGGCGACGGTGGACGGGGCTTGGAATGCAGAGGAGCTCGGACTCCGGTGACTGGGCGATCCTCCGAGCAGATGCAGATCTTCCTCGACCAGGTCGTGGAGCACACCTCTACTCCTGGCGCGCAGCTCGATAGCGCTACGGGGATCTGAATAGCACCCAGTGGCTCTCTGGGATGTCACGGAGATCGGGAGAGCCGCTATTGGACATTCCTCGCGGATTCTGTGAATCGGTCGACAGAGAACGGGCTGGATCTCGACGGAATGCGCAGTCGCGCGAGCCACGTTGCGATGTTTGATCCGTCTGGCTCCCCGACCCTATCCACTCTCGCAACAAGTGCCAGTCTACCCAGCCGGCCGCGTCGGCATCAACCCTGGCAGCGACCGCCGCCTCCTTCCCTGAGCTACCGTCGAGGGACGGAGGCACCCCCCGATTCGTCGTGGCCGCACGCGGCCTGAGCGGTTCGCGGCCGAGCGGATGGGCGTCGCGTGTTTCTCAGACGGCGCGACGCTCGGTACCCCCGCCACGCCACCACCGTGTCCGAAGAGGTCGTCCATCTACCGCATGGCCCCCAGGTGTCGCTTCCGAGTCCATCCTACCGCCGCCGGGACTCCCCTAAGCCCTACTTGTAGCCGTCGATAGAGTCGTCAACCCAACTGCGCTCCTGAAGGAGCGGTACTCCGTCCAGAACCCCGCGAACGTGCCGCACCAGATCCCTTGGAGTAAAGGGCTTCTGCAGAAACGCGATGCCTGGATCCATGACCCCGTGGCGCACGATCGTCTCACCCGGGTATCCGGACATGAACAGGACCTTCGCTGAAGGGCGCACGCGGTTGAGACGTTGCGATAGCTCCCGACCGTTCATCTCGGGCATCACGACATCGGTCAGGATGAGATCGATGGGTGTGGCGTGATTCTCGGCGGCCTCCAGGGCCGACGAGCAGGAAGTCGCCTCGATGATCGCGTAGCCCTGCCCCTCGAGGATCAACCGCGCCAGCCGGCGAACGTCCTTCTCGTCCTCGACCAAGAGGATGGTTTCCGTGCCTCGGGGGACCGTGGCAACGGGTCCGGCTTGCTCAGCCTTCACCAGTTCCTCGGTTCTCGGCAAGTGAATCTTGAAGGTCGTGCCGTGATCCTGCTCGCTGTAAACCGAGACGTACCCGTCGCTCTGCTTGACGATTCCGTAGACTGTTGCCAACCCTAGTCCCGTTCCTTTCCCCGGCTCCTTCGTCGTGAAGAACGGCTCGAAGATCCGCGCTTGGGTCGCTGCGTCCATGCCTGCTCCCGTGTCCGTGACGGCGAGCATCACATACCGGCCCGGCTTTGCCCCCACGTGCCCAGCAACGTATTCCTCGTCCAACGTCACGTTACCGGTCTCGATCGTCAGCCTGCCTCCGGACGGCATCGCGTCGCGTGAATTAACAACCAGATTCATGATGACCTGTTCGATCTGGCCGGGATCGGCCTTGACATGCCCCAGGTGAATGTCCAGGCGGGTTGCGAGGTCAATGTCTTCTCCGATCAGTCTCCTTAGCATTCCTTCAACTTCTGTGACGAGAGAATTGAGATCCAGGACCTTCGGCTGAAGCACCTGCTTGCGACTGAACGCGAGAAGCTTGCTCGTTAGCGTTGCGGCCCGTTCTCCCGCCTTCAGGATTTCGCGGACACCCTGGCGGGCAGGATCGCCTTCCCCAAGATCGTTTTCCAGCAGATGACCGTAGCCGAGGATCGCGGTAAGGAGGTTATTGAAGTCGTGGGCGACACCTCCCGCGAGTCGACCTACCGCCTCCATCTTCTGCGCTTGGCGGAGCTGGTTCTCTAGCCCGACTTGAGCTTGCTCAGCTAGCTTGCGCCTGATGCCAAGCGCGATCGTGTCGGCCACGGTTCCCAACCCATCCGTTGTGTGCTGGGTTAGAGGAGTGCGAGAGAACATCGCCATCACCCCCACGATCTCGTCCTGGACCATGAGTGGATAGCCGGCAAACGCGATCATCGATTCCCGACGGGCCCAGGTCTGGTCGCTGACTCGCGGATCGTTTTGGACGTTGTTGGTCAGATGAGGCAAGCGTTCCTCGGCAATCCGCCCGATATTGTATCGGCCGACAGGTACGCGCCTTTCCGATTCGTCGAGATGCGTGTACATGCCGGCACTCGCCTGAAGCTCCAGCACGTTCTTGTGGGCGTTTAGCGTCCAGATGCGGGCGCAAGCGGCTCCTAGGTGCCGGACGATCGCCTCCGTGCAGCTCTGAAGGATTTCGCGCAGGCTGTCACCCCTCGTGTGCGCGATTCCCACCTCGGCGGCAAGGGCCGAGACGGCAGCTTTCTCGATCAGGGCATCCTTGGCCACCTTGAGATCGGTCACGTCGCTCACGATCCCGGCGTACCTGTAGGCCCGCCCAGACCCATCGTGGATCGGTATGGCACGGGTGCGAGCCCAGCGAACTCGCCCATCGGGGAGCTGGAGTCGAAAGGTTTCGTCGAAGTCGCCGGAATCGAGCTTCTCGGCGATCGCATTGGCGACCTGCTCTCTGTCCTCGAGGTGGATCGCCTCCATCCATGCCGTCGGTCGTTCGAGAATCTGCTCCTGGCTCTGCCCCCAGATCTTCTCGCAGGCAGGACTGACGTAGAGAACACGACCGGCCTCCGCGTCCGCCAGATAGAACACTTCAGAGATGGTCTCGGCGATCTGCCGAAAGCGTTCCTCCGCCTGGCGGTGCTGCCTCCGCTCTTCGGCTTCACTCAAGGCTCTCCGCACGGCGGGGGCCAATCGGGACAGGCGGCTTTTCAGGACGTAGTCTGTGGCTCCGCTCCGTAGGCTTTCGATCGCTGCCTCCTCGCCCAGCGTCCCGGACACGAGGATGAAGGGGACTCCCGGCGCCCTTTCTTGCACGATTCTTAGCGCGGAGAGGCCGTCGAACGACGGGAGGGAGTAGTCCGACAGGACCAGGTTAGTTCCTCCCCGTTCGAGGGCCCGCTCGAACGCCTCACGCGTCGACACCCACTCCGTCCGGAAGCGCAGCCCCTGACGCTCCAGGGTTTCGCGCACGAGGTCCGCGTCGTCCGGCTGGTCCTCAAGGTGCAGGATGCGAATGGGCTCCATTCTCTCGTCCATGTGCCGACTCCGATCCCAGCCTATCTGGATCTCACCTCAGGGCCGGCTGCCGCCGGCTGATTCAACACGAGCCAATACTGGCCGAGTTGCCGCATCGCTTCAGCGAACTGCGAGAAGTCGACGGGCTTGCGCACGAAGCTGTTTGCCCCCAACTCATAACTGGCGCAGACGTCCCGTTCTTCGTTACTCGAGGTCAGGACGACGACCGGAATTCGCCTGGTTCTCGCGTCGGCCCGCATCCGCCGAAGCACCTCCAGCCCGTCCACTCTCGGGAGTTTGAGATCGAGCAGGACGATTTCCGGCAACCGCGTCGCCTCACGCCCCGCGTGGTCGCCCGTCCCAAACAGATAGTCCAGTGCTTCCTGTCCGTCACGTACTGTGACGATCTCCTTTGCCACCTTGCACTTCTCGAGAGCGAGACAGGCCAGCTCCACGTCGTCGGAGCGGTCTTCGACAAGCATCACGATCTGGCTTCGAGTCATCGCAGGCCTCCGGGCCGTGCACCCTCCAGCGTGAAGTAGAAGGTGGCGCCTACGCCGACTGCCGCCTCTGCCCAGACGCGTCCACCGTGCCGGTCGATGATGCGGGACACCGTGGCCAGGCCGATTCCAGTTCCCGGAAACTCCGCCTCGGCGTGCAGTCTCTGAAACGGTTGGAACAGCTTGCCTGCATACTCCATGTCGAAACCAGCCCCGTTGTCCCGGACAAGGTACGCCGGGCCCCACTCCTTGTGCTGCACCCCGACTTCGATCCTGGCCTGTGGCGTTTTTTCGGTGAACTTCCACGCGTTGCCCAGCAGATTCTCGAATACGACTCGCATCAGTCCAGCGTCGGCGTCGCTGGACAGGCCTTGCTCAATGACCAGTTCCACTTGCCGATCAGGGTGCTTGCTTTTCAACTCCGTGGCCACGCTCTGGGCGAGCTTCGAGAGATCGAGCCGCCGCGTGTGAACCTCGGCCCGACTGACACGCGAGAGGTGCAGCAGATCGTCGATGAGCTCGCCCATTCGCTGCGTCGCGGCGCGCACTCGCACGAGATAACCCCGCCCCTTCTCGTCCAGCCCGTCCGAATAGTGTTCGAGCAGCGCTTGGCTGAAGCCGTCGATGCTGCGCAGGGGCGCTCGCAGATCGTGAGACACGGAGTAACTGAACGCCTCTAGCTCTTTATTCTTTCGCTCCAACTCCAGGACCAGAGCTGCACGTGCTTCTGCTAGTTCTCTGACGGCCCGGGCTTCTGCCGCTTCGTGTTCGGTTCGTAGGAGCCGCTCGCGAATACGACGGTTCTCTTCCTCGAACTGTTTCCGGCGAATCTGCGCGCGTACTCGGGCCTTCAGCACCTCGAGGTCACTCGACTTTGCGATGTAGTCGTCGGCACCGGCGCGGAGGCCGTGGATCATGGCTTGCCGATCCTCGAGAGCGGTCAACATGATGAGCGGGATCTCGCGCACGATTGGCGCCGACTTGATGCGACAGCAGGTGTCATGCCCACTTAACCCGGGCATGAGCAAGTCCAGCAAGATGCAGTCCACCTGCTGCACGGCCAGGAGGTCGAGCGCCTCCTGCCCAGAATGCGCCAACGCGACATCATACCCCTCGCCCCGTAGTGCTTCGGAGAGCGCCTGCAGGTAGGTGAGGCTGTCATCGACAGCAAGGATCTTTTTCGGCCCGAGGAGGCTCGCGGGCACCTCCGCTGGTACTTCAGAAGAGGCCGCTCGCACGGCCGCATCGAGACGTGCCAGGATGACCGCGATGTCTTCCTCTTTTCGGATGAACCCGTCCGCTCCGGAGTCGAGCGCACGCAGTTCGGCGCTTTGATCCCCTGACCCTGTAAGCAGAAGGCACGGAATGCGCCGTAGCGCGGCATCCAGGCGGAGTCGGCGCACGACGGTGGCGCCGTCGACGCCAGGCAGTACGTCATCGACGATAATGCCGTGAGGCCGCGCATCGGCGGCTGCACGTAGGCCCTCTTCTCCGCTGGGCGCCAAAAGAACTTTGTAGCCGGCGGCTTCAAGACTGCTCCTGAGCTCCATGCGGAACGTGGCGCTGTCGTCGATGACGAGGATCGTGCGTGGCTGCGGGGCACACTCAACCGGGCACCGCTGAGCGAGTTCGCGCGCCCGTGACACGACGTAGCTGGTCTCATATGGCTTACCGACGTACTCGTCTGCACCGGTGGCAAGTCCGCGAATCCGATCTCGGACTTCTGCCTCCGACGACAGGAGCATCACTGGAATGCTGGAGCAGGTGGAGGAGTCCCGGATCTCCTTCAGAAGGCCGAGGCCGTCCCCATCTGGTAGAAGAACATCGAGGATCACCAAGCGGATGTCCTCTCGAGCTAGTGCCAGCCGAGCTTCGGCGACGGTTGCACACGGCACGGCACGGAACCCCTCGGCACCGATGGCTTCCGCCAGATCCATCCGGACCGTCAAGCTGTCGTCGACGATCAGAACGGCCTCGCCCATTGTTAGCCCTCCGGCCATGCATCTGTCAGGGCTGCGAGCGCGGGACCGATTTCGTCAAGAGGGAGAACTCGCTGCGCGGCGCACAGCGCCGCAGCTTCGCGAGGCATGCCGTAGACGATCGAGGTAGCCTCGTCTTGGGCCAGAGTGACACCGCCCGCTCGTCTGATCTCAAGGAGTCCGGCGGCGCCGTCCCGGCCCATGCCGGTGAGCAAACAAGCCACACTCTCCGGACCGCACTCGCAGGCAATCGACTCGAACAGCACATCAACCGACGGCCGGCAGGAGTGGCGTTCGGGTCCCACAGTGAGAGCAAGCTTCCCTCCCTGCAGGACGAGGTGGTGATTCGGCGGAGCCATGGCGATGCGCCCGGCAAGCGAGGCGAGAGGTTCGCCGCCCCGTGCGTATCCCACACGATGCTCGGTTTGCCCATCGAGCCATTCCGCAAACGCGGCAGCGAACGGCTCATCCAAGTGCAGGACGAGTAGCACCGGAAGCGGGCACGGGGGAGGAAGAGCACGGAGAATCGCAACAACTGCACTCGGGCCGCCGGTTGAGGCGCCGATGGCCACAAGGCGGTGCTTCCTTGCCGTCGGTCTCGCCGGTCGAACCGACGTTGTGGCTGTCGAGTCCTTGAATGCGCCGAGCCTCGCGCGGAGGTGCGTAATTACCTTGATGCGCGAGACGAGTTTCACCCTGGATAGCAGGCGTTGCTCCCAGTCTCCGTCCGGCTCGCTGCCCATGGGCTTCTCCAGCACGTCGACTGCGCCGGCGGCGAGGGCGTCGTAGGTCTTGAAGAGCTCGCCCCGGTTCGTAGAAGAGGAGACGATGAGAATCGGCGTCGGGCAGTGAGCCATGATGTATTCGGTGGCCGACAGACCGCTCATCACGGGCAGCATCATGTCCAGGGTCACAACGTCCGGTCGAAGGTCCTGGCAGAGCTGAATCGCGCGTCGCCCATCCTCCGCTTCGCCGACGATCTCGATCGCCGGATCTGCGGTAAGGACCTCAGTCAGACGCCTGCGCACCGTCACCGAGTCTTCGACGACGAGGACCCCGATCTTGTTCACACCTTACCCCACAAGTTGGCGGACGGTCTCCAGCAACTCGGTGTGGTCGAACTCGCTCTTGACCACGTATGCTCGCGCGCCCAAGTCTGTGCCCCGGCGGCGATCTTCGGGGGCGTCCCTTGAGGTGACGAGGATCACCGGAATGTCCCGGAGGACGGGATCAGCCCGCGTGCGTTCCATGAAGCCAAAGCCGTCCATGCCCGGCATCTCGACATCCACAAGGAAGAGGCCGTAGCGCCGGCGACGAACCTTCTCCAGCGCTTCCTCGCCTGACGTGGCCAGGTCGACCTCGTAGCCCGCGGACTCGAAGATGCTCTGCTCCAGCATCCGTGTCGTCAGCGAGTCGTCGATTACCAAGACCGGAGCGCGCTCAGCCGTAGGCTGAACTCCGATCGGCCGTTCACAATGGTGCGCCGCCGCCACCAAGCTCTCCGAGTCCAACATGATCTGGGGATTGCCCTCTCCGTCGGTTGAGACCCCCGCGATGATCGGCCTCGCAGGTGCGAGCTCGGGGAGCGGCCGCAACACGACGCTCGCTGTGCCGACCAGCCGGTCAACACCGATCACCGCCCGCTCGGTGTTCGTCTCGACAACGATTGCCGACCATGCTTCGGGGGTGTGCGGACCGAGTTGTCCTGAACCGAGAACACGCGCGAGCGACAGGAACGGAACGCTCCGGTCCACATCCCAGACCGAGTCTCCATCGGCGGTATGCAACAAGTCACACGCTCGCACCCGCAGGGTGCGGCGGACGGCCCCCAAGGGCACCGCTGCGGTCGTCCCCGAACACTCGAAAAGGAGCGCGTCGAGAGACGAGATCGACACGGGAACGGTCAGCTCGAGTGTCGTACCCCGCCCGGCTTCAGTACGCATGGAGAGATCGCCACCCAATCGCGCCGCCGCCTCTCGCACGACGTCCAGACCCACGCCGCGCCCGGCCATTTCCGTGATCGCACCGGAGGTTGTTATTCCTCCTCTTAGGAGTAGTCGGAGCAGGTCCTCTGACCCTGACTTCGGGCCATCCGTGGATACCAGCCCTTGGTGCTGAGCGGTGCGCTGAACGGCTTCGAGGTCAACTCCCCGACCATCATCGTGGCAGCGGAAGGTGACCCGGTCCCTGCCCCCAACCACCTCCAAGAGAACCTGGCCTTCCCTCGGCTTGCCGGCTGCTTTCCGCTCCCCTTCAGCCTCGATGCCGTGGGCGACGGCGTTGCGCACCGCCTGCACGAGGGCGCCCTGGACAATGCTCAGCATGTGCGTATCCAGCCGCACGTCGCTGCCGGTGGTTGTGAAGCTCACGGATCGTCCGAGGGAGCGGGCCACGTCTCTCGCCGTGCGCTCTAGGGCAGGGAACACACCGCTCACCGGCAGAAGCCTCAGGTGCTCCGCGACATCGCGCACTTGCCGCATCTCTCGTTCGAGCCGGTCGACGCTCCTCGTCAGGTCGCGGTCGAGACTCTCGACGAGTCTCCGTAACTCCTCGGCCAGCGAGCGTGCTCTACCGGTGGCCATGTCCGGACGGTCAGTCGAGTGACAAGGCGACACAAGATGCCCCGCGAGCAGGTCGGCGACGTGACGTGTTCGCTCCACAACGCGCAAGGCCCGTTGCATGGAGCCAAGATGCACGTTGGCTTCTGAAACGCGCTCTAGAAGAGCGTCCATTTCCGCGAGGTCCGCCCTCACCGTCCGGAGAGGTTCCTGCTGGGGCAGGCTCGTCGAGCCTCCTGACGTCATCCCGTCTCCGGCTCCGAGAGCCCGCACTCTCCCGGCGATCGCATCAAGGAGCTCGAGAATCGAATCGACCCGCCGTCCCGGCGCCCGATCGGCTGCCGTGTGCCACTGCCCGACGACGTCCTCAACCGCATGCGCTGACTCGGCAATCTCCGGTTGCTTGACGACTCTCGCGGCCCCCTTGAGGGTGTGCGCGAGCCGCAGCAGGCGTGGGATCAACTCCGGCGCCGGGGAGCCCTTTTCCAGCTCCAGCACTCCCGTGCCGAGCTGTTCGAGGAGCTCCTGCGCCTCGACTCGGAAGTACCGATAAGGGTCGCGGCTCATGCCCGCGAACTGACGTGTGGTCGGATCAACCCAATCAAGTCCCGCGAGAGCGTGGCGAGCTGTGATGCTGTCTGAAGCGTCTGACTGCAACTGATTTCGCCTTCCTTCGTCGCTTGCGCGACATTGGAGATGGCGACGTTGACCTGCTCGACCGCCGTCGTCTGCTGTTTCGTGCTCAACTCGATCTCCCGGGCCGCTTCTGTCGTAGTCGACACGAGACCCGCGATCTGTTTGAACGTCGAAGCGACCTCGCCGAACTGCCTCGACCCGCTGTCAACCACTTTGGAACCGCTCTCGGTCGCCATCACCGTCGTATTCACCGCGCTGCGGACATCCTCAATGAGGCTGCGGATCTCCTTCGTCGAGCCCGTCACCCGATCCGCCAGCTTGCGGATTTCATCGGCCACGATGGCGAAGCGCCTGCCGGCCTCTCCCGCGCCGGCGGCCTCGATGGTCGCGTTGATCGCGAGGATATTGGTCTGCTCAGCCAGCTCCGAGACGATCTCAACCACGGCGCCGATATGCTGCGACTTTTTGCCGAGATCCAGCATGTGGTGGACGATGAGGTCGACTTGCCGCCGAATTCCGGCGATCACTTCCTGGGTCTTGTTCACCGTCTCCGCGCCGGACAAAGCCGACCCGGTAGTCTCCCCGGCGATGTGAGCGACGCGCTGGGCACTCTCGGCGATTTGCCGTGAGGTGGCCAGGAGTTCGCGGATCGTCGTGGTGATCTCGCTCATCGCCGTGGTCTGCTGCTTCGCGCCCACGGCCTGCTGATTGGCCGCAGCCTGGAGTTCCGTCGAGGAACTCTGCACCTGTCCCACGGCGGCGCCGATCTGCCGCGCAAGCACACGAGTCAGCAGTGTAGCCAACAGGGAGGCGACCAGCACGATGACCACGGAAATGATGATCACCATCGCGATCGCAGAGAAGGCGGCTCGGGTGGACTTACTCTTGGCATCGTCGAGAAGTCGTTGCTCAATCGACACAAAGGAACGGACCAGCCCGGCCACTTGCTCGCGTTTGGGCATCACTTGATCGTCGAAGGCGTGGGCCACCTGCTCGATGTCCGCCGCGGTCCTCCGGAGGGCGATCACGCGGTCGATGGCCTGCTGATGGTCCGCATCCGCCTGCTCGATGGCATGGAGGAGTCGTCTGCCTTCCTCGGTGTACACTGTCCGGTTCAGACGCTCGATGCCGTCGTCGAATTCCTGAGTAGCTTCACGCAGAGAGTCCAGATGGCGCTCATCCTGCGTTAGCAGGAATGCGCGTGCAGCGGCGCTTTTCCCCTCGCGGATCGTCTCCAGCTGCCTGGCGTCGATCAGATTCTGGGCGTTGACCGCGATCACGCGGTCCTTGCTGAGGACGACGCTCCGCAGCTGGAAGATCGCGATCACGCTAATCGCGCTGGACAGCGTGACGGTCATCGCGAAACCCGCGCCGATTTTCTGACCAAAGGTCCAGGTACGAGTCATCGCTCATCGCTCCTTCGGCGGGTCAGCCTGAACGCCCGCCTGTTGTAATGGCCTCGATCACGGCGGGGATATCTATCCTGCCACGCACGCCATCCGGAGTACGCACGATCTCACGGACATGCGCCCGCACAGTCTCGGTCCGTTCGGCCGCCGCCAGCGCCGTCTCAGGGATCCGCACGTGCCCTTCGAATTGGTCAAAGGCCAGCCCGACGGGCGCATGAGCGGTCGCCACAACCATCCAACGCGGAGCCTCTCCGGACGGGTACCCCAGGAGGACGCCGAGGTCGTAGACGGGAACGATCCCGCCGCGGAGCCCGGCGATCCCCAGTAGGGCGGGTACGTCCGTCGGCAGAACGGTGATCCTTCTGTCCTTGAACAGGCCCGAGACCTGGGCCACGCTCAGGGCGTATGCGTCGCCGCTGATGCGGATGGCAAGCACCCCCACCGAGCTGCTGACCTCGGTATTCACGCACGACGCGAACGTCCAATCGAAGGCGTCTCGCAGCTCGCTGGCCGTGACCATTGAACCCGCGCGATCTTGCTTCATGGCACATTCCCGCATATCGCGAGCTCGGCGCGACACAAGCCAACCAGGGCCTCGCGGCTGAACCCGCCACCAAACAGCAGCAGCCGTGATGCCTCCTCCTGCTGCAGGAGTACCAAGGCCTGTTCGAGTTCTCGACGGAGGGTCCGTCGGTCGCCTGCGCGCCTCGCTAGGAGCCCTAGGTGTAGATGAGACATGGCAAAGCTGGGGTCCAGGTAGATCGCAACTTCGTCGTGATCCATCGCCGCCTTGTGGTCGCCAAGACCTTCTCTGCAAAGAGCCAGGAGGTAATGCGCCGCCGCGTTCAGCTCGTCAATCCGGAGCGCCTCTGTGCACGTCTGCGCCGCCTCCACAAGGCTCCCGCTGTGGGTCAGGAGCACTGCGCGGAGGAGCAACACGTCCGGGTCGTGCATCGACTCGGGAGGGAGCGCACGAACGACGGCGAGTGACTCGGAGTACTGCTCCCGTTGAAGCAACTCGATCGCCTGGCTCAAATCCCACACAGGCCTCGTCGCGCCGTCTCTCTGACCGGATTGAGGAGCGATCGACCCCGACCTCGCCGTTGCTTCCGTGAGTGTCCGTACCCGCTCGGCGGCGCGATGGATCGTCTCGACCCACGAGTCGGTCTCTTGCAGAAACGTTGCCAGAGGCGGGCCACACTCGAGGGGAGAACGATTCGGTGCCCGGAGCCGCGAATCGACCGAATCGGCGACCGGCGCTCCTTTGCGCTGGTAATAGAAGGCGCCGTGGGTGTGAAGGAGGTGAAACTCCTGCGAGAGCCCTCGCAATGTCTCCGCATGTCCGAGGAAGAGGACTCCCCCCCTGGTGAGGGACCTGGCAATGCGTCCCACAAGCGCCCGCGCGCTGTCCGAGGTGAAGTACATGAGGAGGTTCCGGCAGAAGACGACATCGAATCTCTCCGGCTGCCACAGCGCCGGATCCTCCTCGGCGAGGTTACGCTCCTCAAAGCTCACCATCCTGCGCACGCTGTTCTCGAGAACGAACTCGCCATCCCTCTGGTGGAACCAACGCTTCTGAACCTCGGCCGGCGTCGCCCGAAGCGACCATGCCGAATAGCAGGCTCGGCGTGCCTTCTCCAGCATCTTGACGTTGACATCGACCGCGCGAATCGATACGTCCCACGCCATCGCTTCCGAATGCTCCTGGATCAGCATCGCGAGCGAATACGGCTCCTCCCCCGAGGCACATCCCGCGGAGAGGATCCGCAGCCTTCGGACCTCGGATCGGGCGTGCAGCCGTTCCGGAAGAGCCGACGCGGAGAATGCGCGCAACTGGTCAGCGTCACGGAAGAAGTAGGTTTCTCCGACTGTCAGCTCTTTGGCGAGGGCGCGACGCTCCTCTCGCGACAACTCCGGGGACTCGAGCCGGTCTAGGTAGCCGTCCGGACTCCCTCCGTCGACATCCAAACGCCGGCGGAGAACATCCACCAATGCGGATTGTTGGGCTTCGCCGAGCTGCAGTCCCAGGCACCTCCCCACTAGAACGCGGAAGCGCTCGACGTCCAGCGGTTCGCAGGATCGCGTCACTTACCGACTTCCATCACCTTGGACGCCAGTTCCGGAGCCAACTTTGCCGTGTTCAACACCAGGATCAGTGCAGTGTCCAGAGTGCCGATGGTTGAAACGCTCGCAGCACTTGCCTTGCTTAGAAGCGGTGGCAGCGCATCGAGGGATCCTGAGGAGAGCGTCCGGATTCCCACGACCTGCTCGACTGCGGCAGCGACCTGCCTGTCCCCCGTTCGAAGCACCACGAACCGGCTGGGATGAGCCTTTTCCCTGCTTCCCACGAGCGACCCGAGATCCAGCACCGGAACAGGCTTCCCGCGGATGACCGAGAGTCCGTACACAAAGGACGGCATGCCGATGACGGGTTCAATCGGAAGAGGACGTGTAGTCTCGGCGACATGCTGGAGAGATAGCGCGCACAAGAGAGAGCGGGCGCGACAAACGAGCACCGGAACTTCGCTGGAGGTCGGCGCGCTCAACGTTGTCTCCTATTTCGCATGCCGTGGCCGGTCTCCAACTCCCTCTCGGGTCGCTGTTCCTCAAGCCACTGCTGGATCTCAACCCGGCGAAAGCGCCAGATCCATCCGACTTTGAAGGACGGAACGCGACCGCGCTGAACAAGCCTGTAGACGGTCTTGTGTGTCACTCGGAGGAATTGCGCCACCTCGGAGACGGTCCAGAGTTGCTCGTGATCCATGTGAGCCTCGGTAGCTTCCGGGCCGTCGCCCCGTCGGTCTTCCTTGAACCTCTTGGGGGAAACTAGTCCCGAGGCGTCCAGTTTCAAGTCGTGGACTGGATCGCGCGTTTGGGAGGATTCCGTTTTTGTACTTTCCCGTGGAAGCCAGGGGGTCGTTGGAGTTGGTCCACATGGACCGCTCGGGTGGAACCGATCAGAAGAGCGTCAAGATTTGCCCCTGAAGACGGGTTCCGGCAGGCGCCTCGGCCTCGCCTGTGACCGCGACCGTCGATAAGGAAGCAACTTACAGGGATTCGTTCAACCGGCATAGCGGCATCGTAGCCACAGTGGCCCCACGACTGCCGCCGCCTGCGGGGCCACTTCTGCTCCGGCCCCAGGCTTGGCGAAAGGGGCGCCTTCTGGAGTGGGGTGGCCAGGCCGATCAAGCGCCTGACCGACAGTCACTTCCGGCCACGGGGCCTAGACATTTCGAACGTTCGACGAGCCCCCCTCTCCGTGGCAGAGCTGGCACTGCCCCGTTCCCTCGCATGCCGCGCAGGTCACCGTCTCGTCGTGCCTCGGCCAACGCTTCCGGTGGACCCGTGGAGCAAGCCCGTGGCTCGGAGGACTTCGTCGGGGAGTTCACGTTCGTCGAGTGGCAGGTTCCTCCGGAACTATCGGGCCGCACCTACCTACAAGCAAGCCGGCCTCCCGAGCGGACTGGGCCACCGCACCGACCGTGCTTCCCGACTCCTTAAGTGTGCAAGGAGGAAGCCGTGCCGAGGCCGACCACTTCTCCGGCAGCAACTCCGCGAGCTCCCTCGCCGCCCCCTTGCGTGCTAGGGAGGTGACCTGCACGATCACTCGGAGCGAGGCAAGCGGGAAGCTTCCAGGCTTCGTTGACTGTCCAGCACATTCGCCCGGTAGGATGGCCCAGGGGCACGTAGCGTTTGCGACGGCGGGAGAGGCGGCCCGGCTTCATATAAGGAACCCCGGCGGACCGCTTCAAGGAGGGGGGCAGCCCGCCGGGCTTCACGGGACTCTTCGATGGTAGCGTTCGAAGGTGGGGCGGGCGAACGGTGTGCGCGCCCCGAAAGCGTGCGCGATGTCGATCGGGTCGCACTGCGTCGTTCGCGCAGCGGCGTGGTGTAACTTCCATTGTATTGAATGATCTCAGTTGTCATTGGAAACAACGGCGTTTCCATTGTCATCGCTTCATGTCGTCTTTGGCTCGGACCGCGACATGCGGCGCACCCTCGGTTTGGGCATTCTGGGGGCAGTTCCGGAGCCAATGGGCACGCCAGGGGCACGTTTCGGGGCGAAAACCCCGGCTCGAAGGCGGCCGGCGACAGGCCGAAACCGAGGTCAACCCGTTGTCGAAGCGCGAGTTAGCCAGGCTGCAGCTGCGCGCCGGCGATGGGCAGACTCGCCCCCGAGCCCCCGAATCGTGCCGCATAAGTGCACCCTGCACGCCCCCGACGCGACGATAAATGCACTCGGCGAGGGGCTCGACCCACCATAACTGCACCCTGGAGGGGCATCGGACGTCGATAGATGCACCCGCCGGCGGCGGGTCGTGGGCTGTGCCCGGGCAGGGAGGTTTGCTTGAACTTCATCCCGCTCATCCGCGGATCAGCGGGATCAAGAACGACGAAGCTCGCTCGGCCGAACCGGACTACCCGCCCCGCTGCTGCTTGCGGATCCAGCGCATCCAGCCCCGCCCGTCGATCGAGGTGCCGGCGGCGAGCCAGGCGTAGGTGAAGGCCAGCGAGTAGTGGTTGGTCCCGGTGCGGATGTAGCGGAACTTCTTGATCCCGGTCTCCTCGTCCTCGTCCAGCACCTTGGCGTCTGAGGTCAACTGCTCGGCGAACTCCTCGACGAGCGGCTGCCG
>Ga0187892_10005385_pt1 | contig 20188 bp, 20 predicted proteins | sample MA1701073metaG_FD_139345 | JGI IMG/M metagenome (GOLD analysis project Ga0187892, IMG submission 139345) | Bio-ooze microbial communities from a basaltic lava cave in the Kipuka Kanohina Cave System on the Island of Hawaii, USA - MA170107-3 metaG ...
ACCGCTTCCGCCGCCTCCTGATCCGCTGGGAGAAGAAGGCCGACAACTTCCTCGCGATGCTCCACTTCGCCTGCGCCTACATCACGTTCCGCGCTGCGGGACTTTTCGGATAGGCTCTAAGGGAGTCTTGCCGCCGCTAGCGTTGACTTCCTCGATGCTCGTCCGACGAAAGGCCCTCGGCAGTGCCCCCACAAGCCGCTCGAAGGGCGGCAGTGCCACGGTAGTCGCGATTTCATCGTATGCGTCCCGGAAGTCATGGAGCAGGTCGCGACGGTCCGGGTCGTCCGGAGGAAGATCGAGGATACGCTGCCACTCGTCGAACGCGTCACCTATCCAGCGTCGATACTCTGCATGCTGCGCGGTCTTCTGCGATGGGTGAACGAGCATGGAGCGGTTGAGGTTTCCGATACCAAGACCCTGAACGATTCCGGCTGTGACACCGATGAGGAAGACCCGGAGTGCCTCCAAGAGCGACTCTGGCGGATCGGTGAGCGGGTTCGCCAAAGACGCGATGTCCTGGGGTGGAATCAGCCGTGTCAGTCGCGGCGCACCCTGGAAGATCAACTGACCTCCCACGTAGTCCGCACCAGGGTCCAGGACTTCGACGAATCTTGGCGAGAGAATGTCGATGAGATTGATCAGGAGCGGAGCCTGAGGCGTAGCGGTGTATTGCAGGAAGGTGTGCAGCGGCAGCACGTCGCGAAGCTCCAGGAGCCTACGGTATGTCGTGCTCTGCTGACCTGGTCCGGCCGCAATCTGGGTATTCAGGCTCGCTTGATCCGCTTCGTCATCCACGACGAGAGCAGGAACATCAGCAAGATCCAGCGCGCGAAGGAGCCGGACCAGATTCGCAAGATGGCGATGGTTCTTCATCACCGTGATCAAGACCGTGGCCTTCTCTTGGGGCGGAACGGTCGGGTCTCTCCACTCGTCGAGGGCCTGCCGGATGAAACGTATCGTCGTCTCGTTGTCAGTGGGGTTCGTGTAGGTCACCCAGCGCAGATGGCCATCGTTCGCATCGACCTGCAAGTCCCCGCGCAGGCGTCGCGTTGATTGATTGAGCAGCGGGTTCGACGTCCCGGCAACGACCACGACGAGCGGAAACCCGTTGTCGCGCGCCGACGCAATGACCGCGGTGAACGAGAGAGTTTTTCCGCTCTGGACGTATCCGACGACGAGCCCCGTCGCGTGACCGGTGAGTGCGTCCGGCCGTGTGCCCCGACCGAGGATTCCCACGGCGGTCGTCAACACGGCGTCAGCTTCGCCCGGTGCGTCCGGCAGCTTGGCCCGCACAAGTCGCTGACCCTCGGGGCCGGCTTCGGCCCAGTCGTGGTCGGCTGCAGCGGGAATGTCAGCTTGCGGATCGGTCATGCGTCAGACCTGGGATAGAGCATCCCGAAGCAGGTCGTTCAGGTTTCTCCGCACGCTTCCAGCGTATCGGTGACCTGCACGCCGTGCGAGTTTCTCCGCAAGGCCGAGAGCCGCAGCCACGCGCAGCAGTGCCTCGATGTCGTCGGGGTCGGTTTGCGCAAATCGGAGCATGAATGGATGCGCCGTGGACACCCTAATCTGGACGACGTTTCGACCATCGTCGCCCGGCGGCTGGTCACTGATCGCGAGCCACTGACTCTCCGCAGGTTCATCCGTGAGTTCGATCTTGATGGACCAACGCTCTCCGCGAAAGTCGATGTCCAACTGACGGGCCGCTAGCGGCTCCTTGTCGCCGACCGGCGTTGTCGGCGTATCAACCAGAGGCTTGTCGGCGACCGCTTCGAGAGCGCTGGGGAGCGTGCGCTCCAGCGTGCCGACGGTTCGTGCGACGGCTTCTTTCGCCGCCTGAGCGCGGTCTGCTCGCGGGCGCAGCGCGCGGAACGCATCCGCCTGCTTCAGCAACGGGAGATCAGCGCTGTCGAGGTGCTCCTTGAGGAGTTCCAGGAAGGGCTGCTCGTTCTCGTCCCATCGGAATCCATCCTTCGTGTGGCTGACCTCGAAGCCCTCAAGGTGCAGCTCGCCGAACAGACGGAGCCACCGGAAGTTGCCAGGTTGGCCGAAGATCAGGCGAGGCCGGTAGCCCTCGTCGCCACTACCCTGAATGACGCGGGACCGCCGGAACAGCGAGAAGCCCGTACGAGCGAAGTTGCCGGGGTCACGAAGTGCAGCGAAGCCTGAGACGTGCATCCCATTGCCAAGGTCGAAGTCGATCTCCTTCCGCCAGGTCCTCGGGCCAGCAGCTTGATCGCGCTCATAGGGCGCGACGAGCACACCAGGTTCCTGGTAGGCGACGACATCGTCTCCTATCCTCAGTTCGAGTGATCCGTTGCGGATGAAAACTCGATAGATGTCGCCGAGGTGTTCCTTGATCTTCGAGATCGTCTTCTTGACCGGCAGGTGATGAACGTCATCTAGCATGATCTCCGTGAAGTGGGTGTGTACGTCGGCGGGGGTCTCCTTGACCACCAGTTCCTCGATGTTGTCGTGCACGATACGCTCGATGTCGAAGGAGATCAGGCGCTCCACCGGCTCGCCCCGAGCCTTTGTGCGAACATGCCACTTCGGAGAGAACCAACAGGCTGCGCTCTTCATCCCCATGCCGAACTCGGCGAGCCCAGAACGATCGGTCGGCACGCTCGCGGGCCGAAAAGCCCTTGCGAGGTCGGCCCTGGCGATTCCAGAGGCGTTGTCCTTGATCGAAATGCGCGGCAGCGGCATCGACTCGATGTCGATGCGGACCTTCAGCCTGAAATCCTCCCCGTGGATGGCCTCAAGACCGTCACGGTTGCCGAGGTAGCTCTGCAGTGAGTTGTCCACGAACTCCGCCAGCGCGTACCAGGGCTTGTAGTTCAAGTGGCGAAGGACAGAGAGGACTGCCACGCCGGGGCGGATGTTCACGCGAGGGGTGGAACCCGAAGTCATCTGCGTGCTTGCCCGTTGGCGTTGTTGGACTCGCGATTGGAGAGAGCCGCACGGATGACCTTTACAGCCACACCGACGTGGACTGCGTTGCCCAGCGCACGAAACGCGTCGTCGCGCTTGGCAGGGAGCTTGTGAGAGTCTGGGAACGCCTGCAGACGGAGACCCTCCGTTCGGGTGATGAAGCGCCGCTTCGGCCCGAGAATCGGTACCTGCGTCGTGGTCATTGCGACAAGCGCCGGACATGTGCTGTATCGCTTGACCCGGAGGCCGGACGGTCGAAACTGAAGAACGTGTTTCCAGAGGTCGCGCGGCTCTCCTTGGCAGTTCCACTCTAGCTTGCGAAGTGACGACGGAAACGAACGGAGCGCGCGAACCCAGCCCGTAGGGAAGTACCGGGCAATGTCCTGGAACCACTCGCGGTTCTGCCTGATGAAGCGGATCTTCCACAGCGGGAAGTGGTCGGACCCGCGCGCGTATGATGGGAACAGCCCCAGAACGTCAGCTTTCGGCTTCCTACGCCATGCGCCGTTGCGCCGGGCGTAGCCGAGGAGTTTGTCGATTGTGCATTCATGCGGAGTCTTGGTGACGAATGGGTATCGTGCGTGTATCTCGTCGCCCCAGATTGGAAAGGACGGCAGGTCGATTCGGTCGGGCAAGGCCCCGAGGAGTTCGTTCCAGTGCTCGATGCACTCGCGCTGGCGATGCGTGAGGGCTGTCTCGATTTGGTCGTCGTCCGATAGTTCGGCATTGTCCTGAACGACTTGGCGCAGGCTCGCGCTCGTCCGCCCGGCCGGCTTGGGAAACGGGTCCGCGGCAAGGTGATCGAGGCTGGCGACGATGTAGAAGCGTTCCCGGGTGTGTGGGAAGCCGAAGTGATGAGGCGAGATGAGGCCGTGGCCTCCTGTCGCCTTGTGCTGGGTGCCGCGCACGTTGTACTTCAGCTTCTCCAGAGCCTCTCGGACGATCTCCCACGTGCGACCATCGTCGTGGCGTTCGAAGTTGCCCACATTCTCTAGAAGCACATACGCAGGGCGTCGTTTCTTGAGGATGTGAACGATCTCGTGGAACAGCGTCCCGCGGGTCTTGTCGTTCAGGCCATCCTGAAAGCCGGACTTCGAGAATGGCTGGCAGGGGAAACCGGCACACAAGATGTCATGTTTCGGCACCAGCGTCTTCGCCTTGCAGATGTCGCCGTGGATGATCTGACGGCTGCCCTTGAAGTTTGCCGCGTAGAGGGCCCGCAGTTCGGCGTCCAATTCCGAAGCGAAGACGCAGCGGTGGCCCAACTGAGACAGAGCGAGGTGGAATCCTCCGAGGCCTGCGAATAGATCGACGAACCGCATCAGGTTCTCGACGTGCGCGGAGTACCGACGACGCCCCTCATTTACCTGAACCTATCCCACGGCGGCTACAGTTTCTTGTTGTCCCGAACGGCCGCGGCCGAAGCGTAACTCGGTTGCCGGATGGGTGCAATGGCTCGATGAGTCGATTGATGTGGGGACCTACCGAGGCGCGAAGTCCTCGACCCTCTTGCCGTAGAGCCGCGCGAAAGCGGCGAGTTCGACCACATCCACGCGACGCTCGCCGGACTCGCACTTCGAGACGAAGCTCTGCGGCCTACCGAGCTTCCTCGCCACCTCGACCTGGGTGAGCTTGGCCTCTTCCCGCGCCTGTCGGAGCAGCTCCAGAAAGCGCTCGTAGTCCCGGCTGTAGCGCGACCCGCTCATTTTCGAGCGGAACGCTAAATCCCGAGGGAGAATATCCCATAATGGGATACTCTGGCAGGCGTTCGCGACGGCGTCGGATGAGGAAGAAGAGAAACGGGAAACTCCTGAGCGTGGACAGGGAACTTGCTCGCAGAGCGCTCCTCCCCGATCGCGAATACCACCCCTTCGACCTGTCGGACCGGGAGATGCAGGCAGCACGTCGAGTGACCGAGCTGCTGGCGAAGCTCCAACGCCTCTATGCGCAGAACGGCGACCCCGGTGGGTCATGGCCGGAGCTTCTGCACGACCTACTCGCGGCCTCGCGTGATCTCGGGCACGCAGAGGGGTGGAGGCAGCGTGGGCAGATCGCGTTCGCGGAGCTTGAGGGACTGGACGAGTTCTCGGGGCTCAAGGGCAAGGAGACGAGGCGATGAAGACGAAGGCTCTAGTGACGACCTTGGTGGTTCTTGGTGCAGGAGCCGGGTTCGGTGTGGGGCACCTCACGACAAAGCCGAGGCTCGTCGAGGTGGAGAAGCGCGTCGAAGTGCCCGTCGAGAAGGTGGTAGAGAAGATCGTGGAGAAGAAGGTCGAGGTTCCGGTTGAGAAGATCGTCGAGCGGCCGGTGGAGGTTGTGAAGGAAGTCGCCAAGCCCTGCGCGATCTGCGCTGCTCGCGAGGCGGAGCAACTCGCGATGCGCGGCGAGCCCGACTACATCAAGACGCTTCACTTCCAGCCCGAGGGCGATGGCTGGGCGTGTTACTTGGAGGTGGCCGACAAGAAGGGCCGTGCCGTCGCCGCAGATTTGAATGTGACTCTCGATTTCCTCGGTCAGACCCTCGTAGACGGCAGGTGGATGACGGTGCGCGACCCTCCCCTCTGGAGCATGGAGTTCAAGGTGTCAGCGGACGATTTCAGACGCACCGCGCTCGGCGTCGGTCCCTTCCAGAGAGAATCCGTCGTCTGCACCTTCCCCCGCATCAAGCAGGACGACACGCCGGTGCGGAAGTTCCCGGCCCTCCGCGTCGTGTGCGTAGCCTCTGCGAGAAAGCCGGAGGCAGGATCGCCGGTAATGAAATCGACCGAGTCAGCCGTCAACGAGTGAGGGCCGCGGTCCCGTCGCGAAGCCGCTCCGGGGGATCACCGAGGGAGGCCCGCCATGTCGTCTGTGACCACCGAGGCTTCGGTATAGGGCGTGATCGGGGTTGCGGTGGGGGTGGGGCCCACCGGCCGGTCTGCGCCGTATAGGCCCGATAGGCCACTGTGCGGCTGGGGTACTGGACTGCTTGGATCGCCACGGCACGAGTCGGGCGCTGCCGGCATGTGGAAGAGCGGGACCCCCTACGAGAAGGAGGGTTCTCCCCGATTTCGGTCGAGGCCGGCGCTGGGCAAGCGCATGCGGGCACCGCGGCGCTCCTTGGCGGGCCAGAGAGCCCGAAGCGCTACGAGAAAGGGGGTCCTCCACGATTTCGTGGCCTGCTGTGACATCCGCCTTGCTGGTACCACCGTCCGCGCGACCACGGAGATGGTCTGTGAGCGCGGCCATGAGGTGCTGCATGGTCCAGAATCACGAAGCTGGCAGCGAGGGTCCCCTCCACGACCCGCCCCCGCCTCCTCCCCCGGAGCGGCCTCCGGTCCCCAACCCCGCGACGACCCCCGAGGCTGCCAAGGCGTACCTCGCTGAGGGGCTTGAGCCCGTACCCATCAGCGAGCGCTCCAAGCAGCCGGCGCGGGGCTGGAAGTGGAAGGAGCAGCACATCCGCACGACCGCCGACGTGGACGAGCACTTCACGGAACAGAGCAACGTCGCGGTCGCGCTCGGCCCCCGGAGCGGGAACCTCTGCGACATCGACATGGACTGGCCGGAGGCGGTTCAGTTCGCCGACATCCTGTTCAGCGAGTGTCCGGCGTTCGGACGCACGAGCAGTCCGAGGAGCCACCGCGTTCTCGTTTGCGATGATGCCGAAGCGAGGAAGACCTTTCACCTCACCACGGCGGAGGCCGAGGCCGCCGGCATCGAAGCAGGACGGGAGACGGTCGTCGAAGTGCGCGCGGCCGGGGCCTACACGGTCTTCCCGCCCTCAACCCATCCGAGCGGCGAGCGAATCCAATGGGTAGGCGAGCGCAGGCATTTCCCCCGACTCCCTTTCCACGACGCGTTGCGCAGGGGCGCCCTCGTGGCGTTCCTCGCGCTGATCCTCAAGCTGTACCCGCGGAAGTCCGGCTCCCGCAACGACATCTGCCTCGCCCTGACCGGCGCGCTCGTCTCCGCCGAGACGGACGTACGCACGACTGACCGGCTCGTGCGGCGCCTTGCTGAGTGCGCGGGAGACGAGGAAGCGCACACGAGAGGCAACGCGGCGAGCGCCACGCTCGAACGCATGAGGAGGAACGAGGAGTGTGTAGGGCTGCCCCGGCTGTGCGAGCTGCTCGGTATCGGCAGTCTCGAGGGGAAACTCCGGCAGTGGCTCCACATAGACAACGGTGCGGGTTCGCGTCCGTCGATCCTCGTCGTGCCAGGTCGGCAGCACGAGATCTTCTGGGAGGCGCAGGAGGCGCTCAGGAGCGCCCGCGCCGGCATCTATCAGCGCGGCGCCGAGCTGGTCCGGGTCGCGCGGCTGGGCTCGCAAGCGGTGGAGGGTGACGAGAGTGCTGTAGCCGCGGTGTCCGAGGGCGTCACCCGCGACGCGCAGGCACTGGTCCTCATGCCGGTGATGCCGCATTGGCTCGTCCGGCAGATGGGCGAGGCGGCGCGCTGGCAGAAACCAGATCGGGAGGGCGACCTAGTGCTCACAGACCCGCAGGTCAAGCACGCGAAGCTCGTCTTGGACGGGGCGGGCGAGTGGGTCTTCCCGGTTCTTGACGCCGTGATCCCGGCGCCGACCCTTCGCAGTGACGGGAGTGTCCTTCAGACGCCCGGATACGACGCGAGATCGGGATTGCTGTTTGATCCACACGGGAGGACATTCCCGCCGGTGCCGGAGAACCCTACGAGGGAGGATGCGCTGGCGGCCATAGCGCGAGTCGCGGCGCCCTTCTCCCAGTTCCCCTTCTTCACGGAATCCTCCCGCTCCGTGACCCTTGCCGCGCTCGTCACCGCGGCGACACGGCGGTCATTCCCTACCGCCCCGTTCTTTGCCTTTGATGCACCCACGCCCGCTACCGGCAAGGGGCTGCTTGCCGAGACGATCGCAATCATCGCAACCGGCGGCAAGCCAGCGGCGATCAGCCTAGGCAAGAGCGATGAGGAAACCGAGAAGCGGCTCGTGGCGATTCTCCGCGCCGGGGACCCCATCATCTTCATCGACAACATCGACCGCGACGTGCGAAGCGACTTCCTCTGCTCAATGGGGACGCAGGAGATCGTGCAAGGGAGGATTCTCGGAAGGTCCGAGGTTTTCGTCGGGAAGAGCACGGTCACGGTGCTGCTCACTGGCAACAACCTCGTGTTGGCTGTAGACGTGACGCGCCGGACCCTCTTTTGCCGTCTGGACGCGAAGACCGAGCGGCCAGACGAGCGGGAGTTCAACTTCGACCCGCGCGACTTGGCACGCGAGCAGTTTCCCGAGCTCGTGGTAGCCGCGCTCACGGCGCTGCGTGCGTACATCGTGGCGGGCCGACCGCGCCCCCTCCGAAAGATCGGGTCGTACGAGAAGTGGAACGTCGTGCGCGAGATGCTGGTGTGGCTGGGTCATGCTGACCCGGCCGAAACACGCAAATCGTCCTTCGAGAGCGACCCGGAGCAGGAGGCGCTGGGCGAACTCCTGCGGACTTGGCATGCCTGCTTCGGCAATAGGGCGCTGACGCTGGTGGAGGTTGCGGAGGAGTGCAGGTCGGCAGACGAGCGAACAGATCGCGGGCACCTGCGCTTGCTCCTCATGGAACTGGCCATGACCGACCGGGCGTGGAACGCCAAGAAGATCGGCAGGGTTCTCCTCAAGTACCACAGCCGCATCCGCGGCGGACTTCTGCTGCGCAGCGTGGGCGAAGCGAGCAGCGGCAAACGCTGGCAGGTCATTCGCGCAGACGCGCCGCCTCCGGTTCCGCCGCCCCCTCCGCCGGGCATGGGTTAGGTGGGTTAGGTGGGTTTTCCCGCGCACGCCCGGAATGCGTTCACGCCTGGCTGGTGGAAACCCTCGAAACCCACCAAACCCTCTCGGGCGGCTCGCACGGCCGTAACCTCTGGAAACACCAGAGAGTTGCGCGGCCGTAGCCGCGCGTTGGGCGGGCCGCGGAACGCGCGGCCCAGCCTCCCCTCCCCTCACCGGCTCCGGGACGGGCATTCCTGAGGGTCTGCGCGCCCGGTTCGCGTATGTCAAGGAGGGGATCCGGCATCCGGGGCCCCCGGGGGACCATGGCCGACGACTCCTCATCCGAGAGCAGCGGCGGACGCGACGCGGTCGTCACGGTGGAACATCGGGCCCCCCGGGACGGGATCTGGTCCGCAGCGCACAGCGCTCCGCTCCACGCGGGTTGCACGACGACGTTGCGGGCTGAGGGACTCAAGGAGGAGTGCGGGTCGCAAGCGGCGACTCGCGCGTGTGGCGCCGCCAAACTGGCTACCGGAGAAGGGACCGGGGGAAGGCAGGGCAGGAGGGACAAGGGAGAGATCGACCCCCGCTTTGGGTCGGGGCGAGGTGGGATCGTGCGCCGCAAGGAATGCAGGCCGCACTCGGACGCGCGGCGCGATCGCGAACGCGTTCATAGCGAGCCCTGGCGAGCCGGCCCTTGGCGCTCGCGGCGCCCTGCTAGAACCGGCCTGCGGAAAGAACGGGACCGTGTGCCGGAAGGGACCTGCCGGTGCCGGCCGTGGGATGGCCGCGCGCGATTCTGGGCCTTGCGGCTTCGTCGCGCGGCTCGGCACCGTTGGCAACCGAGACGCGAGAGGCGACGAGCGGCGGCCTGTAATGGACACGGAGGGCTCAGGTTGGTCGCTCGAATTCGCCCAGACACGGGGGGGCGATGCTCCAGGGGATCCCGCCGCGTGGCATGCAGCACATGACGTCGCAGGATCTGACCGGCCTTGCTCGCGCTGCGCTCGTCGGTTCGAGCGACGACCGCGACAGGTTCCTCAACGCCTGCCGGCAATACGCCTTCGCCGCTGCCATCAGGTTCGGGCGCAGGCACCATGGCGCCGAGGACAGCGCCCAAGAGGCAGTCGTTGTCGTCTACCGCCTGCTCAAGCTGAAGCCGCCCGAGCTTGATCCCGAGACTGTCGGTGCGCTTGTTCACGTTGTGGTCCTACGCCACGTCAACCGGGCCGCGTGCAGCCGTCGCCTCGACATCAAGGCCGTGCGCGAACTGTCGGCGGCGCGCCGCGAAGCACCTGATGTTGCCCGCGAAATCGAGACCGAGGAATTGGGACACCAGGTCCGCGCCGCCATCGAGACTCTGCCGCAACGGCTGCGCGCGGTCATACACCTCCGACACGGGGAGGACCTGAGCACGCGAGAGATCGCCGGGGAGGTTGGCCGGTCCCAGAGATCGATCATCCGCCTGCTCAGGGAGGCAGAGATCGCCCTCAAGGACAAGCTGCGGCGCCTCGGCATCAGGGAAAACCGCGGCGGCACCTTTGCCGGCGACGCCGATGCGCCGTCCTCACCGACATAGCCTAAACTAATACCCTCAGGGCGGTTACAGCGATCCGCCGCCTTGTCACGCGATTGGCACACGCTTATATTTGCCTCGCTTTCATGCCTCGGCCCAACTAGAAGAGTAGGATGTCGCTCCCCTCCCGGTGGTTCGGTGGTTCGACTCGGCCGCTTCGGCGAAGAATGAGCCGTGCCGCCGCGACCGCCCCGGCCGGAGACCCCGGAATTCGACGCAAGCACGATGCCGGCCATGCTACGCCCCATCGCTACACACGCTATACGTGGACTACGGAGGAACCGGAACATGGAAGACGCGACCACGCTGCTGAAGAACTTCACGTTCACTGGTGACGCAGGCCAGTCGTGGGCCACTGACTGGATCGGCTTCCCCGCTCAACACAAGCAGGCGCAGCTCGCGGTCATCACGAAGGCAAGGACCGGCGCCAGCACGGTGCAGGTCCAGCTTCAGACGTCGTTCGACACGGACACCGTCGCCGACGTGGGTCTTCCCGTGGCTACCGGTACACCGGGTGCCGCGACGCTCTCAGACCTCGCGACCGGGCTTGGGCCGATGGTTCGATTGGTCCTCGCCGCCGGTGGCGCAAGCACTCACGTGACGTTTTCGGTGTACCTCACCCCCAAGGTGTCGTGAGACCCGGCGCGCACGATGTGTGTGCGCCACGGAAGGGAGCGAACAACGAATGGCCGACGAAGCTCCTCTCGCGCAGGGCTCCTTGTCGCCGGGACTGCGACCGCCCAGTCCCGGTGCCCGCGGGGGTCCCGAAGGCGGCGCACGCGTGATCCTGCACTCGGCCGATGGTGTCTTGCTGCCGCCCCCGCCGCGCACTCTGGCTGGCGTCGTTGTACTGAGTGACATCATGTCGCGCGTTGCCGCGCGCGAGCCAGCTCTCGCCCCGCAGTCCGCGCTCCCCGACGGCTATAGCCCGTCGAGCATAGAGCATAGGGTTCCCAGCGCTGGCGACGAACACGATGCTCTGCTGAGCCAGCAACTGTTCGATCACTTCCAAGGACTGCTGCGCGTGCGGCTGTCGCCACCGATACCGCCGGCGCTGGCTCGGCAGTTCTTTGAGTACGCCCGTGATCTTCATGGTCTTGCTCTCCATATTTGCGTTCGCCATGGCTTCCGCGGCGGCACTCCCATACCGACGTACGAGGAGATTGAGAGCAGCTTTCAACGCCTAACCGGGCGAAGCTCGTTGGTAAGTGTGGACCCGGACATGCCTTGGCTCCGTCCGTGGCCGCCTTGGGGAGGGCCCGGAGGAGGAGGAGGGGGGGGTGGTGGGCCGAAGGCCCCTAAGAAGGAGCTCAGCCTCAAGGACTGGATCGTGAAGTTTCTTGGCGCCATTCCTGGGTTGGGGGAGGTGGCCGCCGTTGCAGATCTGATGGTCGAGCAGGGATTCCTGGCTCTTTTCGCAAAGCTCCGCCGGTTCCTGCTAGGAGGACAGATCGGCAGGGCGGTGGATGTCGTCCTCGAGATCATAGAGAAGATGCTCGGCGCGAAGTTCCGCAAGGCGCTTGTCAAGAAGCTGGGCAAGAAGACGGCATTCAAGATCATCGGCGCCCTTACCGGTTTGTCCGTCCCGATCATTGGCTGGGCGATTGCGGCGCTCGCGATCGTCTGGGCATTGATCGCCAACCTCTAGGCGTATTTGGAATGCCGTGGCTACTGTCGGCTGCAGCGCTGGCTGGCGTGGCAGCCAGCATGCTTGTTCTCGGCGTCGCGAGAGATAGCAGTAGTTGGTCCGGAATTGGTGTCGTGCTCGTCGTCCTTGCGACGGTGTGTAGCGCGGTGGCCGAGTACCGACCCGACGATGCTACAGCGAGGTCCGGCCGTGCAGCCCGTCGTCACCTTGCAGTGGGGTGCATTTTCCTTTCGATCATCGGCACCGTTTCCGCCATAGGCTATCTCGTCATATGGCTCGTGGCGCGTCATGAAGAACGGCTGTCGGCCGCGTGGATTCTGTATCTGCTTGCGTTTTCGACATGCTGGTTCATCCTGTCGCGGTCAGCAGAGCGGCTTGCACAGCATGTTGTCCGGTGGAAAATGCGTGGAGCCAACGAGGAACAGGACACGTAGTCAGCAGCTCCTGACATGTGGCGACCCACCGGGGAATTGACGGTGTGGTGATCACGATGTCTTGTAACCGCTCAGGTGGTTTCGAAGCGTCCGGGGTGTTGTAACGTTGGCAGGTGCGGGCTCGCGCGGATCGGTCCGATCCATGAGGATGTGGGGCCTCGTACAATGATCCCGCGACGGACGGCCCGCGCTTGACCTTCGCTTCCGAGTCCCCCATCTTCCGCACCGCCGCAAGCTCCCGCCGGATGTCCTCTTGCTGCTTCGCGAACCGGTGCTCCCACCCGGCCGACACACGGGTCCGTTTCTATTCTCGCTTCTGGTCGATGTGGAGGACCTGCTCGAACCGCGCCTCTGTCAGCGGCGAGCCGCACAACGGGCATTGGTGGCGTGCTTTCGAACCCATGAGAGCTTACGGTACTCCTTCCCACCACTCCGGGTCGAGGGGACCGACCCCTGGTCCTACGCCGCAAGATCGGACCCGAAGGCGTGCGAAGAGGTGGCTGAGAGGTCCCAAGCGACCCCCTGCGCGACCCCTCGATATGGGGGGTCAAGCACTCCGAGTAGCAGTCCAGTATCACGGATCGCCCTTGGATAGGCCGATTGCAGCGGACTTGGGCCGGTTTTGAAAACCGGTAGCCCGCAAGGGCTCGGGGGTTCGAATCCCTCCCCCTCCGCCATGCGCGGCCGGGGCGGCGCCGGCGACGACGGTGGACAGGGAGGCGCGGGACGCCCATCATGGCGCGCATGCTCGCGCAGACGACACTCGACTGGCTGACCGCGCCGTTCGAGCGGCCGGCGGACGTCCTCGGGTTCGCGCTCTGGGTCGTCGTCTTCCCCCTCTACCACACGCTCTACCCGCGGTTCGCGCGATGGATGCCGGGCCGGACGATGACGGAACAGGTCGACACGCTGCGGCGGTCGTGGATCGCCCGCGTCCTCGCGAACATGGACATCGTCGCGGCCGCGCACCAGACCCAGAACCTCAACACGGTCAACACGTTCCTCGCGTCGTCGGCCGTGATCCTCATCGGCTTCGCGGCCAACATGGTCGTCGGCAGCACGCCGCTCGAGAACGCCGAGGTCGCGCGAGTCGTGCTCGTCATGATGCTCCTCGCCGTCGCCTTCGCGCACTTCGTCAGCTCGCTCCGCCACATCGGACACTTCACGTTGACGATCGGCGCCGACCCCGCGCTCGTCGACAGGCTCCACGGCTCCGCCGCCGACTACTTCGGCGGCATCCTCGCGCGCGCCTCGCTCCGGTACACGCAGGGCGTGCGCACGCTCTACAGCGTCTTCCCGCTCTTCCTCTGGCTCTTCGACCCGTGGCTCTTCGCCGTGGTCACCGTCCTCTGGGCGATCTGGTTCGTCGCACAGGACTTCCCGCGGCGGGGCTAGAAAGGAACCCGATGTACGTTGACGGCTTCGTCTTCGTCGTTTCGAAGAAGAAGATGCCCGCCTACCTCCGCCTCGCGCGCACCGCGTGCAAGGTCTGGATGGAGCACGGCGCGCTCGAGTACAAGGAGTGCGTCGGCGACCACCTGAACCTCCGGTGCGGCCGGCCGTTCCCGCGCCTCATGAAGCTCAAGCGCGGCGAGACCGCCTGCTTCTCGTGGGTCGCCTACAAGTCGAGGAAGCACCGCGACCAGGTGAACAGGAAGGTGATGAAGGACAAGCGCATCGCGAGCCTCGGGGCGGCGGACATGCCCTTCGACATGAAGCGCATGAGCTACGGAGGCTTCAACGCCGTCGTCGAGGGTTGATCGGAAGGGGCCTCGGGGACCGCGGCCCCCGAGGCCCCCTCTCTTCACCGAAGGAAAACGGGACAACCGACGCGCGCCGACGAATACTATCCCCGAGGAGATTCCCATGGCCCGCTACGTTGACGCCTTCGTCCTTGCGATCCCGAAGAGGAACAGGACCGCCTACGTGCGTCTGTCGCGGGCGGCGGGCAAGGTCTGGCGCGAACACGGCGCGCTCGAGTACCGCGAGTGCTTCGGCGAGGACTTGAGGGCCAGTTTCGGGGTGGGATTCCCGCGCCTCGTGAAGCTCAAGCGCGGCGAGACGCCGGTCTTCTCCTGGATCGTCTACAGGTCGCGCGCGCACCGCGACAAGGTGAACGCGAAGGTGATGAACGACCCGCGCCTCGCCAAGATGATGGACCCGAAGACGATGCCCTTCGACATGAAGCGCATGACGTACGGCGGGTTCGACGTGGTCGTGGAGGCCTGAGGGCCAGCGACCCCTCAATTCAACTCGTCGAGCATCCGGTCCGGCGCGGCGGCGTAGCCGATCATGTCGAGCCCGCTCGCGTCCACGAGATCCGCGAACTCGTCCCGATACGCGTCCTCGATGTACTCGAGGACCAGGATCCTCTTCCCGGCCGCGTCGAACTGCGCGAGCTTCGCGAGCCGGTACTCCTGGTCCTCGAGGCTCCAGAAGTTGTAGAAGATGCTCTCGGCGCCCACCGCGTCGATCGCCGCGAGATAGCGGTCGCGGTACGTCGCCGAAGCGTCGTCGAGGATCGCCTCGCCGTTCTGCGGGCAGACGATGAACCCCGCGCCCGCGCGCTGCCGCGCGTACGTCGCGATCTTCTCGACGAGCGTGACCATGCGGTTCGCGGCCGTGCGGTAGTTCACGCCGCGGACGTCGTACCACCACCAGTACGCGTCGATCTTGTCGAGGTAGACGCCGTCGAACCCCGCGGCGAGGATCCGGTCGAGGTACGGCTCGAGCGCGTTCGACCACCAGCCCGACGTCCAGTACTGCACCGCGTAGTTGCCCGGCCAGTCGGGGTTCTCGTCGGCGATGTAGTTGGGCTTGCCCGGCCGCCACGTGCTCTTCCAGTAGAACCGGTAGTCCTCCGCCTCGCCGATGCTGAAGTACGCAAGCACGGTCTTGCCTGCCGCGCGCAGCCGCTGGATGTCCGCGTAGCTGAACTCGCGCGCGGCCGAGCCGTCGAAGCTGTAGTCCATCACGACCACGTCGTACGGCGACGCCGCGAGCGCGTCGATCGACGGCGCCTGGAGCCAGCAGCACCAGCTCTGCGCCCACGAAAGGTCCGCGCGCTGCCCCGCCGCGAGAGCCGGCAGGCAGAGCGCGACGATCACCAAGGCACGTCGCATGCCTCTACTCCTCCGGGCGTCCACTAGAACAGGGAGGCGCTCCGGATGCAACGGCCAATGCGGTGGCATGTCGCATCCTGCGACATGGAGGAAGGGAGGGGGCCTCGGGGGCCTATCCCGCGCGGGGGACGAACCGGATCGCGACGTCCTTCTTGAGCGCGGCGGCGATGCGGCGGAGCATCCGGAGCGAGTGGCCGCGGTAGCCGGCGTCCTCAAGCCGCGCGATCACCGGCTGCGTCGTGCCCACGAGCTTCGCGAGCTGCTGCTGCGTGAGGCCGGCGTGCATGCGTACCATCTTTGGTATGAGAGGCCGCGAGGGCCCCCTCCTTGTGTCGGGACCTGGTGTCACCGCATCCGGCCGACACCGGCCCGCGAACCCGCCTGCGGACTGGGTTTCGGAGCCCGTCGTCACGTGCCGGCGCGACGATGTGTCGGATATCGGTGTCACGGCATGAACGCGCTCACGCCCGAGGAGTTCGAGCACGAGGCCGGGGACTACGACGCCGCCGTCCGCGCGACCGAGGGGATCGACCGGTTCTGCTCGTCGCACGAGTGGGTGCTCGCCGCGCGGGAGGCGTGGGCCCCCGACGCCCCCTCCCTTCTCGCGCGCGGGGCGCGCGGCTACGCGGCGTTCGTGCGCCGCGAGTCGATGCTCATGGGCCTCGACACCGAGTGGGGATTCGCGTGCCCTCTCGTCGGCGACGTGGTCGAGGAGTTCGCGACGGCGGTCGAGAGGGAGACGTGGCGCGCGATCCTCCTCCCGGGCGTCGTCCCGGGCTCAACGCTCATGCGCGCCGTCGTCGCCGCGTTTGCGCACCACGAGATGCGGCTCGGCCCGACGCTTCGCCGCCACGTCGCGAGCCTCGAGGGCGGGCTCGACGGCTACCTCGCGCGCCGCGGCAGCAAGCTGCGCGAGAACCTCCGCCGCGCGGCGAGGCGCGCGAAGGCGCTCGGCCTCACGTTCGAGGCGGGCGGCACGCTCGAGCGCGCGGTCGCGGTCGAGCGGCGGTCATGGAAGGGGGCGGCGGGGACCGGCATCCTCGTCCCGGAGATGCGCGCGTTCTACGAGCTGCTCGTCGCGCGGCTCGGCCCCCGCGCGCGCCTCCTGTTCGCGCGGAGGGACGGCGAGGACGTGGGCTACATCCTCGGCGGCGTGCGCGACGGGTGCTACCGCGGATTCCAGTTCAGCTACGACCAGCGTATGCGGCACGTCTCGCTCGGCGCGCTCCTGCAGCTGGAGCAGATCAGGGCACTCGCGGCCGAGGGCGTCCTCGTCTACGACATGGGCATCGACCTCCCGTACAAGCGGCGGTGGGCGGACTCGCCCGTGGACACGGTCACGCTTGCCGTGGTCCGATAGGATGTCCCCATGAAGCGCCTCCTCCTCCTGCTCGCGCTCGCCGTTCTCGCTTCATGCGGATCCCAGTCCAGCACGGAGGGATCCCAGGCGTCGCATGGTTCGCCGGCTCCCTCCAAGGAGCCCGAGGTCCTCTCGGACGAGTGGCAGCTGATGCGGATCCTCGGCGCGGACTCCGGCTACATCCACGGGCGCTGCGTGAAACGCGGCGACGCCGTCGAGACGGTCGTCGAGTCCAACCTCGAGATGAGCCGGATGGGCTCGGGCCTCAAGGTCGCCGTGACCGAGACGTGCGAGGAGCGCGCGTCCGACGGGTCGATTGTCCGCATGCGCTCGGTGCAAAAGATGTCGGAGTACGTGGCCGAGACGGAAGTCCGTTTCGAGGGGACGAAGGCGATCCTCTCGAAGAAGGTCGCGGGCGAGGTGCGGGTGACCGAGAAGGAGTGCGGCGAGGGGCTGCTCGGCCTGCGGAGGATCGACGAGCTCACCCGCGCCATGGAACGGAAGCCCGGCGTCAGGTTCGAGGCGCGCACCTTCATGGCGGACCTCGGCGGCCCGGTGGACCTCGCGATCACGATGGGAGACGAGGAGGAGGTCGAGCTGCTCGACGGGAGAAGGGAGCGGCTGAGGAGGGTCGAGACCCACATCAAGGGCACGCCCCTGAAGCCGGTCGCCTGGCTCGATGCGTCCGGCCGCGCGATCAAGACGTCCATCAACATCGCGGGCCTCCCGATGGAGTGTTTCGCGACGACCGAGGAGCGCGCCCGAAAGCCCCGCGGCACGGCCCCCGCGCCCCCCCCGGATGTCTTCGACCGGACGCTGCTCGCCCCGCGCCACCCGATCCCCTTCCCGCGGAGGCTCGACCGCGCGACCTACCGCATCCGCCCCAAGGAGGCGGGCGAGGAGATGCCCGAGCTCGCGGACGACCGGCAGGCGACGGAGAAGCAGGAGGACGGCTCGATGCTCCTGCGGATCGAACGCAAGGTGCCGCCCGACGGGCGCACCGGCACGCGGCCGATCGCGGATCCGCCGGCGGACCTGGCCGCGTGCGTCGCGGCCAATTCCATGGTCCAGGCGGACGCGCCGGAGATCGCGACGATCGCGCGCGACGCGGTCGGCGACGAGCGCGACGCGTGGAAGGCGGCGCAGAAGCTCGAGCGCTGGGTCCACGACAACATCACGGACAAGAACATGGACGTCGGGTTCGCCTCGGCGCTCGAGGTCGCGAGGAACCGCGAGGGCGACTGCACCGAGCACGCGGTGCTTTTCTGCGCGCTCTGCCGCGCGGCCGGCATCCCGTCGCGCGTCGCGATGGGAGTGATCTGCATCGGCAACGCGTTCGGCGGCCACGCGTGGACCGAGGTCTGGATCGACGGGATCTGGTATGCGCTGGACGCGACGCTCGGCCAGGGCTCCGCGGACCCGACGCACATCACGCTCGGCCGCATGACCCTCGAGGACAACGCCGGCCCGGAGGCCCTCCTCGGCCTGCTCCAGGGGCTGGGCAGCCTCGAGATCGACCCGGTCGAGGTCGTGCTCCAGGGCCGCACCCTGCGCCCCGGCGACCCGGGCAACGTGCGGACCGACGGCCGCCGCTACGAGAACCGCCTCTGGGGCATCGCGTTCACGTGCCCCGAGGGATTCGAGTTCGACCCGCCCGGCGCGAAGGCCGGGATGACCACGCGCCTCATGGAGCTCGACAGGACCGCGAAGGGCAGCAGCTGCGAGATCGAGATCGACGTCACGGACGGGGCCCTCTGGGACCAGGTGCGCGCCTCCAGCGCGAGCAAGTACGACTCGGTCGAGGAGCTCACGGTCGACGGGCGCCCGGCATTCCGGGGCGCGAACAAGGGCCGGCGGCGGGTCTACGCGCTCGCGAACGGCGGCCTCTTCCTCTTCGAGCTCGAGCCGGTCGAGGGCGACGCCGAGGCCAAGGCGTTCGAGGAGCTGGTCGCGTCGGTCGACTTCGACGTGAAGTGATCACTTCGCGGCAGGAGGGGGCTCGGGGGCCGCCGCCTCCCGCAGCACGGCGTACGCGTCCCTCGCCTCCTTCTCGAGCGGCGCATCCTCCGGCCAGCCGATCCTGAGCGCCTTCGCCACGACCTCCTCGAGCGCGAGTCGCTGCTCCGGGGGCACCTCCGCGAGCGCCTCCTCGATCCCGTCGAGCGTCGCCTCGTTCCATCCCTCCCCCGAGACCCCCTCCCTCGGCCGGACGCTCGTCGCGAAGAGCACCGGCGGCGCGAGCACGAGGTCGCCCTGCTCGAGCCGCCACTCGACGGTCGGCACGCGGGAGAGGTCCCCGTTCGCGCGCAGGGGCCGGCCCGGCAGCTCGACGCGGAACACGAGATGGAACGAGTCGAAGAGGCCGTAGGCGAGGTACGCGCCGAGCACGCTCGAGGCGAACGCCTGCATCTCCTTCCCGAACCTGTTCCTTGCCTCCTCGGTGGGGAAGAGCTTCTCCGCGGCCACGTCGGCCGCCTCCTCGAGCGCGTCGGAGAACATCGCATCGATCACCCTCGCACGCTGCGCCTCGTCGAGGGGGGCGAGGAACCGTTCGGCGAGCTGCCGACCCGCCCTCTCGGGGAGCGCCTCCATCGCATGGTCGTCCCACGGCGGCCCCTCGGGCACGACCACGGAGACACCGAGCGGCGCGAACTCGCCGACGAGCAGGGCGACGAGCTCACGCTTTAGCAGCCGATCGTCCGCCACCCGGCGGAGGCCCCTCCCGCGCGACTCGGCGAGCACGGCCCGTGCCGAGACGAGCGTGCCGAGGATCGTGCGCTCGAGCGCCGGCAGGAACTCCGCGCGCGCCCTCTCCTCGACGGGCGCGAAGTCGATCTCGGGGAAGTGGATGCGAAGCGTCTCGATCGTGAAGCGGAGCCCAAGGTCCAGCCGCTTCGGGAGCTCCGCGCGAAACCGCGCGAGGTCCGCGCCGATCGCGATGCGCTCCTCGTAGCGGTAGAGGGTCGCGACGAGGAGGTCCTTCGTCTCGACGGTGACCGTGCCCTCCGCCGCGGGCTCCGCGTCGCCCAGGCGCACCCGCAGACCCGCCGGGTGGCGCCCCGCCTTGAGGTCGGCCGTCGCGAGGAATCCCTCCTCGTCGCTGCCTTCGGTCGCGTAGGGCGTGGCCGGGCTCTCGAATCGCTCCCACGTCTTCCTCTCCTGCTTTTCCCGGATCACCAGGGTACGGCGCACGCTCCCGTCGGCCTTTACGACCGTGGTCACCTTGATCTCGTACTCGAGGCACGCGGGGAGGAGCAGGAGGAGCGCGACGGCGAGGCGGCGCATTGGTAGATCTACTTTCTCCCGCCTTGCGGGCGGGTTTCCGTGAGACCCCCTTTCAAACCGTGCGTGCGGTTTTCCCGCACACGGCTTACCGGCAGCCTCTCGGGTCGTGTCATGAC
>Ga0187892_10005386_pt1 | contig 20186 bp, 19 predicted proteins | sample MA1701073metaG_FD_139345 | JGI IMG/M metagenome (GOLD analysis project Ga0187892, IMG submission 139345) | Bio-ooze microbial communities from a basaltic lava cave in the Kipuka Kanohina Cave System on the Island of Hawaii, USA - MA170107-3 metaG ...
CGGCCCCGAACACGCCGAAAGAGGAGACGTTCGCGATCAACGACAAGCCGTGGATGCGCGCGCTGCCCGGCGACCCGGAAGCGATCGATTTCCCGCCGGTATTCCGGGCGCTGAAAAAGATCGGCTTCGACGGATTCGTCACGGTGATGACGGATGCGGTCCCGGGCATGGACAGCCGGGAGTTGGCAAGGCGGTATCAGCAGTTCCTGTCGCCGCTGTTGTAGCCGCGGTGTGAGCGGCGGGCGAATCTCGCGCCTCGGTTACAACAACCCGAGCGCCTTGAACTTCTTGTCGTACTGCGTGAGCATGTGGACGATGATGTTCAACGCGAGCCGATTGGCTTCGACGATGGATTGCTCGTTCACGTTGCGATAGAGAAACCCGGTCAGATAGCTGCCCCAGTGCGGGCCCCATTTTGTGTACAGCTCGCCGGTGTTTTCGTTCCAGTAGGTGTCGAGGTCGATCTTGTCGTGCTCGTTGAGCGCCGTTTCCCAGAGATCGCTGTAGGCGTTCTGCGTGTAGATCACGACCGATTCGTCGAGGAAACGAATGTGTTCGATCGGTTCGGCGTAGTGGTTCATCCCTGCAGGAACTTCCTTGAGACGGAAATGGGCCTCGAAGATCGGATGGTCCTTCGGCACCGTTTCGAAGTCGCGATCGGAGAACACGCGTTTCATTTCGCGGCGCAACGCCACGTCGAAGCGGGAGCGGCGGCCGGGGAGGCTGTTGTCGACCCAGAGCAACCCGCCCACGAGCAGGTATTCGCGCAGGTTCGCGACTTCTTCCTCGGTGAAATGAAAGTCCTTGTGGCCGGTGAGGAACAGGAACGGCGGCTTGGTCTGGAAAATCTCGTCGTCGCCCACGCTGATCGCCTTCGGCTGGACGCTGGCGCGAATGCGGTCCTTTGACCAGCGGCCAATCTGGATGAGCATGTTTTCCAGCGCGGTCGGATTGCAGTTCCAATCGCCATCGGCGTATTTCGCCTGGTAGCAGGTGAACGTGGCGATGGGAATTCGTCCAGGAATGCTTCTCCCGCGTTCGTCGGGCGGCACCCACGGCTGGAAAGCGAGCACCTTTTCATAGTGATCCTTGTCGCCGGGCCCAGACTTGACGATTCGCGTCGGACCTGGCAGGCCGGGGCCACCAGGGTCTTTCAACGGTTCCCTCGGTCCCATTGGGCGGAAGAGCGACTTCCGCGAACCTTCCCGGATCGTGATGGCATCCACGATAGCTTTGGCGTCTTTCCCGCCCGGGATGGCTTGCTCCGGTGCAGACGGGGTCTTGTGGGGCGACAGCGTGGATTCTGGCGGACGATGCGATATGGGAATCACCGGCTTGGGGTCGGAGCGAATGAATTCTGCGACATGGAACTCGCCGATAGGCGGTAACGTTTGTTCGACCAACTTGAGCGTGCCGAGGAACGCGAGCGCGCCCATATGGATGATCAGCGCAAAGAAAACGTAACGCGAGTTGAGTATGCGCTGCATCAGCCCATGGATTCGCAGCAAGGCGGCTTCCTTCGATTCGGCGTTTGTCATGGCTTCCTCCGTTTCTGGAGGGAAAGACACCGCGGCGTGGAAATGGTTCCCTGATTCGAGGAAGACCGTGGAACGCCCTGCCGCGAAGGACGATCCCCCTACAGAAGTGCATGCCAATACCGAAGGTCGTGAATCACTTGCTCCGACTGGTTGCTCGCATTCCGGTCAACCAACCCCGCACGCAACCCGGCCGCGCGGGCGCCTTCGAGGTCCTCCCGAACATTGTCGCCCAGATGCAGCGCGGCGTCGGGGCCGACGGCCAGCCGCTCGCAAGCGACTCGGAAAATCCGTGGATCGGGTTTCTCGAATCCCACCTCGGTCGAGATCACGACGGCGTCAAAAAACGGAGCGATCCCCAGCCCTTCGATCAACCGGCGCAAGCGGACGTCCCAGTTGGAAACGAGCGCCGTTTTCAAGCCCCGCCCACGAGCGTCGAGCAAGGCCGGCAAGGCGTCGGGGAACAGCCGCCATACGTCCGTTTCCGCGAACCGCCAATAGAGTTCGTGGAAAAACGCGTCGGGCGCGCGGACCGCGATGTGTTCCGACCGCAACACGTCGAACACGAGCGCCTTCCACCAGTCGTAACCCTCGTTCTCCAGCGGCCCCGGCGCATTCGTCGGCGGGACCTGCCGGCGACGACGAAAGCTGGCGCGAAAGGCTTCCTCCAGCCGTTCGGCGTCCACTTGCGCGCCGTATTGTGCCAGGACTTCCGCGTACACGTGCCCGACGCCCGGGTGCGCGTGCAACAACGTGCCGGCGGCGTCGAAGAATAGGGCTTTGATTTCGGTCATCGGCTGCTAAGGTTCGGCGCCATGAGATGGTGCTGGCTTTTGTTGGTGCCCAACCTCTGCCTCGCGAGGATCGTGCAGATCGAGGAACTGGTCAAGAACGACAAGCCCATCAGCCCCGGCGCCGCGCTTCACGAAACGGCCGGCCGCATCATCGAAAGGCCCGAGGTGTGGAGCGACTACCGGTATTCCCTCAAGCCCGTGTTCCGCTATCGATTCGGCGGGATCGTTCGGGAAGCGGGGCGCAGCTACATCCAGATCGCCGTGGACAATCTCCTCATGGAGGAGGCCGCCGCCCGCAACCTCAATCAGCAGCACAGCTCGAAAGCAGGCCCGCCCCCGCCGCAACTGGTCGTGCGCGCCACCCGGTTCGACTTGCTCCTGGCGACCGACAACGGACGGGCCGCGTTTCCGTTTCCGAGGCACGTGACCACCGAGAGCAACGAGCAGCGCGTCGAAGTGAGCGAGGCAGTCCTGGAGATCGTTGGCCGGCAGGTGCGCGTGGTTGAATCGGTCCGGAAAACGTATCCTGCCGCCGTCCTGCCGTGGTTACCGCCCCGCGAATGGCCGAACAAACGAGAAATCGTGCGCATCGAATGGAAGCCGAAACCGGACGCGAAATAAAGCCGGTTGTCACTCCTTGCCTCCCTCTCGGCGAGAAATTTCGACGGATAGGCTTGACGCGCGCCGGTCGAGCGCGTCTAATAACCCCAGCGCACGCGTGACCGAATGGTAACACTGAAACAAATCGCGCAGGAAGCCGGGGTCTCGATCATGACCGTCTCGAAGGTGATGCGCGATTACCCCGACATCGCCCCGAAGACCAAGGAACGGATTCGTTCCATCGCCAACCATCTCGGCTATGTGCCCGATGCAGCCGCGCGGAGCCTGCGGACCCGGTCCACGCGCACCATCGGCGTCGTTCTGCCCAACATCAGCCAGACTTATTTCCCGCGCGTGTTCGTCGGCATCGAGCAGGTGGCCAAGGCCCGTGGGTACAAGTTGCTCCTGTCGCACTCGAACGACGACCCGCACCAGGAGGCAGCCGAAGTCCGCGAGCTGCTCTCTCGCAAGGTGGACGGGCTGATCATCGTTCCCGCCAACCGGCTCGATGCGAGCTACGACATGTTCACCATGCTCGAAAGCCGCAACGTCCCGACCGTGATCGTGGACCGGCAGCCGCAACCGCTCGCCAATTTCCTGCGCGTGGTCCCCGACGACCGGCAGGGCGGCTACTTGGCAACCAAGCATTTGATCGACCTCGGGCACCGCGACATCGCGTTGCTGGCCGGACCTTCGGGCAGTCCGAGCACGCAGGAACGCACCGAAGGCTACCGGCGCGCCTTGCAGGAAAGCGGCATCGCGTTTCGGGACGATCTGGTGTTTTCCGCCGGCAGCGAGATCAGCGACGGACAGAAAGCGGCGTCGGAATTGGTCAACGAGCGCACCCGTTGCACCGCGATTTTCGCCCACAACGACCTGGTGGCGATCGGCGCCGCCGAGTTTTTCCTGCAACAGAAATGGCGTGTCCCCGAGGACGTCTCAATCATCGGCTACGGCGATCTGCACGGCGCGGCGTTGTACCGGGTGCCGTTGACGACCGTCCGTCAGCCTCAGTCCGGTCTCGGCCAGCTTGCGGTGCAGGTCCTGTTCGAGCGAATGGCCGGCCGCCCCGCCGAATCGCGCCGGATGCCCGTCGAGGTCATCGTTCGCTCCAGCACGGGGCTGCCCAAAGACAAGTCTTCCAGGAAATGATCCGCCGCTATTCCCGCGCGATCCTGCGCGACATCTGGGAAGAGCAGAACAAGCTCTCCATCTGGCTCAAGATCGAACTCCTCGCTTCCGAGGCGCAGTGCGAACTGGGCATCGTGCCGAAGGAAGACCTGGCGATCATCCAGAAGAAAGCCGGGTTCTCCGTCGAGGAATGCCACGAGATCGAGAAGAAAACCAACCACGACGTGATCGCCTTTCTCACAAGCGTCGCGAACCACATCGACCATCCCGCCAGCCGCTGGGTGCATCAGGGCATGACCAGTAGCGACGTGCTCGACACATGCATCGCCGTGCAGATGCAGCAGGCGGCGGACATTTTGATCGACGACGTGAAGAAGCTGCGCGCGACGATTGCGAAACGCGCGAAGGAGCACAAACTCACCCCGATGATTGGCCGCAGCCACGGCATCCACGCCGAGCCGATCACCTTCGGCTTGAAGATGGCGTTGATGTACGAGGAATTCGGCCGCGCGCTGGATCGGTTGCAGCGGGCGCGCGAAGTCATCAGCGTCGGCAAGATCAGCGGCGCGGTCGGGACGCATGCGCACCTCGATCCGTTCGTCGAGAAGTTCGTGTGCGAGAAGCTCGGCCTGAAGCCGGCCAACATCTCGACGCAAATCCTACAGCGGGACCGTCACGCCGAGTACCTGACCGCGTTGGCGCTGGCCGGCTGCTCGATCGACCGCTGGACGACGGAGATCCGGCACCTGCAGCGCACCGAGGTGCTCGAAGCGGAGGAGTTTTTCGCCGAAGGCCAGAAAGGTTCGAGCGCGATGCCGCACAAACGCAACCCGATCACCTGCGAACGGCTTGCCGGCCTGGCGCGCGTGTTGCGCGGCAACGCCCTCGCCGCGATGGAGAACGTCGCGTTGTGGCACGAACGCGACATCACGCACAGCAGCGTCGAGCGGATCATTTTGCCGGATTCGACGACGTTGCTCGATTACATGCTCGTGACGCTCGACAAGGTCATGGCTCAGTTGTTGGTTTATCCCGACCGCATGGCGCAAAACCTCGCCAGCAGCGCCGGGTTGATCCACAGCCAGAGCGTGTTGCTCAGGCTCACGCAGAAGGGCGTCACGCGCGAGGACGCCTACGCCATCGTGCAGCGGTGCGCGATGAAGACCTGGGAAAGCGTCCGTTCCAGCAAAACCCTGCCGACCGGCGACGAGTTCAAGCAGGCGCTGCTCGCCGACGCCGAGGTGGCCGGGAAACTGACCAAGAAGGACGTGGCCGAGTTGTTCGACCTCAATCGACACCTGCGGGACGTGGAGCGGACGTTCAAGCTGGTTGGGCTGGCGTAGTTTCGGCCCCAATCTCGGTCGTACCTTTTCAAGCAGCAGCCAAGCTATCCGCTCGCACTTCGTCCCCGAATGCTGGGTGTGTCTTGGTCTGGGCGGCGCATGGGTTTGGTCGTGTGCCCGCTGTTCGTCCGCCGTCCCCAAGTGGGCGATGATACGGGCACAGATCGTGCGCTCCCACTTTTGCTTTGCGAATTCGCGATGCATGCCTACATTACTGCCATGAGCGATGAGGCAAACCCCCGGGGTCTGACGGCGCTCCTGAGCCGCACGGGCCTGTTAAGCCCCGAACAAATCGCGCAACTGCTCGCGTCCAGGGCCGACGCCAAGAAACCGTTGATCGAGCAGATCATCGAGACGAGCGGCGCGAGCGAGGAAAAGGTGTTGAACGCGCTCGGGCCGCAACTCGAATTGCCGGTCGTCCAGTTGAAGGACGGCGAGTTGGACGCGACCGTACGCGCCAAGGTCCCGGCCAAACTCGTGTTCCAGGAAACGATTTTCCCAGTCAAGGCCGAGAACGGATCGATCTCGATCGCCACCTGCGACCCGTTCAAGGTCGAACTGGCGGACCAGATCCGCATGGTCACGGGGTTGCAACCGCGTTTCTGTCTCGCCCGCAAACAGGACATCGTCGCCGCGCAGAAGAAGTATTATGGCGTCGGCGCGGACACGGTCGAGCAGATGATTTCGGGCGGGCGGATCGACCTGGAATCCGCGCCCACCGTCGAGAAGGAGGATCTGGAAAATCGCGACCAGGAGGCATCGGTCGTGAAGTTCGTCCACCAGATCATCTGGGAAGCGTACCAGGAGCGCTCGACCGACATCCACATCGAGCCGATGGAAGGCGACCTGCGGATCCGGTATCGCGTGGACGGCGTGTTGCACCAGACGCCCGTGCCGCCGCACCTGAAGCAGATCCAGTCGGCCATCATTTCGCGCATCAAGGTCATGGCCAACATGGACATCGCCGAACGCCGCCTGCCGCAGGACGGACGCATCAACGTCCGCATCAAGGGCGAGGAACTCGACGTCCGCGTCTCCACCGTGCCGACGATGCACGGCGAGAGCGTCAGCCTGCGTTTGTTGAAACGGAGCCAGCTCAACCTCGGCCTCGACACGCTGGGGTTGAATCCGAGCGACCTGAAGATCGTGGAACGCCTGATCGAACTGCCCAACGGCATCATCCTCGTCACCGGACCGACCGGCAGCGGCAAGAGCACGTCGTTGTATGCGTTCCTGAACAAGATCAACTCGATCGACCAGCGGATCATCACCATCGAGGAACCGGTCGAGTACGAGTTGCCGGGCGTGAACCAGATCCAGGTGCGACCCGAGATCGACCTCACTTTCGCGCGCGGCTTGCGCCACATTCTGCGCCAGGACCCCGACGTGATCATGGTGGGGGAGATTCGCGACCTGGAGACGGCCGAGATCGCCATCCGCGCGGCGTTGACGGGGCATCTCGTGTTCTCGACGCTCCACACCAACGACGCCGCGGGCGGCGTGACCCGTCTTGTCGATATGGGCATCGAACCGTACCTGCTCACGTCCGCCCTCGAAGCGATCATTGCCCAGCGTCTCGTCCGCACGATCTGTCCGCATTGCCGGGAGCCGCAGAACGTGGACGTCAATTACCTGCGCCTGGAGGCGTTCCCGTTCGAGAAATACCCCCACCCGATCTTCTACCACGGGCGCGGGTGCGACGAATGCAAACAGATGGGCTACATGGGACGCACCGGCATCTACGAGATCCTACTGGTCAACGAAGCGTTGCGGCCGTTGATCATTCAGCGCGGGTCCTCGAGCGTCATCAAGCAGAAGGCGCTTTCCCAGGGGATGAAAACGCTGCGCGACGACGGCTGGGAGAAAGTGACCCAGGGGGTGACGACCATCGAGGAGGTCATCCGTGCGACGCAAGAGGACGAAGCGATCTCGGAGATGTGAACGGATCGAACGTGGAACTTTGAACATCGAACTTTGAACTCTGAACTGTACCTGATGTTCGTTTCGTTCTGCGTTCGACGTTAACTCCGTTTCCTGCCATGCCGACCTTCGAATACAAAGCCAAGAATGCCACCGGCGAGATGGTGACCGGCACGCTGGTCGCCTCGGACCGGCGCGCCGCCGTGGGCCAACTCGACGCCAAGGGCGTGTTCCCTGTCGTGATCGAGCCGGTGCGCGAGAAAAAGAAACGCGCCGTGCAGTTCCAAATGCCGCGGCTGCGCAAAGGAGTCAGCGAGCGCGAAATCCTCATCATCACCGACCAACTCGCCAATCTGCTGCGCTCGGGCATGTCGCTGAGCAAGGCGCTCGACACGCTCGCCAAGCGGGTGCAAAACGAAAACGTCATCGGCGTCATCGAGAAGGTCCATCAAGAGATCATCAACGGGGCGAGCCTCTCCGACGCGCTCGACAGCCTGCCGGGCGGCACGTTCCCCAAACTCTACGTGAACATGGTCCGCGCCGGCGAAGTCAGCGGGACGTTGCCGGAAATCCTCAAGCGGCTCTCCGCGCACTACGAGCAGACCCGGGAACTGCGCGAGCAGGTCCAGTCGGCGTTGATCTATCCCGCGTTCCTGTTCACGGTCGGCTTCGGCACGCTGGTGTTTTTCATGACGTTCATGGTGCCGCGGTTCCAGGCGATCTTCTCGACCATCGGCCACCAACTGCCGCTTCCGACGCGCATCCTGATCGGCATCAGCGACACGTTTATTCACTGGTGGTGGCTCGGGGCGTTGCTGATCGCCGGCGCGGTGGCGTGGTATCAGCGCTACAAGCGGACCGAGGCGGGACGGCTGCGAATCGACGCCTACAAGCTGCGGATGCCCGTCCTCGGCGAGATCCTCCGCAAGAGCGCCTTTGCGCAATTCGCCCGCACCCTGGCGACCTTGATGCGCAACGGCGTGCCCGTGCTGCAGGCGCTCAAGGTCGTCGCCGACATCATCCAGAACAAGGTCATCTCGCGGGAAATCCTCCAGGCCCGCGAACGCGTGACCGATGGCACCACCATTTCGTTGCCGCTCGCGCAGGGGAAGGTGTTCCCGCCCCTCTTGATCGACATGCTGGCCGTGGGCGAGGAGACGGGCGACATGATCAACGCCCTCGAACAAATCGCCACCACCTACGAGAACGACCTGCGGCGCAGTATCAAGGTTTTCCTCGCGCTGCTCGAACCGGGGATCATTCTGTTCATGGGTTTGACGGTGGGCCTGTTCGTGGGTAGTATTCTCATCGCGGTTTTCAAACTAACGTCCGGATTAGGAGTTGGGAGGTAACGAATGAATATTGCCAGATCGGCGCTTCGCAGCGGGATGCTTCAACGCGGCTTTACGCTGCTGGAAATCATGATCGTGGTGGTGATCATCGGGGTCATTGCCACTTTTGCAATTGTCAGCTTCACATCAACGCGCGAGACCGCCGAGGTGAAGCTGACGCGCACGCACGTCAAAGGAACGCTCAGCGGCGCGGTCAGCATGTACGAATTCCAAGCCAACGCGTACCCAAAGAGCCTCGACGAGATGCTGCAGCCAACGGCGCCCGGCCGTGATCCGGTGCTGAAGGAGCCGGCGATCGACCCTTGGAACGAACCCTATCAGTACCGCTACCCCGGCGTCCACAATCCGCGCAGTTTCGACCTATGGTCGAAAGGTCCGGACAGACAGGACGGCACTGCGGACGACATAGGGAATTGGCCGCCACCGGTCGCCCAACGGAACTAAGAGGAAAAGCACCATGAAGAACAAGAAAATCACATTTGCCAGCCAGGGCCTTCAACGCGGCTTTACGCTGCTGGAAATCATGATCGTGGTGGTGATCATCGGGGTCATTGCCGGGTTTGCCATCGTGAACTTCGTCGGTCAGGGAGAAGGCGCGAAGAAAGACCTCGCGCAAGCCTTCGTCGATGGCGGCTTGAGCACGGCGATTCAAGCCTACCAGCTCAATAACAATTCCTACCCGCCCAGTCTGGATGCGTTGGTGAACAAACCGTCCGATGCCACGAACTGGCGCGGACCCTACCTGACTAAACCGGCCATCGATCCGTGGGGCGAACTGTATCAGTACCGTTCTCCCGGCTCGCACAACACCACGCGGTTCGATGTCTGGTCCAAGGGCCCCGACAAGCAGGACGGCACCGGGGACGACATCGGGAATTGGAGCAGCGCGACTCCGTGAAGCGGGTGGCCACGGATCGGCTAGTCACTTTCTTTCGCCGCGCATCTGGTGGGCGGGCCTTCACCCTCATCGAGGTCACCCTCGTCGTCGTCATCATCGCCCTGATCGGCGCCCTGGCGATCCCGTCCTTCATCAACGCGTTGCACGGGCAACGGCTCGACTCCGCCGCCCACGACATCGCCAACGTCTCCCAGGAGGCCCGGCTCCAGGCCGTGTCGAGCGGACGCACCTGTTGGTACGTCGTGGACATCGAGCAACAGGAGGTCCGCCTGCTGCAAGAGCCGGCGACGGATACCAACGATGTCGTTTCGTACGAAACCATCGCCGCCGAAACCAACATCCTCACGTCCGCGACCGCAGAGGAACTCCTGAGCAAGTCGATGCCCGAAGGCGTCAAGATCGCTTCCGTCGTCTCCCAGGACGCGCTCGAGCAAACGGCCGGCGCGGTCGGGTTCCCCTACTACAACAACGGCGTGTGCGAGCCGTTCCGCGTGTTCCTGCGGACCGAGACGGACGAAGTGCGCGGGATCGACATCGATATGTTCACCGGCAAGGCGGACGTATTCACGCCCGCGCAGTGATTAGATGCGACTCATGTGCCCGAATCGGCAATCCGGCTTCACGTTGCTCGAAGTGATGATCGCCGCCGTCGTGCTCGGCGTGGCGATGCTGACGCTGATGCTCAGCTTGACCGCCAGCCTGGAGCAGGTCGAGTCCATCCGCAATTACAATACCGCGCGCGGGCTGCTCTCGATGAAGCTGGCCGAGATCGAGCAGAACACCGAGCTCGAAGAGATGATGGAAGATGGCGAGTTTGAGAATCACCCGGGCTTCACGTGGGAGTACGAGGTCACCGAAACGGAATTGAACGATCTCTACGAGGTGGTCGTCACCGTGCGCTGGACCGAACGCGGGGAGGAGGTCTCGGAAGAAATTGTGACGTTCCTCTATCGCTCAATGGAGCGCCCCCGCAAACTCGGCGACGCCACCCGCAAGCCCGGCCAGCCCGCGCAACCTTCCCGGTAGGACTGTCATTTCTGGCCGGTTGGCGTCTCAGCGCGAGTCTCCAAAATCAAACGTGGGAGTGCATCCCAGATTTTGAGCAGGTTGATTTTCCCACGTTTCCGCGTGGTGTTCAGCCTGTGCGAGCTTTTACATGGTGGCGCGAGCGTCCCGCTTGTCGCACTCCAATGAGCCAGTCGGGCGCGACAAGCGGGACGCTCGCGCCACCATGCATTTCCCTTCGCTCAAAAGCTGAGATGCACCCGTTTGGTTGGTCACCTTCGCTTCTGACTTTGAAAGCGCCCGAAAAGTCTGTAGAGGAGTTGCAATGCCACAGGTTGTGATTTCCCGATGAGACGCGAAGTGAAAAGGAATCCCACGCCGGCGATGGCCCGAGACTGCCGCATCATCCGCAACGTCCAGGTGCCCATGCGCGATGGCGTGAAGCTCTCGACGACCGTCTATCTGCCGCCCGCGGAAGGCCGGTATCCGGTCGTGCTCGTACGGACCGCGTACAACCGGGTCGGTGTTCGCGACTCGTTCTTCCCCGCGCACGACATGGCGCTGGTCGCGCAAGATTGCCGATTTTCGATCTCAAGACTTGCCCAAAACCGGGTCGGCGCGTACACTTTTACCAAGAGCACCAAGCCCAGTCATGTACACGGTCAGGCAACTCTTGCAGGTCAAAGGCAATCAGGTCTGGTCGGTCTCGCCCGAGACAACTATATTCGAGGCCTTGCAGTTGATGGCCGAGAAAAACGTTGGCGCGGTGCTCGTCCTGCGGAACGACAAGGTGGTCGGGATCTTCTCGGAGCGGGATTACGCGCGCAAGGTGATCCTGAAAGGAAAGTCATCCAAGACCTCGACCGTCGGCGAAGTCATGACGCGCGAGGTCCTTTACGTGAGTCCGGACGACACGATCGAGGATTGCATGGCGTTGATGACCGCCAAACGGACGCGCCATCTCCCGGTGATCGAAAACGGACGTCTGGGCGGCCTCATTTCCATCGGCGACGTGGTGAAGGAGATCATCTCGGACCGCGAGTTCACGATCCACGAACTCGAGCGCTACATCACCGGCGGTTACGCTGCTTGATCCGGCACTTTCGGCTTGACTGGAAGCGTGGTTTTTGAGAAAAAACGGCATGTGCAGGGGCACCAATGGACGCACGGGGCAGTTTCACATCTTACCCAAGTACCAGGAGATCGCATGAACACCTACCGAAAGATGGCAGTCGGCTTGGCGCTTTTTTCCGTTTGCCGGGGAGCTACGTTGGCGACCGATATCACGCTCGACTTCAACGGATTCACGGACCTTGCGGGCGGGTTCATCTCCGGTCCCGGCTTCTCTCATATTACCTTTTCGCCGCTCGGCCCCGCGCCGCTTCTCATTACCAACGTCTCGGCGGGTGGGAGCTATTCGGTGGACTTCTTCCACAACTCCGGCGCTGGTGGCAGCGATTTTAGTTTCACCATCAACGGCGCCGGCACAGGTGTCGCCTCGGTGGGGCTCGGCGGCGGCGAACACACCATGGTGACGGGGTTCACCCCGGGGGACACGACGGTGACGTTGAACTCCCATACGATCACGTACAACGCCAATGGCGGGCAAAAGGGCAATTACTACCTCTACGGACTCATCCCGGCGCATTCGCTCGGCCAGAACAGCCCGCCGCAAACCAAAGTCGCCATCCCGGGCTGGGTCGCGGTGGATAACCTCTACAACACCGGGCTCAACAATGAAGATTACCTCTTCACCGTGCGCTCCGACGGCACGGTTTCGGCCTACACGAACGCGCCGCACCACGCGGAGTTTGCGACCTTCGATGGGGCGAACGTCAACCCGCGCTCGATCCTGGTCCACTACTCCGTGCAGTCATCGACCAACCTTAGTTTCGTCGGCGTCAGCTACATTTTTCCGATCCTGAACTTCACCTCGCATACCGTGACCGGCAGCGATATGCCGATTCGATACGAGTTCGACATGGTCTAGGCAATTGCCAACTCCGGGCATTACTTTGCCGATTTCAACACCAACATCGTTACCCAGGGCAACTTGATGCGGCCGGCCCGGATTCGGGACCTCGATCTTCGACATCGGCCCCTCGGCTGTCGGCAATACCAGCGGAAACGATTTTTCGTTCAACCCTCGTTTGCGTTTCACCAACGATCTCAGCGCGCTGTTCGCTTATCAGGGGTACTACTTCCAGAATACGGACGGGTTCGCCACGGACAGCTACGTCGTGGTCAATGGGATCTCCGATGGGTTGGGTGGCCTGCCCCCGCTGAAGATGGCCATTACGGCGAGCATCCCCGAGCCGGGCTGTCTTCTCCTTTGCGTTGGGGCGGGAGCAGCGGTGTTACTGCGCGGGCGGCAAAGTCTGTCCTGAAGCCGCATTCCCCTTGCCCCATCAGGTTTCAGGCCGGCCCGCCCGGCCCGGTGTTCGCCAATTGACCCGTCAGCAATGCCTGACTACGTGACTTCCACCTGATACACCTGACTCCAGCGGTCCCGGTCACTCGTGAAGATCACGGAACGGCCGTCGGGCGCAAAGGTCGGATGGGGGTGCGACCACTGTGGGCCATAGACCGAGGGTGGATCGTCGGGATACGGCGGCTGGTCCTTCTCGGGCGTGTCGGAACGAAGGATGGACGTGTCGATGCCCGCGCCGGCCGCCGGCTTGTCGAACGGCCATTGCGTTCCTCGTTGCGTCGCGCGCGGCTGACAGAGGACGCGCTGCGCGCCGGTCTTCGGATCGATCAGCAACAACCCGCGGTCGGGATGGTTCGTGTCGCACGCGATGCTCGTTCCCTCCCGGTTTGAGCACGCGTGCCAGGCGTTGATCTGCGCGATCGTGCGTAAGCCGCTCCCGTCGGGGCGAACCGCCCGCAGCGCCCGGGGCCAGTGGGGGAAAACGATCTCGTCGCCGGTGCCGAGCCACGACTCGTGGACGATCCATTCGCCGTCCTTCTGCGGATAAACCCACGTGTCCCGGCCAGAGCGCCGATCATGCAGCCAGATACGCTGGGTCACAGTGCCCGAGTAGAGCAAGAGCCGGTGGTCTTTCGGGCAGAATTGAACGTGGCCGACCTCCTTCGCGCGCGTCGCGATCTCGAAACGGCCGGTCTCCGTATCGACAATCGCCAATTCGCAGCGATCGGCATGGCGCAGGCCGATGGCCAGCAACGACCCGTCCGAATTGAGACTGCAATTGCCGAGTTTGTTCGTCTCGAACCGGCACAGTTCCCGGTCCTCGCCGGTCTCGATGTGGATCGCGCGAACGGTGTTTCGCGCCGACACAAAAATCCACGGCGCAGTTCGAGACGGCGATGGCGAGAACGGATTGACGTCTGCCCGATCCGTAAGCTGCGTGAGTTCTCCGCTGCGAAGATCCATCGCGAACAGATTCGGGTAACCCGTCCGGTACGAGACGAAGTAGCCACGCTGGCCGTCCGGCGAGACGGTCGGATTGGTGAAATAGAAGTGATGGTTCATCGCCTCCGACGCGGTCCATTGGAGGACGCGAGCGCCCGTCGCTTCGTCGGTGAATCGCTTCCATTCGGGCGCCATGCGTCGCAGGTTCATACAGACCGTTTCTAGCACAACCTCCCCGCGCGTCGAGCGTTCCTTCCCCGCCTGTTACTTCGGCAATGCATCGCCTGCAGGAACCGAACTTTCCCCTCGTCGCTTCATAGCCGCTCGGATGTTCGCTCGCGCTTCGTCGAGCAACGAATAGACGACCGGGATCACGAACAGCGTCAGAAACGTCGAGGTGATCATCCCGCCCACGACGGCCATGCCGAGCGGACGACGGCTGGTCGAACCGGCGCCCAGTGCGAACGCAATCGGCAGCACGCCGAAGATCAGCGAAATCGAAGTCATCAGGATCGGACGCAGGCGAATCTCCCCGGCCTGGATCACGGCGTCGAGCGTCGATTTGCCTTCGGCTTTTGCCTTGTTGGCGAAATCGACCAGCAGGATCGAGTTCTTCGTGACCAGACCGATCAGCATGATCACGCCGATCCGGCTGAACAGGTTGTCCGTCATGCCGGAAAGCAGCAGCGCGCCGAACGCGCCCACCAACGACAGCAGCACCGAGATCATCACCGTCACCGGGTGCACGAGGCTCTCGAACTGCGACGCCAGCACCATATAGACGACGAGGATCGCCAGCACGAACGCGAACGACGTCGCGCCGAGCGCTTCTTTGTAGTCCTTCGACTCGCCGGTGTAGTCGAGCGAAAAGCCGGCGGGCAGATGTTGTTTCGCCAGCGCCTCGACCCGCTCCAGCGCCTCGCCCAGGGTGGTCGATTGCGGGACCTGCTCCTTCGAAAGTTTACCCGTCTTCACCGCGAACCAGGCCATCAGCCGCTCCTTCAACGATGGCGGCTCGACCAGGTTCGCGCTGATCGTGGCGGCGCGCATCCGTTGGAAGTGGTTGATCTGGTTGGGCGTGACGCCTTCGTCCATCGAAACCAGGTTGCCGAGCGGCACCAGCGTGCCTTCGCGGGTGCGGACGTAGATTTTCTCGAGGTCCTGCGGCGTGACGCGGTCGGCGGCTTCGAGTTGCACCATCACGTCGTACTGGCGGTTGGCGAGCTTGAACGTCGAAAGGTCGAGTCCGCCGAGCAGGATTTGCAGCGTCGAAGCCACGTCGCGCACGCTGACGCCGAGGTCGGCGGCCTTGCGGCGGTCGATGTGGACGCGCAGTTCGGGTTTGTTGAACTTCAGGTCCGTGTCCGGGAACGCCAGGCCGGGGATGGCGCGGACGTGGTTCATGAACTCCTGGTTCACGCGGTTGAGTTCCATCAGGTCGTTGTGTTCGACGACGACCTGGAACTTCTGCGCGAACCGTCCGACGCCGAGCGACGGCGGGACGATCGGGATGGCAAAGACGCCTGGGATGGACATGATCTTCGGCTGCAACTCGGCCACCACTTGCTGCAGCGTTCGATCGCGGTCGTTCCAATGCTTGAGCCGGCAGAACATGATCCCGTCGTTGACGCGGCCGGGGCCTTGCATCGCGAGGCCGATCGCCGCGAAATACGTCTCGCGCTCCGGCAGGGCGTCCACGATCGTCTCGATCTGGCGCAGATACCGGTCGGTGTATTCCATCGTCGCGCCTTCGGGCGCCGACACGAAGACGAGGAAACTGCCCTTGTCGTCGGTGGGGATCAATTCGCTCTTGAGCATCTTGTAGAAGAGAATGCTCAGCCCGACCGAGCCGATCGCGATCAAGACCACGACCCAACGATGCGCCAGCGCCCAGCGCAGCCAGCGGCTGTAGCGATTGTTCAGGCCGGTGTAGAAATTCTCGAACATCAGGAACAGCTTGTTGTGCTTGTGCTGGACGCGGAGCAGCCGCGAGCAAAGCATCGGCGTGAACGACAGCGCCACGAAGCCGGAGATCAACACCGAGACCGCCACGGCGAGGCCGAACTCGTTGAACAACCGCGCCGTCGAACCCTGCAGGAACGCCAGTGGCGTGAACACGGCGACCAACGCGATCGTGATCGCCACAATCGCGAACTGAATCTCCCGCGTGGCGTCGCGCGCGGCGTCCATGGCCGATTTGCCGTACTGTTCCATGTGGCGGAAGGCATTCTCCATCACCACGATCGCGTCGTCCACGACTACACCGATCACCAGCACCAGGCCGAGCAGGGTCAGGTTGTTGATCGTGAACCCCATCCAGTACATCATCAAGAACGTGCCGATGATCGAGGTCGGGATCACCAGCGTCGGGATCAACGTCGTGCGCACCGTCCGCAGGAACAGGAAAATGACGAACACGACGAGCACGAAGGCGATCAGCAGCGTCTCGGTGACCTCGGTCACGCTGCGTTCGATGAAGATCGACGAATCGTAGGCTGTCTGGATCAGGATCCCGGCCGGCAACGTGGGCCGGATTTTCTCGACTTCCGCCTTCACCGCGCGCGCGACTTCAATGGTGTTGGCCTTGGATTGCTTGACGACGCCGAGACCCACCGCGGGCTTCTGCATGAAGCGCGCGAGGTTGCGTTCGTTCTCGACGCCGGCTTCCGCCCGGCCCACGTCGCGGAGGTAAATCGGCGTGCCGCCTTGATAGGCGACGACGAGGTCGTTGAACGCCTCGGGCCGTTTCAGTTCGCCCTCGGTCTTCACCGTGAACTCGCGCGTCCGGCTCTCGATGCGTCCGCTCGGTAACTCGACGTTTTCGTTGCGGAGCGTCTCCCGGATGTCCGCAACGGTGAGCTGCCGCGCAGCGAGTTTGTCGGCGTCGAGCCAGATGCGCACCGCGTAGCGTTTCGAGCCGCCGATGATGATCGAGCCGACGCCGCTGATCGTCTGCAAGCGGTCCTTGATCACGTCCTCGGCGTAGCGCGTCAACTCGACCGCCGAATACACATCGGAGGAAAGCGCCAGCCACATGATCGCCTGGGCGTCGGCGCTGAGCTTGGAGATGACCGGCTCCTCGACGTCGTCGGGCAATTTGCCGCGCACGCGCGAGACCTTGTCGCGCACGTCCTGCGCCGCGGCGTCCACGTTGCGGGTGAGCTGGAACTCGATGGTGACGGCGCTGACTTGCTCGCGGCTGGAGGAAGTCAACAGCTTGATCCCGTCGATGGTGTTGAGCTCTTCTTCGAGCACCTCGGTCACTTCCGTCTCGATGACTTCCGCGCTCGCGCCCGGCAGAACTGTGGTCACGGAGACGATCGGCGGATCAATGTCCGGATATTCGCGGAGCGGCAGCCGGCTCAGCCCGATCAACCCGAACAGGATGATCGCCAAACTCATCATGCTGGCGAACACCGGGCGCTTGATCGAGACGTCGGGGAGGGACATGGGGAAACGGTTCTCGGTTCCGGGTTCTCGGTCTTCAGTTGGGCTTGGCGCTGTTCGCCGGTGTGTCAGCGGGCTTCGCCGCCATAACCTTCACGCCGGGAAACAGCTTCTGATGGCCGGCGGTCACGACCTCTTCGCCGGCTTGCAAGCCTTCGACGATCTGGACCTTGCCGGGCACGCGCAGGCCGGTTTTCACGGTGCGCGCCATGGCTTGCTGATTGGAAACAACGAAAACAACGGTCGCCCCGGTCTGCGCCAGGATGGCTTCCTCGGGAATGACCAGCGCGTTTTCCCGAACGCCGAGCACGAGTGCCACGTTGGCAAACAGGCCCGGGCGCAACGTTCCATCCTCGTTGCTGAGCCTGGCTTTGACCTTGATCGTGCGCGTCATGGCGTCCACCTGCGGATCGATGAAATAGACGTCGCCGGTGAACACACGGTCCGGAAGCGAGGCGACCTTCACCTCGACCTTCTGGCCGAGCTTGAGCTGGGTGAGGTACCGTTCGGGGACGGTGAAGTTGAGCTTGATCGGGTCGAGGTCCACCAGCCGCACGAGAGCGTCGCCGGCTTTGGCGTACGCGCCGGGGCTGACGTGCCGTTCGCTGATCATGCCGTCGAACGGCGCCTGGATTTGCGTTTCCTTAAGCCGCGCTTCGAGCAACGCGAAGTTCGCCTCGGCGGTGCGCATGGCGGCGCGCGAGTCGTCGTATTCCTGCTGCGAGACGGAATCGGACTTGAGGAGTTTGTCGGCGCGTTCGGCGCGGACTTTCGCGTTCTCCAGTTCGACCTTCGCCTGCTGATGCTCCGCGCGCCACTTCGCGTCGTCGAACTGGATCAACAACTGGCCTTTGGTGACGGAGGTGCCTTCGATGAACTTGATCTCTTGCACGATCGCGTCCACCTCGGACTTCAGGTCCACCGCTTCGTTGGCTTCGAGCGTGCCGACGACGGAGAGTTTTTCTTCCATGCGCTCGGTTGCCACAGACGCGATCTCGACGGGGACCATAGGCCCGCCGTTGGCCGGCCCGTTCGCTTTGGCCGATTTGTTGCCGCAGCCGGTCTGCGTGAGCGCCAGGCAAGACGCTGCGAGGAGCAGGAGAAAGTGGTTCATGTCAGTTTGTTGGATGCTGTGAAGCGCGATTTGGGACCGTCGCCTGGGTGAAATTCCTGATCTCGCGGCGATTGCCGGCTGCCACGCCTATCGAAACGCTGCCGCCTTCCTCTCCTAGTGAAGCCTCGCCTCAAACCGACCAGTGGCCATCCGAGCCGCGACCGTCAGGGAGCGGAATCGGACCACGCACCGGGGGCCTGACGGCATTCCGCTCCCTGACGGTCGCGGCTCGGATGGCCCACGATGGGATTCGAGGCGATTGGAAAACTCGGCTCATGATTTCTAAACGTTTCGGATGTATCTGAAGGCTAGAAGAGCGTGTAGATGAACGGCGCAACGGCCGATCCCTGGCTGAAGACCAGGAGCGCGCCCAGCACGACCAGGAAAAACATGATCGGCAGGAGCCACCATTTCTTGCGAACCTTCAGAAATTCCCAAAACTCCAGTAGAATCGATAGTTTTGACATCCGTGTTCCTCGCGCGGCGTAGTATGGAGCATTTCCCGGCAAACGCAAATCAGAACTGGCGTTCGCAGGCTTGCCGCTCAGTCTTGGTTTTGCGTCGCACCCAGTAGGTGCCGGCTTCCGTACGGAATCCCTTTTCGAGAAACGGATGGCCCATCAGACGGCCGGTCAAGCCGATGGGGGTCACCACGAGGTAGAACAGGAGAATCAACAGCAGCCGCGACATGACCCAGCCGAGCACGACGGCCAGCGCCATCCAGATTTTCTGGAACGGGAGAAGCACGATGGGCGCGACCAGCCCGGCCAGGACCAGCGCCCCGCCCACGCTGACGAACGGCACCCAATACGTCTTGTGCCGAAACAGGAACCATCCGCCGATCAGCGCCAGCACGATGCCGACGGTCAGTCCGAATTGCCGGAGCTCCCGCTTCCCGCTCTTGATCTCGCGTATTTCCTGGATCAGCATGCGTCCGCCTCAGTCGATTCCATACGATTGCGAGCGTTCGGAGTACCGCCTTCAGGCGGAATCTGCCGGCCGTACATCCAACGGTTCCGCCTGAAGGCGGCACTCCGAACGCGTTGTCCGCCGGTCAGGCCATTCGGTTCAAGCGCACAATGCATGAGAACGCCTCAGTCGAGTTCGAACTCCTTCAGCCAGTTGATGTCCTTGTCGAGCGGCTTCTGCTCGGTCTTTTCGAGGAGGAAGTTGCCCATGATCAGATAATCCATGTTCGTGCGCATGAAGCAAAGATACGCGTGCTCGGGCGTGCACACGATCGGTTCGCCGCGGACGTTGAACGAGGTGTTGATGATGACCGGGCAACCGTGTTTCTCGTGGAACTTCGCGATGGTCTTGTAATAGAGCGGATGCACTTCGCCATCGACGGTCTGGAGCCGGACGGAGTAATCGACGTGCGTGACGGCGGGGATCGTCGAGCGGACGACGTTGAGCTTGTCGAGGCCGAACAACCGCTGCTGCTCGGTCGTCATTTCCCGGCGAATCTCTTTGCGCACGGGGGCGACGAGCAACATGTACGGGCTTTCCCTGTCGATCTCGAAGTAATCCGAGACGCATTCCTCGAGCACCGACGGCGCGAACGGACGGAAGCTCTCGCGGAACTTGATCTTGAGGTTCATCACCTCCTGCATCTTCGGCGATCGCGCGTCGCCGATGATCGAGCGTCCGCCGAGAGCGCGCGGACCGAACTCC